>Ga0105237_10004584_pt1 | contig 15956 bp, 11 predicted proteins | sample KBSC24metaG_FD_81520 | JGI IMG/M metagenome (GOLD analysis project Ga0105237, IMG submission 81520) | Corn rhizosphere microbial communities from Kellogg Biological Station, Michigan, USA - KBS C2-4 metaG | ecosystem: Host-associated > Plants > Roots > Rhizosphere > Soil | place: Michigan, USA... | reverse complement strand
TCACCTTGTCCTTTACGATCAGCGGGGCACCGGTAGCGGCATAGCCGCCGTCCAGGGTGTAGTCGTGAATCTCCGTCTTCCAGAGTTCCCGCCCTGACCTTGCATCGATCGCGACGAGGTGCATATCGAGCGTATTCATGTAGAGGCGATTGCCCAGAATCGCGAGACCGCGGTTCACCCGTCCACAGCAGTTGTAGGTACTCGGAGGGTTTTTGTAACTGTAAACCCACATGACCCGGCCGGTTGCCGCGTCCAGCGCGAAGACGTCGTTTTCGGGACGGGTGAGGTACATGATCCCGTCCACCACCAGAGGCGTGGTTTCGAACTTTTCGGGAGAGTGCCCCTGAAAGACCCACTTCGCGTGCAGGCTTTTCACATTGCCGGTATTGATCTGGTCGAGGGGGCTGAAACGCCAGCTGCTGTACCCGCCCGAATACATGAGCCAGTTACCGGGCTCGCGATCGGCATGCAGCAGACGATCGTAAGGGACCGGCAGGCCCTGCGCCGTCAAAGCAAGAACGCAGGTCAGGGCGAGCAGCGAGGCGCGCAAAGAGGCGCTCATTTCGCGCCTCGCAGGGAACTCAGGTACGCCACTACATCCTCCAGTTCTGTTTTGCTGAGTGCCTTTGCGTATGAGGGCATGAGCGAAGGCTTATCCCGGCGTATCTCTTTGAGGTCGTCTTTGAAAAACGCCCTGAGGTTGTCGCCGGAGTCGCGCAGCTGAATCGAAACGTCGTCTTCATTCAGGCGAATTCCCCCGGTCGTCTTGCCCGACTTGGTAACGATCTGAATCGCGCGGTACGGCACGGCGACGTCGGCTTCCGGGGAGACCAGCGACTCCATCAGATATTCGAGGCCACGGCTGCGCCCCACCGCGCTCAGGTCCGGTCCGAGAGTGCCGCCTTCACCGGCGATCGAATGGCATGTGGCGCAGCGGCCTTTGCCCAGATAGATCTGCTTTCCCGAGACTGGATTGCCGGTTGCAGTTTCGCGCATACCGGCACTGGAGAGGGTCTTCACAAACGCCGTCATCTTCCAGACTTCGGCATCGCTGGCTCGAACGGTGGGCATCTCGGTGCCGGGGATGCCATTGCGGATCGTTGCGTAGAGTTCAGAATCCGAGCCGCCATGACGATAGCTTCCGGTTGTGAGATCCGCGCCTCTTCCGCCCTCGCCGCGCGCGCCGTGGCAGTAGGCGCAGTGGGTCTGAAACAGTGCTGCTCCCTGCTGCCGGCCCTCCGCTGTATCGAATACATTGGTTTGCGCGGAGGCGATGGATGACACCTGGAACAGACAACAGACGATTACGGCGCAAGCGCGCATCGAAGGACCTCGATCCGAAATCATATCTTAATTTCGGTTGTCAAAACGTTCGCGCGTGGAGATAATTGCGGTGTTCACGGGGGCGTTCGAACGCTCCGGGAGAGATCGTATGAGTCTTCCATTGGTGTCCCGCTTTTTGACGTCCCGATTTTTCAGGGCCCAGGCCGCCGGAGCGCTGCTGCTGGCCGTTGGCGCAATCGCCACGCCCGCTGGCGCTCAGGTCCGAAAGCTGCACACCCGGGACCTGACCCGTCTGAGCCAGGTGCAGGTGGCCGCGTATCTGAAACGCAGCGACATCATTTTCATTCCGGTCGGCGCCGTAGAGACCAACGGCATTATGCCGAGCGACCGCGACTACGTGTATCCCCTTGGCATGGCGATGGCGATGGCGGATGAAGTCGATGCGCTCTACATGCCGGGTCTCATCTGGTCTTATCCGGGGACGACCATGGTGGCGCCTTCGACCGTGAACATCACGCCCTCGCAGGGGATCGGATATCTGCGCGCGATTGCCGATTCGTTACTGAAGCAGGGTTTCCGCCGGCAGGTTTATATTTCGATGAGCCAGGGGCCAGCGCCCCTCACGGTGGGCACCATGGTGCGCGAGTTCTTCGATGAGACACACGTGCCCATTCTGTACATCGAGATGGACACTTACCTGCCCAAACTGAAGCTGACGACGGATGCGCGGGAGAAGCTGATGTACGGAACGCATTACATTGCGGGCCGAATCGAAGACATTCCGGTACAGGGAGATTACGGCCATGCCGAATCGGTCGCGGCAGGGGCGGTGCCGGAGAACAAAGGGCTGGCGGGGCTTTCAAAGCTCGGCTATTCGGGCAGCCTTTATCTCGGCTCCTGGGTGCCGGACGTGATGGCGCACGGCAATGGGAAAGAGCCGCCGCTGCCGGCGAATGCCGCGGAGCGCGAGGCCTGGGGAAAGGCTGGCCGGGACCAGGTAATCTCGATTGTCAAACAGATGCATTTGCGTGAAGCGATGGACGATTTGAAATTGCACGACGAATTCACCAATACGGTGCTTGTCCCGAAGTACGGGAAGATTCTGCCTGGAGTCCATTAAACTGCGAGGCGTGGAGAATCCCGGCATACCGCTCGACGAGTTGTTGAAACAAGTCGTGGAAAGCGATGCGTTTCGCGCCGCTCCCATGATGCGGAATCTGCTGACGTATCTGTGGGAGCACCGCGGAGAGCCACTCAGTGAGTATGCCGTCGCGATCGACGTTCTGGGGAAAGCGGAGGACTTTGACCCACGCACGGATTCGACTGTGCGTGTGCAGATCTCGCGACTGCGCGCCAAGCTGAAAGAGTTCTATGAACACAGGGGCGAGCAGTTCCCGCTGAAGCTATCGATCCCCGTGGGCCGACACGACCTGCAGTGGAGTTATGCGGAAGCGGCGCCGAAACCGACTGTAGAAACTGCTGTAGTCAGTGCTGCCCCGATTCCGGTCAGGGATTCGCAGCCTCGCAGCAGGGGAGTGATGGCGGGCATTGCAATTGCATTGCTTTCGCTGCTCGTTGCCGGCCTTTACTGGCGGGTGCGATCACTGGAAACCGCTGCGGTGGTCTCTGCGCCCGCGCTGCCGCGCTTCTGGGCCTCTTTCGCCGCCGGCACGAAGCCGGTTCAGATTGTGCTGCCCAGCCCGCTGTACTTCTTCTGGCCGGATCGCGGGCTGAATGTCCGAGACCTGAACGTTTCCGAATTCCCGAAGTGGGAGACCTCGCCATGGCTGCGGGAGATGGCGGCGAAGTGGGGACCGCCTAAGCTTTCGCAGAACTATGTGGGCGCGCCGGAGATGAACGCGGGAATCCGCCTGTTGCAGTACCTGCAGGGGCGGGTCGGGCAACTGGAGGTTATCGAATCGCGCAAGTTCGCCGCGGATTCCGTGGGCGCCCGAAACACGGTGTTCATTGGGATGCCGAGAACTGCGGTGTATCTGGACACGATTTCGCAAAAGCTGAATTTCTACATCGCACGGGTGGAGCCGGACGCGGTGGGTAACCGGAGTCCGAAGAGCGGAGAACCGAAAGAGTTCCTCGAAGTGGACTACTCCGCTGACAGGGTGCGTTTCCCTGGGATCATCGCGTTCCTGCCGCCGCGCCCGGAAGGCAGCAGGACGCTCCTGCTGCTGGGACGTTCCCCTGTCAGCATTGCCACCCTGCTGACCTCCGCGGATGGCCTGCGCATTGTGGAGGACCAATGGCGTAAGGGCGGTTCACCCGATGCCTGGGAAATGGTGATTGAAGCCGACGTATATCGCGGGGACACCGTGTCAAAGGTGTCCCCGGTTGCTTTCCGGACAATTCCAGACGACTTCTGGAAGTAACCCAACGCTCCCAATCAGAACGAGATCTTCGCCCCCAGTTGCACCACGCGCGAGTCATTGGCCGCGGAGGTGATGATGCCGAAGGTGGAGGTTCCGAAGGTCGTTCCCGGACTGTTGAAGTGCGGTGTATTGGTCAGGTTGAAACTCTCGGCGCGCAGCTCCAGAGTCACCTTTTCGGTAATTGGGATTTTGCGGAACAGAGAGCCATCGAGGTTGACCAGATCCGGTCCGACCAGGATGTTGCGGCCCGCCGTGCCGAAGGTCCTGTCCGCCGGCGCGGAGAAGGCGCTGGTGTCGAACCAGGGCGTGTTGGATTTGAAGGCTCCGTAGGTGGTCACGTTGCCGTTCAGGTTCGGACGGTTGTTGATGAACGGGGCGTTCAAACCAGCGTTACTGTACTGGAAATCCAGCGGGGGGCCCGTCTGGGCGGTAATGATCCCGTTGACCTGCCAGCCGCCGAGAAGCCATGCGGCCGGGCCGGTGCGCAGCCAGCGCTGACCCTTGCCGAAAGGCAGTTCATAGAGCACGCTCTGCACAAACACCTGGGTGATATCGAAGTTGGAGCGGGCTCGGTTCTGCTGGAAGTCGTACTGGTTATAGGGAGTGCAGGTGCGATCCGAGCAGTAGTCGATCGATTTGCTGTACGTGTACGAGGTGGTGACCTGTAAGCCTTGTGAGAAACGGCGGTTCAGCTTGAGTTGCAGGCTGTTGTAGTGCGTGCTGACGCCGATGATGGTTGTCGTGCTGGCCTTGCGCCCGAACGCCTGGTTGAGCGGTTGACCAGCGGCACCTGCGCCGATGACAAGACCACGGTTCAACTGCAGGGTAACGGGGTCGGCTACGCCGTGGTTGCCCACGTACGCGGCTTCCACTGTGAAGCCGGCTTTGAGTTCCCGCTGCAGCGCGAAGTTCCAGGACTGGATGCGTCCATGCACCAGATCTTTGGGCATCACGGCATAGGTCAGCAGGAGCGGCGCGTTGGTGATGATGCCGTTGGACGGAATGGGCAGCAGGATGGGGGAGGGGAAGCCCGCGACCATCGAACCCGCCGGCTGATAGGCGTTCGGAGCGTCGAGTTCGCTCGCCTGGTTGGAAGGGAAGTTGTACTGGGAAGTATCGCGGAACAGCGCGCTGATGCCGAACCCGGCGCGGATCACGGTCTTCTCATTCATGCGGTATGCCGCACCAATTCTCGGATAGAACGCGAGTGAATCCCCGTTGATGCCGAGGTTTTGCGGGATGCTGCCGTAGCCGCCGACGAGCAGATTGTTGGCGGAGGGGTCATAGTTCACAAACTGACCCTTGTAATGCGATGTGGCGGCTGGCCAGTTTTCATAGCGCACGCCGAGATCGAGAGTCAGCTTACGGCTGACCTGCCATTTGTCCTGGGCGAAGAAGAAGTAGTAACTCTGCCGCACAGTGGGGAATTCGACGTACAAGTCACGACCCACCAGATTCGGCTTGTCGAGCAGGAATGCCGCGAAGGCATTGGCGGAACCGTTGGTCTGTCCAGGCGTGGAGGTCTGTCCGCCGGTGAAGTTGAACCGACCGCGGGGATCGAAGGTCTGAGTCTGGAGCAGGTCATTACGGACCCGGGTGATATCGACACCCCACTTGAAGGTGTGGTTGCCCCGAATCTTCGTCCAGGAGTTCGCTAACTCGAAGTTGGTCTGCGATCTGCGCCAGGGCTCGCTGGGGGAGTATCCGACGATTGGCGAGTCGTAGCCGGTGATGTAGACGGAGCTCATCCCGCTGGACCATGCGTCGATATTGGCGTTGCCGATGCCGATGTCCTTGGCGGTGGTCTTCAGGTAGTCGGTCTGGTTGACGTCATTGCGCACGCGGGAAATTCCGAAGCGGAACTCGCCAATGAGAGAAGCACTGAAGATGTGGGTGTAGCTGAGTCCGGGAGCCTGGCTGCGCGAAGTGCCCGTGCCCGCGAAAGCGCCATTCGCAGGCCCGCCCACAATGCCGAACACGGGGGGTACTGTGACCTGCGGCTGCTGGTAGCTGTAGCGCACATTCAGGGAGTCGTTCGACGAGAACTGGTGATCGATTTTCACGTCGAAGTTGGGGGTGTTTTTCGCCTGCGGCACCGCGTAGGGATAATTCCCTGTCTGGCCCGAGGTGAAGGGCGCTGGCAGATAGGCGAGGATTTTGGATGCGATGGGGCTGATGCGGCTGGTGGGGATGATGTTGCCGGCGAACAGAGAGCGTCCGCTGCCGTCGGGATTGCCCGTCGCGGGGTCGTAGATTTTGGTGGAAGCGGCGCTCAGGTCGCCCGTGCGGAAAGCGGTGGGCGGAATCGTCAGAGTGCCGATCGCAGCCGATTCGCGGTCACGGAGACCCTGGTAATCGGCAAAGAAGAAGGTTTTATCCCGCCTGATACGCCCACCGAAAGTAGCGCCAAACAGGTTGTAAACGAGCGGAGGCGTTTTTACCGCGAAGTAATTTTTGGCGGCGAGGGCGGCGACCTTGTTGAACTCGTAGGCGCTGCCATGCCAGCTGTTCGAACCGGACCGGAGGATCACGTTGGTCACCGCGCCGGTGACTCGGCCGAACTCGGCGTCATAGTTACTGGTGGTTACGTCCACCGTCTGGATGGCTTCTACGGAAGGTACGACAACGGTGAGGTTCCCGTTGTCCCAGTCATTGTTGACGCCCTCGATCATGAAACTGCTGGCCTGGCGAAACTGGCCATTCACGTAAGTGGAGAGGCTGTCCTGCGCGTTATAGAAAGACGAATGGGGCCTGAACGGACGCGAGGCGCCGGGAACGAGACCGAGCAGCCCCTGATAGTTTCTATTGAAGGTGAGGGGCAGATTTTCCAGCGTGGCGGTTTCAATTTTGGTTCCAAGATCGGCGCGATCCGTCTGAAGGATCGCAGCTGATGCCGACACGTTCACGGTCTCGCTGACAGAGCCGACCTGAAGAGTGAAGTCGGTGCGAACGGTACTGTTGGCTTCGAGGCGAACACCCTGACGGCTCTCTCGTTTGAAGCCTGTATGCTCCGCGTCCACTGAGTAAGTTCCAGGGTCGAGCAGGGGGAATGAATAGTTCCCGGCTTCGTTCGTTCGTGCCTCGCGGGCGATGTTGGTATTGACTTCCGTAGCGCGAACGGTTGTGTCCGCGACGGGCGCGCCGGAACTATCCAGCACAGTGCCAAGAAGCGTACCCTTATCCGCCTGCGCGAAGGCAGAGGATGGAATCAGAAGAGCGGCGGCGAACAGCAACTTCCCAAAACGTGAAAGCATGCGAAGACCTCAGGCTGAGAATGATCGGAGTCCACTATATGCGAGACAAATCCGGGGAACAAGGCCCCGAACGGTTCGGATAAGATTTTTTTTCCAAATTGCCGCGCCATGGATATATGATGTTCGGCAAATGAACAGAATTTGTATCGCGGCGGCCCTCGCGGGACTGGCGCTGGCGGTTCATGCGCCGGCGCAAATGGCGAAGCGGCCGCGCCTGATTGGTATTTCGCAGATCGTGGTGCGAGCACATGACCTCAAAGCATCGCGCCAGTTTTACGGCGAACTGCTGGGCTTCGAGGAAGCGATCACGGTTCTCAAGGATCAGACCGCGGTGCCGCGCGGCGGGTTGCCTGCGGACCAGATATCCAGCGTGTTCTTTAAAGTAAATAATCGCCAGTACATTGTGGTGATGCCGGAGTCCTCGCCGGACGAACCCCGCTTCGTGCGTTACATGGTCGAGACGGATGATGCGGAGGGAATGCGCCTCTATCTCAAATCGCTCGGCTACTCTGTGCCGGCGCGAACATCCACATCCCCGACGGGCGACATTGTCTTCATGACGGCTGATCCGGACGGGAACCAGGTCGGGATCATGCAGTACACGCCAGACAGCCTCAGCGTGCGGAATGTGGGGAAACACCTGAGCAGCGAGCGGATGTCGAACCGGATGATTCATGCGGGCTTTGGAATTTCAAAACCCGAATCCGTGAAGTTCTATCTGGAAGGTTTCTCGGTACGAGAGTTCTGGCGCTCTGACCCGACGATGCACGCCCCGGGCTCGCCGGCGCCCGCCGCGGAAAAGGGGCCGCTGTTATCGGCTCTGTCGAATCTGAAACTGCCGGAAAGCGACGACTACATCGAGTGGGGCATCTCGCGGAATGGTCCGCCTGCGCGGTCTTCCGGTCATATCGCTCTGGCCACGCCGGACATGGCGAAGACTCTGGCGACAATCGAGGCACGCCCGGCATTCAAAGCTTATACGCGCAAGCATGAGGCGCATGTGGGGATCAATCATAAATGGCAAGGGAACTTTTTTGATCCTGACGGGACTCGAACCGAGTTCATGGAACACGACACTGCTGACGGCCTGCCCTCGCCGATCTCTCATGCACCGTACTTCCAGTAGAAGGAGCCTGCCCATGCTTTCACGGCGAGAGTTTACGATTGCCGGCGCAGCTTCGATGGCCGCCAGCCTGAGCGCGCAGACGCGGAAGAACATCCCGATCGGGCTGCAGCAGACAGCGGTCAGCAAAAACATTCAGGAAGACCTGCCGGGCACTCTGCGGGCTGTTGCGAAGGCTGGCTACGACCTGATCGAATACTCGGCGGGCACGTTCATGAAGTGGAGTCCTGAGGACGCGAAGCAGGTGAAGCGGCTGATGGGAGAACTGAACCTTCGCTGCCGTTCCACGCATAACGAGATCGTCTCTTTCTGGGGTGATGGCATGAAGAAGGCCATCGAACTCAACCAGATCATCGGCTCCGATACTTTAGTTTCGGTGCGCGGGCCGGGGACTGCGGCGAAGCCGGGCACTCTGGACGACTGGAAGCGTTTCAATGAGCAGCTAAGCCAGGCCGCGGACCAGATTCGTGCCGCCAAAATGACGCTTGGCTTCCACAACCATGAAGTGGAGTTCCGACCCATAGAAGGGGTTCGCCCGATCGATCTTCTCGCCGCAAACCGGAACATCACTTCGTTTCATCTGAATCTTGGGCTGTGCCTCAAAGGCGGCGGAGATCCGATTGCATTCATCCGGCAGTGTCCGGGGCGTATTCAATCGGTACTTTGTCAGGACTTCGAAGGTAAGGCGCGATGGAAGCCATTGTTCGCGGCAGCGGAACGGGTGGGCGGTCTTCAGTTCTATCTGATCCAGCGAACGGATGGTCTTTCACTGGTCCCGCGCGAGGGTAACGATCTCCTGGAATTTGCGCGGCTCGACCTGGAGTATTTCCGGTCATTGCATTCGTAGCGTGATGCTTCTGAACTTGCTGACGGCGCGCGGTGTGTCATCCGTCACTCCGGGGCTGCCTGTTGCCGCGACATCGATCGCTGCAATATAGAACCTCGTCCCAAACCTTCGCCCACTTCTTTCTCCAGGAAAACGGCCGTTTACAGACGGCACACGTCTTCCAAGGCAAATTTGATTTCGAGGGTCGCTGCGGCGGCGCTGGCACACCGTTACTTTACCGCTGCTGCACAAGAAGCAAAAAATAAAGCTGCGGCCAGGGAGCGTACATCCCGCAAGTATGGAAACCCGGAACCTTGTCGTCGTCCTCGGCGATCAACTCGACCTGGAGTCCGCCGCCTTTGATGGATTTGACCCCGCTCGTGACCGTATCTGGATGGCTGAAGTCCTTGAGGAGTCGAAGGATGTTCCCAGCCACAAAGTCAGGACGGTCATGTTTCTGTCCGCGATGCGCCATTTTGCCCGGAAGCTGAAAAGCCGGCAGTGCCGATGTGACTACATCCAGTTGGACGATAAACATAACACTCAGACGCTGGCTGGTGAATTGAATCGCGCCATACAATCTCACCGCCCATCGGCGCTGATCATGGTGCAACCTGGAGAGTGGCGCGTACAGCAAGCCTTGCTCGCGGTGGCTTCTCAGCACGGGCTCACCGTTGACATGAGAGACGACCGGCATTTCTTCTGCTCCATCGATTGGTTCCGGCGCTACGCGGGGAACCGGAAACAACTCCGGCTGGAGTTCTTCTACCGCGAGATGCGGCGGCAACACGGCGTGCTGCTCGAAGGTGGCGCTCCTGCCGGCGGCCAATGGAATTTTGACGCCGAAAATCGGAAGTCGTTCGGTAAGCAAGGTCCGGGAAAGATTGCCGTGCCGCGCTCGTTTCCGCCAGATGAAATCACCAGGGCTGTGATGGAGTTAGTCCAATCGCGAATGCCTGAAAATCCAGGGGCGCTGGAGAACTTCGATTTTCCGATGACCAGCGAAGAGGCCAAACTCGCGCTGCGGGATTTCATTCTGCACAGGCTGGCTGACTTTGGCCAGTTTCAGGACGCTATGTGGAGCGGAGAGCCTTATCTGTTTCATTCGCGCCTGTCGGCCGCGATGAATCTCAAACTGCTGTCTTCGCGCAGCGTTGTGCATGCCGTGGAAAAAGCATATCGGGACGGCGCGGTGCCGTTGGCCGCGGCGGAAGGCTTTATTCGACAGGTGCTCGGCTGGCGGGAGTACGTTCGCGGCATCTACTGGACCGAGATGCCTGACTATGTCAACCAGAACGCTCTGGACGCGAATGTTCCGCTTCCGGGCTTCTACTGGACGGCCGATACTCCCATGCAGTGCTTGCGCGAAACCGTCGGACAGACTCTCCAGTACGGCTACGCCCATCACATCCAGCGGCTGATGGTGACGGGGCTTTATGCTCTGCTGCTCGGCGTGCGTCCCCAGGAGGTTCATGAATGGTATCTGGCCATGTATGTTGACGCGGTGGAGTGGGTGGAACTGCCCAACGTGATTGGGATGTCGCAGTTCGCCGATGGCGGTCTCATGGGATCAAAACCCTACGCCGCCACCGGGAAGTACATTCAGCGGATGAGCAACTGGTGTGCTGGCTGTCAATTCGATCCGGCGGAATCCACGGGGAAACAGGCCTGCCCGTTCACCACGCTTTATTGGGACTTCCTGCTCAGAAATCAGGAAGCGCTCGCCCGTGTTCCCCGCATGGAACTGCAACTCCGCAATCTCGCTCGTCTTTCCGCCTCAAAACGGGAGGCCATAACCAGGCAGGCGGCGAAATTGCAGGCCGAGGCGGCCACTCCCTACTAAACTTGCAGAGACCTGTTCGAGTTTTGCTTATTTCTTCGGCCCGAAGGCAAAGATCCGCGCGTCCCAGGTACTGATGTAGATATTGCCGTCGGAGACGGCAATGCCGCCATAGTGATTCCAGCTGTCGATCGCGTCGCCGCTGGAATAGATCTCGTCACCGGTGGCAGGGTCCAGGGCGTAGAGAACGGCATGCGTCGTGTCTCTGCCGCCCTTGTAGCGTTGGCCAACCTGCTGGCCCCCTTCTTCGAAGGGCCGGAGTTGCGCCGCGCGCCAGGCGGCATCCCTTTCGTAGCCGGGTTCATTCGGATTGACTTCGGTGAGAGGAATCGCGCGAGGCGGACCTCCGCGCCCACCAGGGGCGCCAGGCCCACGACCGCGTCCTCCGGGAAGCGAGGTGGCCGCGCGGTCACCGTCGGCCAGGATGAGGATCACTCCGTTGGCAATCACGGCAACGCCGGGCAGATCGAGATCGCCGGAGACCCACTGCGGCTGCAGGGTGGGATGCGCGCCCGTGCCTTCCACCGTGAAGGCCATCAGTTGGCCGTTGATGGTCGATCCATGACTCTTCTTGAAGCGGCCCGCCGTGTCTTTCGCGGGAGGGCCATAGAACGGAGCGAGCAGCCAGCGCTTGCCCTGGGCATCCACATACGTGGACAGCACACTCCACATCCCATTCATCGAGAACAGCATGGCGTCATTCGACCAGCGCGGAGATGTGTAGAGCGGGGTGCGGTGATCCTTGCCGCCCAGATTCTTGGCGTCGAGAAGATAGATCACGCCTTCTTTGGCGGCAAGAGCTACAAGCGTGCGGTCGCCATACGGGAAGACGACAGGACTGCTGGAACCGAGATCGAAGTCTCTTGAGTCGAGATCCTCCTGATTGGCTGGCGTGAAGGAATCGGTCAGGCGGCCATCTTTCGAAAAGCCGAGCACGGAACTTCCCCAACGGCCGCTGGCCGGGTCGTAGGCGCCATCTGCTGTTTGCGCCAGCCAGCCGAAAGGAGTCTTTACGATGCCGCCGCGTCCCCAGGGGCCGGAGGCTTTGCCGGTGCTCGTATAGAAGTGAGACACGGGGTGCTCAGGGTCGCTGACGGAGATGCCGACAACTTCGGAAATGGCGTTCGCGCAGCCGCGGGTTGTCGAGGTGAAGATTCTGCCTTCGGAAAGATTGAGACTGAAGTTCCGCGAGTACGGCGGGACGATGCTGGTAGCCGGAAAGCGGTCCTCCCCGTCGGTCAGGCTCACGCCCCGAAGTTTTCCATCATTAGGCAGGAAGTAAACGACACCGCTCTGCGCGTCAACGACTGGAGTCGCGTTCATGTTGTTGGGGCAATTGCCGCTCGCGGCAACGGGAGGCTTCGCTGTATTCGGGTAGCTGCGCTTCCAGACCACAGTGCCTTTGTCGGCGTCAATTGCGTAGAGCGTATTGTCGTGGCTTCCGACGAGCACCAGTTTCTTCGGACCCTGCTTTGTGGGTACGTTATTGACGACCACCGGATCGGTCAGAGTGGAGTAGCGGTTGACAGGATTCGGAACCGTATCCGTCTGCAGTTTCCAGACGAGTTGCAGGTTCTTCGCGCTGTCTTTTGAAATCTTCTTCTCGGCTCGATTCCAGCCGGTGCGCTCGGGATCGTAACTGAACGTGAGCCAGTCATTGGTTGCCGGCACATCTTTCTGCGGAGCGATGGGCGCGGTAGCTCTGGGGATTGCCGCGACGGCGCGGCTGATCAGTTCGAGCGCCGCGTCGGAATCGGCCTTCGACGGTTTGGCGGCTCCGGCGGGCGGCATCTGCCCGGAGCGTATCTGATAGGCAACGTCTTCCCATGTGGAATGGCGCTCGGCAACAGAGTTCGGCATCGCGAGCAAGCCCTGTAAATCGACGCTGCCGGAGGGGAGTCCGGTGTTATGACAGACCTGACAGTTCTTCTCGATAAAGGGAGCAACGGCGCGAGTCATTTCCCGCGACGGGTCGGGCGAGGCCGCCGGCGACTGAGCAGAAAGTTGGAAGCCGATGATTCCGGCTGCTGTACAGAGACTGATGGCTGCGGGTAACAATCCCCGGATCTTCGATGGCTGGTACAGAGGCATTGGTTCAGGCGCTCGGGGCTTTGGTGACGTGTGAAAGATGATTTATCACGATGCGGGATCAAGATATCATCGGGTCCGCATCGCTGTCAATTTCTGGCCAGCCGCTGCCGAATGAGGAAGAACAGCCTCGCGATCAGGAATAGGGCAACAACTCCCGGCAGAGCCTGCGACGCTGGAAAGGAGGCGAAGAACAAATTACCGGCACGAGCACCGGCCTGGGTGTACCGCAACTGGTAGACGGACTGAGTGTAGTTTCGAAGCTGCGACCGGATCTGAAGATCCGGGTCGCGGGAAATGAGGCAGTTGACCTGCCAGGCGGAAATCGAGTCCTGATGATGATTTTCAAAGACGAGATTCCGATCGCCGCCGCCTTCAGGAAGAGCGGCGCGGAACTCGATCTTGATTTCGCCGCTGCCTTCCTTCATTTCGGCGAGGGCCGGAAAAACCAGGCTGGTGACGGCGGGCGAGAGGCGAACACCGTCGATGCTGAGGGAAAGATCGTGCAGGACGCGCGCGGTGTAAGCGCGCTGCTCGGCTTCAGAGATCACGCCGTCGCCGTTGGAATCGATCACTGCCATGAGCAGGGGAAACACGGCCACCCCCGGCGTCAGCACCATCTGGGCGCGAAGCTCAGTCTTTTCTACCGAGAGCAGCGTGTTCTGCAGATACTCATCGAGGCGATGGCCGCACGCCGGGAAGGCTGTGACGGCGAGCAACGCGATGGCCAGCCTCAGGGTCATTTCGCCGCTGGTTTCCGCCCGTAGTCATTGGTCGGATCGCGATACATCGTATGAACATGCAGCGAGGCATCTCCGCCCATGGTCTGCGGGGCGTATTCGATCACCAGGTGCGGACCCTGAATTCGATAGTAGGAAGCGATGTTGCCGCTCGGGGCGGCGGTGACCGGACCGCTCCAGGCAAACCAGGTATCGTTGATCTCGCCCTTGATTTGCGCCATGCGGGTCGCGGCAGCGCTTTCGTGAAGAATTCCCGCCCACTCCGAAACGATGTCCAGCAGCATCGCGCGCTGTTTTTCGTTCATGGCCGAGGCTTTCAGGCCCTCCGGCTGAATAGTCTTGCCGTCCTGTCCGGGGCCGAGCACCAAATCCGCCAGCCGGAAGCCGAGGATCGCCTGTTTGCGCTGATTCTCGTCGAGAGCGTTGAGCAGTGCCAGCCCTTTGTCGCTTTCAGCGCCGAGCGGGCGGTAGGTTTTGCCGTTCAGGGTGTAGAGGGAGGGTTGAGCGCCGGTGAGGGTGGGCGTCAGGATGCCGCGCTCGCCGTCAATCGTAATGTTGAGCGCGAGATGATGGCCGCCGAACTGGAGCATCCAGGGGTCCTTGACGGAAGGCGTGCCCAGGATGGAAACGAAGTACAGGTCCTTGCCGAACATGAGACCACCACCGCCAGGGCCGCGCCCGCCCCGTCCGCCCGGCCCGCCGCCCCGGCCGCCCTGTCCAGCGTTGAGGAGTTCGTCTCCCTCCATAATCTGCTGCACCTTTTCGACGCCGCGCGGGCTCAGGGTTGCGGTCAGCAAAGCCATCAACGCGGCGTGCTGCGGCGGAGTCAGATCCTTCATGCTCAGGCCGGCACGGGGCACCATGGAAACGGGAAGATTTGACCAGCGCTTCCGCTGTTCCTCGTCGTTGAAGGCGAACTGAACGCGCTGGCGCTGGTTGTCATCGAGCTTCGACAGGAAACTCGTGGCGGCACTAACGATACGGGTGGTGGGCGTCTGGGCTGAGGCTCCGGTAACCGCGAGTCCAATTAGGACTGTGGCGGCGACTAGGCGGGCTTTCATCATCTGCCCAGACTATCCGATTTTGGTGTTTCGCGAAATGGAGATCGTTTTTATGCCGCGGCCGCAGCCTGCACCTGAACGGCGTGAGTCTCGGCTTTCGGCGCGATGATGCGGAGCGTTCCGCCATCCAGAACCGCGGTAACCCGGTCCGGGTTGATCGCCATCGGCATCTCCAGCCGCCGGTACAGAAATTCGCAGGAACGAATACTCTCCTGTTTATCCTGCTGTTCGTGATGGGACTCGGCGCTGACGACCAGAGCATTGGGGAGAGCTGTGACCGTGGTTTCTCCCGGTTCAAAACCGTCGGCGGGAATTCGCACTTCATATTTGCTGTCCGATTCCAGAACTTCTGGTTCCGGAGCGGCAATCAGGTTTCGTTCCGCTTCCAGCCAGTCATCGAGCGCGCGACCGTGGCTCCCTCTGCTCTGGAAAATTTCGTACGCCTTCTGGCGTACATGTTCCGCCATCGTCTGTATTCTGCGAACGAGCGACGGCGATTGCTCTGTATTCTCGTTCAGTCTGTCCACTGCTACACTGGCAAGTTTCATCTCGGTACTCCCCAGTTATCGACGCAAGGCAACGGCCAGCAGCGAGGTGCTGGAGAATCAAGGCGATGACCTTTCGGTGAATGCCCGCCATGCGTTGTTTCGCCCAGCGTCAGGCTCTTTTGACGCAACGGCGGGACGTAGTTGTATGTTTCAGTACCTCGAATCCAATGGACTTGCAGGTGGTAGACTGGCTCACGAATGAGAGGAAGACTGGCTCTGCTTTTTGTGTTCTGCCTGCTCCTCAATGCGCAGCGCGGAAAGCCCGCGGGCACCAGCACGCTTCCGATTTTCACCGATATTACGAAAAGCAGCGGAATCGGATTTATCCATCAGTCCAGTCCGACAACACACAAATACCTTCCGGAGACGATGAGTGGTGGGGTGGCGCTTCTCGACTACAACGGTGACGGCTTGCTCGATGTCTACCTCGTGAATGGCGCTGCTCTAAGCGATCCCATGCCGCCCGGTGCTGCGCCCGATAAGCGTGACCCGCGCTGGTGGAATCGGATGTACCGGAACAACGGCGATGGCACATTCACCGACGTGACCGAAGCGACAGGGCTGCGCGGCGTTGGGTTCGGGATGGGCGCCGCGGCAGCAGATTACGACAACGACGGCCACACCGATCTTTACGTGACGGCGCTCGGCGGCAACACCCTGTATCACAACAATGGCGACGGCACTTTCACGGATTTGACCGAAGCGGCGGGCACGCGTGGAGGCGGCTGGTCGGCCGGTGCATTGTTTGTTGATTACGACCGCGATGGGCTTCTCGATCTGATGGTTGCCCGCTATCTGAGCTGGGACT
>Ga0105237_10004583_pt1 | contig 15958 bp, 17 predicted proteins | sample KBSC24metaG_FD_81520 | JGI IMG/M metagenome (GOLD analysis project Ga0105237, IMG submission 81520) | Corn rhizosphere microbial communities from Kellogg Biological Station, Michigan, USA - KBS C2-4 metaG | ecosystem: Host-associated > Plants > Roots > Rhizosphere > Soil | place: Michigan, USA... | reverse complement strand
TCGTCGAGCCGGTCGACGAACTCGCGGTAGCCCTTCTCGGTGGGCACGCGACCCGAACTGGTGTGGGGCTGAGCGATGTAGCCCTCGGCCTCCAGCACTGCCATGTCGTTGCGCACGGTGGCGCTCGAAACCCCGAGATTGTGGCGTTCGACGAGGCTCTTCGACCCGATCGGCTCCTTGGTGGCGACGAAGTCCGCGACGATGGCGCGCAGCACCTCGAAGCGACGATCGTCGGCACTTCCCATGGTTCACCTCCCAGTTGCCTTCATTTTACGGCCACTAGCAGCGCTGACCGCGCCGGAGGGACTTCGGGTGACGAGGACAACGCGCGCGCGGAGGATTAATCTCGCTTTCATGTCGACGCCGAGGTTGCGGGTATGCCTGTCAGCGCAGGTCCTGTCGTGATCTTCAAGGGCGTCCGCGACGGCAAACCGTATCCCGAGCACAACCTGTCCGGTCGGCAATGGGCGCAGATCCCGCCACGACAGATCCGCCTCGACGAGCTGGTCACGACCACCACGGTGCTGGCGCTGGACCGCCTGCTCTCGGAGGATTCGACGTTCTTCGGTGACCTGTTCCCGCACGCCGTGCGATGGCAGGGCGTGGTCTATCTGGAGGACGGCTTGCACCGCGCCGTGCGTGCGGCGCTGCGCAACCGGACGGTCCTGCACGCCAGGGTGTTCGACATGGATATGCCGCTGGCCCAGCAGGTCTAGGCCGCCTGCGGCGCGAGCTCGACGCTGCGGCGGCTACGGCGGAGGAAGTACACCGCGGTGACCGCCTGCGAGACGTAGATCGAGTAGACGCAGCCCCGCTCCCAGGCGCCGATCGGCAGGATGGTCAGCGACGTGTCGAGGGTCAGCCCCAGAAAGCACGCCACACCCAGCGCGCCGAGGGCAACGCCCACCGCGAAGTAGGCGCCGGACCCACCCGTCCGCCGAAACACGAACGAGCCGAGAAGGATCGCGACGTTGCCGCCCGCGATGGCCAGAAACGCCCCGACCCCATGCCAATCCGGACCGCCGCCAGACGGACCGCTGTGCCACGTCGCGACGAGGAAGTTCCCGATGCCGTTGAGCACGGCGAAGACCAGGAACGCCGACGCCTTGCTGGCCCGACTCCCCTTCACCATCAGCGCCGCCCCGACGGGAAACAGGATCGCCTGGACGACGAACGCGGCGTTCATCAAGGGGGCAAGCGGCGAAAGACCAGGTGCACCGAGCGTGCTGATGTAGTCGGTCGCGTAGCCATACCTGGGCATGGCCGCGGCGGCGACGGCTTCGGCGACGAAGTACGTCAGTGCGGAGACGACCCACGACAGGGCCCCGATGCGGAGGGTCACGGTTCCAACGTAGTGACCGCGTCCCTGGTCAGTCGGCCATGGCTTCGCCAAGGCTGCGTCGCCGCATGTCCGTCCCGTACTCCTCGGCGAACGTCGGCCACAGACTGTGCTGGTCCGGTCCCGATTGACTTCGAGGTGCCGGAACAGGCGGCGGTGACCCCGAGGCAACGGCATCGCGTCAGGCGTCTGTATTCGACGAAACCAGGTCGGCGAGTTCAGGATAACGAAGCGCGATACCTGACTCGTCGAGTTCGAGGTCCGCTTCGAAACCCGGGAAGAGCCCTAGGTCGACGTAGCGCACGACCGATCCGGTGGCCGTGCGGCGTATGTGCTCATAGCGCCGAGCCGACGCCACCACCGTGAGATCTGGCACGGCGACCCATGCCATCACGAAGTCAGCTGATCCCGGCTGCGTATTGAGACCTGACCGACGGATTGGCATCAGATTCGTCAGAGGCGAGAAGCCGAGATCGCAATCGCGCGCCTGCCCAAGCGATGCCGGATCTCCGCCAGGCTCAGGCAGTTTGACGGTGCCGACTGCATCCGCGTCGATCGTCCAAGCTCCCGCGCCGTCATGCCGTAGATCAAGCCTGCGAGACCACCCGGTGCCCGCCGCGGTGAGCGCAAGGCGCCGCGTGACGAAACCATCGGACGCATCCAGTCGATAGTCCAGCCGGTACGGCACGGGATCAACGCCCACTTGAGTGCCATGGGCTTCAATTCCGTTGGGTCCGAGAAAGACTTGCGAACTCTCGGTTCGCCATGCATCCAACCCGCGCCAGATCACCAGGCGTCCGTCGGCACGCATTTCCCCTTCGGAGCGATCTGCCTCCTCCGACAATGGCTCGCCGGCTACAGCGGGATCTGTCATCGATGCGCTCCTCCTGTCTCGCACGGCGTGCCGCGACTCAGGACTTGGCCACCACGTGCCGGGTGCGGTCGTCGCGGATCGGAACGCCGTTGGGCCCGCCCAGATCTTGGGCGTACAGCCCGACGGTGTACGCCACCGCCTTGCCGTTGATCTCCAGTGCGGCGCGGTCGACGTGGTCGACGGTGTCGGTCTTCTGGTGGTAGTTCGGGTCGTACGGCTCGCCAGCGGTCCCGCCCCACAACTTGGCCTCGTCGGCAGTCATGTCGGACACCGCACCGGTGAACACTCCGCCAGCGGGAATGCCCGCGCGTATGAACCCTTCGTAATCGGAGCTACCCGAGAACGGCGCGTCCCGAGGTGTCTTCCCCGCGCTCTTGAGATATGCCGCCAACGCACGTTCGATGCCTGCCGACCCCTCGGGCACCCGCGGCGGAATCTGGTCACGCTCCACGGGCGCCGATTGGTCGCCGTCGTAGGTGAAGTAGCCCGGATTCGGCGAGGCGATCATGTCGTAGTTCAGGTAGAGCGCGATGTCCTTGAGCGCCTCGACGTCCAACGATTCGACGTAGTTCCCCGAACCGAGAAGGCCGAGTTCCTCGGCACCCCAGAACCCGAACCGGACCATGTTCTTGACGTTCGGCGAACTCCCCAGCTGCACAGCGGTTTCCAGCACCGCGGCGACCCCGGAGCCATCGTCGTTGATACCCGGCCCTGCTGGCACGCTGTCCAGGTGGCCACCGACGACCACGACGTCGTGGGGCGACCCGGTCTTGGTCTGGGCGATGACGTTTCGCGTCGTCACGGTCTTGATCCCAGCGTTGAGCTTGATCGTGGTATCGCCGGGCTGAGCACGCAGCCGAGCTCCGTCGGCCTTGCTGACGCTGACGACCGGGATCTTGACCGCAGTGTCCGTGCCGAGCGTGCCGAGCGATTGCTTGCCATCACTGTTGTTCGCGACGATCAGGGCGACCGCTCCGCGTTGGGCAGCGGCAACCTGCTTGTCCGCGAACGGGCATTGACCGCGATCGACGAGCACCACCGCGCCTGCGACGGGCAATCCGTCGTAGTCGGACGCGGTACAGCCTGGGGTGGCCTCGACGCGGGCAGGCACCAGCGGTCCCCTCACACCCTCGGGTGGCGTGCCAACGGTGTACTCGAGCGGCTTCGCGTCGACGTCCTCGCCGCCGACGGTGACGGCCGGTGCGTCCGCGAACGGCAGCCGCAGTTCGAACTCGGGGATCTGGACGTCGAAGCCCTTGGCCCGCAACGTGTCAGCGACGTAGTCGACGCTGGCGTCGTAGCCGGGCGTACCGGCCGCGCGGTTGCCGCCATTGGCATCGGCGATCTGCTGCAGCTTGTTCAGGTGCGCCATCACCGCATCGGTGGACACTCGATCCTTCAAGGTTCCCGCGAAATCGCTCGCCTGCAACGTTGGCGCGCTGGGTTGGGCAGGCTGGGACCCGCGGGCACACGCGTTCACCATTGCCAGCGCGGTCACGGCGGCCAGCACGACGGCGATCGACTTCGGAGTTGTCCCCACCCGGCCACGTTAGCGCGAAGCCTAGGCTGGGTTTATGTCGCCGAAGTTTCTGCGGGTCGCCGCGGCACTGGCGATGGTCGCGCTTCTCAGCGCGTGCGGCTCGACCGGTCACGACGAGCACGCCGGCGACAACCCCGCCGATGCCTCGCAATCAGCCGATCACAATGCCGCCGATGTGGCGTTCGCCCGAGGCATGATCCCGCACCACCGGCAAGCCGTGGAGATGGCGGCGATGGTGCCGTCCAGGACCTCGAACCCCGACGTCCGCATGCTGGCGACGCACATCTCGTGGGATCAGCAGGCCGAGATTCGGACGATGACGGGACTGCTCGCGCAGTGGGGCGAGCCCGAGGCAATGGACCACGGCGGCATGCCCGGTATGCCTGGCATGGTCGACGGCGTCATGCCCGGCATGGTCGACGGGGCGACGATGGCGCAGATCAAGTCGCTCAACGGGCCCGCCTTCGACCAACTCTGGATCACCTCGATGATCGACCACCACCAGGGCGCAGTCACCATGGCCCGCACCGAGCTCGCCGACGGTCGAAGTCCGGACGCCAAGAAGCTGGCGGAGATGATCATCATCGCTCAACAGCGCGAGATCGCCCAGATGAACAACCTGGTGAGCGCCACGGAGTGACGCACCTAAGTGCCGCCTCTATCTGACTAGGCGCTCGACGCCTCGGCTATTCGTCGCCGTGCTTCGCCCGGCGATATTCGCAATCGCCTGGACAACACCTCGTCCCAGGTAGCGCCGCCAACCACGGTTGGATCGGCTTCCGTGATCAGCCGTCCAATCAGCCGCCGGTCGAAGGCCTTCATCTTCTTGTCGAGGTCCTCGAGCCGCTTGAGCAGCGCCTGCTTTTCCGGCCGAGTCAGCGCCTCCAACGGCAGCGCGGCAAGTCTCCGCTGACTGGCTTCCACGGCGTCCAGAGCATCGATGACTTCTTCTCTAGTCGAACTCATGTTCGAAGGCTATCGCTACCCTCCGACACGCGGCGAAAGTCGACGAGCTACTCCCCCGCGATCAGCACGTCACGCACGACTGCGTCAGCGAGCAGGCGGCCGCGGTCGGTCAGGACCAGTCGGTCGGCGCGATTCACGGCCAGCCCATCGGCCACGGCGACGGCGGCGCGGGCGGCCTCGGCGTCGGTCAGCGCGCCCACCGGCAGACCCTGGCGCAGCCGGAGCCGCAACATGACGTCCTCGGTGTGGCGGTCAGCGGCAGTCAGCTCCTCGGAGTCCGCGACCGGCAGCTGTCCGTCGACAAGCGATTTCGCATATGCGTTGGGGTGCTTGACATTCCACCACCGTGTCGAGCCGACGTAGCCATGCGCCCCTGGCCCGGCGCCCCACCATTCCCCGCCATCCCAGTAGCCGAGGTTGTGCCTGCACTCGCCGCCGGGACGGCTCCAGTTCGACACTTCGTACCAGTCGAAGCCCGCGTCGGACAGGCGGGCGTCGAGCAGTTCGTAGCGCCGTGCGTTCACGTCATCGTCGGGAGCGGCCATCTCACCGCGGCGCACCCGCCGGCCCATCGCCGTGCCGTCCTCCACGACCAGCGCGTAGGCCGACACGTGGTCGACACCCGCATCGATGGCCGCGTCGACGGAGCGGCGCAGGTCGTCGTCGGTCTCCCCCGGCGTGCCGTAGATGAGGTCGAGGTTGACGTGATCGAAACCGGCCGCACGGGCCTCGGCCGCCGCTGCCAGGGGCCGCCCCGGGGAATGCACCCGGTCCAACGTCGCCAGCACGTGCGGGGCCACCGACTGCATGCCCAGTGAGATGCGGGTGAAGCCCGAGGCACGCAGTTCGGCGAACAACTCCGGTGAGGTGGATTCCGGGTTGGCCTCGGTGGTGACCTCGGCGCCGTCGGCCAGGTCGAAGTCGTCGCGGATGGCCCCGAGCACCGACGCGAGGCCGGCACTGCCGAGCAGGGACGGCGTGCCACCGCCGACGAACACGGTCTGCACCGACCGACGGCCGATCTTCTCGGCGGCCAATTCCAGCTCGATGCGAAGCGCGGCCAGCCAGCCGTCGGGGCTGGCGCCGTCCTGGGGCGAGCGAAGCGACGAGGAAGGCGTGAGCTCGGAGGGCGTGTAGGTGTTGAAGTCGCAGTACCCGCAGCGGGTCGCGCAGAACGGCACGTGCACGTAGATGCCGAACGGCCGCTGCTGCTCCGCCTGGCTGGCGTGCGGGATCGGGGATCCCGCCGTAACGACCGTCATCCCACAAGTGTCTCAGAGGCCGTTTAACTCACCTTGAGCGGAAGTTTGTCCCGGTTAGGGCGGGTGAGCGCGTCCGTGGCACAATGGTCGACGTGCTCGCCGCCATCAGCTCCACCAGCCGCGTATCGCTCGTGGCGCGGCGGCACATCGACTTCAAGCGCGTTTGCACCTGTTGCTGTCCGCGTTGACGCGCTTGATCTAGGACCCAGCCCACCCAAGTACTTTCAGCTGGCCCGCCGGATCTGCGCCGCCGGCCAGCCACCGGTGAACGCGCGACCCCAAGGCCCGCTCCTCCATGAAGGGGCCAATCAATGACCCAGGCAGACGCCAAGCCCGTGAAGCGACCCAAGGGCGAGGGCCAGTGGGCGCTCGGCTACCGCGAGCCGCTCAACGCCAACGAGCAGGCCAAGAAGGACGACAACCCGCTCAACGTGCGTGCTCGCATCGAGAACATCTACGCCAAGGGCGGCTTCGAGAGCATCGACAAGGGCGACCTCCGCGGACGTTTCCGCTGGTGGGGTCTCTACACGCAGCGCAAGCCCGGCTACGACGGCACGTGGACCGGTGACGACAACACCGACATGCTCGAAGACGAATACTTCATGCTGCGGGTGCGCTGCGACGGTGGCGCCCTTACGGCCGCGGCCCTGCGCACACTCGGCGGCATCTCCACGGAGTTCGCCCGCGACACCGCTGACATCTCCGACCGCGAGAACGTCCAGTACCACTGGATCCAGGTCGAGAACATGCCGGAGATCTGGCGGCGGCTCGACGAGGTCGGCCTCTACACCACCGAGGCCTGCGGCGACTGCCCGCGCGTCGTGCTTGGCTCACCGCTGGCGGGCGAGTCCCTCGACGAGGTCATCGACGGCACCCCCGCGATCGACGAGATCGTCCGCCGCTACATCGGCAAGCCGGAGTACTCCAACCTGCCGCGCAAGTTCAAGACCGCCATCTCGGGCCTGCAGGACGTCGTGCACGAGGTCAACGACGTCGCGTTCATCGGCGTCAACCACCCCGAGCACGGCCCCGGCTTCGACTTGTGGGTCGGCGGCGGGCTGTCCACCAACCCGATGCTTGGCCAGCGGGTCGGGGCCTGGGTGCCGCTCGACGAGGTGCCCGACGTCTGGGAAGGCGTGGTCAGCGTGTTCCGCGACTACGGCTACCGGCGGCTTCGGGCCAAGGCGCGACTGAAGTTCCTGATCAAGGACTGGGGCGTGGAAAAGTTTCGGGAAATTCTCGAACAGGAATACTTGCACCGCCCATTACTAGACGGGCCCGCACCGGAACCGGTGACGCGCCCCATCGACCACGTCGGAGTGCAGCGGACGAAGAACGGGCTGAACGCCGTCGGTGTCGCCCCGATCGCCGGGCGGGTGTCGGGCACGATCCTTTCGAAGATCGCCGACCTCGCCGAGGCTGCGGGTTCGGATCGCATCCGGTTCACCCCGTACCAGAAGCTGGTCATCCTCGACGTCGCCGACGACAAGCTCGATGCACTGCGCGACGGGCTGGAAGCGCTGGGCCTGCCCGCGCGCCCGTCGCACTGGCGGCGCAACCTGATGGCCTGCACGGGCATCGAGTTCTGCAAGCTGTCGTTCGCCGAGACGCGCAAGCGCAGCCAGACGCTGGTCCCGGAGTTGGAGCAGCGGCTCGAGGACATCAACGCGCAGCTCGACGTGCCGATCACCGTCAACATCAACGGCTGCCCGAACTCGTGCGCACGCATCCAGGTCGCCGACATCGGGTTCAAGGGCCAGATGGTGGACGACGGTGACGGTCCCGTCGAGGGCTTCCAGGTCCACCTGGGCGGCAGCCTGGGCCTGGACAGCGGTTTCGGCCGCAAGCTGCGCCAGCACAAGGTGACGAGTACCGAGCTCGGCGACTACATCGAGCGGGTTGTTCGCAACTTCGTGAAACAACGCGAGGACGGTGAGCGTTTCGCTACCTGGGCAGTGCGAGCAGACGAGGCGGATTTGCGATGAGCGAAGCGATGACCGAGCAGAACCTGATCGACGTGGCGGAGCGCGGTGCCTCCGAACTCGACGGCGCGACCGCCGAGGAACTGCTCAAGTGGACCGACGAGACGTTCGGCGGCGACTACGTCGTGGCGTCGAACATGCAGGACGCCGTGCTGGTGGCCATGGCCGCCAAGGTGCGCCCCGGCGTGGACGTGCTGTTCCTCGACACCGGCTACCACTTCGCCGAGACCATCGGCACCCGTGACGCCGTCGAGGCCGTCTACGGCATCAATGTCGTCAACGTGACGCCGGAGAAGACCGTCGCCGAGCAGGACCAGCTGATCGGCAAGGACCTCTTCGCCACTGACCCCGCGGCGTGCTGCCGGATGCGCAAGGTCGAGCCGCTCGGCAAGGCCCTGAAGGGTTACTCCGCCTGGGTCACCGGGATCCGCAGGGTCGAGGCGCCGACGCGCGCGAACGCACCGTTGATCAGCTTCGACAAGGCCTTCGGGTTGGTGAAGATCAACCCGATCGCGGCGTGGTCCGACGACGAGATGCAGGCCTACATCGAAGCCAACGACATCCTCGTCAATCCCCTTGTCCACGAGGGATATCCGTCGATCGGCTGCGCGCCGTGCACGGCCAAGCCGATCGACGGCGCCGACCCGCGCAGCGGTCGCTGGGCAGGTCAGTCGAAGACGGAGTGCGGGCTGCACGCGTCGTGAGGGAGAGTCTGATCCTTGCCGCCCACGGCAGCGCCGATCCGCGTTCTGCCGCAGTGGCCTTCGCCTTGGCCGGCCGGCTTCGGCGGCTGCGGCCATGGCTTGACGTGCACGCCGCGTTCCTCGAGCAGTGCGAGCCGAGCCTCGGCGACGTGCTCGTCGACGTCGGCCAGCACCCCGGTCATACCGTCGTGGTGCCGATGCTGCTGGCCGACGCCTACCACGCTCGCGTCGACATCCCCGCGATGATCGCGGCGTCCGACGCCGTCGTCACCGAGGCAGACGTGCTCGGCGAGGACCCCGCGTTGATCACCGTGCTCGGGCAACGCCTCACCGAGGCAGGGGAATCGGCCAACGATCGGGATCTCGGCGTGATCGTGGTGGCGGTGGGTTCCTCCAACGACGCCGCGAACGCCAGGACGGCGACGGTGGCGACCGCACTGGCGGCACGGACCTCGTGGGCCGGCGTCGAGGTGGCATTCGCGACGGGCCCGCATCCGACCATCGCCGAAGCGGCGGAGCGACTGCGGGACCGCGGCGCCCGCCGACTGGTCGTGGCGCCATGGTTCATCGCTCCCGGCGTGATCACCGACCGGGTGGCGAAGTCCACTGCGGCACTTGGTATTTCGATGACGGCGCCGCTCGGCTCTCACAACCTGGTCGCGGCAACCCTGCTCGACCGGTTCGACGAAACCCTCTCGGTGCGCGCCGCGGCCTGAGCCTCAGGCCTTGGTCAGCGACGCGACGTCGTCGGCCTCGTCCTGAGCCGGCAACTCGGTGCCGCCAGGGATCGGCGGCACCCTGGTGGCGCGGACGTACACGGTGTCGCCCTCCTTCAGCGCAAGCGCCTCGGCGTCGCCGCGGGTGATCTGCGCGGTGAACGGGCCGTTGTTGGCCGCGCCCGTGAGCTCGACGCGAACCTCGAAGCCCAGCACCACGATTCGATCGATGGTGGCGCGGATGACGCCCGTCGACGACACGCTGCCATCGGCTTGCGCGATCGCCATGTCGGGGTTGCGGCCCACCCGGATGTCGTGCGGGCGCACCAGCGAGCCGTTCAGTGACGACACCGCCCCGAGGAACGACATCACGAAGGCATTGGCCGGACTGTCGTACACCTCGGTCGGCGAGCCGATCTGCTCGATGCGGCCCTTGTTCAGCACCGCGATCCGATCGGCCACGTCGAGCGCCTCGGCCTGATCGTGGGTCACCAGCACGGTCGTCACGTGGACCTCGTCGTGCAGCCGTCGCAGCCAGGCACGCAGGTCTTCGCGCACCTTGGCGTCCAGCGCACCGAACGGCTCGTCGAGCAGCAGCACCTGGGGATCTACCGCCAGCGCGCGAGCCAGGGCCATCCTTTGGCGCTGGCCACCCGAGAGCTGATTGGGGTAGCGGTTCTGGAAGCCTGCCAGCCCGACGATCTCGAGCAGGTTGTCGACCTTGTCCTTGATCTCGGCCTTGGGGCGCTTGCGGATCTTGGGCCCGAACGCAACGTTGTCACGCACGGTCAGGTGTTTGAACGCGGCGTAATGCTGGAAGACGAACCCGATGCCACGACGCTGCGGCGGCACGCCGGTGACGTTCTCGCCCTTGATGGTGATGGTGCCGGTGTCGGGCTGGTCGAGCCCGGCGATGGCCCGAAGCAGGGTCGACTTGCCAGAGCCACTGGGGCCGAGCAGCGCCGTCAGCGACCCTTCCGGCACGTCGAAGTCGATGTTGTCGAGCGCCACGAAGTCGCCGTAGCGCTTGTTGGCGCCGCGCACCGTGATCGCGTTGGTTCGAGGCACTTCGCTCGGACGCTCATCGGTGGTCATCTACAAATCTCCTTGTTGAGGCTATTTTGCCGCGCGGGCGCGGCGGGCGTCGAGGATCACCTGGATGATCAGTACGAACACCGCGACGGTCATCAGCAGCGTCGATACCGCGTACGCGCCGTACTCGGCGCCGCGGCTGTAGCGGTCGGACACCAGCAGCGTCAGGGTCTGTGACGTGCCGGGGAGGTTGGACGACACCATGATGACGGCGCCGTACTCGCCGAGTGTCCTCGCGACGGTCAGCACGATGCCGTAGGTCAGGCCCCACCGGATCGACGGAAGTGTGATCTTCCAGAAGGTCTGCCACCACTGCGACCCCAGCGTCGCGGCGGCCTCCTCCTGATCGGTGCCCAGCTCGTGCAGCACCGGTTCGACCTCGCGGATGACGAACGGCACCGTGACGAAGATGCTTGCCAGCACGATGCCTGGCAAGCCGAAGATGATCTTGAAGCCGAGGTCGTTCTCGACGAAGCCCAGCGCGCCTGCTGAACCCCACAGCAGGATCAGAGCGACACCGACCACCACCGGCGACACGGCGAACGGCAGGTCGATGACCGCCTGCAGCGCGCTCTTGCCACGAAACTTGTTGCGCGCCAGTACCAGGGCGGTGGGGACGCCGAAGAGCACGTTGAGCGGCACCACGATCGCCACGACCAGAAGAGACAACTGCAGCGCCGAGACCGCGGCCGGCGTGGTGATCGACGCGATGAACTCGCCGAAACCCGGCTCCAACGTGCGCCACAGGATCAGCCCGACGGGGACGACGACCAGCACCACGATGTACGCCAACGCCAGGTAGCGAAGGAGGTAGCGAACCGACCGCGACAGGATCATTGGGCCAGCTCCTCACGCTTGGCCGCCCGCGAGCCGACGGCGCGCAGCACGAACAGCACCAGGAACGAGGAGACGAGCAGCACGATGGAGATCGCCGCGGCGCCCGTGCGGTCGTCGTTCTCGATCAGGGTGCGGATCCACTGCGAGGACACCTCGGTCTCCCCTGGCACCGCGCCGCCGATCAAGACCACCGAGCCGAACTCACCGATGGCACGCGAGAACGCAAGGCCCGCACCGGACAACAGCGACGGAAGCAACGCAGGCAGCACCACCTTGGTGAAGATGGTCACGTTGTTGGCGCCCAAGGAGGCGGCGGCCTCCTCGACCTCGCGATCGAGCTCGAGGAGGACCGGCTGCACCGAGCGCACCACAAACGGCAGCGTGACGAACAGCAGGGCCACGCCGATGCCCCACTTGGTGTGCTGAATGTGAAGTCCGACAGGGCTGTTGGGACCGTACAGCGCCAGCATCACCAGGCTGGCGACGATGGTCGGCAGCGCGAACGGCAGGTCGATGACGGCGTCGACGAGCCGCTTGCCAGGGAAGTCGTCGCGGGTCAGCACCCACGCCACCAGCAAGCCGAAGACCAGGTTCACCGCGGTCACGCCGATGGAGACGGACAGCGTCACCTTGTACGACTCCAGCGCGGCGTTGGAGCTGACCGCATTCCAGAACGCGGTCCACCCCCCGCCCGCGGATTGCCACACGATGGCGGCCAGTGGCAGCAGCACGATCACGCTGAGCCACACCGTCGCTGCGCCCACCCGCAGTGACGTCGTGCCGCGGCGGCGGCCCAGCATGCTGGGCGGGGCCGCCTCGGGAGTGGGCGCTAGCCCAGCGGTCATCCGGTCGCCTGCTTGTAGATCTTGGTGATCGAGCCGTTGTCCTTGTCGAACAGCGCGGGATCAACGGCCTTCCAGCCGCCGAGGTCGTCGATGGTCCACAGCTTCTCGGGCGTCGGGAAGTCCGCGGCGAAGTCCTGGGCTACCGAGGGATCGACGGGACGGAAACCGGCCTGCGCCCAGATCTTCTGGCCCTCCTTGGTGAAGAGGTAGTTCTTGAGCGCGGTGGCCTGCTCGAGGTGAGCGCTAGTGGTGACGACCGCGACCGGGTTCTCGATCTTGAAGGTCTGCGGCGGATTGATGTGTTCGATCGGCTTGCCCTGCCGCTCGGCGTTGATGGCCTCGTTCTCGTAGCTGATCAGCACGTCACCCGAGCCCTGCAGGAACACGTCGGTGGCCTCGCGTCCGGAGCCGGGCCGCGTCTTGACGTGCTCGGTCACCAGCTTGTTGACGAAGTCGAGACCGGCCTGCGGATCCTTGCCGCCGTTGCTCTTGGCCGCGTACGGCGCCAACAGGTTCCACTTGGCCGAGCCGGAGCTCAGCGGGCTGGGCGTGACGACCTCGAGGCCGGGCTGCAGCAGGTCGTCCCAGTCCTTGATGTGCTTCGGGTTGCCCTTGCGCACGACCAGCGAGACGACCGACCCGAACGGGATGCCCTTGGTGGCGTCGGCGTTCCAGTCCTTGGCCACCTTGTCGGCCTTGACCAGGCGGGTGACGTCGGGTTCGACCGAGAAGTTCACGATGTCGGCGGGCTTGCCGTCGACGACGCCGCGGGACTGGTCACCCGACGCGCCGTAGGACGTCGTCACCGCGACGCCCTTGCCCTCGGGGGTGGCCGCGAACGCGGGGATGATCTTGCTCCAGCCCGGTTCCGGCACCGCGTAGGCGACCAGGGTCAGGGTGGTGTCAGCCTTGGGCTGGCCGTCGCCACCTGCGACGTCACTTGAGCCGCCGCCGCCGCAGGCGGCGAGCAGCGACGCGGTGACGGCGAGGGCGCCTGCGGTCGTGAAGAACTTCTTCGGGCTGAGCTTCGAGCCGGGCTTTGAGTGAAACATGTGACCTTTCCTTGCGGGCATTTGAACGGGAGACCCGTCGCAACGGCAAGGAAATGGATCAGCGTGAGCGCGAGGACAGCGACAGCCGACACCAAACCGCGGACGGGTTGGAGTCAGCGACAACAGTGGACATCGGCAACAGCGCAGCCACCCACCGCGATGAGAGCCAAGACATGGCTCTCCGTGGTGCCCGGGGCTGCGTGCATGGCGCGAAGCGTAACAGAACCGGGCCGGTGGGCAGGAGCGGAGCGACCTGGGGATGTTTCAGCGGATGATCAGCGAGTAATTAGCCACATGACGATCACCAGCACCACGAGGAGAACCAGGATCAGGGTGACGCGCGAGCGCGGCATGCCGGTCACGACTCGTCCTCGTCGACGTGCGGACCGCGTTTCAGCAATCTGATGCCGTTGCCGAGTGCGCCGTCCAGCAGCACCGCAATCCCATAGGCCAACAGCAGCACCACCGGCATCACCACCGCGGTCTGGGCAACGAACCCGAGCCCGGACAGCCACAACTCGACCCCGTCCCACCAACTCAGGAAGCCGCTCACCCGTCCACCCTAGCGATGAGTCACCGCGCGATGACGTCGCCCATGAAGGTCTTGCACGTCGCTCGCATGGTGGCCAGTGTCATTCTCGGCGACTCGAGAAGCACCTGCACCGCCAGCCCGTCGAGCATCCCGATGAGCATGTTCGCCAGGTCGGTCGGATCACCGGCGCGGGCCAGCTCCTCCCGTTGCGCTGCGGCGATCACGCCGGTGACGACGTCGCGCCACTGCCCGTAGAGGCGGTCGTTGATCTCCTGGAGGACGGGGTCGCGACTACCTTCTGCCCACAGCGCCAGCCACACCTTCCACGCCCGCACCGACAGCTCGTCGTTCGGCAGATACGACTCGACGAGGTCGTTGAGGATCGCCAGGCCGTCCTTGCCGGAGTGGAGCAGTTCCTGCCTGCGGGCCAGCGAGTCGGCCAGGTTGAACTCGAACGCCGCGGTGATGACGTCCCGCTTGGTTTCGAAGTAGTAGTGCACCGTCCCCGCGCTGACGCCTGCCTCCTTGGCGACGTCGGACAGCCGCAGCGCGGGAATGCCCACCGAGGCGATCACCGAACACGCCGCCGAGAGGATCTGCGGCCGACGCTCGGCTTCCACGCTGGGACGCGGCATCGGTGGGCCTCCGAGTGGATGGTCTTTTGCTCGTGCCTGTGCTTCAGGCGCCCCGATCGTACAAGCGGATTAGCCCAGGTTGCGGGAGATCACCAGCTTCATGATGTCGGAGGTGCCCTCCTCGATCTCCTCGAGCTTGGCGTCGCGCATCCACTGCTCGACCGGGTATTCGCGGGAGTATCCCCAGCCGCCGAGGGTCTGCACGGCACCGTGGGTGACGAACATCGCCGTCTCCGACGCGGTCAGCTTCGCCATCGCGGCGATCCCGCGGGCAGGCGCACCGCTGTCGATGATGCGAGCCGCGTGCAGGACCAGCAGCCGCGCGGCTTCGATCCGGGTGGCCATGTCGGCGAGCCGGAAGGCGACCGCCTGGTGGTCGATGATGGGCACCCCGAACTGCTTTCGCGTCTTTGCGTAGTCCAGCGCGTACTCGTAGGCTGCGCGCGCCGCACCGACGGCGGCCGCACCGAGCACGACCCGCGAGATGTCGAACGTGCCCATCAATCCGTAGAACCCCTGGCCTTCGTCGCCGAGCCGGTCCTCCTCGGGTACCACGACGTTGTCGAGGAAGATCTCCCTGCACACGATCGCGCGTTGGCCCATCTTCTTCATGGGCTCGCCGAAGCTGAGCCCCTCGGTGTCCTTGTTGAGCAGGAAGGCCGAAATGCCGGACGAGCGCTTGGTCGGATCGGTCTTGGCGAACACCACGTAGAACTCCGCGGCGCCTGCGTTCGAGATCCAGGCCTTCTGGCCGGTGATGCTGTAGCCGCCGTCGATGCGCGTGGCCGTCGTACTGATGGCCGCGGCGTCCGAACCCGATTCCGGTTCGGTGGTGGCCAGCGACGTCATCACTGCCTTCGGCCCGGTCAGCGGGGTCAGCCAGCGCTTCTTCTGCTCCTCGGTGCCGAGCACCATGATGGGGTCTGAGAAGAATCCGTTGGAGCACAACAGGTTTCCGATGCCCGGGTCGCCGAAGCAGAGTTCCTCCTGCACCAGGCACTGCGTGAAGACGTCGGTGAAACCGCCGCCGCCGAACTCCTCGGGGATCATGAAGTCGGTGATCCCGACGGCGGCGGCCTTGGCGAAGATGTCGACGGGCGTCACGACGTCTGCCTCGTCGACCTCGCGGGCGCGGGGCCGGATCTCCTTGGCGGCGAAGTCGCGGCACAGTTCGATGATCTGGCGCTGCTCATCGGTGAGCGGCCAGGCCGGGATGTTGGTCGTCGGGTTCGTCGCGGTGGCCATGTCGGTCTCCTTCGGTCGGTTGGGAATCTTTGGGACGCAGCGGTTCTAGCTGCGTGTGATGACGAGTGCGTCGACGGCCAACGGTCCTGTACCGGTGGCTCGTACCGGGTTGAGCTCGATCTCGGCGATGTCGCGGCGGTGCGCGATCAGCACCGACACCGCCACCACCAGGTCGGCGAGCTGGTCCACGTCGACGGGTGCACTGCCCCGCCAGCCGTGCAGCAACGGTGCTACGCGCAGGCCATTGAGCATTGCCGTTGCGGTGGAATGCGATACGGGTGCGCATTCCAGCCGGACGTCCTTGTGCAGTTCGGTTTCGGTGCCGCCTGCACCGACC
>Ga0105237_10004581_pt1 | contig 15959 bp, 9 predicted proteins | sample KBSC24metaG_FD_81520 | JGI IMG/M metagenome (GOLD analysis project Ga0105237, IMG submission 81520) | Corn rhizosphere microbial communities from Kellogg Biological Station, Michigan, USA - KBS C2-4 metaG | ecosystem: Host-associated > Plants > Roots > Rhizosphere > Soil | place: Michigan, USA... | reverse complement strand
ATATTATTTTACCTTTGCAATCCCATTTAATCCGGAGAGGTGTCTGAGTGGTCGAAAGAGCACGCCTGGAAAGTGTGTATACGCCAAAAGTGTATCGAGGGTTCGAATCCCTCCCTCTCCGCTAAGATGAGATTGAATAACTCACTAAAACATTGATTTTTAGTGGGTTATTTGCTTTTTAATTATTAGGGATAGTTTGTCTGAAAAGTACTTACACAATTATAATCTTCTATAAATCAATCAAATAAGTTGATGACACGGTTCGAATCCCGCTCACTTCTTTTGTTTATTTAGCGATCTATCACCGACATATTTCCCTGATCGTGGCGTTCACCAGCAGCAGGAGTGAGGTTATTTAATCGTATCAGTTGGTCAGTATTTAATTCAAGTCTGTCAGCCGCAATGTTTTCTTCGACACGCGCCACGCGTTTAGTTCCGGGAATTGGGGCTATATCATCTCCTTGTGCAAGTAGCCAGGCCAAAGCCACTTGTGCAGGGGTAGCGTTCAACTCTGTCGCTACAGCCTTCACTTCTTCAACAATGCGTAGATTGTGCTGAAAGTTCTCAGCGGTAAAGCGTGGATTCGTCTTGCGCCAGTCATCGTCGGAGAGTTGAGCAGGTGATTTGATGTCACCGGTAAGAAAGCCGTGCCCAAGTGGAGAATAAGGCACAAACCCGATGCCCAGTTCACGCAGCAAAGGAAGTAGTCCAGCTTCCGGATCACGGGTCCATAGGGAGTACTCGGTCTGTAGCGCTGTAATGGGGTGCACGGCGTGGGCACGGCGGATTGTGTCGGGCGCGGCCTCGGATAGCCCTATGTAACGAACCTTGCCTTCGGCAACAAGTTCGCCTAAAGCGCCAACTGTATCCTCTATCGGAGTGTTTGGATCAACCCGGTGCTGGTAATACAGGTCTATGTGATCGGTGTCCAGCCGCTTTAATGAACCCTCTACCGCAGCTCGAATGTTTGATGGACTACTATCAAGAACACCCGGGCCGCCACCTGCGTGCGACACAATGCCAAATTTTGTCGCTAATACGACTTGATCCCTGCGGCCTTTGATAGCCCTACCAACTAATTCTTCATTGATGTAAGGTCCATAAATTTCTGCCGTGTCGATATGGGTGACACCTAAATCGAGTGCCCGATGAATAGTACGGATAGACTCTGCATCGCTACCCGCGCCGATGTTGTAATAGCCAGCCATCGACATAGCGCCGAGTCCCAGGCGGGAGACTTCGAGTCTCCCAATTGATATGTGTTTCATAATGCTTTTATTATTTATTGTTATCCTAAATCACAATACAAAGATCGTGACAGGTCTGATGCAGAAATAATGAAAAACAAAGGAAAAAGTATAAATATCAAAGCTGAGCGGCTCTTACCGATTTGGGGACAAGCCCTGTTTTCTTTTTAAAGAAGTTATTAAAGTAGGTAGGATATTCAAAGCCGAGGGCATAAGCGATTTCAGCAACATTCCAATCAGTATGCAATAGGAGTGCTTTTGCTTCACTAATTACTCTTTCGGCAATATGGGAAGTTGTAGGCTTGCCGGTTACTTCTTTTACCGAACTGTTTAAATAATTGATGTGTACAGATAAGTTCTTCGCAAAATCCTGTGCCGTTTTTAACTCCAGGGGATGCTGTGGATTTTCAATGGGGAATTGCCGTTCCAGCAGCTCAAGAAACACAGAAGTAATTCGCTCAGCTGCATTATTATGTTTAGGGAGATTTTCTGATGGCTGCATTTTCAATGCCTCATGAACAATCAGGTTTATATAATTACGTACCAACTCATCTTTATAGGTATAGTTAGAATCCTGGTTTTCAATCATCTTTTGAAAGATATCTCCAATTGCTTCTGTTTGCTGCTTATTTAAACTCAAAATGGGAGTACCACCAATTTTAAATAATGGTGATTGAAGTAGGCTCTCTGAGCGGTCGCTCAACTTCAGAAAGTCTTCCGTAAAAAGACAGGCATAACCTTCCCTTGTCGGGTTAATAATATTACAGGAATACGGAATGTGAGGATTAGCGAAAAATAGAATAGGCCCTTCAGTTTCAAAACTCCTTTCAGCGTAGTGAAAGATGTACCTACCCGAAGTCAAGCTGATTTTGTAAAAGTCTTTCCGACTGTAGTTGTTACCACTGGCATTGCTATCTACTGCGTAAACTTTAAATCCTTTCAGTTTTAGTTCAGTATTAAAGTCTGATGAAGAAGCTCCATTGTTATCCATTTTACAAAACTAAGAAAATCAAAGGTTCAGGCCAATGCTTTATCTACATTTTAAAATTCTCCAAAAGAGCGATGGGATGTTCGATTGTGCTCTCTCCCTCTCCGCTGATAACAACATCAAACTAAAAGCATACACATCAACAATGTGCAGGCTTTTATATTTTAACTAAACTAGGTACTCTTCAAGTAAATCAATAAAAAGGCACCGTGACACGGTGCCTTTTTCGAATAACCACATAATCTTTGCCCATCTGTCTGATCCATTAACGGATCAAAAGAAAAACATAGCGTGATTTACGATCAAACCAATTTAAAAACGGTCCAAATTCATCACCTTAGTCCAGGCTTGTATAAAATCCTTCACAAACTTGTCCTGGGCATCGGAGCTTGCATATAGCTCGGCAATAGCCCTCAGTTCGGAGTTGGATCCTAATACAAGATCGGCACGGGTACCCGTCCATTTTACTTCGCCGGTGGCGCGGTTGCTTCCTTCATAAAGTTCCTTGTCGGCAGATACTGCTTTCCATGCAGTGTTCATATCGAGCAGGTTTACAAAGAAATCGTTAGTAAGCACACCCGGACGTGAGGTGAAAACACCGTGTTTAGAGCCATCAAAATTAATATTCAACACCTTCAAACCACCTAACAGTACGGTTAACTCAGGTGCAGTAAGTGTAAGCAAATGCGCTTTATCTATCAGTAACTCTTCGGTAGATACAGGGGCTTTTGTTTTGCGGTAATTGCGGAAACCATCAGCAGCAGGCTCCAGGTAACCAAACGATTCTACATCGGTTTGTTCTTGCGAGGCATCTGCACGGCCAGGTGTAAAAGGAACTGTAATGTTATGACCTGCATCTTTAGCTGCTTTTTCAACCGCAGCACTACCTGCCAAAACAATCAGATCCGCCAGCGAAACTTTTTTACCATCGGTCTGCGCTGCATTAAACTCTTTTTGAATACCCTCGAGTACGCTCAATACATTTTGCAATTGCGACGGATTATTTACCTGCCAGTATTTTTGTGGGGCAAGGCGGATACGGGCACCATTGGCACCCCCGCGCTTATCAGAACCACGAAAGGTGGAGGCCGAGCCCCAAGCTGTAGAAACCAGTTCAGATACGCTTAAACCAGATGCCAATACTTTTGCTTTTAAAGCTGTAACATCACTCTCAGCTATCAATGCGTGGTTAACTGCGGGGATAGGATCCTGCCAAAGCAATTCTTCTTGTGGCACATCAGGGCCCAGGTAGCGTTCGCGAGGGCCCATATCACGGTGCGTTAATTTAAACCATGCACGAGCAAAAGCATCTGCAAATGCATCCGGATTTTCCAAAAAGTGTCTTGATACTTTTTCGTAAGCCGGATCAAACCTTAAAGCCAGATCGGTGGTCAGCATGGCTGGCTTATGTTTTTTTGTGGTATCATATGCATCAGGAATAGTAGCTTCTGCATCTTTAGCTACCCATTGGTGCGCGCCAGCCGGGCTTTTTGTCAGTTGCCATTCGAAACCAAACAGGTTTTCAAAAAAATTATTACTCCATTGGGTCGGCGTTTTTGTCCATATTACTTCCAGCCCACTGGTAATCGCGTCGGCACCTTTGCCAGACCCATAACTGTTGTTCCAGCCAAATCCTTGTGATTCGATGCCGGCAGCTTCGGGCTCTTTGCCTACATTGTCGGCAGATGCAGCACCGTGAGTTTTGCCAAAGCTGTGGCCTCCGGCTATTAATGCAACCGTTTCCTCATCGTTCATGGCCATACGACCAAAGGTGTCGCGGATGTCTTTAGCGGCAGCAACCGGATCTGGATTACCATCAGGACCTTCCGGGTTTACGTAGATCAAACCCATTTGCACGGCTGCAAGTGGTTTTTCAAGGTTGCGGGAGTGGATATCGCCATTGGCATCATCGTCAGATACCAATACGCCATGGCCCTCTTGCACACCATGTGAACCATGTGCATAGCGCAGATCGCCACCAAGCCAGGTGGTTTCAGAGCCCCAATATACAGACTCATCTGCTTCCCATACATCTTCACGTCCGCCGGCAAAACCAAAGGTTTTAAAACCCATTGATTCCAGGGCTATATTACCGGTAAGGATCATCAGATCGGCCCATGAAATTTTGCGGCCATATTTTTGTTTGATCGGCCAAAGCAGCCTGCGGGCTTTATCCAGGCTAACATTATCGGGCCAGCTGTTAAGTGGTGCAAAACGTTGCAATCCTGCACCAGCACCACCACGTCCGTCACCTACACGATAGGTTCCGGCACTGTGCCAGGCCATGCGGATGAACAAACCGCCATAGTGACCAAAGTCTGCCGGCCACCAGTCCTGCGAGTCGGTCATCAATGCATGAAGGTCTTGTTTTACTGCTGCCAGGTCAAGGCTTTTAAAAGCTTCGGCATAATTAAACTCTTCGCCATTGGGGTTTGATAAAGAGGAATTTTGGCGCAGGATATTTAGCTTTAACTGGTTGGGCCACCAATTGTGGTTCCGGGTACCGCCGCCACCTGCATTATTTTTCATACTGCCGTTGTGAAACGGGCATTTACTGATGTCATTTGATTCGCTTTCCATATTTATAAGTTTATATATTGAACTCTTACTGATTGTACAGTGGTATAAAATTAGGACATTAAAGAACACAATCACAATCGATTAATTCTATATCCAATAGTTAAAATTGATTAAGTGTTTAAGCATAACCCCTAAACAGGCGGGCCATTTTGTTATAAAACTGGGTTTACATGGTCTACACTTTTTATGATTAACATTAATATATTTTATTGACAATCAATAAGTTAAATTATTTTTTTCATCATATAGTGGGTTTACATGTAAACCCACTCAGGGCTAAGTATTTAATGTAATATGTTGAATAATGATTTCGATGTTGGAAATTCATTAGTTGATATTATTGGGAATCTGGTTATACTAAATGAGCATAGTAAATCTCAATTTCCAATATAATATCATATTTAATCGCTTTTATTTATAATCATTCTAAATAGTTGCCTATATTTGTCCAAAATTAGCTTCCAGTGTCAGGCAATAACAAATACCCCCAAGTAGTTTTTCACTTAAACGAGCAATCCTTTCAGCAATTATATCGCGTGTATTGGAAAAAAGTTTTTGCTATCTGTTATAATATTTTGAGAGATGAAGATATCGCGGCAGAACTTTCGCAGGATATATTTGAATCATTATGGAAAAGAAGAAACACACTCCAGATAAATGCATCTATTGAACAATACATTTTCAGATCGGCAAAGCTCGAAGTATTTGAATATTGCCGCACCACATCCAATCGGCAAAAACACCTGCAAAATGTTATTCAAAATCAGTCAACCGAAGGGACTTGCACCGAAGATACACTGAACTATAACGAACTATACAAAACTATCAACAGCCTGATCAACAGGCTTCCCTATAAGTCGCAGGAGGTTTACCGTTTAAGCCAACAGCAAGGATTGGATAAAAAATCAATTGCTTCGGCTTTGCTTATATCAGAAAAAACCGTTGAATATCATCTCTATAAAGCACTGAGTTTTCTCAGGGACAATTTAGCTATTGACTAAATAAACCCAAACCCTCATATTATCTTCTTATCTCAGTCAACTAAATTTTTCTACCTGAATATCTGACACTTAACTATTATTTAGAATTAGTCTTAGGAAAAATAAAGAATTAATCAGCTATGTTAATGAATGCAACACGTAGCTTGCATTTAATTAAATGAAAATAGAAATAACACAGGAACTACTGGAACGGTATCACCAGGGCAAATGCAGCACTGAGGAGCAGTTTGCAATTAAACAATGGCTGCAAAAGATAGCAGAAAGTGATTTTACCATCTCTCCTCCTGTAGATATACAGGGTGTTGAGGATAAAACATGGGCAGAGCTATCAAACCGGATATTCATTGAGGATAAACCTCACAAAACAAACTGGGCCTGGCTGGTAAAGGTAGCTGCAAGTGTTGTTTTGATCACAGGTCTGGCCTTCTATATTTATCATGCCTCCGGAAACCATCAGGAGAAGGAAGGTGCTACCATTAGTTACCACGAAGTAAAAGTCCCTAAAGGAAGAAAGGCCACCTGCACCTTACCCGACGGAACAATTATTCAGCTAAACTCGGATAGCAAACTACGGTATCCCGAAAAATTTACAGATACATCCAGAGTTGTGGAATTTGAAGGTGAAGCTTTTTTTACTGTAGCTAAAGACAAAAAACGCCCGTTTTCTATCAATAGCAAACAGGTGGTTGTACGGGTTTTAGGCACTCATTTTAATCTTCGGGCTTATCCCGAAGAAAATAAAACCGATGTGGTGGTTGAAGAAGGGCGCGTAATGTTTTCGCCAAAAATCAAAAAAGCATCTTTAATTCTTACAGCTAACCAGCAAGGCGTATATGGCGCTGATCAGTCATTAAAGCAGCAAACTGTATATGCCGCGGCTTATTATAGCTGGCGTAATAATCAGCTGCAATTTAAAGATCAGAAATTGAGCGACATAGCATCAACGCTGGAACGCTGGTATGATATAAAGATACTTATTGATAATCGCTTATTAAGAAACGAACGTTATACCGGACGCTTTAACAATCCCGATATAAAAAGTGTGCTCAACAGCCTTGAATTTGCCATAGGCCTTCATTATAAAATAGCCGGGAACATCGTAACTATTTATTAACCAGATGCAACAACTAATGCTATGTAGAAAAATATAGAAACAAAAATTCCCGGTGCTTCATCGCCAAACTACAACACCGGGATTTGCTTAAAAAAACTTAATTAATTAAACATTTGAACGAAAATATGAAACAGGTACATACTTACCTCAAAAATTTAACTAAATATTCTTCAGGCCTTGCCATTAAACAACTAAATTTTACTCCTAAAGTATTAATTGTTATTGTTTTAACACTTTTCAACACCACTTATTTATTTGCACAGCAGGTTGTACTTGATAAACCCCTAACCATTAAATTAAGCAACATTACTTTGGCCGATGCACTGCTGGCTATTGGTGATAAAGCATCTGTAAGTATCTCCTATAGCAATACCCGGCTCGATGCTAATAAGATCGTGAATGTTGATGCCACCCATCAACCCATCAAAAAAATATTACATGACCTGATAGGCGCCAACCTTAAATTAAAGGTGCAGGGCAATGTGATCACCATTCAAACAACGGATAACAAGCCGATAACTTCTATCAATTTAAATAATAACCTGAACGAGGTGGTGGTGGTTTCGTCCCGCTCACCCCAGCACATCAGCGAAATACCTGGAACTGTTTGGGTTATTGACAGTGCCAAACTGCAGTCCCAGATCAAAGCCGGCGTACCGCTTAAAGAAGCATTGGGCATACTGATCCCAGGCCTGGACATTGGTAACCAGGGCCGTTCCAATTACGCGCAAAATATTCGTGGGCGAAATATCCTGGTGATGATTGATGGAGTATCTATCAATAGCACCCGTAACACCAGTCGCCAGTTTGATGCTATCGACCCGTTCAATATCGAGAAGATCGAAGTGCTTTCGGGAGCAAGTTCAGTTTATGGCGGTGACGCTACCGGTGGTATCATCAACATCGTAACCAAAAAATCAACGTCGGAGAAACTGGCATTCCAGACCGAAGTAGGAGGGCGTAGCGGCTTAGGCCATGGCGATGATCATGATCTGCGTGTAGCACAATCTATCGCTGGTGGTAACAGTTTTGTAAAAGGTCGTTTAGGCTTTGCCTATCAGCAAAATGGGGCTGCTTATGATGGCGATGGTCATCAGATCATTATTGATACCAAACAAGGCGACATGCAATACAACCGCAGTATTGATCTGTTTGGCAATGTCGACTTTAAACTCAAACACAATCAAACCATTAGTTTGGATGCCCAATACTACAACTCCAAATACAACAGCGACCATGGTTTGTTCTTAGGGAATAACCTGGCGGGAGCCCTACCAGCCAATGCCAATAATGGTGTAGCTCCCGATCCTTCATTACTGGATGTACGCAAAGGCTTTGATGCCGATGTGGTGCCACGCAGCAAACGTATTTTTATTAATGGGCAATACCGTATCGGTAATATATTGGGTGGTCAGAGTTTTCAGTTCCAGGCTTTTGCCCGGTCTGAAAAATTAGATTTTAGTCCTTCCTTCCCGGAAGGTATTGTTCAATCGCGCGATCTTACTGTTGCACCGGGTAATGTAAAACCTTTACCGCTGGCAGCATCACGTCAAAATACCGATGTATATGGATTTAAAGCGGTTTTAGCCAAACAATGGGATAAAGTAAAATTAACCTATGGCGCCGATCTTGACCATGAGAAGTTTGTGGGAACGCAAGCCTTCTTTGATACCAATTTAAGCTATAGCTCGGGCGGACTGGTCAATAAAACCGCCAGTACCTTGGAACGTTATCCGGGGAACCGCATCCTGGGCATATCGGGCTTTGCCCAGGCCAGCTGGGAGATTATGGATAAGCTTACGCTTTCCGGAGGGATACGCCAGCAGCATATGGATGTAACTGTTGACGATTTTGTCCGCTTTCAGCAACAGGTGTCTGTAAACTATGGTGTAGGTACATCGGCAGATAAAATCCCGGGAGGTAAAAATGATTATAATGTAACCTTGTTCAATGGTAGTCTGATTTACAAGTTCAGCAATAAGGCACAGATATGGGCAAATTACTCACAAGGTTTTTCGGTACCCGATCCAACCAAATATTACGGAACCGGATCTTATGTACGCGATGGGAATAACTGGAAACTGGTTAACAGCATCAACGTAAAAGACGCGCCACTAAGTGGTATCAAAACCAACCAATATGAACTTGGCGGCAGACTAAGCGACGAAAGTGGCTTTAAAGGACAGATAGCAGGTTTCTATTCCGTATCAGACAAAGCGATCCTCATCAACACCAGTAATTTTACCATATCCGTTACCGATCAAAAAGTACGTAACTATGGTTTTGAGGGCGAACTAAGCTATAGCCAGCAGCCAAAAGGTTTAATAGTTGGCGTTTCTGGTCAGTTTATTATTTCGGATATCAAAACGCCCGATAAAGGATATCAGCGCAATTCCATTATCTCTACCAATCCATCCAAATTTGTGAGTTTCGCGGGCTGGCAAAGTCAGGATTTTTCACTGAGGTTACAGGCTGTGCGCTCCCTTGATCTGAAAGATTACCAAAACCTGGAGCTCAAGGGCTTTACCACATTTGACCTGGTAGGTAACGTAAAATTACCATTAGGCACGCTATCTGCAGGTATCCAAAATCTTTGGGATAAACAATATCTGACCTTCTGGGGACAGCGTTCGGTACTGTTTTACGGCGCACCAGCCAAATTGTACCAGTACTACGGTCGCGGCAGATCCTTTTCTTTAACCTATACCATCAGTTATTAAAAACCAACATCCCCGGGAGGGTTAGTAAAGATCATTTCCGGGGATAGCTCCTTATCATTTATCCGTATTGTTTAACTTTTTAATCATTACCTATGATAACACCATCCAATACCCCGCATCAGGATGAGGCTATATTAGAAGCCTTAAGCACCAGTACCTCTTTTGAAGATATATTTTACGAAGGTTCATCCCAGGAGTACCTTAAAGCGATGGGCCTGGCCAGCCAATCGGTAGTTAATTTTCTGCATGATAATAAAAAACCTTTCAGCGGTGTAACAGCGGCCCAATTACGTCCGCAGTTTGAATCGGTCGACCTCAGCACTCCCCTGCCCGATTATGAAAGCCTGATGAGCGAGGTTGAATCATTATATACCAAACACGCTGTTACTTTTCATCATCCAAAATATGTAGCGCACTTAAATTGCCCGGTAGTAATACCCGCTATAGCTGCCGAAGTATTGATCAGCGCCATTAACTCTTCATTGGATACCTGGGACCAAAGCGCCGGAGGTACGCTGATAGAGCAAAAAATGATCGAATGGACCTGCAACGAAATTGGGTTTGATCAGCATGCCGATGGCGTATTTACCAGCGGTGGTTCGCAAAGCAACATGATGGGCTTACTTTTGGCGCGTGATCATTATTCGGTAGAATACCTCAAACACAATATCAAACAAAACGGCTTACCACCCGAAGCATCCCGTTTCCGGATCTTTGTATCCGAAGCCGGACATTTCAGCATCCAGAAAAACGCCGCGATACTGGGCCTGGGCGAAAAAGCCGTAGTTAAAGTAAAAGCCGACCGTACTTTCCGGATGAACACCGTTTTACTGGAAGATGCTATACAACGCGAACTAAAGCAAGGCAATATACCCATAGCTGTTGTAGCCACTGCCGGTACAACCGATTTTGGCAACCTTGATCCGCTGGAAGCCATAGGTCATATTGCTGCCAAATACAAATTGTGGTACCATGTTGATGCCGCTTATGGTTGCGGATTATTACTCAGCAGCAAACACCGGTATTTGTTAAATGGAATCGAGCTGGCCAATTCTGTTACAGCTGATTACCATAAAGCCTTTTTTCAGCCGGTTAGCAGCAGCGCGTTTTTGGTAAACCATAAACGGTATTTTGGTTTGATAACCCATTACGCCGATTACCTGAACCCTAAGGATCAGCACTCGGATGAGATCCCGAACCAGGTGAACAAATCCATCCAAACCACCCGCCGTTTCGACGCCCTTAAGTTGTGGTTCACCCTGCGCATAATGGGTAAAGAAAAATTGGGAGGCTACATAGAAAAGATCATTGAAACGGCCGAAAATGTAGCGCATATCATCAGTACAGACCGTGATTTTGACCTGCTGAATTATTCGGACCTATCGGCATTGGTTTTCCGATATAACCCTTCCGTTTTGCATACCGCTAACCTGACCCAGATGAACCAATACATTAAAGCACAGCTTTTAAAACATGGCGACGCGCTGGTGGCCGGCACCAAGGTTCACGGGGAATTCTATCTCAAATTTACGCTGCTAAACCCGCTAACTACTACCGATCATATTAAAAACATTCTATTAAACATTAAAAAACATGGAAACGAATTCATTAAGTTTAATTAACCTTAGGGAAGAGGCTGAACAGGTAAATTACACCGCTATGCTCAACAGTTATCTGCGTGAGTTTAGCAATTGGAGCCGTTACCTGGGTATCCCTAAATATGATGAAGCATTAGCCGCTCATTTCCGGTCAACCGGGTATGATCTTCATATCCGTATTGATTTTTCTTCAATAGGCTTAGAAGTATACGCTCCTCTGAGCTATTATTCAGAAAGCGGCAGGCATATATTCCATTTCCCGGTTGTAAAACGCGACCTGCAAACAGATGAGATCACAGAACTGGCCCCTACCGATCTGATTGCCCTTATTGTTCAATATGCGCAAGAGCAATATCCGGAGATAGAGGCGGGTATAACTCAAGATCGTTTGCAGAACAGCGTCGAAAATCTGGAAAAATATCTTGAAAATTTCATCAAGCATGGTCTTAACGCCAATGCCGTCGAGATGGATTTTATCCGGGCTGAGCAATCACTCATTTTAGGGCATAGCGTGCACCCGGTGCCCAAATCAAAACAAGGTTTTAATGACGATGACTTGTTTAAGTATTCACCTGAAACCGCCGGGAGATTTCAGCTGCATTATTTTTTGATAGATGCCGAAAATGTAATTGAAAAAACTGCCGATGATATTTTGCCATCGGTTCAGTTAAAAAAGGAATTATTAGCCCTTGCCGCTAATGATGTCCGGGTGATGGAATTATTAAATACACACCCCACATTCACCGTAGTACCCATGCACCCATGGGAGGCTAATTATTTACTGCAACAGGATGAGGTTTTAGCTTTACAGCAGGATGGTAAACTGTTTAGCCTGGGTGATTGGGGAGCTGAATTTACACCTACCTCCTCCGTACGTACGGTTTATAATGAAGGTTGCGACTGGATGTTCAAATTTTCACTGCACGTCAAGATCACCAACTCCGAACGCATTAACCTATACCCCGAACTGCACCGCGGTTATGATATCTCACGCCTGTTAAAAACTCCCTGGGGACAAAACCTGCAGAAAGATTTTCCAGAGATCGATTTCATTGTTGACCCCGCCTTTATAGCGGTTACCGATAATAAGGGGCAGGTGATCAATGGTTTTAATATCAGTATCCGCCGTAACCCTTTTAAGAACGAGGCTCAGCATAAAAATGTAACCCTGCTGGCCGCGCTTTGCCAGGACAGCATTTTGGGTGAGCCATCAAGGTTAACCAATATCATTAAAACCGCTGCGCAAAAATCAAATAAAGCGGTCAATCGCGTGGCTGAGGATTGGTTTAAGCAATATCTGCACATCTGCATCAGGCCAATGGTTTCTATCCTGAATAAATATGGCCTGGCCTGCGAATTCCACCAGCAAAACGTAATGGTGGAGCTGGACAAGAACCTGTTCCCGGCCAAGCTTTATTTCAGGGATAACCAGGGATTCTTTTTCCGCACGGGCAAGGCTGATGATATTCTGGCTGCTATCCCGGGCATTGCTGATGAAAGCAAATCGATCATCGACGAAGAATACATCGCCCCAAAATACACGTATTACCTGATGATGAATAACCTGTTGGGTGTAGTAAACGCGTTTGGGGTTAACGGCCTGGCTGATGAAAAACGTCTGCTGGATATTGTTTACAAAGAACTGAAAAGTTTGGAAGCGCTGGACAAAACTGGCCTGGTGAGCTACATTATCAACAGCCGCGACTGGAGTGTTAAAGGCAATCTGCTCACCAGTTTACATAACATGAACGAGGCTAATGTTTCGTTAGAATATCCGGCGGTTTATGTTGATCATCCAAATCCGCTCAATAAGTTTTTCTTTTGCAAAAACCTGATAAAACCGGAGCGAAAAGACATCGTTTATACCCGTTATTTTCCGAAAGAAGATGTAACGCTGAGCATCCGTCCGTTTGATATTGACCGTGACCTGGAAATGGTGCACGACTGGTTTAACCAGGAACAAGCCAAACCGGTTTGGAAAATGGACGGCCCGATACGGGGCCTGGAACTTTTTTACAGAACCATTATCCCAAGTGATGCTACCCACAGTTTTATTGGTGAGGTAAATGGCATACCCAACTTCACTTTTGAACCCTATTGGCCAGCCCGCGACCTGGTTGGCGCTTATTACGAATGCCTGCCTACAGATTATGGTACCCACTTACTGGTGGCCCCGGCAGAAAAGGAGAAAAAGTTTGCCTATCAGTCGCTGCAAGTAGCCCTGGATTATTTGTTTGCTCAACCCGAAGTTGGCAAGTGTATAGGCGAGGCGGCTGTGGAGTCCAGAGCCATGCGTGCACTGGCCAACAGAATTGGTTACCAGCAGCAACGAGTGATAGATATGCCGCACAAAAGCGCAAATCTTACCTTTTTATATCGCGAATGGTACTGGGAAAAAAATCCAGGCACAAAGGAAATCTGGACTGCCGGACAGTAGGACGTTTGGACTTTAGGATTATGGGACTTTAAAATTATAATAATTAAGAACTGAAATCGAACTTCTCATAGTCAAATAGTCTCATAATCCCATAGTCCAAAAAATCCCATAATCTTAATCTAAAAAAATTGAAGACAAAAAAAATATACAATCTGATCGGTATTGGTATTGGCCCGTTTAATTTGGGGCTTGCCGCGTTAACAGAGCCAGTAGACGAACTGACTACGCTATTTCTTGACCGCTCAGCAACTTTCGACTGGCACCCGGGTTTGATGCTCAATAATGCCACTTTACAGGTTCCCTTTATGGCCGACCTGGTGACCATGGCCAACCCAACCAGCCGTTATAGTTTCCTTAATTTTTTAAAGGAAACCAACCGCCTTTATAAGTTTTTCATCCGCGAAAACTTTTTTATCCTGCGTAAGGAGTATAATGTTTATTGCAAATGGGTAGCTGCACAGTTATCCAGCTGCCTGTTCTCCAGATCGGTTGAGGCGGTTGAATACATTGAGGCTGCAAAACATTATAAAATTAAAGTTATTAATAGTTTAACCAACCAACCCGAGGTTTACTACGCCGAAAAAATAGTGTTAGGTACCGGTACAGAGCCTCGTTTTCCCGATTTTATGAAGGGCATTCAATCGCCCAACATTCTGCATACATCCAATTATCTATATAAAAAAACCGACATTCTGCAGGGCAGATCGGTAGCGGTAATTGGCTCCGGGCAAAGCGCCGCCGAAGTTTTTCAGGACCTGCTTCCACACACCGAGGATGGTTTGCAGCTCAGCTGGTTTAGCCGACCCGACAGGTTTTTCCCGATGGAGTATGCAAAATTGACGCTGGAGCTCACCTCGCCCGAGTATGTAGACTATTTTCATAACATGCCCGCGGAAAAACGCAAGGCCGTATTGGCCAAACAGCCACCATTGTACAAGGGGATCAACTTTGACCTCATCAACCAGATATTTGATACCTTATATGAAATGAGCGTTGATGATGTGCCTTTAAATGTGCAGTTACGCCCCAATTCCCAACTGGATAGTATTAAGCTAAATCAGGATGGTTCAAATGAGCTGCAGTTTACACATGTACAACAGCAGCAAACCTTTACGCACCTGGCTGATTATGTGATCCTGGCAACGGGGTACAAGTATAATACCCCGGCATTTATCAGCGGTATTCATCAACGTATAGATGTTAATGAAGATGGTCTTTTTGATGTAAAACGGAACTACAGTATTGATATCAACGGCGATGAGATCTTTGTGCAAAACGCCGAATTGCATACCCACGGTTTTGTAACCCCTGATCTGGGAATGGGTGCCTACCGCAATTCATGCATCATTAACCAGGTTGCCGGCAGAGAAGTTTATAAGGTAGAGGAGCGAATTGCCTTTCAGCAATTTAGTGTTTAGTTAACGAGGGATGGATAACCGGAAAGATTTCATACTCTCCATGAACCTGCGTAAGGTCATGTGGCAAACCTCCTGGCCTGCCGTGGCAGCCATTGTGCTTTATGGTTTAAATAACTTCCTGGATGCCCTGCTCGTTGGCCGTTTGGTTGGGCCGCAAGCGTTGGCTGCCGTTGGCTTGGCCTACCCTTTGTCGCAAATTGTAATGGGCTTTGGCCGGCTGATCGGTACGGGAGCCTCGGCAGCGCTAAGCATTTGGCTTGGGGCTAATGATTCCGCAAAGCTTAAACAGCTGTTTGGGAATTTGAACGTATTATCCATTGTTTGCGCCGCCCTTTTTGCCATCCCCGCTTACCTCTTTGCCGAAAACCTGCTTGCATTAATGGGCGCTAAGGGGGAGCTGGTTGCTATAGCCACCAGTTATTTCAGGGTGACATTAATAGGTTCGGTGTTCTGGATCCATGGGTTTTCTGTCAATATGCTTATCCGGGGCGAAGGGAAAACGAAAACCGCAGCCTGTATGATAGGCATCGGGCTGTTGATCGATATTATACTCAAACCCGTTTTTATCCTCGTTCTGCATGGCGGCGTGGCCGGGGCCGCCTGGGCAACCAATACGGCCATGTTTATTTACTCGGCCATGGGGCTCATTTATTTTGCCCGGAGCAAAAGTATTTTCCGGGATCAATGGTATTCCCTGAAACCCACCAAAATCGTAGCTAAAAAAATAATAACGCTGGGCTTTCCCGAAATGCTGTTTTCCATCATGTCGGTCATACAAAGTATGCTGATATTACAGGCTATTTCCAGATATGGCACCCAGCAGGATCTGCTTTTCTATACCATCGTGAACCGTTTT
>Ga0105237_10004580_pt1 | contig 15963 bp, 10 predicted proteins | sample KBSC24metaG_FD_81520 | JGI IMG/M metagenome (GOLD analysis project Ga0105237, IMG submission 81520) | Corn rhizosphere microbial communities from Kellogg Biological Station, Michigan, USA - KBS C2-4 metaG | ecosystem: Host-associated > Plants > Roots > Rhizosphere > Soil | place: Michigan, USA... | reverse complement strand
GATGTGGGGTATGGAGAAACAAGCTTTGCTTTTTCACAAGCGATACCCGCACTTAAAGCCGGCTTCTATCCCAATTCTATAAGCACAGATATGCATGCCAGAAGTGTGAATGGCGCCATGAAAGATTTGCTCAGCGTAATGTCTAAAATGTTAACGCTGGGAATGAAACTGGAAGATGTTATACAGGCCACAACATGGAATCCCGCAAAGGAAATAAAGCATGAAGAATTGGGACATCTTTCCGCAGGTGCCGTAGCAGATATAACCATACTCAATGTACGTGAAGGCCGCTTTGGCTTTTTTGATAACAGCGGTTATAAAATAGAAGGCACTAAAAAACTGGAATGCGAAATGACTATCAAAGGCGGTGAGATAGTATATGATTTAAACGGCATCACAACGCCGTTGCAGGTAAATAAGCAAAAGAAATAGTTAGATACCGGGGGTAGTTTTTACTTCGATATTTATAGTTTGTTTTGTTGGTCTCAGTGAATGTCGTAAACATTCTTTTTTAATACAAACTGCGGCATTTTATGGCATCATCGTTGCGTCGCATTTCGTTCATCTGTTATACTTGTGGCGACTTTAGGTTTCTTCGCAATCAACAAAGCAGGCATGCATAGGTTTGGGTCATAGAGCTTGTTTTTTAAAAGCCCAACGGGCTTTAATTTAAATAGCCCCGGTTTTCAACCGGGGATGTTAGAAAGAAATACCAAACAACCCTGAAGGGGTTGAATAAAATTGTTTGACCTCTTCAGGGTTATCGAAATATTGATTATCCGTTCCGCTGGTTTAACCCGCGGCTATTGAGGTTGATGCCTTTCAGGCAACGAAAACAAAATTGTTAATTACATAACTTATATAATTCTCCTTTAGGACTACATCAAATGAAACAGACATTTATTATTGTAACGATGCTTTGCTATATTATAGTTGGTTCATACCTGCATGCACAAACCATAACAAAAGAAGAACTTGTTTTTTTAACCTCTGAATGGAAAGGGGAAAGGTTTGCTGATGGTCGTCCTAAAATACCCGACGACCTTATCAAAAGAGCAAAAAATATTGCCGTCGAAGATGCATGGACCATACTAAACAACGAAGGCTATACCTGCCAGTACGAAGGTGACTGGAAAACAGTCAATCCTGACACACCTGTCGTGGGCCGTGCATTAACCGCATGCTTTATGCCTTCCCGGCCAGATGTGGAAAAGAACATTAAAGAACGCGGTAAAAAAGAAGGGCGTGTTGGTAATACCAATTCATGGCCCATTGATATGCTTACAAAGGGTGATGTATACGTGGCCGATGGCTTTGGTAAGATTGCAAACGGCACACTTATCGGCAGTAACCTTGGAAACTCCATTTATGCCAAATCGGGCAATGGTGTGGTGTTTGATGCGTCTGCCCGCGACCTGGAAGGCTTGCTTGAAATAAAAGGCTTTAATGCTTATGTACGCGACTGGCATCCGTCTTACCTGAAAGACGAAGTGCTGATGGGGCTTAACACACCGGTACGTATCGGGCATGTAATGGTATTGCCTGGTGATCTTGTTATCGCCAAAAGAGGCGGCGTGATCTTTATTCCGGCACACCTTGCAGAAAAAGTAATTGTAACCGCTGAGTTTATCACACTGAAAGATAAGTTTGGCATCAGCATGCTTAAAGCAGGTAAATACACACCTGGGCAGATAGACAATCAATGGACCGATGACATAAAAAAAGACTTCCTGCAATGGCTTAAAAACAACCCCAATGAAATACCTATGACAAAGGAGCAATTAGATGAATACATGAAGAAAAGAACATGGTAGATGGTTGCCGGTTACAAATTGCAGGCTACTGGTTGCAGGGTGGATGATGTGTAAAGTAAAATGATTAGGTGTGCTGGCCGTGTAAAGAAACATTCAATAATCAACACTCAATATTCAATTTAGAATCCGGCATTGATAATGAATAATGGATGTCCTCATTGAATGCTGTGGCATAGATGTATGCATCATATAAGCCATCATTGAAAATTAAAAGAGCATAGTAATTACAACAATCAGGTAAAATGTTTAAAATATAAAATGGAAAAGAATAACATGACGGATAACATGCAGGCACCGGCAATTGATTTTAGCAACCCACCACAACCCGGTGGTTCTTATGTAGCAGTAAATATCAGGGATAACATTGCTTACGTTGCAATACAGTTTCCTATAAAAGAAGACAAGTTCTTTTTTATCGGGCGGTTTGGAGATAATGTAACAACAGAAGAAGGATACCAGGCTGCAAGGCTTGCCGCCATTAATGTATTGGCACAGATAAACAAATTTGTTGGCTTTGATAATGTGATTGGTTTGAATCACGCCGACATCTATTACCAGGCAAGCGGTGATTGGGATGAAGGTCCGCGTGTAGCCAATGGCGCGTCTGATTTGTTTCTTGAAGTGCTGGGTGAACGTGGTAAACATACAAGGGCAATATTTGGTGTGGAGAGATTGCCCAGGAGCTTTTCTGTTGCGCTTACAGCTTCTTTTACAATAATACCATCCCAGGCTATGAAGAACAAAATCATTTAGATAGACTTGAACTTTTACCGGTTGCAAGTTACAGGTTGCTGGAGATGATGGGTAAGGGAACATGTATGTTGATTTGTGAAGGAATGTTCAATAAGCAATATTCAACACTCATATTCAATTTGAAATACCACTTTGGCTAAAGCCAGTTCAGTCGTGGCTTTACCAACCCAGGGCGTAAGCCCTGGGTTGTGAAACGCTCGTGATGACTGGCTTTAGCCAAAGTGCAGTTTATGCGATGAGAAACATAGTGCAGGTAAACGTGATGCATCCGCAGCCTATAGATGCCATAATTTATACCGATGAAGTGCTTGCGACGCAACGAAGACGCTATGAAATGCTGCAGCTTGTATTAAAAAAGGAATATTTACGGCACTCACTGATATCAATTAAACAAACTATAAATATTGAAGTAAAATCGATTGCTGGTATTCAAAAAAATATTCAACCAAATAAAACACAAAGCATGTCAAGGCTTTCATTGCCGGTGTTTTTAATGCCGGGCCGCAACATTCGTTGCTTACTGTTTTTCTTTACGCTTATCTGTTTTGCGCAATGTAAGCAACCAGCCCCCTTGCCACATGGCGACCCCGACAATGGTGGCCTTTTGCTGCCTGGAAATTTTGAGGCTGTAGTGGTGGCCGATAGTATTGGCAGGGCCAGGCATATAACCGTAAATGACAATGGCGATATCTATGTTAAACTGGCCTTTAATGATATGATGCATGGCAGTGGAGGAACAGTGGGTCTTCGTGATGCTGACAATGATGGTAAGGCTGACATCATTACTTATTTTGGCGATTACAAAGATGAAGGCGGCCTGCCTGTAGGCATAGCCGTTCATGATGGTTACCTCTACACTTCTACCGTTAAGTATGTTTTTAGAAACAAGCTTACACAGGGGGCATTGGTTCCGGAAAGTAAAACAGAAATAATTCTTACGGATGATGACACCGCATTGTTTAGAAACTGGCATACAGCAAAGCCCTTTGCGTTTGATAAACAGGGCAACATGTATGTTCCGTTTGGCGCACCAACAGATGCGGCGCAGGATGTTGCCAAAGCAGGCCCTGCGGGAATGCCCGGTGGCAAAGGCCTTGACCCTGCGCCTGATCTTGAAACACATGCAGGTATCTGGCGGTTTGATGCAAACAAAAAAGGGCAAACACAAAAAGACGGTTATAAATATGCGACAGGCATCCGCAGTGTGTTGGGCATTGCCTGGAACCCGATGGATAACAGCTTGTATGCGGTAATGAATGGCATGGATAATTTTCATACAAGGTATCCTCAAACATTTTCTGCATGGCAGGCCGCAGTATTGCCTTCAGAGCCTTTATTAAAAGTGACGGAAAAATCAGACTTTGGCTGGCCATATGCTTATTACGACCACATGCAGAAGAAGAATATTTTGCAGCCCGGTTATGGCGGTGATGGAAGGATTGTTGGCAGGGCCGCTAAGTTTAATACACCTGTAATGGCTTTCCCGGGTCATTGGGCACCGATGGATTTATTATTCTACCAGGGCAAACAATTTCCGGAACGTTATAAGAAAGGCGCTTTTATTGCCTTTCACGGTTCTACGGATCGTTCACCTTATCCGCAGGCAGGGTATATAGTTTGCTTTGTTCCTTTTGAAAATGGAAAAGCCAAAGACAAGTGGGAAGTTTTTGCTGATGGCTTTACAGGCGTTGATACTGTTGTAAACACAAGTGATGCCCATTACAGGCCCATGGGACTTGCTGAAGGGCCCGATGGTTCATTATATATTTCAGAGTCTAACAAAGGAAAAATCTGGCGGGTGATGTACAAAGGAGATAAAGGAAAATTTGGTGAGGCACAACTGACGCGAATGGAACTGCAAAAGGCGAGAACATATATCAAAACACCGGATGAAGTGAAAGATAATTTGGGTATTGGTGGTGAGATGAATGGGCTTATACTTTATCGTTCTTATTGCATCGGGTGTCATCAACGGGATGGAAAAGGTGATAACAACCGTTACCCGCCGCTGACCGGTTCTGATTGGGTGAATGGTAATAAAGAACGCTTGATAAGCGTTGTACTGAATGGTTTGCAGGATGAAATTAAAGTAAATGGTAAAACCTATCATGGCTTAATGCCTGCACATGGTGGTGTGCTGGATGATCACGCCATTGCTTCTATCCTTACGTATATTAAAAAGCGGTTTAATAACGATAATAATGCTGTTACTTCAGCAGAAGTAAACAAAGTGAGAACGGTTGCTAAAAAGAAAGACTAACAATTATAAAAGTGCATTTGAGTAAGCATTGCACCATGAACCTGCGCAAAATTTATTTTTACAGCTTTAAAATTCTTTGCGGAAACTACGCATTTTATAGCCCTTAGCGCGTCTTATATTTACTGCATCCTATATAAAGGTGCTGTTCCGTTATGATCCGTCACATTGTTATTCTGCAAACCTTTGCCCTTGTTCTTATTCATCAGGGGTTCTGCCAGGCTGAGTTAAAGCGGTTTAGCCAGGGCTCATTTTATTCTGCTGACAGTGCTATGTCAATAGAACTTCTTAAAGGCATAGACGCTGAAAACAAAACAATAAAAAGTTTGATGCAGGGAATTGTTCTTCGGCAGGAACAAAAAAGGCTTTGCGATAAAATTTATAACGATGTCGCAAAAATACAGGATACAAATAGCCTTCGGCAGGATATTGATAAACTTTCACAGGCTTTTGCGAAGGAAGATTCCATTGCTGTTGCCTCTGGCTTTGTATTTACGGCCCCTGCAGTGCAGGCACTGCTAAAAAAACAGTCAAAAGATAACTGGAGAACCAGGGAAATTACAACCACGTTACTCTCTCTTCTTTTCTGCGTTGTTCTTATTTTATTATTTGTAACAGGCAGGGCTCTTGTCGCGCAGAAAAAGATGGGTAAAACACTTATAAGATTAAACGCTCATGTTACCAGTGAAAATCAACGACTGTTGGCAAGCCATGCATATAACCACCGCATAGTTACTGTACTGGCACATGATTTTAGACAACCGCTGGTGCACATGAAACATATTGCACACTTGCTAAAAGATTATAAAACACTTACCCAGCGGGATGTGGAAGATATTATCGCTGCCATTGAAGATACAACAGGCGGTGCCCTTGAAATTTTTGAGAATGTACTTCAATGGATAAGGAATCAATTAACCGGCTTGTCTGCACAGCCTTCGCTGGTGAGTTTGCGCAGCTTGCTGGAAGAAGCCGCAGGGCTTCATTCCGGTTTAATGAAGATCAGTCGTGTAACAATTCTAAATAATATAAAGCCAGAGCTTACTGTTGAAGCAGACAGGGAGATGCTTCAGTTTATACATCGTAACCTGCTGCATAATGCCATCAAATTTTCACCTCCTGATTCTACCATTACAATAGAAGCTGATCAATCTTTTGGTGAAGTAACCGTGTCTGTAAAAGATGAAGGCAAAGGCATGTCTCAACGATTGCTGATGTCTCTTTTCACGGCGCAGGTAAGACCTGCTTACAGCAATGAAAAGGAAAAGGGCGCAGGTATTGCATTAATGATCTGCAAAGACTTTATCGAAAAAATGAAAGGCCGCATATGGGCAAGCAGTGAGCCTGGAAGGGGAACGATTTTTACTTACGCGTTGCCTGTAGCCAGGATGGCAAAATAAAAGGTGGAATACATAGAGTATTCCACCTTTCAATATTTATCCGATTCGGCTTATAAGAGGGTAAGCGGACAATAGGGTGGGCATCTTTTGCCTTCTTCCAGGATTTTAATTTCGTCGTCATCCACAGGGGGTAAAATGTCTTCCCCATTAACATCTACACCAACAAGAATAGAATGTACTTTAAGATCGGTGTCCATTCCAGAGTAAATCCTTATGCCTTTACAATCTGGATTAGAAATGAAAGATTGAAATGCATCAATGCTAAAAGTTTCTGAATTAGCAATAATATCAATGGTTGCATAGTCATCTTTAAGTACCGTTGTACTGTTTGATCTAAACCTTGCTGTCATTTCTTTTGCCTGGCTAAGTGTAATGTAATGAGAATCTGCTGAGGGTAATGTGTAACTCATAAGAGGTTTTTAGAATGATTGAATTAGGTGCAAAGATGTTACTTCTATTCGCTTTTGAAAGCGTAGAACTACTTAATTAATTTATAAGTATGAAACGTTTATGTAGTAAGTCTTATTAACTGCAACGATGGCTGCTTTCTGCAAACGTAATGATGCGTTGCTTACTCATCAACTGCTTTGTTTTTAAGACTTCCAAGCAGACTGTAAGCTCCTTTAATGGCAATGGTTGTATTAAGCCAGTCTTTGCCGGCTGCAGGAAGTAATTCTACAAGGCCATTTTCAACAGTGCCTGTTTGTACCGGTGTCATAATAAATTGCTTTTCATTTTGAGCAATAAAAACATATTCTTTGCCTTCGTAACGCACTATGGCCTGTTCCGGCACTGCGATAGCAGGTTTGTTATCCAGCTCAAAAATGCCTGTAAGAAACATGCCAGGTAATAACTCATGCAGGGGGCTTTCAAAATGACAATGTACAAGGCCGCTGCGGTTATCATCGACATTGCGGGTAACAAGTATTACCTCAACGTCGTATTGCTTTCCCGTCGAGTCTGCAAGAAACACTTTTCCGTGCATGCCTTTCTTAAACTGGTTAATATCTTTTTCAAAAACGGTTATTGCGGCGTGTATATCATCAGGATTAACCAATTCAAACAAAACATCAGCAGGGTTTACATACTTACCTATGTTTACATTTACTTTGGTAACATAGCCATTGATAGGTGAATAAACCGCTACATCCCGTGATATATTGGTTACACTAAGCTTGCCAGGATTAATGCCTATAATCATTAATTTTTCTTCAAGTGATTTCATAAGTACCTGCTGCGTTTTGTATTCACTTAATACCAACTGGTAACTTTTTTTACTTGTAGCGTCTGCATCACTTAGTTCTTTCTGGCGCTGCATGTCATTTGCCAGGTATTCCATTCGCGCTTTTGCAGTGAGGTAATCCTGTTGTAACTGTACATAGCTTTGATCTTCCATAATGCCAATCACTTCACCTCTGTGCACGTTTGCGCCAGGAAGCAAGGAGGTTGATTTTAAATAACCACCTAAAGGAAAGCTTACACTTACCATGCTTTGCGGGGGAACATCTACACTGCCGTTTGCTCTTATTGTTGCTCTTAAATTCTGTATGAAAGGCTTGCCTGTTTCAATACCTGAATTTTTTATCTGAACATCAGTAAATGTAACCGTGCTGTCATTAACAGCATGATTTTCCTGTGCATTTTTCTCTTCTGGTACGTTATTGTTTTTGCATGAAACAATCGTCAATAACAGTGCAGCATAACATACTTTTTTTATTGACTGAAAGGCATTGCTTCCGAAGGAGATCTGCTGCGTTGCTTTTTGCTGAATAATGGACAGAACCCTGAAGTGAGTGACACAACGGGATTTAATAGTAGTAATACAGCTAAGTACAAAAAAATTAAACTGCTTATATATGTTTGACATGACGATTATTTTTTGAAGTTGCATAATTTAATTTTGATTAGGCTCCAGTAAGTATTCAAGCTCTGCTTTGCGAAGATTTAGCTCTTTTAATGCATCTACATATTTGCTTTGCAGGTTGATTGCATTATTAATAAGCGAACCCCACTCGATGTAATTGATCTCCCCGTTCTTGTATTGCAGGTTAGCCGTTTTAATAATGATGTCTGCCTGGCTTAAAGTGTTAGCTGATAAATAATCTACGGCTGTCTTGTATTTGTTGTATTCATTCAGGCCCTGTTGCAGTTTTAATTGCAGCTCCTGTTCAGCAACAGTCGTTTGCATTTGTGTTACCTGCTCTCTTTGTTGTGCAGCTTTAATTTTAGATTTCTGCATTTTATTAAATATGGGAACACTAATGCCTGCCTGAACTGAAGAGAATCTTCTGCTTCCATTGTAATAGCTTTCATTGAGTGCTTTATCCTGCTGCCAGCCAATAAAGCTTTGATTGATGTATCCTACTGTTATATCAGGAGAAAGCTTTGCTTTTTCCGCTACGGCCTGATGTGCGGCAAGCTGTTGTTGTTGCCTGTAATATTGCAGGTATGGATGTTTTTGCAACATGGCAGTATCAAACAAAAATGCATCGTTGCTTAATGTGTCAGATATATCAACCAATTCATGGCTGTTGATTAATACTGCCAGTTGCGCTCGGGCAGATTGTTTGTCCTGCAACAGCAACTGCATGTCAAGCACAAGTTGTGCAGCCTGGTTTTCCAGCGTTGTTTTTTCAAGAAGATTGCTTTCTCCCTTTTCATAACGCAGCTTTGCAATACGTGCATAATTCTTCAATACGGAATCAATACGTGCTAATAATTTTTGTTTTGCATTAATGTACTCCAGTTGTATGCATGCCTGCTTTACATATTGAACAATAGTACTTCTTTGAAGATTTGTTTGCAGCCTGGATGATTGCCATTCATCTTCTAAAACAGCCTTTTGTTTTTGATAAACGGAAGGAAGCATAAAGCTTTGCGAAACAACAAAACGATTGTCTGTAAACGCACTATTAATATTGCCAAGCTCTGTGGTAAACTGGGTTTTGGGAATATCAGCAGCGCTTGTTTTCAGCAGCTCATAATAGCGTTCCTGCAGTTTGCTTGCATTCAATTGAAGGTTCTGTTGCTTTGCAAGCTGAACAGCTTCACCAGTAGTTATTTTTTTAATTTCCTGTGCGTTCAATAGTGAGGGCAGTGTAAAGCATAATAACACTATTGCCGGAATTTTTATTCTTCTGAACTGCTTCTTTTCAAACAACAAATACAACGAGGGCAATACAAATAAGGTAAGCAGGGTTGCAGTTATTAACCCGCCTATTACCACTGTGGCCAAAGGACGCTGCACTTCTGCGCCGGCACCATTGCTTAACGCCATCGGCAAAAAACCAAGCGATGCAACAGAGGCTGTCATTAACACAGGCCGTAGTCTTGTTTTTGCTGCTTCAAGAATTATTTCTTTCAATGCTGTCATGCCTTCTTTTTTTAGTTTATTCATCTCACCAATCATTACAATGCCATTAAGTACTGCCACACCAAACAATGCAATAAAACCAACACCTGCGGAGATGCTGAATGGCATGCCTCTTAGCCAGAGTGCAAATACGCCACCTATGGCTGAAAGTGGTATTGCTGAAAAGATGAGTAACCCATATCTTATTTGATGAAAAGCGAGATATAGTAACAGCAAGATGAGCAATAAGGCCACCGGCACAGCAATAGATAAGCGGGCCGTTGCATGTTGTAGGTTTTGATATTGACCACCATAAGTTATATAATAGCCGGTGGGCAGTTTTACCTGCGTGTTTACTTTTTGCTGTAACTCTTCAACGATGCTTTGCACATCGCGGCCGCGTGTATTAAAGCCAACGGTTATTCTTCTCCTGGCATCTTCGCGCTGCACCTGGTAAGGGCCTTCTTTCATTTCAACTTTTGCGAGTGCGCTTAACGGAACCTGTTTGCCATTTGGTAATGCTATTAAAAGATTAGCGATTTCATCCAGCGATTTTTTTTCTTCACTGTTCATGCGCACAACCAGGTCGAATTTTTTGTCACCTTCAAAAACAAACCCGGCAACAGCGCCTGCATAAGCACTTTGGATAGTTGTGTTAATATCGCTGATGTTGGCACCATATGCAGCAATGGTATTGCGGTTATAAGTAATAACCATTTGAGAGATGCCTGTTACTGTTTCTACATAAAGATCCTTTGCTCCTTTAATGCCTTGTATGACGTTGCCCAGCCTGCCGGCATAAAGCGCAAGCGTATCAAGGTCATCACCAAATATCTTACAAACAACATCCTGCCTTGCACCTGTCATTAACTCATTAAACCTCATTTGAACAGGAAACTGGAAACCTGTAGTTATGCCTGGTATTTCTTTTAAGGTATTGCTCATTTTATCTGCCAGTTCAGGAAAAGATGATGCGCTTTTCCATTCTTTTTTAGGTTTTAGAATTACCATCATATCAGCAGCCTCCATTGGCATCGGATCTGTAGGCACTTCGCCATTGCCAATCTTTGCAACAACCTTTTCAACTTCCGGAAAGCGCTGCTTTAAAAGCCCGGCTGTTTTCTGTGTAGTTTCCACCATCGTTGTTATAGATGTGCCTGTAAGCATTCTTGTATCTACTGCAAAATCTCCTTCTTCCAGTTGGGGAATAAACTCACCACCCAGCCTGCTCATTACTATTAATGCCATACCGAATAATATAAAAGCGCCTGCTATAACAGCGACAGGAACTTTCAGTACTCTTTTTAATATCCACTCATATCTTTTTTGTAAAGCATGCAGAAGTTTTTCTGACAAGTTTTCCTTGTGGCTTATTTTCCTGCTTAGCAACAAGGCGCTCATCATGGGTATATAAGTAAATGATAAAATGAAAGAGCCAAGGATAGCGAAGGAAACTGTTTCTGCCATCGGCCTGAACATCTTGCCTTCAATGCCTTGCAGGCTTAACACAGGCAGGTAAACAATCAGAATAATCATTTGCCCGAACACCGCGCTGTTCATCATCTTGCCGGATGAACCTAATACTTCTTTGTTCATTTGATTGCGGCTTAGTTCTCTCACCTGCGCAAATGCAGGACTGTCTTTAAGCTTGTACATAACAGCCTCAACAATAATTACTGCGCCATCTACTAATAAACCGAAATCAAGTGCGCCAAGGCTCATAAGGTTACCGCTTACGTTAAAGGCGTTCATCATAATCACGGCAAACAGCATACTTAGCGGAATAACAGAAGCAACTATAAAACCTGCACGAAGGTTGCCGAGGAATATCACCAATACAAATACTACTATCAATGCACCTTCTGCAAGATTGCGTTCAACTGTACCGATGGCATTGTTCACCATTTTGGTACGGTCAAGAAAGGCTTCAATCATTACACCTTCGGGAAGATTCTTTTCAATTTCTTTAATCTTTGCCTTTATGTTCTTAATCACTTTATTGCTGTTCTCTCCCTTCAACATCATTACAACAGCACCAGAAGTTTCTCCTTCGTTGTTATAGCCCATCGCACCATATCGAATAGCATTGCCGAATTTTACTTCTGCAATATCTCTTATCAATACGGGCATACCTGTTGTAGTTTGTTTTACAACAATATTTTTGATGTCCTCAAAATTTTCTACCAGGCCTTCTGTGCGGATAAATAAGACAGAGGGCCCTTTTTCAATATAGGCGCCGCCGGTGTTCTGATTATTTTGTTGAAGCGCTTTAAAAACATCAGCAATCGTAAGCCCAAGGCTTTTGAGTTTCTCCGGGCTTATGGATACCTCGTATTGCTTTTGCAGGCCGCCAAAACTGCTTACTTCTGCAACTCCTTCGGTACCTAACAGTTGTCTTCGCACAATCCAATCCTGTATGGTGCGCAAATCTGTTAAACTATACTTTTCCTTATAGCCTGGTTTCGCTTTAACCACATATTGAAACACTTCACCAAGACCGGTTGTAACAGGGCCAAGTTCCGGTTCTCCCATACCGGCAGGTATCTGCTGCTTAACCTGTATAAGCCGCTCATTTACCTGTTGTCTTGCCCAATAGACATCTGTTGATTCGTTAAATACAATCGTAACAATGCTTAGCCCAAAACGTGAAAAGCTTCTTTGTTCAATGATGCCCGGAATATTCCTTGTGTTTTGTTCAACAGGCACTGTTATAAATCGCTCAACGTCTGGTGCCCCAAGGTTTGGGGAAACAGTAATTACCTGTACCTGGTTATTGGTAATATCCGGCACGGCATCAATAGGCAGCTTTGTTATTTCATAAGAACCCCAACCCACAAGAGCCAGTATTAACAAGCCAATGACCAGTTTGTGATGAATAGAAAAACTTATAATCTTATTTAGCATGATACATTTTTAAAGATGAATTCTTTCATCTTGATGTGATGAATGAATAAACATTCGATAAACCCACAGCCTCGCCGGTTTTTGGCGGACGCCATGGTTTTATCCTGGGCTTGTACATTATACACTTATGAAGCAATTGATTGAAAAAAGGTATGCGGGAAGGCTATTGTTGCATCTTACACTTTGCTAAAAGATATATGAATGTGCAGGTAATGCAAATACATAACTCTTGCATAAGCTAAATGCTGTAGAAATTTAAATCAACTGCTGATTAAAAGCGATTAGCTGTTCTTGGGAGGCTGAAAGATAGAGTGAGGTATAAGATAGGGTGGTACATCATCGTTAAGCACGGTGTACTCTGTTATCACAGGCTCCTCGACCTGGTGATTAATTACAATAGGTTGGGGCAGAATAGTGGCAGCAATAAGGCAGCATTCGCTTTCATGTGTTTTAAAAGGTAATTGCATGTCTTGCTTAAAATCTGCATCTATAACTATTTCGCCAGAGTAATGTTCTTTAATAAAAGCAGTGAGGGAAATACCCGGTTGCTCCTGACGGTGCTTGATGAAGTGTTTTACAAATAATGGCAGCTTGAGTAACTGGTATGCATCGGTAGCGCCAAATACATACACAGCAAAAAGAAAGATTGCTGCCCATTTTTTCATAACTGCAAAGATAAAAGCTATGAATTAGTTATACGAAAAATGATAATGGAAAATTGTTTTACAAACAAGAGCAATTATTTGACAAAATCTCTGAAAAGTTGACCAGTCAGCGATCCCTGCAATCAAAAATTAACGTAATCAACAAAGGCAGGCTTACCAAGAGAAGCCAATACCATGCAGCATTATGAACAAATGCCTGCTTTACTACAATACCATTAAGTAATGCAGCTAATGAAATATACACGCCTTTTCCCGCAACCGTTTTATGATTTTCAGCCATTGCAATAAAATTTGATTAATAAGAAATGAGAGGAAGAATCATGCTATGAAACAGGCTGTGTATTAAAATCTTTAAACGTTGAAAAATAATACAAGTGTTTGCAGAAGGGATAGAATTCAGTAAAGGAGCAGGTGTAAGAATCGCTCATGTCAAGAATAACATGTATGGCAACAGGTGCCTTCATATATGTGCCTGCAATCGTCATAACACAAACATAATAAAAGACAGGCTTACTTGCACGTTGAGCTGGGTAGCCCGGAGTTAATACATTTGTAATATTGAAATACAGCCTGCATATTATTGCATTGATGTTGCAGGCATTGGTTTTTACTTTCTTATTGTTATTGATTTTAGTTCTTTCAAACAAAAAAAAGTTATGGAAAAATCTAATGAACAAATGAGCACAATCGCAATTCACGGAACTAAATCCCCGCATGCTTTACATGCACATCTTGCCCCGATTTATGCAACATCCACATACACGTTTGATAGCGCCGAACAAGGAATCAGGCGCTTCTCAGGAGAAGAGCCGGGCTATACTTATTCACGGTTTGGAAATCCTACTACTGCTGAAGCCGCAGAGATTATTGCCGCACTGGAGACCTTTGGCATTGTAGATGATAAAGGCCTGCCTTTAGAAGCAAAAGCATTGTTGCATGCAAGTGGTCAATCGGCTATGGCAACTATGTTTTTGTCTAATCTTACTGCAGGAGATACAGTGCTATCATGCAGGGCCATTTATGGAGGCACTTTCGAATTTCTTCATAACTTTTTGCAAGGCTTTGGCGTAAAAGTATTGTTTGATGATATGAATGATAAAGAAGCGGTTAAAAAAATAGTTGAAAGCAATCCTTCGGTTAAATTGATTCATCTTGAAACACCTGCCAACCCAACCATGCGCTGTGTTGATATAGAGGCAATGTGCTCCATCGCGAGGCAACACAATATAAAGGTTTCCATAGATAATACATTTGCTACACCTTATCTGCAGCAACCGTTTAAGTATGGCGTTGATTTCATCTTTCATTCCACCACCAAATTCCTTAATGGCCATGGCACCTCAATAGGTGGTGTGCTTATTGGAAAAGATGCAGCTTTTATGAATGGCAAAGCCCATCAAACCTGCAAACTGCTTGGAGGCAACAGTAATCCGTTTGATGCTTATCTGTTGATGCTTGGTATTAAAACACTTGCGTTGAGAATGGAGAAACATTGCGACAATGCAGAAACAGTCGCCCATTTTTTGAATAACCACCCTGCTATCGAAAATGTTTATTATAACGGCTTGACTGATCATCCTGACTTTGAAATCTCCTCCCGGCAAATGCGCAGGCATGGTGCCGTTTTGAGTTTTGAAATAAAAGGCGGTTTCGAAAAAGCAAAACAATTTATTAACCGCCTTGGTCTTTGCCTGCGGGCTGTATCACTTGGAACGGTTGATACGCTTATTTCTCATCCTGCATCTATGTCGCATTCGGGCATGTCAAAAGAGGAAAGAATTGCGGGCGGTATTACTGATGGCCTTATAAGAATGAGTGTTGGCCTTGAATTTATTGATGATATTTTGAAAGATTTGGACCAGGCATTATAGTACATGCAAAGATTATACACGACTCCTTTAACAGCGGGAATTTGCCCGGATGAATGACTTGCATTGCGATAGGGAAAAGTGGTTACAATGAATTTCTCATAACAAGCATAAAGGGTACTTCTATGTGCTGTTTTGATCCACTTAAAATAGACATGGCAGCCATTCTGCCCATCTTTCTGAAATCAGTTGATATGGTTGTAATACCATTAAGGATAACATTCTTTACAGGTGTTTCATTATAGGAGATAATGCCAACATCTTTACCAACTTTAAGTTTTGTCTGAAGAATCTGTTCTATCAATGTTACGAGGTCGTCTTCCATCACCGAAATGTATGCTTCACCTCTTCTTATTTCTTCGGCAGTAACATTGTTGATGACTTTATAATTAAAAGCGAAGTCCTGGCAAAAACTGCAAAATCCTTCAACTATTTCTCTTGGATAATAACTGTTTTTTGGAAAAAGTATTTTCAACGTTTTATAATTAACCAATCTTTCTCTTGCACTGCTTAATGCATTGTAAATATCCTTTGAGAAATTTTCATATACCGCGGCAAATTTGCCTTCAACACCGGAAACTTTTTTATCAAGCAATAACAACTTTTCTTTCGGTAATGTATTAATTATTTCGTACGCTTTTTCGCCGCCTTCAATAAAGTGAGGAATGATAACATAATGTGTATAGTCATCCATCTTGCTGCATAGTATATTCTTGAACAGAGAAAAATCATTGTTATAAATGTAAAAGTCAATCACGGCCTTATTGCCGATGGCTTCAACGAATGAGTCATAAATTATTTTCTTGTGGGCGCTTAGCTTATTGAATAGTAAACAGATGTTGGGCATTTGCTCAAACTCTGTGTCTTTTATGTAATATCCTTTGCCGGGAACAGAACCAAGAATGCCTGTTTTTTTCAGGTACCGATAACCTCTTTCAGCGGTATCTCTT
>Ga0105237_10004579_pt1 | contig 15964 bp, 10 predicted proteins | sample KBSC24metaG_FD_81520 | JGI IMG/M metagenome (GOLD analysis project Ga0105237, IMG submission 81520) | Corn rhizosphere microbial communities from Kellogg Biological Station, Michigan, USA - KBS C2-4 metaG | ecosystem: Host-associated > Plants > Roots > Rhizosphere > Soil | place: Michigan, USA... | reverse complement strand
GTTGCGGCTGACGAACTCGTCGCGGACCTTCTTGTAGGCCGCCTCGACCTGCTTGCGGTCCTTGGCGGTCTTCTCGGCGATCACGGCCTGCTTCATGTAGGCCTGCACCACGTACTCGCCCGCGGCTGGCTGCTTGTCGAACTTCTTGATGAAGTCGCGCAGGCAGGTGGACTCGCGCGCTGTGTCCTTGGCCTTCTCGTAAGCGCTGCAGGCGAAGAAATAGGCCTGGGCGGCGTCGGCCGGCTTGTCGGTGATGGCGTCCGAGTAGCGCTTGTACAGATCGGCGGCCTTCGGATACTGCTGGTCGTTGTCCAGCAGCGAGGCGGCCAGACCCAGCGCCTCGCGGCGGTGCTCGGATTGCGCGAACTTTGGGTTCTCGGCGATCTGCAGGTATCCCTGCACCGCCTGGTCGAACTCGAAGAAGCGGTAGTGGTTGCGCGAGGCGTTCCACAGCGCCTCCTTGCCCCACTCGGAGTCGGGGTAGTCGGTGTACAGGCGCTCGTAGCACTTCGTGGCCTGGCCGTACTGGAACAGCTTCTCGTAGATGACACAGGCGTTGTTCAACGCCGTGGGGGCGCCGGGGTCCTTCGGGTTCGAGTTGACGACGTCGATCAGGTCCAGGGCCAGGCCCACGTCCAGCTCGGTGGAGATCTTGCCGGGCGCCTTGGCGGGCCCGGTGGCGGGGCCCGTCTGCCCGCCCGCGCTGGCGGTGGAGGGACCGGCCACGCCCGACACGATGGCGATGCCGCCCTGTCCCGAGCGGCACATGATCAGCTCCTTGCTGGTGCCCTTCTCCTCGTTCTCCATCGACAGCTGCAAGCGCTTGGTGATGATGGTGGTCTTCACGGACGCCTTGATCTGGGCGATGCGCTGCAGGTAGGCGGCCGCCCCGGCCGACTTGCCACAGGCCGAGCCGGCGAACTGATCGGCGACCGTCAGCAGCTGTCCCAGCGCGCAGTCCTTCGCCTCTTCGTCCTCGATCGTGTAGTCGATGAAGTAGGTCTGCAAGATGGCGTCGTAGGCCTTGAAGCCGATGTCGGGCTTGCTGCTGCAGTAGTCCTCGGTGATGGCGCCCAGGCGCTTACGGGCCTCGGGCCAGTTGTGGTAGCGCAGCTGGATGACGGCGGCGGCGTAGCGAAGGTCGGGGATGCGGTCGTTCTTGATGTTCTGGACGTACCAATCGATGGCGTCCGTGTACTTCAGGTAGATCTCCGGCATCGTGAGGGGCGACACCGGGGCCTTGGTGTTCTTCTCGTCGGGGATGGGAGGATCCTGGATCTTCCCCTCCTTCTTCATCCCGTCGATGATCTCCTCGTAGGCCTTGATCATCCGGAAGGCCGAGTCTTCCTGGTAGCGGTTGTCCATCTGGGAATCGCGGACGTTCTGGTACGCGACGATGGCCTGGGGCAGCTGGCCCGAGTAGTAGAGCGCGTCGGCGTAGAAGGCCGAGAACTCGTAGTTGCGCTTCGAGTTCGGATAGGCGGCCAGGTACTTCTCGTACAGCTCGGCGGCGGTGCGGTAGAGGGCCCGGCACTCGTCCAGCTTCGCGGTGTCACGCGGGTTCTCCTGCCACTTGGCCTTGCAGGCCTGCGCCGCGGCGTGGACGTTCGTCGCCGCGGTCAGCAAGGCGTCCTCGGCCAGCTCGCGCGCCACGGCCAGCGCCTCCGGGTTGTCCTTGTTCTTCTCGTACCAGACGGTGCCCTTGGTGTAGTTGCGGCCCAGGGCCTCGCGCTCCTTGGCGGCGGCGATCAGGTTGCGGTCGCGCTCGTAGCTGCGGACGATCTTCTCCTGCACCCGCGGCGCGTCGGTGTACGACGGCCAGCGATCCAGCAGCGCCTTGTAGACGGCGATCGCCTCGGGGTACTTGGTGGAGTCGAAGAGGATGTCGCCCAGGCGCTGGTAGACCTCGCGGACGTGCGGCTCGCCCTCGCGCCCCTTGTAGAAGTCGTTGATGCGATCGAGGCTGCTCTGGGCGTCCGGAATGGCGTCGCCGTTCCAGTCGGTCTCGGCGAAGCTGACACCCAGGTACTGGATGGCCTCGGGCCGAAGATCCTGTCCCACCTTCTGGCCGGCCGCCTTGCGGGCGTCCGCGTACTTGACCAGGTTGTCGAACTGGCGGATGGCCTCGGGGAAGTTGTTGTCGCGGTAGTACGACCAGGCCAGCTTGTAGAGACCGCGGTCGTAGTAGGGCGAATCCTTGAAGTCCAGCACCTTCTTGAAGGCGGCGATGGCCAGCCGCAGCTCGTTCGCCGCCTCGAAGTGGAACTCGCCGACGCGCGTCCAGGCCTCGGGCAGGAACTTCGAGTCCTTGCGGACGGGGGTGCAGTCCTTGTAGGGGTCGTCGCCGGGCGGCGGCGCGGACGGCGGATCGAGCGGCTTGTACTGGTTCGAGCAGGTCAGCGCCAGCAGGGCCTGCTTCGCCTGCGCCTCTTCCCCCATCTCGCCCAGGCAGAAGCCCAGCAGATAGTAGGTGGCGTCCAGGAAGCGGTAGTTCGGGAACTCGGTCAGCAGCCGCTTGTAGATGGTGATGGTGGGCGTGTAGTCCACCTTGGGCGAAGGCGTGGTGGGCGGATTGGCGCTGTCCAGCGCCTTCTTGTACGCCTCGTCGGCCTCCAGGAAGTCCTCGGCCGACTTCTCGTAGTACAGCTCCGCCAGCCGGAACATGGCGTCCGGCGTCCAGCGCTTGTCGTTCGGGTACTTTTGCAGGAACGCCTCGAACAGCGTGATGGCGTCCAGGCGGCGGCTCTTCGCCTCCTTCTCGTTCGCCTCGATCTGCGGCTCGTACTTGTCGTTCAGGATCTTCTGCTTCTCGGCGTAGGTCCGCTTGATGATCAGGCGGGCCGTGCCCCGGAACTCCTGCACCGCCTCGGAGAAGCGATCGAAGTCCTGCATCAGCTCGTCGACGGTGCGCGCGTCGACCGACTGGGTGGGGGGCGGCGCGGCCAGGGCCCGGGGCGCCAGGGCGGCCAGCCCGGTGCCCAGCACGACGACGCCCAGCCCCAGGCGAAGGCGGCGCCCACGTGCCAGGGTCACTTGTCGTCCTCCAGGAGCTTCTTGAAGTCCTCGTCCAGGGCCTTCATCTCCAGGTTCTTCTGCGTGGTCAGCTTGGTGACCTGCTGGGTCTTCTCGTCCTTCATGCCCCAGGCCACGTCGATGATGCCGACGTCGGAACGGACCACCAGATCGTAGAAGCGGTCGGCGACCTTCGTGAACATGGCCTGGGCCAGCCCTCCCCCGAGCGACTGCGATTCGCCGAGAACCGTGCCCAGCTTGGTGGTGGCCTGGTGCAGCTCTTCCTTCTCGGTGGCGATGTAGCCGCGCACCTTCTCCAGCCGCGCGTCCGCCTGGGCGTCGACCCGACGATCGAACTCGGCCAGGTTCTTGTCGATCACGTCGGCCCGGGCCAGCACGCCGCTCATGCGGTCGACCTGCACCTGCTTGTCGGAGGGGAGCCGGACCTTGGCGCGCGCCTGGATGGCCTGCTCCTGCTTCAGCAGCTGTTCCAGGCGGACGGTCATGCGGCGCTCTTCCTCGCCGGCGGCGCCAGCGGTCGACGATTCACGGTTGGCCTCGGCGATCTCGTCGCGCAGCTTGTCGTGCTGCGCGTGCAGCTCTTCGATGGCGGCGCGCAGATCCTTCACCGGCCCCTGGATGTCCTCGGGCCGGATCTTCTGCTCGGCCCGCGAGGTCCGGTAGAACTGCTCGATGGCCACCAGCTGCGCCTCCAGGCTCTGGATCTGGACGTTCAGCTCGGAACCTTGCGCGTCCAGCGCCTCGTACTGGCCGTGCACCTGACGATCGCGTTCCTTCAGGGCCTCGCGGGTCTGGGGCAGGCTCTTCAGCTGCCGCTCCAGACCGTCGCGCTCGGCGTTGATGTGATCCAGCTCGGCCTTCTCGTCGCCGTGCAACGAGGGCTCGAGGATCTGCCGCACCGCCCGCACGAACCGCTGCCGCGTGTCGACCAGCTGGTTCGTGATCTCGACCGACTTGGTCCGATCGGCGGCCAGGTCCGGGAAGATGCCGGCCCGCCCCGACGTCTGCATGGCGCGCTCCAGCTTCACCAGGATCTGCTCGCTGTCCTTCAGCGCGCGCTCGATGTCACCGACGTCGTTCGTCAGCGACAGCAACCGGGCCACGTCGGGATCGGCCTTCACCCACTTGGCCGCCTGGGAGGGGATGAACGACGACACGTCGAACTTGTCCAGGTTCTTCCCCACCAGGTTCTCGAAGTAGGCGGGGTCCTGCTGGGCCCGCACGATCTCGGCCTGCAGCTGGCGGTGAATGGGCTCGAATTCGTCACGGGTCTTCGAGAACGAGTCGCCGGCCAGGTAGAAGTTGTTCATACGTAGCTGCAGGTTGCCCATCAGCAGCCGCATCTCCGGCGCGTCCGAGTCGTCCGGCGCGTCCAGGATCAGCAGGTCGATGGCCTCCCACGCTTCCTTCCACTTCTTGGCCTTGATGTACGTCCAGGCCTCCTCGTACTTGGCCTTGGCGAAGTGGCGCGAGGTGTGGGCGATGGACTCGTACGAATCGATGGCGCGCTCGAACTGATCCCGCTCGTACAGGATGCGCCCCAGCGCCAGGCGGGCCAGGTCCTGGATGTCCTTCCCCGAGTCATCGGGCGGCTGCAGCTTCAGGATGGAGTCGAAGATGACCGAGGCGCCGGCGAGATCACCGTTGCGCACGGCGATGGTGCCCAGGAAGTAACGGGCCTGGAAGTAGTAGGGGTTCGAGGCCGGTATGGCGTTGAAGCTCTCGGCCGCCTCGGACAATTTGCCCCGGAAGTACAGGTACTTGCCCCGCACGTAGGGCACCCCTGGCTCCAGCTGCGCGACGGGGACGCCCGACAGGCGCTGCAGGTAGGTGTCGATGTCCTCGTAGTCGCCGGTGCGCAGCGCGATCTCGATCAGCCGCTGCAGGGCCAGCTGCTCGGACTTCGAGTTCGTCTGCTTCTTGATGGCGACCGTGAAGTACTGCCGCGATGGGTAGTAGTCGCGCGCCTGGAACAGCGACTCGCCCAGCAGGTAGACGGCATCGTCGAACGCGCGCGAGTTGGGATACTTCTCGACCACGTCCAGCAGGATGGTGGCCGCCTCCTCGTAATTCTTCAGGTTGAACAACACCTGGGCGTCGAGGACCCGCCGGTCGGCCACGTCCGGCGGCGGCGGCGCGTTGTCCTTGAACTCGGTCAACATCTCCCGCACGCGCTGGTCGAGGTCGATCAGCTTGCGGTTGTAGTCGTCGACCTCGTCGGCGCGCGCGCGGCCACCGGCGAGGGCCAAGGCCCCGAGCGAGATCCCTACAATGATGCCGGTCCGAAGTGTCATCCGCCCCTTTTTCGTGGCCTCCTGGATGCCCACGCCTCCAGGCTACTTTTGCGCGGGCGCCGGGGCGGTGGTGGTGGCGGCTGCCGCCGGCGCGCTATCGGTGGCGACCACGTTGACGCGGAAGTCGACCGCCGGCCGATCCTCCAGGTTGGTGGTCATGTTGCCCTTCTCGTAACCCACGACGGTGATGGCGGTGGCCTTGGCCTCGCCAGCGACGAACGTGTGGCTGGAACGGACCGTCATCTTGTAGCCCTTCAGGTAGCTGAAGACGCCGAAGCCGTTGCCCTGATAGAACATGACGACGGACAGCGTGTGGGAGCCGGGCTGGATGGCCCCGTTGTACACGTCGAATTCCTTCATCTCGGCCAGCCGGCCCGTATCGTCGGCCTTCGAATAGATCTGAACGCCGTCCAGGGCGTACACCGCCTTGATCAGGCTGTACGAGGTGCCCATCTCGTTCTTGTGCCGGATGATGGCGCGCGAGGCGCCCAGCGTGCCGCCGAGGACGGTCTCCTTCAGCAGGTTCAAGCGGGCCTTGGTGCGGAAGATCTGTTCCTTCAGCTCGTTGACGTTCTTCTCGAGGGCCCGGAGGCGCACGGAATTGGCGGCGTCGCCGCCCCCTCCGGCCGGTGCCGCCTCGCCGGATGCGGCGGGGGCGGTGCCTGGACCGGACGTCGTCGCGGGACCAGCGGCAGGCGCCGCGGGGGCCGCAGGCGCCGCGGCGGTCGGGGCACCCGTCATGGGAGCCACGGCCGTTCCCGCAGCCGGGCCGCCGGCGGCGGCGGGAGCAGCCGGGGCCTGGGCATGCGCGCTGCCGCTCATCGGGAGCATCACTGATGCCGCCGATATTGTCAGAAGAGACAGAAATATGACGGTGCCACGGCCGCGGGACTCACCACGCGTGTTCGAATATCGATCTACTGTCATCGTTCTGGCTCCGTCTGAATGGAGGCGCCGCAAACACCGCGGGCACAGGTCCGAGGACGCCCTGTATATCAGGACGCATGGTGTCGGTCAAACTTGCTCACTGACGCAAACGCTGTGCAGGACAGAGCTTTTTGCTTGTTACACGGTCCCGGGGCGCGCCCGCGGCGCGTCGATCGGGGGGCGTCGCCACGCTTTCCCGACCGCCCCTTGGTGTTGTCGCCGGTCGGGCCGCAGCCCCGCGCGGCCCGCTCCGTCACGCTTCTGGCGCCGCTTTTTCCGGGGCTTTGCGGGCCCGGGCGATCTCCCGCCACGCCGCCTCGAGGACCTGGTTCAGGCCTGCGCCGGTGGCGGCGCTGATCCCGAGCAGGGTGATGCCTCGCCGCTTGAAGGGCGCCGTCAACTGCTTGAACCGGCGTTGCACCTCGGGCAGGTCCATTTTATTGAGAACGACGATCTGGGGCCGGGTGGCCAGCTCCGGGTCGTAAAGGGCCAACTCGCGGTTCAGTGTCTCGAAGTCCCGCAATGGCGTGCGGCCGGGGACCGCGCTGACCTCCAGAAGATGAATCAGCACCCGGGTTCGCTCCAGGTGGCGCAGGAACCGATCGCCCAGGCCGGTCCCGGCGTGGGCGCCCTCGATCAGCCCGGGAATGTCCGCCACCACGAACGTCCGGTCGTTGGTGCGGTTATTGCCCGATAGGCGCACCATTCCCAGGTTCGGCACCAGGGTGGTGAACGGGTAGTCGGCGATCTTGGGGCGGGCCGCAGAGATCCGGGAGATCAGCGAAGACTTCCCCACGTTGGGGAAGCCCAGCAGCCCCACGTCGGCCAGCAGCTTCAGGTCGAGGCGGAGGTTCCGCTCTTCACCCGGCAGGCCCGGCTCCGACTTGCGGGGCGCGCGGTCGGTCGAACTGGCGAAGTGAATGTTCCCGCGCCCGCCCTTGCCACCCCGGGCGGCCACGAAGGTCTCGTCCGGCTCCCGCAGATCGGCCAGCAGCGCGCCCGTGTCGTCGTCGTAAACCTGCGTTCCCGGCGGGACCCGCAGGATCAGATCCTGGCCGCCGCGCCCGTAGCGATCCTTGTTGGCGCCGGCGTCGCCGGGCGGAGCCTTGTACTCGCGCTGATAGCGGAAGTCGAGCAGGGTCGACAGCCCCGGATCCACCCGCAGCACCACGCTGGCCCCGTCGCCGCCATCGCCGCCCGAGGGACCGCCCTTGGGGACGAACTTCTCTCGACGAAAGGCGACGGCGCCGTTCCCGCCGTTCCCACCCCGCACGTAGATATGCGCCTGATCGACGAATTGCATGGTCGGCGCAGCCTACGGATCGCGGGAATCGGCGGGGACGCGGGGACGATCTCCGGAACGGACGTCGTTCACGGAGCTCGGTGGCCCGCGGCGCGGGCCGCTAGGCGGCGACCGCAGCCTGGGGAACGATGCTGACCAGGCTCTTGGCGCCCGAGCGGTAGAACTTCACGGTGCCGGTCTTCAATGCGAACAGCGTGAAGTCGCGACCCATGCCGACGTGCGGGCCCGCGTGCACCACGGTGCCAACCTGGCGGACCAGAATGTTGCCGGCCAGCACGTGCTCGCCCGCGTGGCGCTTGATGCCACGGCGCTGTGCCTGCGAGTCGCGGCCGTTCTTGGAGCTTCCTTGACCCTTCTTGTGTGCCACGGGATTCCTCGCTTAGGCGGCAGTGATGGCGGTGATCTTCAGCGCCGTGAACGGCTGGCGATGACCGGCCTTGCGGCGGTACGCCTTGCGACGCTTGTACTTGAAGATGGTGATCTTCTTGCCCCGGCCCTGCTCGACGATCTCGGCATCGACCGAGACGCCGGCCACCCGGGGCTGTCCGATGCGCACATTGCCGCCGTCGTCGGCGAACAACAGGGTATCGAACGTGAATTTCGTGCCCGAGTCGCCCTCGAGCTTCTCGACCCGCAGGGTCTCGCCCTGCTCGACGCGATATTGCTTTCCACCAGTTTGAATGACGGCGTACATGGAACGGGTGCCCTCCAGGCGAAGCGCGGTAGTTTAGGGAGACGGGCGCCCTTGTCAAGCGCGCAGCGACGGTAGTCGCCGTTCGGGTTCAAGAGAACGGCCAAGCTGCCGATTTTCCAGGGTCTCCCTCAGTCTACCCGTAGCCCCTGGAGAGTCTGTTCATCGTGTCTGGCGAAAGTCCCTGGCCGAGACGCCTCAACATAGCCGTCTTGCTGGACCACCTGAACTTCTTCGGAAGGGGGTACGAAGGACAGCTGCGCGACGCGCTCCACCGGCGCTGCCGCGCCAGCGGGCACAACCTGCTGCTGATCTACGGTGGCGCGCTGGACGAGCCGACCGTCCTCTCCTCCGCTGACAACGTCATCTTCGGCGTGCTGCGGCCCGACGACTTCGACGGCTTCATCGTCGCGTCGGCCCTGCTGTCCACGTTCTGCGGCGTCGCGGGCGTCGAGCGCCTGGTCGCGAAGTACCGCGGAGGACGGCTGTGCAGCGTGGGCACGGCCATCCCGGGCGTGCCCAGCCTGGTGCTGGACAACCGCGCCGGCATGGAAGCGGCGGTGGAGCACCTGGTCCGCGACCACGGCTGCCGGAAGCCGGCCTTCCTGGCGGGGACACCGCACAACCCCGAGGCGGATGTCCGCTTCGAGGCGTACCGGGCGGTGCTGGAGCGCCACGGCCTGCCCTACGACCCGGAGCGGGTGGCCAGCGGACAGTTCCTGCCCGCCCTGGGACGGCGGGCCATGGACCAGATCCTGGATCGCGGCGTGCCGTTCGACGCCCTGGTGGCGGCGAACGACAGCATGGCCATCGGGGGCATCCAGGCGCTGCGCCAGCGCGGGATGCGCGTGCCTCAGGACATCCCCGTCACCGGCTTCGACGATCTGACGCTGGCCCGGCTGGGGAACCCGCCGCTGACCACCGTCGCCCAACCGTTCGATCGCTTCGCGGACGTGGCGGTCGCCTGCATCGAGGATCAGGTCGAGGGGCGTCCCGTGGCCATGCTGACGGAGATCCCCTCGCACTTCGTGCGCCGCCAGTCGTGCGGCTGCGGGCACCGCGAGGGGGCCTCGCCCACCGGCAGCCGCCCGGGGCGGGACGTCCACGGCCTGACCAGCCGGGTCCGTTCGCTGAGGCCCATTTTGGCGGACATCCTGCAAACGGGGACCGACGGCGGGGTGGCGGCGGCGACGACCCTGAGCGACGGCCTGGTGGCGGAGATCGCCGGCGAAAAGGAGGCCTTTCAGACCGCGGTGGGGACGCTGCTGGCCACCGGAAGCGACGACGGCGAGCGGCGCCGCGCCCTGCTGGGCGCCATCAACCTGCTGCGCAACGACCTGACCGGCGACATCGACGTGCGGTTGGAGCGGGCGTTCTACGACGCGCTCAGCCTGGTGGCGACGACGAACACGGCGGCTCAGGTGCAGCACCGCCTGGACCTGGACGACAGCGGCGAGCAAGCGTCGACCGCGTTCGACCTGGCCTCGTTGCGCGACTCGCTGAGCCGCGCCCTGCCGGCGGTGGGCGTGAAGACGGCCCTGCTGTCCTGTGTGGGTGATGGCTCGAGCACCGAGCTGGAATCGGTGGTGTACCTGGTCGACGGTGTGGCGCGGGGCCAGCGGCGGATCCGCTTCCCCGCCGGCAGGTTGCTGCCCCCCGACGTGCTGGAGCTGGATCGCCAGGGCACCTTCCTGGTGTTTCCCGTGGTGCATGAGCAGGAGCTGCTGGGCGTGATCGCCTTCGATCACCGCGAGGGAAACAACCCTTACATCGCCTTCCGGAATCAGATCGCCGTGGTGCTGCGGAACATTCGCCTGCATCAGGAGGTTCTGCGCAAGACGATGCTGCACGAGCGCAGCGTCCAGGATCGCCTGTCTGCCGCCAAGCGGCTGGAGGCGTTGAGCGTGCTGGCGGGCGGCGTGGCGCACGACCTGAACAACGCGCTGGGCCCCATGCTGGCGGTCCCCGACGTCATCATGAATCAGCTGACGCGGCTGGTGACCGACCAGGCGGCGCTGGCGGACCTGCGCGAGGATGTCGACAGCATCAAGACCGCGGCCAAGCGCGCCGCGCAGACCATCAAGGACCTGCTGACGCTGGGCCGGCAGGGCCGGCGGCCCAAGGCCGATCTCGAGCTCAACCGCCTGGTGAAGTCGTGCCTGCTCGCCTCGCCGTGGGCCGCGGGCGCCGACGTGGCGAAGATCGAGCTGCGGCTGGAGCTGTCGCCCGAGCCGCTGCCCCTGCACGGGGCGGAGTCCCAGCTGGCGCGGGCGGTGTCGAACCTGTTGCGCAACGCCATGGAGGCCGTCGCCTCGAACGGGGGCCCTTCAGCGGCGGGCGGCCAGGTGAAGGTATCGACCTCGCGCGTGAACCTCGCCACCGCGCGCGCCGGCTTCGAGGCCATCCCACCGGGCCAGTACCTGGCGCTCGCCATCTCGGACACGGGCTGCGGGATCCCCGCCGAGGACATGGATCGGGTCTTCGAGCCATTCTTCACCAGCAAGCGCTCGGGGGAGGACTCGGGCACCGGCCTGGGGCTGGCCATCGTCATGGGCGTGGTGAAGGAGCACGACGGCTTCATCGACGTGTCCAGCCGGGTCGGCGCGGGCACCACCTTCACGATCTACCTGCCGGCCGGCGCCGCCCTGCCCCACGTCGAGGTCAACACGCCGGCGCCGCGCGGACACGCCCGGCTGCTGGTGATCGACGACGACGAGACGCAACTGCGGACGTACCGGCGCGTGCTGACCCATCTGGGCTACGTGGTGGAGACGTCGTCCAGCGGCGGTCGGGCCTGCGAGCTGTTCAAGCAGGCGGCCGGGCCCGGAAACCAGCCGTTCGATCTGGTGCTGGTCGACATGCTGCTGGGCGAAGCGCTGGACGGCCTGCAGATCGTCGAGCAGCTGCAGGCGCTGGTGCCGAAGCAGAAGGCCATCATCGTCAGCGGTCACGCCCCCAACGAACGGGCCGACAATGCCATCAAGAGCGGCCTGGCCTGGCTGTCCAAGCCCTACGACATCGACTCGCTGGCCAACGTCATCGCCGAGACGTTGAACCGCATCAACTGAACGGTCACGCCGGCTTGCGGCGGATGCCCGTCTCCAGCAGGCGGACGACGGTGTCGGTCAGGGCGCGTCGCTGGGCGGGGTTGCCGCGCGCGCCGGGGACCTGGCCCTCGATGATCAGCATGCCCAGCCCGTGCACCGTCGACCAGGCGGCCAGCGCCAGGTGGTCGGGCTCCTCCGGGCGCAGGCGGCCCTTCTCCACCCCCTCGACGATCAGATCACGCAGGACCCGGTACGCCTCTTCGCCCGCGGACTTCAGCCCAGGCGGGGGCTGCTCGTCCTCGCCACACACGGCGCCGCCGAAGATGGTGCGGAACGTGGAGGGGTGGGCCACCGCGAAGGCCACGTAGCCTTCGGCGGCCGCCGCCAGGCGCGACATCACGTCCCCCCCGCGGCGCGCGATCTCCTCGCGCATGTGGCTGGTCAACAGGCGAAAGCCTTCCTCGGCCACCGCCGCCACCAGCGCGTCCTTGTCCTGAAAGTGCCGGTAGGGGGCGGCGTGGCTGACCCCGGCCAGCTCGGCGGCGCCGCGCAGGCTGAGGCCGTCCATGCCCCCTTCTTCCAGCATCTTCAGGCCGGCCTGCACCAGGGCGCGGCGCAGATCGCCGTGCTGGTAGGCGTCGGACCGCTTGCGCGTGACGCGGATGCTCATGGCGATCATCTGTAGCACTTGTTGACGCCGTAAACAAAATATGTTGACAGCGACAACTTATATGTTTACGGTGTCATCATTCTGGATCGAGTCACAAATTTCGCGTGGAGGATGGACATGGACGAAGTGGCATCGATGGTGTTCTCGGTCAGCTCGCGGGGGGTGATGCCTTTCTGGCTGCTGATGCTGGTGGCGCCGCGCTGGCGCTGGACGAACCGCATCGTGGGCAGCCCCGGGATCGTGGTGGGCGCGATCGCGATGTACGCGGCGCTGGTGGTGCCCCAGCTGGCCCACCTGCTACCGGTCGTGGCGCGCCCGCGGCTTCCCGCCATCGCGGCGCTGCTGGGCACGTCGCGCGGCGCCGCCATCGCCTGGACGCACTTCCTGGCGCTGGATCTGTTCGCCGGCCGGTGGATCCTGCTCGACGCGACGCCGCGGGGCTGGTCCGGCTGGTGGCTGCGACCCATCTTGCTGGCGACCCTGCTGTTCGCGCCGCTTGGCCTGGGCCTGTACCTGCTGGGGCGGGCCGGCGAACGGGCCGGGGTGGACGCGGCGCTGCGCCGGCTGTGGCAGCGCGGGGTGCGGGCCCACCGGCCGCTGGCGCTGTTGACCGTCGGGTCAGCGGCGCTGCTGCTGGGCTGTCTGGGGTGGTCGCTGGTGGACCAGCGGCTGGTGGCGGGCGTGCCGGTGTGGGTGAAACCGGCGAAGTTCGCGCTGTCCGTCGGCATGATGGCGCCCGCCATCGCCTGGATCATCGCGCAGCTGCCGGCCGAGCGATGGCGGCGGCGCGTGTACGCCGCGGGGACGGTGATCGCCGGCGTGGCCGCCCTGGAGCTGATGATCATCACCGTGCAGGCGGCGCGCGGCGTGGCCAGCCACTTCAACCAGACCACGCGCCTGGACGGGACCCTGTTCAGCATCATGGGCGCGTCGATCAGCCTGCTGTGGCTGGCCGAGCTGTACCTGGCGGTGCGCGCCTTCCGGACGTCCTTCGCCTCACCCGCGCGCAGCTGGGCCATTCGTCTGGGCCTGGCAGGCGCCCTGTTCGGCGGATCGTTCGGCTTCCTGATGGCGGCGCCCACGCCGGGGCAGCGCGCGGCCTTGCAAGCCCATCAGCCGACGCCGGCGCTGGGCGCGCACGCGGTGGGGGTGCCCGACGGCGGGCCCGGCCTGCCGGTCACGCGGTGGAGCACGACGGGCGGCGACCTGCGCGTGCCGCACTTCCTGGGGCTGCACGCCCTGCAAGGGCTGCCGGTCATCGCCTGGCTGCTTTCCCGGCGGCGGCGCGGCCGCGGACAACCCGCCAGCGCGCGGCCGGTGATCGCTGCCGGCGCGGCCTGGCTGGGACTGACGGCAGTGGCGCTGGTGCAGGCGTTGCGTGGACAGCCGGTCAGCGCGCCGGACGCCCTCACGGTGGGACTGGTGGCGATGGTGGCGATGGCGACGCTGGTCCTGGCGGGTCGCGGCGGCCGGGCGCTGTTCACCTTCCGGAGGGTGGCGGCGCCCGAGGGCGCCGCTTCGGCGGTGCCCTGAGGCGATCAGCGCGAGGCGCGCGACGCCTGCGCGCGCCTCGCGCCGGGCGGCGGTAGCCCCGTCGGCGGGGCCGCCGCGTCCTCGTCCCGCCGCAGCGGCCGGGGCGTCGCAAAGGTGGCCCGGAACAGCTCGCACCGCTCCAGCAGCTCGCGCGTGCTCTTCGGCATGGGGACGCGGGCCCGCGTGACGTAGAAGATCAGATCCTTGCTCTGGCGCACCAGCGCGCGTCCCTGCGCCGCCTGCTGCTGCTCCTCCCCGCTGGGCGCCGGCGGCAGCGCGGGCTGGAACTCCGACAGGCGCTCGCCCGCCGCCACGAACGCCGCCCACACGTCGAAGATGTCGGCGTCGGTGTGCAGGGTCTCGCTCTTCAGCTTGGCGGCGGCGCAGAACTCGCGCAGCAACGGCTCGATGCCGGCGAACATCGGCATGCGCTCGAACATCGACAGCAGCTCGGCCGTCACGTGATCGATGGCGCGCATGGTCAGCGCGATCTTCACGTAGCGGCTCTTGTAGAAGTCCTCGATGGGGAAGGCGAACACCTTGAACGGCTCGCCCCACAGCTCGTCGATCCCCTCGTCGCCGCTGCGGTGCAGGACCTGCTTGCCCAGGGCCAGGGCACGCTGCAGGTACTCGCCGCACTCGAACAACAGCCCGTTGTCGGGCGCGATGTCGACGCCCAGCGCCTGCAGCTCGACCACCTTGGTGAAGACGTCGGCGGCGCGATTGAACAGCGCGCCCGCCAGCATGGACGCCTTCACGCGCTTCTTGCGGGGCTCCTCCTCGGAATCGTAGGCGCGCTGGGCCTCGTCCAGCCGCCAGCCCGGGATGTTGATGCCGTGCTCGACGTGGTTGAACAGCCGGCGGGTCAGGGCGTGGATCAGCTTCTTCTTCGCGGTCAGCGAGTCGGCCGGGGCGTCATAGGCCTTGACCCAGTAGCCGCCGTAGAAGACCCGCCAGCGCCCGGCCAGCTGCCTTCGCGTTCCCGTGACCACCGGCCCGTCCGTGGCGCCGGCGGTGGTCTGCCCGCGGCGGGCTGTCGTCCTGTCGGCCTTCGCGTCCATGTTCCCATCACCCCCGCACATGGAATTTCCTCCCCAGCTTACGCCCGGGTCGCGGCGGCGCGGGCGGTCGGTGAAGTCGGAAAACGAGATCGCGCCACCTGTTTACGCGCTGGAAACCGGCGCGCCATCACCGCTGCGCCGTCGCCCCGGCGCGCGTGACGGGCGCCGCCCTGGCAGCGCCGGTCACCCGCCGCAGTACTGGTCGCACACGCCGTCCGCCGTCGCACCGGAGCTGTCCAGGCAGGCGGCGGTCTCGTCCAGGCACAGCCCGTCCGCGTAGCACTCCTCGGGGCAAAGACATGCCGGATCGGTGCCCGTGCATCCCGGCGCCGGTTGTCGCTGCAGGCAGGTCAGCAGCTGGGCGAAGGTGTCCTGCGCCGCCGGCGTTCCGCGCGCTTTGCAAACGTCCAGCGACTGCCCGGCGGCGACGCAGATGCGGATGCCCTGGCAGGTGGTGCCCGTGGCGTCGTTGTCGGCGACGTCGACCGGGCCGGCCTCCATGCCCAGGTCGACCGACGAGGCGTCCATGTCGGTGCGGCGATTCGTGGTGCACGCGGCCGAAGCCAGGCCGACCACCAGCAGCGTCGCGGCAAGACGGCGCCGCAGGCCTGGGGGACGCCGAGGGCCAACCGGGAACGTCATCCGTGAATTCCGGCCCACGTTCCCTGTCCCGTCAACAGAAAAGTGCGCCGCGAAGTGAACGGCCCGCGCGGAGTGGATCGTCACTCCGCGCGGGCAGCACCGGTGGGCTCGACTGGATTCGAACCAGCGACCTTCGGCTTCGGAGGCCAACACTCTATCCAACTGAGCTACGAGCCCGCGCCGCACGTTCTTAGGACATCGGCTCCGGCCGCGCAAGGGCCGCCCGGACTCGGGATCGCGATCCGCTGACGCGGCTGGCGGTTCAGCGGCCGGGCGACAGCTGCGCGGCGCGGGAGACCAGCGAGGCCAGCGGATCCAGGTACACCCCCAGCAGCACGGTGGGGATGGTGGTCACCAGCAGCAGGACGGTGTGCAGGGGCGCCAGCCGCACCGGGGGCGCGTCGGGCTGGCCGGCGCCGAAGTACATGACCCGCGCCACCCGCGCGTAGTACCCCAGCGCGACGACGGTGTTCAGCACGGCCACCAGGGCCAGCACGAAGAACAGCGGGCCGCCCCCCGCCGCGCCCCGCGCCACCACCGCCGCGATGACCGCGTACTTCGCCAGGAAGCCGGCCAGCGGCGGCAGGCCGGCCAGCGAGATCATCGCGATGGTCAGACACAGCGCCGGCACGGGCGCCCGGCGGCCCAGCCCGGCCAGATCGTCGAGCGTCTCGCCCACGCCCTGGCGCACCAGCGCCACCACCGCCAGGAACGCCGCCAGGTTCATGAACAGGTAGATGCCCAGGTAGGTCAGCAGCGCCGG
>Ga0105237_10004575_pt1 | contig 15968 bp, 10 predicted proteins | sample KBSC24metaG_FD_81520 | JGI IMG/M metagenome (GOLD analysis project Ga0105237, IMG submission 81520) | Corn rhizosphere microbial communities from Kellogg Biological Station, Michigan, USA - KBS C2-4 metaG | ecosystem: Host-associated > Plants > Roots > Rhizosphere > Soil | place: Michigan, USA... | reverse complement strand
GTGAATCGTTTGTATTTGTTGAGTTGTGACATGAAATATGCGGCAATGTAAATAAGCGGCAAAGATAATTCATTTAAGTCGGAAAGTCCGGAGGTGCGGATTTCTTTGTCCTAAAATCTTTTATCAAACTTTGGGGATCGTTACATCTGCCCGATTATGAAATTCAAACAACCCAAAACTTTTTAAACCTTAATTTTAACACTTTTCAGCTCAAAATCGGGGCAAAAACACATCAAGAACTGTTGAAAATTGATTCAAAACCACCGATTTTAACACTTTTTAACAAATTTTTGATGGGTTTTGAAAAGTTTAAAAAGTATTAAATAGCTGTTATTCAAATAACCACATAAAAACAGGTCTATTTTTTGCCCTTTTTAGCTCTTTATGCAAACGGCCCTGATTGCACTTTTCAAGCAATCAGGGCCGTTTGGTTGGATTACTTAAAGATAAGAAAAATGTTTGGGCTTTGCAATAGATGGTTAAATCAAATGAAGATGTCTTCATGGTGGTCAACACATCGAAGAAGATCCTTCGCTATCGCTCAGGATGACAACCATTCTAAGTAACCCCTCTTTGCCGCTTCGTGGTAGAGAGGGTCGTCCAGCGAAGCGTAGACGGGGTGAGTCGGCTCTGCGCGACACTTTGATTTCTACCGGCACGGCGACAAGTAAAAGAAAACTTTTACTATAATTGCTTATGGATAATCCAGCCGATACCGCTTCATCCGGACTGCACCCGCCCTATTTAAAAAAGGGTGATAAGATAGCGATCACCTGTCCGGCTAAAAAGCTGCCCAGGCCCATGGATGATGCCGTGGCCTTATTACAATCATGGGGATTGGAAGTAGTTTTGGGCGATACTGTGACGGCCTCCTACCACCAGTTTGCCGGCGACGACGATCTGCGCGCGCATGACCTGCAGCGTTTTATTGACGACGATAGCATCAAAGCTATTATAGCAGCGCGTGGCGGTTATGGCACCATCCGGATGATCGATAAGGTTGATTTTAGCTACTTTGCTCAAATCCCCAAATGGCTCATCGGCTTTAGCGATATTACTGTGCTGCACACCCATCTTTTTGCCAACTATGGGGCTCAAACCATCCACGGGCAAATGCCGGTTAACATCCCCGATGCGTCCAAACATTCCCTGGATACGTTGCGCATGGCCCTGTTTGGCGAGGCCTTAAGTTATGAGTACCATGCCCATGCTTCAAACCGCAGTGGCCAGGGCAAAGGGATATTGGTGGGTGGCAATTTATCCTTACTGGTAGCCGTATCCGGCTCGGTGTCTGATATCGACTATAGCGGCAAAATATTGTTTATAGAAGATGTGGGCGAATATCTTTACTCGGTCGACCGGATGTTGCGCAGCCTGAAACGAGCAGGCAAACTTGCCCAACTCGCGGGCCTCGTGGTAGGCGGTTTTACCGATATGAAGGATAACGACATCCCCTTTGGCCAAACCGTACCGGAAATTATCATGGACATTGTACAGGAATATGATTATCCCGTATGTTTTGATTTCCCTGCCGGCCACATCCCCGATAATTGCAGTTTGATATTCGGCAGAGAGGTACGGCTATCCGTGCAAGGGCAGAAAGTAAGCTTAATTTTCGTTTGACCTTAGGACAAAAGAACGTTTTTAATATTGAACACAGAATTTCCAATATCGAATGATGAATGGAAAAATCGGTGTTCGATATTCAAAATCCATTATTCAATATTACTTTCAGTTCCCTCCCCACGGGAGGGGTGCGGATAGATAGTATTGTGGCAAGGAGGGGTTTATACGCGCTGCATAAACCCGCAATGGCAAGAAACCCCTTCCTACCCTTCCCAAGGGAAGGAATCGCACAGGCCCAGGCTTTAATGACGTGAAAGCTTCTCTTGATACATCATTTCCTTCCTGAAAGGAATTTTTATATATTAAAACTAAATTTCAAACACATTAATATCTTCACCATTATAAATTATGGCAGTACTAAGCAATTTAAGCAACTACAAAAACTTTGGCCTCCTGGTTATCCGCCTGGGACTGGGCATTACTTTTATTTTTTATGGTTACCCGATGCTGATGAGCGGCGTAAGCGGCTGGAAAGACCTGGGGCATTCCACCAAATTCATTGGTATACATTTTTGGCCGGTAGTATGGGGATTCCTGGCAGCGGCCACAGAGGCCTTTGGCGGCTTTCTGCTCCTGATAGGCTTTGCCTTTCGCCCGGTATGTATACTGATGATATTGACGCTTATTGTAGCAGCAGCTACCCATTTGGGCAAGGGCGAGGGGTTTGGCGGCGCTATCCACGCTATAGAAGATGCCCTGATATTTGCAGGCCTTTTATTTGTTGGTCCGGGCAAATACAGTGTGGATAAAAAATAAATCGTTCGATTTTGATCTGCAATAAAAAAGGGACTTGCCGTAATGGCAGATCCCTTTTTTATTATTTAAGTGTTATAGCTAATTATTTAGGCATAACGTTTTTGTCAAAAAACAGCCTGGTTGTTACCACATCACCGCCAATTGCTGCAGATGCTGCTTTATAATTAGCAGGGTTTACGTTAGCCTCATCAACCGGATATTTGAAACGAACCGGAAAATCGCTAAAGGCACCTGTTGCAGGTTTATAAAGTACAGGAAAATCCAGCCTGCGGGTTTCAATCCATGCATCCCAGCCACGGTTATAATTGGCAACCCATTTTTGGATAGCCAGGTTATTGGTACTGTACGGGTTAGCAGCAATAAAAGCAGTAGCATCTCCGGCAGTCCAATAATCAAATGAAGCCTGAATACCTTTTGCATAATAAGCACTTGCATCACCGGCAATAAAGCCTTTTGCAACAGCTTCGGCCTGATAAAATGCAACCTCTGCGTAATCAAGCAGCAAGCCAGGGGCTGTAGGTGCAATCATAATATCACCAGCGTGCGAAAAGCTATCATAATTTGCTTTTACACCAGGATCGGCTCCCAAAACCTTGCCAACTGCATCCAATGCTTTAAAATATTTTGATGCACGGGGGTCAATAAGACCATTATTATTATTTAACTGATTGGCTAAAGTGCTGCAGGCCACAAAATCAAACCTGCCGCTTTGTACAAGGTCAACCCAAATAGGGTTCGTGTTTGGTGTTGCTGCCAGGTATACCAATGTAGCATTATCTGCATTTGCAGTAAATACCCCCCCATTTACTGCATCCAAAACTGTTGTTTTAGCCAAAGCTGCGTCGTAATCAGCAATGGTCATACCCATTTTCAATTTCAGTGAGTAAGCGAACTTTTTCCATTTAGCCACGCTTCCCCCATAAATGATGTCGGCAGTACCGTAACTTGCGCTTGCAACTGTTAGCGCTGCTATATCAGCGTCTACACGTTTCAGCAGGTCTTTATAAATTGTTGCTGCATCATCGTATTTTGGAAAGTTGTTTGCAGAATCAAAAGCCTGTGAATAAGGGACATCACCAAAGGTGCTAACCAGGTAATAAAAACCATATACCTGTAGCAGATCTGCAATGGCTAAATCATTCTTTTTTACAGCGTCGCCTACTATAGTGGGGTCGTTTGGAATGATGTCTTTAGCTAACTTTAAATTGTTTAACACATCACGAAACAGGAAATTCCACATCTGTCTGTTGATGTTACGTGTGTCAAAATTATAAAGACTTTCGTCATTATAAGTAGTCTCCTGCCATTGCTGTTCCACCAATCTGAAAACGTTATTGTTTACATTGGCTGATGTAACGGTATTTGAAAGCACCCGCTCGGCCTGCGTAATTAAGGTTGGCGCAGGTACCGTAGGGAAAAGTTTAGGGTTGGTATTGAGGTTTTCAAAATCTTTTTTGCACGCTCCCAGCATAACAAGCGGAAGCAGTGCCCATATATATTTTTTCATGTTGGTTAAAATCTTACTTTTAAGTTTAGGGTAAACATTCTTACAGTTGGGAAAGCACCGCTTTGATAACCCTGCAGGTTACCGGCACCTAAGGTTTCTTCGGGATCAGAATACGGAACATTTTTATGGATGATCCATAAGTTCCTGCCGCTTACTGCCAGATCAACACCCTTAATGGCTCCCCATTTTGACACTAAAGTTTGAGGGAACGCGTAAGACAATGCCGCTTCGCGCAGTTTCACATAGCCCGCATCATAAACAAAATTAGCTGCAGGGTTGTGCTCATAACCGTACAAACCGGTAGCATCATTACGAACCCGAACGGTGTTCTTAGCGCCACTTGCAGTAATACCCGGTACAATTACACCACCGCCGGCAGCAAGTGTGTTTCTTGATGGATTACCCAGATCATTGTTACCAACCGTTTCAGGATATAAACCAGTATCCATACCATAATAAGTATCTAACGAGAATACACTGCCGCCTTTACGTATATCGATCAGGAAGGTTAAAGTAAAATCTTTAACACGCACAGAGTTGGTAATACCACCTATCCAGTCGGGATTAATATTGCCTATTGTACTGGTACTTGGCGATTGTTTGTAGTATCCGGTAGCGTCAACAACACGGCCATCGTCCTTCTTGGTATAAGGTTTTCCGTTGATATCTGTAAAAGCAGTACCACGTATATCACCATAAGGGCGCCCCAATGCGGCATTAAGCGATACCCCACCCTGGAAGGATGACAACAAAAGATTTGTTGACTGCTGACCTGATGGATCGGTATACAGCGCCAAAACCTTATTATTATTTTTTGTAAAGTTAACCCCTAACTTCCAGGTTACCAGCTTACTGCTTACAGGTGTACCGTTTAATACAACTTCAACTCCCCTGTTACGTAAAGTACCCGAGTTAATATAGGTTGCGTTATAACCGGTAGCTGTTGATAAGGCAACAGGTAACAATCCATCAACTGTTTTGGCATCATAATAAGTGAAATCAAAACCTAAACGGCTGTTAAAAAACTGCATCTCTAAACCAGCCTCTTTTGATTTTGTACGCTCTGGCTTTAAAGCAGCGTTATTTTGAGTAAGTCCGATAAAAGATTGGGGGTTTGAACCAAACGGCGTACCAAATGAATAAAAGTTTTTGGTGTTTTGTGGTTGCCCGCCATTACCTACTTCGGCATAGTTAACCCTCACTTTACCGTATGATAACCAGCTGTATTGTTTAAGCAGTTCAGAGAAAGTAAAGCCTAAGTTAACAGATGGATAGTAATACTTATTACTGTATGATGGCAAAGCTGAGTTAACGTCACGACGTAACGTTCCGTCTAAAACCAGCATTTTTTTCCAGGTAAATGTAGCACCTGCAAATAAACCATCTACCTCTTGTCTGATATCGTTTTCGGTAGGAGCAGCCGGCGCGTTTTTAGAATTCGCTAAAGCATAAACATTCGGAATAATTAAACCGCCGTTAGTTGCCGCCGAAATTAACTCATACCGGTTTTTGCGAATGTTAACACCAGCCAAACCTTTAAAATTCAAATCGTTATTGATGTTTTTATCAACCGTTGCCAGGAAGTCTAAATTGGTTTCGTTGAAATTGATATTCCTCCTGGTATAAGCAGATATACCTACTGAACCAAAAGCACGTCTTTCTTCCTGTAACATGGTGTAATTATCAACCGTTACACGGCCCAATAAATTCAACCAATCGTTAACTCTGTAATTCAAATTCACATTACCAAAATAGTGGTGACGCCTGTCTGTTTCATAGTTTTGATAACGGGTAAAATATGGGTTATCCTGATAAATAGGAACCAGGTTGGTTGGGCTTGCCCAGTTCCAGGTAACATTTTTACCTCCTGATGCAAAATACTGATCCTTTAATTCCTTAACATCGGTATTCATTTGCCACCATTGCCTAAAGTTGCGCACAACGTTTTCGGCCTGGTAACCACTGCCATAACGGCCAATACCATCGGTTCTGGTGTAATTAACGCTTGCACCGGCGGTTAATTTGCTGGTAATTTTATAAGTACTTGCAAAATCAACGCTATTACGCAATTCGTTGCTATTTGGCAAAAAGCCGGTTTGGTTATTACGGGTATAGCCTAATTTAAAGGTACCGTTTTCGCCGCCATTGGTAATAAATAAACTTTGGTTATTGGTTACTGGGTGAACAAAGAAAGAAAGCGGGTCATTTGCTCCTGCCACCCATGGTGTTGCTTTTCCATAGTTTGGAGAAGACGGGGCAAAAGCATCCCATTGATAAACCATCAGGTTTGGATCAAATTTATGACCATAAGATGCGTCTTCCTGTAAAGGAGTAACCAGGTCATTCTTGCCATCGCCATTAATATCCCTTATCAGGAAATAACCGCTTGGGTCAATGCCGGTTTTATCATTATAAATAGGGCCATAACCAGCACCATACTCATGCTGATAAGTTGGTAGTGTTGATTTATCAACCGAGCCAATACCAACACTACTATTAAAGGTGATACCCAAACCCTTGCCTGGTTTTTTAGTAGTGATCATGATTACACCGTTGGCGCCAATGGAACCATACAATGCACTACCTGCAGCACCTTTAAGTGTAGTAATAGACTCAATATCATCGGGGTTAATATCGGCAATTGGCGATCCGTAATCATATCCGCCCCTGCCCGATTCAACAGTACCCGCATTTGTTCCGGTATTAGCACCGGCATTGTTGGTTCCGGCGTTGCCTGAACCTGGGCCACCATTATTCATCGGTACACCATCAACAACAAATAATGCCTGGTTATTACCTAATAATGATTTTGTACCCCTTAAAACCACGTTAGTTGAACCACCTAACGCGTTGTTTTGTCTGATCTCTAAACCAGCAACTTTGCCTGAAAGGCCGCTTACAAAGTTTGAACCGCGCTGCTTGCTTACCTCATCGCCGCTAACCTGCTGGGCCGCGTAGGCCTGCTGATTACGGGTTCGGCTTAAGCCTAATGCACCGGTTACAACAACTTCGCCAAGTTGCTTGCTTGACATGGCAAGTCGTACGTTTACAACAGGACCCCTTACCTGTACTTCTTGTGATGCATAGCCAATAAAGCTAATGATTAGTGTTGAACCCTCCGGAACACTTAACGTGTATTTTCCGTTGACACTGGTTTGGGTACCGGTTGTTGTTCCTTTAACCCTGATGGTTACTCCCGGGATAGGTAGGCCGTCTTCCAGGCCTGTAACCGTACCGGTAACTGCACGATTTTGTGCAAATGTTTGTGTAATTGATAACAGCAGGAAACACAAACTTACTAGTAGAAGTTTTTTCATTTTTTGTGATAAGATCTGTTAATAGTTAATACTCAATGAATTATCTCGCTTATATTATAATATATTTTGCAGAATTATAACATAAAACCGGGTCTATATTACGTAAAATATTATAGAATATCGATTATTTTTCAAATTATTAACTCCTATTTATTGCATATATCATCTATAATGTCTACCTGATACATATTTTATTTAAGATGTTTTGAAGGCGATATTGGCGGTGGCCTGCCTCTTGTATTTTTGTGTAAAATGGACACTCAGGCAAGGCATGCAGACTATCTCGGATGTCGTGCATTGGCCGGTCTCTTATTTGCCGGCCCGGGTAAATACAGCGCAGAAAAAAACAATAAACGTTAGTACAAGCCCCATAAATACCGTGTAAACACCTATTGTAGCTGCCCTGTTATTAATGTATTTTTTGTAAAATAATTAATATGAAAAAACAATTACTGTTGGGCCTCATGGCCATGATGACGGGCTTTACCGCCTGCAAAAAAGACCTGGTGAAAACACCGGATAAAACACCTAACAATACCAAGCAAAAGGTTAATGTAGTTGACCCGGGAACCGTGGTTGAGTTAACATTAGCGCCCCGCCAGCCCGGAGAAAATTTTGACACCTACCTGGGTAACTGGGGCGGCGTAAGTGTTAAAATGCAGGGTACCCCGGTTTGGGACCATGACAAATATCCCAACCTGGTTAATGGCGTTCCGTGTACAGGTTCAGGATATAGTGTCGGAGACCAAAATCAAATTACGACTTCAAGTGCGGGCGGACAAGACTTTTTTATAGTATACGTGGCAACCGCTTCATTTAATGCCTATGTGCAAAATTTTACTTCAAATGTAAGTAGTTTGGCCAGCGCTTATAATAATATGCTACCAAACTCACCAATCACAACCATGCCTGTGGCTTCTGATTTTGTTAAAGTAACTTACGGTGATGGCAATACAGGCTATGTAGCGGTTACAGGCAAACTGATCAGGATCACTACAGGCACCTCACATTTTGCTTTTGCTACGGTTGGTTATCCAACCCCGGCACCGGTAACTGTTGATGATGCCAATCTGATGAATTGGTATACCCTCACCGACCCCTCATTTCCTTCTATGCATTATCAGTTGTTTTGTGGAAATGGCCGTATCTATCACACGCAATTGCCTAATGTACAAGCCACCGGAACCTATACATTCGTGGGGACGGTCTATCACTTTATCGGCACTATAACCCGTGCTGATGGCAGTACATTTCCATTTGACGTAACCATTGACATAGGATAATAAATAACAAAGCCCCTTTTGCTATAAAAGTATAAAGGGGCTTTATTATTACTGGTTCAAATAATCGCCCAGCGCTTTGAGATAATTGTCATCAATATCGCCTTCATTATCTGAGAAGAATTTTTTTACTTTATCAGCGTCGGCGGCAAATACCAGTTTTAAAGCTTTGGATTTAAGTTCCACTTTTTGAGGCTTTCCACCCGGCAGTTGCACCACGTAATAAACACTTTCATCTTTGTATTCATCATAGTTATTCCCGCTTGAGGTGATGCCGTTGGTTACAAAATTAGCTTTTATAAAAGTTGTCCCCAGGTCTTTGTATATTTTGTACTTTTTCCCGGCAGATAATACCTCCACGTAGCGTTTGGCATTTATAGCGGGTACGTCCTCAAAAACATAAGGTACGGCGTTTTCATCAAACAAGGTGAACCCTTTTATTTCCTGCTTTACCACCAGCATGGCGGTAGTTTTATTACGGGTGAATATGAGGTTACCTCCTACTTTATCATAGTTAAATAAGTATACATCGCTTTGTTTAAGCGAATCCTGTGGGGTTACAGCAAAACCATGTACCCAATCATTAAACAAAAAGCGGCTGCCATGCAGGCCTTCCTGCCCGGTGCCTATGCGGTTAACGGACACGTTATGATCCACCAGGTTTTCATCGGGCTTAAAAAAATTACCCACAGCCGTTTTGGTTGGAACATCTTGTTTGGGGGCATCCCCGGCGGTCATCACCACTTTAACATTGGAGGGGTTATCCAGTTTAACCCGGGCTTCGTTATGAAAATTGGCGGTTACGATGAGGTTAGAGGCAGGATCGGCCTGAAGACTGAACGCTCCACTCTGATCTGAATAGGTGGCATAAGGATGCTGCGAATCGCTCACAAAAGCGAAGGGAACAGGTTTACCTGTTTGGTCAGTTACGGTTCCGCTCACGGATACCGTTTGGGCGAAACTTATTTTGCTAATAATTAGCAGACTTAAAAAAACTATTTTTTTCATTTATTCCTGTTACAAGTATTTAATAATATGGGTTTATAAGTTAAATATTTATAATTAAATCTCCTAATTCTGATTGTAACATATTTGAAATTAATCAACCTCTTGTGCACAAATACCCAGTTCAATGTGTGGCCTCATCTCATATTATTATTTTATGATGATATCCCAACAAAAAAGGCGCTTCAAATGAAGCGCCTTTTTCTAAGTTAATGATTTTACTACCTGGAACCAGTGTAAACCAAAGTGTCGATTTGAGATCTGTTATTTGTACCGGAACCCCATTTATATGAAATATAAAAGGTTTTGGTAGCCGGATCATAACGATTATCGTAAGTTGGATCGTTACCTAAAGTTGCATTCCCGGTTGAACTAACTGTAACCTTATTGGTTGCAGGATCAACGGTTATTGACGTACCAGCAACACCGGCAGCTCCAACACCAGTTTTCCAAACCGGAGCCAAAGTAACTGAAGTGCCATTTATTGTCGCCAAACTTTGGGTCAGTCCTTTAAAATTACCTCCTAATGTCGGATCGTTAGTTCCGTCACCTAAGTTACGGAATACAAAGCCTTTTAAGCTATAAGCTCCGTCATACTTGTTTTTCGCCTGCACGTTATAAATCACCGTTTTGATATTGCTAATTTGCTGTCCGCCACCATCAGTAATGGTTAAAGGCAAGGCATAATTGGTTATTGACGGATCGATCAAATTTGATTTAACATTGATCACTATATAAGCAGCGTTTTGACCAGCCGGAATGGTAGCGGTAAAAGTGCTGGTGTAATAAGAAGCCGGCAGCAACACAAAACTTGTGCTATTATCTGTGTTATACTTGGTCAGGGCAGCCTGGTCAACCGATACTTTAACAGTTGTGGCGGTTGATAAGGTATGCGGCGAAGCCAGGTTAACCATTAAACTAATGGGGACTGGAGTATCGGAAATATTGAGGGCTGCAGCCTGCAATATACCACCACTACTACCTACGTTTGTTGCCGCGGGAAGCTCAATTAAAGGCGTTGCTCCTGCAAAATCCACATAATGCTGGTTATCCTTCAGGCATGAGCTTAATCCCGCCATAGACACAAGCGCGACAAAAGCTGTTTTAATATATAATTTCGTTTTCATTTTCTTTTCGTTTAAGTATTATTTAGCCCAAAATATTTTAGAGGTAAATACAGAGATAGTACCCTCTGCGCCTACATTACCTGAATTAGTCTGGTATTCAACAGAAGGATAAGGTATACGGGTAACCTGGTTTGGAGGATTAGCTCCAGGGTATACAGAAAGCGGAATATTATTAGGGTAACCGGTTCTGCGGAATTCATTGAATGCCTCAAACGCGCCATAAATGGCCAGGGCTTTCCATTTTTCGGTAATGATAGCCTGCTCTTGTTGTGCATCTGTACCTGCTGTTGGGTATGGGTTAGCTGCAAGATAGGTAGCTGCCTGTGCAGTGGTTAAACCCAATTCGGCATAAGAGGCATTGATACCGGCATTGTATAGTGTTGCGGCACTTCCACTGGTAATATATCCGCTTTTAATACCTTCGGCCTGTAAAAATAAAGCTTCAGAGCCCGACATGATCACCGCATCCATGGTAGCAGATTTCAGCAAGCCTGTTCCAACTTTACTTGGGGCAACCGCCGGCGGCTGTGTTATACCCAAAGCAGTTGCGCTGATGGCACCTGATGTTGTTGTATAAACCGCGAAACCACGAACATCGCTGTTTGCTGTAAGCACGGTAGCGCCGTAACTATTGGCCTGGTACTGGTTTTTGTTGGTTTGCGCACCACCATTTTGCGTTGTACCGTAATTTCTCCAAAGCGGGCTTTGCTGACCGCCGGTTGCATCACTGTTCAGGTAACCTGGGTTTACCGTGCCTGGCATAGTAGCATCAATATAACCAATACTTTGCGTTGCTGCTACAGCTGCTTTAAGCGCGGCTGTCTTGGCCGATACGTTGCTTTGGCGTAACGCTATACGCAATTTAAGGGTGTTGGCAAATTTTAACCATTTAGTCATATCGCCTTTGTACATGATATCTGCAGTACCAGGAGTGGCCGGAGGTATAGCAGAGCTTTGCGCGGTTTGTATGGATTTTATAGCTCCATCTACACGAGTTAGCAGGGCGTCATATATAGCCGATCCTTTATCGTATTTAGGGTTCAGCAATGATGTTCCTTTTAAAGCGTCGGTATACGGGGCATTATTATAATTATCAACTATCGCCTGAAAATCAAACGCGATCATAATATCGGCAATGGCCTGAAAGTACGGGTTTGTAGTTGAATTTCTTAACGCGTTATAGTTGGCCACATTCAAATACAGTGGGGTCCAAAAATCATAACTGCTCGAGGTTATCTGATATGATAACAGGGCAACGTTAGGCTGGTAACTTGTACTCCAGCTCAGGTAACCCATCCAGCAGGCATAATTAACGTATGACCCTACTGATCCTCCTCCCGGGCCAACGTTGTTGGTAATATCGGCAGTGATCTTTAAAGCGCCTGTTAGTGCCAGGTTGGGGGTCGTTGTAATGGGCTGGTTGGGGTTAGTTGATAACTCCAGGTAATCCTTTTTGCAACTGCCTGCCGTTAAAGCAAGTGTCGCAAATATTATAGATAAATACTTTTTCATCGTTTTGTTAGTTAAAATGTCACTGTTAAGTTAGCTCCGTAAAAACGGGTTGCCGGCATTTGCTGGGTACTGTTAACACCAATATCGCCGTTAGTAGCACTGTTAGCAAACTCAGGGTCGACCCAGTTATTAGTTTTAGGCCTCCACATCAACAGGTTACGACCAATAAAAGCAAAATTAGCACGTTTGATAAATCCAGTTTTTTTGATCCATCTGGAAAGATCGAAGGAAAGGTTAGCCTCACGCAGTTTCCAGAATGCACCGCTGGTTACATAAGTACTTCCAGCCTGGTAATACGCGCCGTTATCCCAGAAACCCAAACCACCATCCTGAACACTTACAGTAGTGTTAGGGGTATAAACCGGGTTAGCAGCAGTACCAGTGTTGATCACTGAATTTGGGAAAATAAAACGCTGACGATCTGAAGATACAGAGAACTGAGATACACCTGCTGCAGTAGCCGACTGTAAGCTTTGGCTATAGATAACGTTACCTGCACGGTACTCTTCCGTTACAGCTAAGGTGATGAATTTATAGCTGATGGTTTGTGTTAAGCCTAATACATATTTAGGTGTAGTTTGACCGGCATTTACCAGGTTGGTATTTAGTGATGGATAACCGGTTACTGGGTCAACAATAGCACGACCTTGTGGATCGCGGTTAAGATCAGTTACGAATATAACGCTATATGGCAATCCAACAACTGCACGGGTGTTAGCATTGGTATAACCACCTAAAGATAATTGCTTGGTTTCGCCAAATAACGATAACACTTTTGAATTTTGAATAGCGAAGTTACCGCTTAAATTGATACCTACACCGGTTGCTGTTTTTTGCAGCGGGGTTACATCCAGTTTAAACTCATAACCGGTATTCTGTGTTTCACCAATGTTAAGAATGGTACTTTGGTAGCCGGTTGTTGGAGAAACTGCAATAGGTAATGTTTGATTTTTGGTGTGTGTATTGTAGTAAGTAGCACTTAAATTGATACGGCCATCAAAAAAGCCCAGATCGGTACCAACTTCTAACTCTGACGTTAATTCAGGTTTCAGGTTGGGGTTGTTCAGGGTAGTGCTCAGGTTTAATGCTCCTAAGTTGCCATAAGGAAAACCAGATGTTGAAGTAAAGGTGCTGTTTAAGCTGTATGGGCCTACGTTCACATCACCTACCTGGCTATAACCACCTCTTAATTTACCATAGCTGATGATCTTGTTGTTTTTTAAGGCATCAAAAGCTGATGTAAACACAAATGATCCTTTTACTGATGGATACCAGATAGAACGGTTAGCTGCAGAAAGTCTTGAATCATGGTCGTTACGCAAGGTACCTTCCAAAAACGCGAAATCTCTCCAACCTAATGAAAGATCGGCAAAATAAGCTACCTGGCGGATCTTGAATGTTCCGGCTGTAGCGCTTGGTACCCCTAACAGGTAGCTAACGTTATAAAAATCTTTTACCAGCAGGTTGTTTGTTCCGTTTTGAACATAGCTGGCATACTCTTGCCAAATGGTGTTACCTACTAATAAATTGGCTTTCAACTGATCATTCAGGAATGATTTATGAAAGTTGGTTAAGATGTCTTGTTGCAAACGGTTATATCCTTGCGGACCAGCAAAACTATTGTTGGTTGGAAGGCTACCGTCGCCAAAAACTTTAATATTATTTACAGTTCCAGGGTTGATCAACGCACCATAGCTTGAACCAACGGTACTACCACCATGAGTAGGATCGCTAAGTGCATACGGGGTATAATCAATCTCGGCGCGGGTGTCTGTTTGCTGATAAGTACCGCCATTGTAACTTAAGCGATAGGTAGCATCAAACCATTTGGTTGGGGTTAATGTACCAGAGAAACTGCCGTTAAACACATCAGTACGTCTTACTGATCTTGAGTTTTTGATACTCCAGTATGGGTTAATGCCATAAGAGTTAAAATAAGTGCTTGGATCAGCAAATGGTTTAGTTGGGTCCTTATAGTTTTGAAGCGGCACCCAGCTTGGTGTATTGAATATGGTACTTAATATGTCACCATAGTTACCGTACTGATTGGTATTTCCTTGTGAAAAACTGGCTGTTCCTTCGGCTTTAAAAATACCTGCGGTTTTGGTTCCTGAGATCCGGACCTGCGTTTTGTTGTATTTATCGTCTGGTACGATGCCTGTCTGATCCATGCGAAAAGCCGTCAGGTTGAAGGAGTTATTGGCATCGCCGGCGGCGTATGAAAGGCTATGCTGATCCTGGTTACCAGATACGAAGAAACGGCGTGCATAGCTTTTTCCTGATGGGGACTGATACGGATACGATTGTATGGTACCATCCTCAAGCGGAATACCCAACATTTGCATGTGACCATCATAAGCAGGCCCGTATGACTGGTTTTCATAAGGTACTGTAGTAGTAATAAAACCGGTTACAGCGTCCTGATAAGGAACACCTTCACCACCATAACCACCAAATTTATTCTGCAAAGCCGGCATGTAGGCAACTGACTCACGCAGATACGTGTTGGAGTAGGTGATGGTTGGCTGACCGCTTCCGCTTCCGTGTTTGGTGGTGATCACCAAGGCTCCGTTTGATGCCTCAGAACCATAAAGGGCTGCTGCACCTGCGCCATTCAGTACGTTCACGCTTTCAATATCATCAGGGTTAATGGTAGTAACCTCATTTGGAGATATCGGCGTACCGTTTAATACCACCAACGCATAGTTGTTACCAATAATGTGACGGTTACCACGCAATGTAAAACGGGTATCGGGATTAAGACCGTTGTTTACCGTACTAATAACCAAACCCGCAACCTTAGCAGTCAAACCATTAGTAAAGTTGGTTGGACGGGCTTCGGTAAGTTGCTTGTTGGAGATGTTGGTAGCGGCATAACCAAGCTCTTTAGCCTGGCGCTTTACACCTAACGCACCTGTAACCTGAACCTCGCCAAGGCTTTTAGCCGCAGATTCCAATGTTATACTGATCGTGCTTTTGCTGCCAACAGCAACATCCTGTGATGCATAACCAATAAAGGAAAATGTAAGTGTTGCGTTAGGGGGAACAGATAGTGTGAATTTTCCCGAGGCTCCGGTTTGGGTACCCCTTGTGGTCCCTTTTACCTTTACTGAAACTCCCGGAAGGGGTAGGCCGTCGTCTTTGGCCGTAACCGTACCAGTAACTGTACGGTTTTGTGCAAATACCTGTGTAATGGACAACAACAGAAAGCACAAACTTGCTAGTAGAAGTTTTTTCATTTCGTTAATAATAAGATCAGTTAATAGTTAATTAATCATAAAAGTAATGTTACATTATCAAAAAGTCAAGTTAAATCTGATAAAAGCATGACTTTTTTTTAAAAAACTTAATTTTTAGTAGCAATATTGATAATTATAGTACTATGTATTGCATAATACAATTTAAAACATATATCTTTGTATTATGATTGTAGAAAACACACAAACCCAAATGAGGAAAGGCATACTGGAGTACTGCATTCTTTCCATCATAGCCAAGGGCGAAATATATGCATCAGACATTATTGCTGAACTTAAAAAAGCCCAACTACTTGTAGTTGAGGGAACTCTGTACCCTCTGCTAACCCGTTTAAAAAACAATGGCCTGCTCACTTACAACTGGGTGGAGTCAATTTCGGGCCCTCCACGAAAGTATTATGTGCTATCAGAAGAAGGAAAAATTGTATTGGAACAGCTGGATAAAACCTGGCAGGAACTGGTTTATGCCGTGCAAACCGCCATTGGCGAGAGAAAATAAAAACCTATAAAAAAATCACAGATCATGAATAAAACTATCATCATAAATATAAATGGCATCGTATTTCATATAGAAGAGGATG
>Ga0105237_10004572_pt1 | contig 15977 bp, 16 predicted proteins | sample KBSC24metaG_FD_81520 | JGI IMG/M metagenome (GOLD analysis project Ga0105237, IMG submission 81520) | Corn rhizosphere microbial communities from Kellogg Biological Station, Michigan, USA - KBS C2-4 metaG | ecosystem: Host-associated > Plants > Roots > Rhizosphere > Soil | place: Michigan, USA... | reverse complement strand
TCTCAAAGACGATGACGGGCCGGGATGTTCATCACCGCTCATGCGGCTTCCTTGGTCTGCACATGCTCGGGCCGCACGCCGAGGCCGACGAGCCGTGCCGGCAGCCGCTGCAGCAGCGCGAAGCGCTGGAACATGCGCACCGGCAGCGGCAGGCCGTCAGCCAGCGTGCGCTGGCCCGAGAGCACTGCGCTGATGACTTCGTCCTGCACCGCGACCTGCATGCGCTGCGTCACCCGCACCGGCCATTCGCGGCGCCGCTGCACCCGTTCGAGATCGTCGACCGAGAGGCGCGAGCCGCGCAGCGCCTCGGCCAGCAGGTTGCTCGCCGCGACCGCGTCCTGGATCGCGAGGTTGATGCCGACGCCGCCGACCGGCGACATCGCGTGCGCCGCGTCACCGATGCAGAGCAGGCCTTCGCGGTACCAGCGCGGCATGCGGTCGATCTCGACCGTCAGCAGCTTGACGTCGTCCCACGAGGCGACGCTCTTCAGCCCCTCGGCCAGGTCGGGCGCGAGCCGGGCCAGGCCGTCGCGCCAGGCCTCGAGCCCGCCGGCGCGCAGGTTCTCCAGGGTACCTTTCGGGATCACGTGGCCGCATTGCCAGTAGCTGCCGCGATTGAGGGTGACGAAGAAGCTGCCGGGCGCGATGAAGCCGCCGGTCGGCTGCTCGGTGCCGGGATCGCGCGGCACGCGGAACCAGAGCACGTCGATCGGCGCGCCGATCTTGTGCGTTTCGAGTCCGGCCCGTTCGCGCACCGTCGTGTGGCGGCCGTCGCAGCCGACGACCAGGTCGGCGCGCACTTCGAGCCGGCCCTCGGGCGTGTCGGCGCGCACGCCGACGACGCGCTCGCCGTCCTCGATCAGCTCGGTCATCACGGCCTGGCGCAGCAGCCGGAAGTGCGGGTAGCGCAGCGCCTGCCGGGCAAGGAAATCGAGGAAGTCCCACTGCGGCATCAGCACCAGGTATTTGCAGTGCACCGGCAGGTGCGTGAAGTCGGCGATCGTCACCGTCTCGCCGTAGATGCGGCCGACGAGGTGCTCGGCCTTCTCGTGCGGCAGCGCGAGGAACTCGTCGATCAGGCCGAGCTCATGCATCAGCTCGAGGGTCGACGGGTGGATCGTGTCGCCGCGGAAGTCGCGGAAGAAGTCGGCGTGCCTTTCCAGCACGATGACGTCGACGCCGGTGCGCGCGAGCAGGTAGCCGAGCATCATGCCGGCCGGGCCGCCGCCGACGATGCAGGCGCGGGTGTGCAGCGGGGGGAGGATGCGGAGCGATGTCTCGGGCATGGCTGTCTCCTGGTGTGGCGCGGCGGGTCAGCGGCCGCCGAGGCCCTGCCGCAGAAGCTCGGTGGCGCGCAGGCGGCCGACCTCGGTGCCGTTCCAGTTGTGCAGTGTCGGCGCGCGGAGGCCGGCGAGGAAGCCTGCATCGCGATCGTCGAGCGTCAGCAGGGATTCGAGCAGGCTTGCCATCACGACCTCGGCGGCGCGCGCGTTGTTGCCGTCGTCCATCTTGATCGCGATGCCCAGGCCGCGCTCCGGCAGGGCGGCGCAATAGACACCTTCGGCGCCGACCTTGATGCAGGCGCGCTCGCCGAGGCGCTGCATCACCCGGGTATCGAAACGGCCGCTGCCGGCGACCATGAACGGCGCCGCCGCAATCGCGCGGCGCAGCCGCCTTGCGGCTTGCGCACGCACAGGCGGCAGACCGATGCCGGTGGCGACGCGGGCATAGGCGAGCGCGAGCGAGCGCAGCGGGATCGCGTAGGTCGGGATCGAGCAGCCATCGGTGCCGCGCGGAGCCTGATCGAGATCGCAGCCGGTGGTCTGCGCCAGCGCAGCGCTGACTTCGCGCATCAGCGGGTGATCGGGGTGCACATAGCCTGTGGCGTAGCGGCGCGGGTCGAGCCCGCCGGCCGCGGCCTGCGCGCAGGCGAGGCAGACGAAGCCGGCGTGTTTGCCCGAGCAGTTGTTGTGCAGCGCGCTCGGCCGGCCGCCTTCGGCCGCCAGCGCACGCTGCGCCGCGTCGAGGTAGGGCCAGTGCGCGCCGCATTCGAGCTGACTCGTGTCGGCGCCGGCCTGGCGTAGCATCGCCTCGGCTGCCTGCACGTGCGCGGCCTCGCCGTTGTGCGAGGCGCAGGCCAGCGCGAGCTGCTCGTCGCTCAGCTGCCAGCGATCGGCGGCGCCGCTTTCGACCAGCGGCAAGGCCTGCAGCAGCTTGACCGCGGAGCGTGGAAAGACCGGCCGCTCGATGTCGCCGATCGCGGCCACGACCGCGCCATCGGCATCGATCACCGCGAGCGCGCCGGCATGGCGGGACTCGACAAACGTGCCGCGCAGGACTTCGACGAGAACGGGATTCATCGCAGCGATGGTAGCGAAGCGCTGCTCGGTAATTTCCCGCGTAGGTAGCTGACTATCACCCGGCCGCGCCCCCGCGATGCAACACTGATTCAACCCCGCCAAGACGGTACGGACATCCAGTAGCCAGGAGACAGAGACATGCGCATCATCCCCATCGGCTTCGCCCAGGGGCCCGCCGCCCACGCCTGCGGCGAAGACAGCGGCGAAGTCCCGAAACTCGATCTGCCGCTCGCCCGGCGCGAATTCCTGAAGGGCTCGGGCGTGCTGATGGGCACGCTGGCCGCGGGCTCGCTGCAGGCCTCGCTCGCGCCCTCGACCGCCTGGGCGCTGGAACTGAAGACCTTGAGCAGCGCCGATGGCCAGACGCTGATCGCGCTCGGCCGCACGCTTTATCCGCACAAGCAGCTGCCCGATGCGGTCTATGCGCTTCTGGTGAAGGATCTGGATGCCAAGGCCGCCGATCCGGCCACGGCCCAGCTGCTGCACGACGGCATCGCCGGGCTCGACAAGGCCGCCTGCGGCAGCTTCGCGAAGGCCGCGCCGGCGCGCCGGCTGAAGCTCGTCAAGGCGATCGAAGGCCAGCCGTTTTTCAACACGGTGCGCGGCCAATGCGTGACATCGCTTTATGACAACGACATGGCCTTCGCGGTCTTCGGCTACCCCGGCTCGGCCTGGGAGAAGGGCGGCTACATCACCCGCGGTTTCCAGGACCTGAGCTGGCTGCCGGCGCCGCCGGCGGAGGCCAGCCCGCCGCCATACCTCGGCTGAAATGGGGCACCCGGCGCCGGAATACCGACGCCACCCGCCGAGCGGGTCGCCGGCCGCTACGGAGCGCCCCCAGGACTCGGCAAGCCGAGTCCGCCCCCCGCGGGGGTCAAGGAACCTCGGGAGCGGCCCTTCGATTCCTTGAGAGCGGTCGGGCGCTGGCCGGCGCAGTGATTGAGACAGGCGCAAAACTTTCCGGAGACACCATGGCAAAAATCGATTTCAACGACGACTCGGCCGTGCTCATCATCGGCTCAGGCGCGGGCGGCGGCACGCTCGCCAACGAGCTGTGCCAGAAGGGCATCAAGGTGATCGTGCTCGAAGCCGGCGCGGTGCAGAGCAGCGCCAGCTTCATCAACGACGAATGGAAGTCCTTCGGCCAGCTCGCCTGGCTGGACAAGCGCACCACCTCGGGCACCTGGCGCGTGGCCAAGGACTTCCCGAACCTGCCGGCCTGGGTCTGCAAGACCGTCGGCGGCACGACCACGCACTGGGCCGGCGCCTCGCTGCGCTTCCAGCCGCATGAATTCCTGACGCGCACGGTCTACGGCGACATCCAGGGCGCGAACCTGATGGACTGGCCGCTGACCTTGAGCGAGCTCGAGCCCTACTACGACCGCGCCGAGGACAAGATGGGCGTGACGCGCACCCACGGCATTCCCGGCCTGCCCGGCAACAACAACTTCAAGGTGATGTACGCCGGCGCGAAGAAGCTCGGCTATCAGGAGGTGCACACCGGCCACATGGCGATCAACAGCCAGCCGCGCCACGACCGCGGGCGCTGCATGCAGCTCGGCTTCTGCTTCCAGGGCTGCAAGAGCGGCGCGAAGTGGTCGACGCTCTATACCGAACTGCCGAAGGCCGAGGCCACCGGCAACCTCGACCTGCGGCCGGAGAGCCACGTCACGCGCATCGAACACGACGCGAAGGGCAAGGTGACCGGCGTCGTCTACTTCGACAAGGAAGGGAAGGAACAGCGGCAGAAGGCGCGCATCGTCTGCATCGCCGGCAACTCGATCGAGACGCCGCGGCTGCTGCTGCTCAGCGCCTCGTCGATGTTCAAGGACGGCCTGGCCAACTCCTCCGGCCAGGTCGGCCGCAACTACATGCGCCACATGACCGGCTCGGTCTACGCGATGTTCGACAAGCCGGTCAACATGTACCGCGGCACGACGATGGCCGGCATCATCCGCGACGAAGCGGCGCACGACCCGAAGCGCGGCTTCGCCGGCGGCTACGAGATGGAGACGCTCTCGCTCGGCGTGCCGTTCATGGCCGCCTTCCTCGATCCGGGCGGCTGGGGCAGCGGCTTCACCGAGTACATCGACAACTACACCCGGCTCGCCGGCATGTGGCTGGTCGGCGAAGACATGCCGCGCGAGACAAACCGCGTGACGCTGAATGCCAAGGTCAAGGACAAGTGGGGCAACCCCGTGCCGAACGTGCACTTCGACGATCACCCGAATGACATCGCGATGCGCGAGCACGCGTTCCGCCAGGGCCAGCGCGTCTATGCGGCGGCGGGTGCGGTGAAGAGCTTCCGCACGCCGCCGTACCCGTCGACGCACAACCTCGGCACCTGCCGCATGGGCGCGAAGGCGGCCGACAGCGTCTGCAACGCCTATGGCCAGACCCATGACGTGAGCAATCTCTTCATCTCCGACGGCAGCCAGTTCACCACCGGCGGCGGCGAGAATCCGACCTTGACGATCGTGACGCTGGCGATCCGCCAGTCGGAATACATCGCGCGGCAGATGAGCGCGCGCACGATCTGAGCCCGAGTCGAGCCAACCAGGAGCGAACGATGTGCGAATACTTCGTCAAGGCCGATCCGATCAAGTACGAACAGCGTTCGCGCACCGTGCGCATCCACGGCGTGCTGACCAGCCTGCGGCTGGAGAACATGGTGTGGGACGTGCTCGCCGAGATGGCCGAGCAGGAGGGTTGCACCACCAACGCGCTGATCGCGCTGTTCCACGACGAGATCCTCGCGCACCGCGGCGAGGTGCCGAACTTTGCGTCCTTCCTGCGCGTGACCTGCATGCGCTATCTGCGCAGGGCCTCGCCGGCCGCGGCGCCCGCGCCGCCGCAGGCCAGGCTCGTCGCGGTGCCGGCCGGCGCGCGGCGCTAGGCGGCCCCCCGGTCTTTCCATTCTTCTTCGTTGCCGACCAACACCTCATGAGCTTCACCACCGAGCAATACCCCGGCGTTGCCGCCGAACCGCCCGCGGCCACGCAGGGCTTCGTCTTCAACCATTCGATGCTGCGCGTCAAGGACCCGGCCATCGCGCTGGACTTCTACACCCGGGTCATCGGCCTGCGCGTGCTGCGCAAGCTCGACTTCCCCGAGATGAAGTTCTCGCTCTATTTCCTCGCCCATCCGTCGGCGATGGACGGCGTGCCCGACGACATCGGCGAGCGCACCGCCTGGACCTTCTCGCAGCGCGGCATCCTCGAGTTCACGCACAACTGGGGCACCGAAGCCGACCCGGACTTCAGGTACCACGACGGCAATGCCCAGCCGCAGGGCTTTGGCCACATCTGCTTCTCGGTGCCGGACCTGGACGCCGCGATCGCCTGGTTCGACGAGCAGAAGGTGGTCTACGTGAAGCGGCCGGAGCAGGGGAAGATGCGGGACGTGGCGTTCATCAAGGACCCGGACGGGTATTGGATCGAGATCGTGGAGGCGGGGCGGTTGAAGGGGTTGGGGCGGTAGGACGCCGCACGCACGACCGGCGCTGCTATGCTCCAACGCATGAACGCTCGCGTAGACCACCTGATCGACGAAGCGCTTGCGCTGGCGCCGGAGGAACGATCGGCAGTGGTGCTGGCGCTTCTGGACAGCCTGGATGGCGAAGACGACAAGACGGTGTCGCAAGCCTGGGCTGAGGAAATTCGCCGGCGCAAGAGCGAACTGCGGTCCGGCGCCCAGCGTGCCGCGCCCTGGGCTGAGGCGCGCGCGCGGTTGAAGGCCCTGTGAAGGGGTGGTTATCGCCTTGAAATCGCTCCCGCCGCTGAGAGCGACATTGCCGATGCGTTTCTTTGGTACCGGGAACGGAATGCGCTGGTGGCCGAGACGTTTCGGACCGAAGTGTTCGATGCCATCGACCGGATCGCCGAGACGCCGCTTGGCAAGTCAGCGGATGCCGAAGGCAATCGCAGGCGCGTGTTGCGGCGCTTCCCTTATTCGGTGATCTACGAGGTACGGACGAGCACCGTGACGATCTTGGCTGTTGCTCATCATCGCCGAAGGCCCGACTACTGGCGCTCGACGAAGCGCTGACCCTGCCGGGGCTGCTTCACAGCTGGCAAAAGATGCTCGCCATGGCCGAGTCATTCTTCTTGTAGTTCGGGCCCGGCCGGGTGAAGCCCTCGTCGAGCAGTTCGAGCTCGCTGATCTTCGCCACGTCGAACAGGGGCTCGCGTTGCTCGCCGCCGCGCAGCTGGTGCGCGCGCAGCAGTTCGGTGCCTCTGGTGCCGATGCCGTAACACTGCGGCTCGACGAGCCGCGGCCGGCCGTTGTAGATGAAGCGCAGCCGGCGCTTGCGCTCGATCGCTTCGACGATCAAAGGCTGCATCGCCGGCCGGCCTGCGCTGTCCGGTCTGCTCGAATGGCGCCGCGATCCTCTGCGCGCGCTCGATGCTCATCGTCATCGGCGCGTAGCGCTCGCCCTTCCCGCGGCCGTCGAAGGTGGAGAGGTGGGTGCATGTCCATGTGTCCGTGGTAGGCCGCGACCAAGCCATTTGACACCGGTGCTCGGTGGAACCAAAATGGTTCCTATTTGGTGGAGATAGACATGCCTGCGACGCTGACCTTGAAGAACATTCCTGACGAGGTGTATGACCGGCTCAAGCTGTCTGCCGAAGCTCACCGCCGCAGCATGAACAGTGAAGCGATAGTTTGTTTGGAGGCAGTGCTGCTGCCGACCAAGGTGACGCCTGCCGAGCGGCTGGCGCGCGCCCGAGAGCTGCGAGCGGCATTGCCGAAAGGGAGTTTTCGAGCCCGTGACATCGACGCGCTGAAACGGGAGGGCCGCGCATGATCGTGGTGGACTCGAACGTGGTGGCCTACCTGTACCTCCCGGGCGAGCACACGGCGAGCGCCGAAGCATTGCTCGAGCGGGATCCGGACTGGTCGGCGCCACTCCTCTGGCGCAGCGAGTTCCGCAACATCCTGGCGGGCTACATGAGGCGGCGAACGATCACCTTCGACCAGGCCCACGATCTGCAGGCCGAAGCTGAGAGCCTGCTGAACGGTTCGGAGTTCGAGGTCGACTCGCGTGCCGTGCTCGAATTGGTGCGTGACAGTGATTGCTCGGCATACGACTGCGAGTTTGTCGCGCTGGCCGACAAACTCGGTACCAAGCTGGTGACGATGGACAAGAAACTCCTGCGTGCGTTCCCGGCCTGTGCGATTGCGCTCAATGCGGGCTAAGGCTCCTGCGAAGCCGATGACCTTCAGCCCTCGATTCTCACCTCGCCGGCCGGAATGACCGAGACTCGCGGCCCGAAGCTTGTCATGTTCGCGAGGGTGGTGTTGTGATGGGCGGTGATCTGCGCTGCCGACAGCACGCCGTTGTCCATGGTGGAGTGCCCGTCTGCTACGAGGGTCACGTCGTAGCCGAGTGCCAGCGCCCGGCGAACCGTGGTGTCCACGCAGAAGTCGCTCTGCAACCCGCAGATCACGAGACCGGAGACGCTCCGCTCCTGCAATAGCCGCTGCAACTCGGTCCGGTGGAACGAGTCCGGCGTCGTCTTGCGAATTCGAAGGTCTCCCGGCAGTGTCTCGAGCCCGTCGGCGAGTTGCCAGCCATCGGTATCGAAGCGAAGCGGCCCATCGCCTTCCTCGTGCTGGATGAGGAACACCGGCACGCCGGCAGATCTTGCTTTTGTCCCGAGCGCATTGATCGTCTCGATGATGCGCTCGATATCGAACATGGCGTATTTGCCGGTGCACAGGGCGCGTTGCATGTCGATGATGAGGAGTGCGGACTTCATGTTCCATCCTTCCGACGGGCATCCTCCGGACGCAGCTCTTTGCGCACGACGAGCTTGAGCCCGGACCAAACGTCGCTGACGGCGCAGACCTTGACGTCCACGAAACCCAGCGGAAGCGCCAGCTCCCGAATCGTATCTTCGCTCACGGTGCTCGGCAGCTTGGCCGACTTCTTCGGCCAGGAGATCCATAGCGCGGCATCGGCCCTGAGCTGCTTTCGAAGGGAGGCCAGTTGCCTGGCGAGGTCTTCCTTGCGCGTGACGAAGACATGGGCGATGTCGACACGCGGATTCGCGCTCTCACCCTTCTCGAACACGACACCTCCGGGGAGCGGTTCGAGGAGGTTCATGTAGTCTTCTGGAACACCTGATAGCCACACGCGGCTCGCCGCCTTGATCCCGAGCTTTTTGGCCAGAGGCGTCCCGGAGTAGCCGGCCCGAGCGGGGGTGTTTAATGCGCCCACCATCGCTGACGAGGCCGCCGAGACGTTGCCTGAGGACTTTCCATTCAGCATGCTGTCCGGTGGCCGGCGGGCCATGAGAACGAGCCGGCCAGCATGGCAGTCGCTAGCGGCTCTCTACAGCCTCTCGAACACCGCCGCGATCCCCTGCCCACCCCCAATGCACATCGTCACCAGCGCATACCTCCCGCCGCTGCGATGCAACTCATACACCGCCTTGGTGGCGAGAAACGCCCCCGAGCAGCCGATCGGATGCCCCAATGCAATGGCGCCGCCGTTGACGTTGACCTTCTTCATGTCCAATTCCAACCCGCGCGCCACCGCGATCGCCTGCGCAGCGAAGGCTTCATTGCTCTCGATCACATCCATCTGATCCAGCGTCAACCCGCCCTTCTTCAACGCCAGCTTGGTGGCCGGGATCGGGCCCTCACCCATGATCTCGTTCGGCACTCCCGCCACCGCGTAGGAGACCAGCCGCGCCAGCGGCTTGTGCCCTGCGGCCGCCGCGACGCTCGCGTCCGCCAGCACGAAGAATGCCGCGCCGTCGTTGATGCCCGAGGCGTTGCCCGCGGTCACCGAGCCGTCCTTCTTGAACGCCGGCTTCATCTTCGCCAGCGTTTCCATCGTGGTCGCCGCCTTCACGTGCTCGTCGGTATCGAAGGTGACTTCGCCTTTGCGGGTCTGCTTGACGATCGGCACGATCTGCGACTTGAAGCGCCCTTCGGCGATCGCCGCGGCGGCGCGGCGGTGCGATTCGACCGCGAGCGCATCCTGTTCTTCGCGCGTGATGCCCCACTTCGTCACCAGGTTCTCGGCCGTGATGCCCATGTGGCCGACGCCGAACGGGTCGGTCAAGGTCGCGACCATCATGTCGATCAGCTTCGTGTCGCCCATGCGCGCGCCGCTGCGCATCGCCGGCGACAGGTAACCGCCGCGGCTCATCACCTCGACACCGCCGCCCACGCCGTAGTCGCAGTCGCCGAGCAGGATGTTCTGTGCCGTCGTGACGATCGCCTGCAGCCCCGATGAACACAGCCGGTTCACGGCGAAGGCCACCGAATCCATCGGCAGGCCGGCCTGGATCGAGGCCACGCGGGCCACATAGGCAAAGCGGCTCTCGGTCGGAATGGTGTTGCCGACGGTCACGTAGTTGATCGCCTTGGGATCGACGCCCGAGCGCTCGACCGCCGCCTTCATCACCGTGCCGGCCAGCTCCGCAGGCTCGATGTCGGCCAGCGAACCGTTGAAGGTGCCGATCGCGGAGCGGGCGGCGCCGAGTACGACCACGTCACGTTTGTCCATGTTCATCTCTCCTTGCAAGTGTGGAATGGTTGGTCAGGATAAGGCTTGGCCCGGCCGGGCGTCGTCAGCGGGCCGGCCGCGGCAGCGCGACGCCGATACCGGCCTCGCGCAGATGCCGGTACACCGTAGTGCGCGAGATGCCCAGGTTGCGCGAGGTCTGGCTGATGCTGCCGGTGCGCTCGAATTCGTTCAGCACGAGTTCGGTCGCGCCCTGCTGCAGCGCGGAGCCGGCCGGCAGCGGTCGCGCCGGCGCGCGCAGCTGCGTCGGCAGGGCCGGCCGCAGGTCGGCCACGTCGAGCTGTCGTGTCGGGCGCTGCAGCAGCGCGCGCGTCAACACCGACCGCAGCTCGCGGAAGTTGCCCGGCCAGTCGTGGGTCGCGAGCAGCGCGAGCGCCGCGCTGCTGATCGAGCTGGCCGGCTCGATGTCGCGCAGCAGTTGCTGCACGATCACGGCGAAGTCGCTGCGCTGGCGCAGCGGCGGCAGATCGACGCGGATGGTGTTCAGGCGGTACAGCAGATCGGCGCGGAAGCGCCTTGCCGCCACTTCCTGTTCGAGGTCGGCATTGGTCGCGGCGAGCAGCTGCACGTCGATGCTGCGCGAGGTGCGTCCCCCGACCTGGCGCACCAGCCGATCGTCGAGGAAGCGCAGCAGCACCGGCTGCAGCGCCAGCGGCAGCTCGCGCACTTCGTCGAGCAGCAAGCTGCCGCCGTCGGCGCTGGCGAGCAGGCCCTCGCTGCCTTCGCGCCGGGCTCCGGTGTAGGCGCCGCCGACGTAGCCGAAGAGCTCGGCTTCGAACAGCTCGCTCGAGAGCGCGCCGCAGTTCACCGCGACGAAGGCGCCGCGGCGTCCGCTGGCTTCATGGGCGTAGCGCGCCAGCAGCTCCTTGCCGCTGCCGGTTTCGCCGTGGATCAGGATCGGCAGGCCGCGCCGCGCCGCGGCGGCAACGGTGCCGGCGGCCTCGCGCACCGCGGCGTCTTCGGCGACGAAGCCGGGCGCCGGATCGAGCGGCGCGAGGCGCGGCAAGCCGGTGCCCGTCACGCGGGCCGCGCGCAGCGGCCGGTTCACCCACGAAGCGGTGAGCGTGCTGCCGAGCGCATCGCGCAACTGCTCGTCGCCGCCGGCGTGCAGCCGTGCCAGCAGGCGCGCGTAAGGCTCGTTGAACAGCGCCTCGAAGGCGGCCTCGCGCCGCAGGTCCAGCCCGGCCAGCAGGCTCTCCGCGCGGGCGTTGAACGCGCTCACCCGGCCGTCGCCGTCGAAGGCCAAGAGGCCGGCACTGATCGTGCCGACGAACTCCGGCCGCGGATGGATCGCCAGCACCAGGTGATGCGCCCGCTGTTCGGCCAGCAGCACGTTCTCGACCTGGGTCGCGGCCATCCGCACCAGCGCATGGGTATGGCGCTGGCGCGATTCGAAGTAGGACGACGCGTCGATCGCGCCGACGACGCGGCCATCGGCATCGCGGATCGGCGAGGCGGCGCAGGAGATATCGCTCAGGCTGCCGAAAAAATGCTCCGGGCCGTTCACCGCGACCGGCCGGCCGCTGGCCAGTGCCGTGCCCAGACCGTTGGTGCCGGCGGTCGCCTCGGTCCACTGGCTGCCCGGCAGGATGCGTTCGCCCGAAGCGCTGGCGGAGAAGCGGTTGTCCGCATACAGATCGAGGATGAAGCCGTCGCTGTCGGCGAAGGCGAGCAGGAAATTCGAGCCGGCGATCTGCTGGAAGAGGCTGTCGATCTCGCTCAGCGCCAGCTGGCGCACCCGGCTCGTTTGCTCGCGGTGCCGCTGCAGCTCGGCGGCGTCGAGCACCGGCAGCTCCGGGCGATGGGCGATGTCCAGCCCCGCATCGAAGCAGCGCGCCCAGCTGTCGAGGATCTCCTGCGGCAGCGGCTCGTCGGGCCAGGCTGCGCGCCGCAACCCCAGCTCCGTGCGGGCACGCGCCAGCAATGATTCCTGTGACGGGCTGGAGTGGGTATCGAGCATCCTGTCTCCTTGTTCGAGCGCGGCCGCTGCGGCTCGATGTCTCTGCTTGCCGCCCACCCTGGAGCGCGGAACGATAACAAATATCGCGTCAGCACCCGGCGCTGACCAGTTTCTGTTCAAGGCTGTACAGGCAGTGACTCGCATGCGCACATCAGTGCAGCACGCGCCGACTCGACATGCCCGGCAGCGTCGAGACAAACCCGCAGTGGCACATGCGTTGCGACGCAGTGTCGCCGCCGCAACGGCGGCTCACCAATCGAACATCGAGGAGACACCCGCATGCCACGCCCATTCCGTCCGACCTGGGGATTCATCGCCGCGGCCGTTGCCGCGCTGTGCAGCGTGCAGCCCGCGCCGGCGCAGAACATCGACAAGCTCAAGCAGATGAAGGTCTCGGGCACCGACCTGAACATCCCGCCGGTGCCGCAGGAGGGCAAGAACGCCGACGCGATCCGCGCCAACCTGAAGAAGGTCAAGCTGCCGGAAGGCTTCCAGATCGATCTCTATGCAGTGGTGCCCGATGCGCGCCACATGGCGATCGCGCCGAGCACCAACATGCTCTTCGTGGGCACGCGCAAGACGACCGTCTGGGCCGTCACCGACCGCAACGGCGGCGGCCAGGCGACCGAGGTCAAGCCTTTCGCTTCGTCGCTGAACTTCAAGGTGCCGAACGGCGTCTGCTGGACAAAGGACGGCGTGCTGATCGTCGCCGAGCACAACCGGGTGCTGGCCTTTCCGGCGGCCGAGTTCTTCTACGAAGGGCCGGACGTGGCGGTCGGCGAGATCGTGCCGCAGGGCAAGCTGATCCCGCCGGAGGAGGAGTCCTTCAACCACGGCGCGCGCACCTGCCGCGTCGGACCGGACGGCAAGCTCTACATCACGCTCGGCCAGCCCTTCAACGTGCCGCCGCGCGAGAAGCTGAAGCTGTTCGACGAATGGGGCATCGGCGGCATCGTGCGCATGAACCCGGCCGACGGCAGCCAGCGCGAGGTCTTCGCACGCGGCATCCGCAACTCGGTCGGCATGGACTTCAACCCGAAGGACAAGAGCCTCTGGTTCACCGACAACCAGACCGACGGCATGGGCGACGACATCCCGGCCGGCGAGCTCAACCGCGCCGACAAGCCCGGCATGTTCTTCGGCTATCCGTACATCCAGGGCAAGACGCGCATCACCGAGTTCGGCTACGACAAGGACCCGATTCCGCCGAACACCACCAACGCCCAGGTGCTGATGGAAGCACATGCGGCCGATCTCGGCATGGTCTTCTACACCGGCAAGGCCTTCCCGGCGAAGTACCAGGGCGGCATCTTCTCGGCCCAGCACGGCTCGTGGAACCGCACCAAGCCGAACGGCGCGCAGGTGATGTTCACCTCGCTGAAGGCCGATGGCACCGCTGACAAGACCGAGGTCTTCGCCAGCGGCTGGCTCGACGAGAACGGCGTCTTCAAGGGCCGGCCGGTCGATGTGGCGGTGATGAAGGACGGCTCGCTGCTGGTCTCGGACGACTACGTCGGCGCGCTCTACCGGATCACCTATACCGCGAAGTAAGCGTTTGTTTCCGCCGTCGGCCGGGCGCCGGCTTCCCCGGGTTTGCCTGGGGTATGCCAGCGTGCGCCGGCGGCGTTCCAATTCACCCCGCTGCCGCGCCGCGGCCGAAGACTTTCTCCGGCTCCGGCGCGGCAGCCCTGCTTTGCCAGGTGCCATGACAACAAGCCTTCCTCCTCTTGCCCTTGCGGGCCGTGCCTTGCTGCTTTGCGGCCTGGCGACGAGCGCCGCGACCAGCCTGGCCGCCGATGCTGCGGCCGGCAAGCAGAAGGCGCAGATGTGCGCGGTGTGCCACGGCCAGAACGGCCTCAGCGCCACGCCGGACGCGCCCAACCTCGCTGGCCAGCCGGAAATCTACGTGGCTGCACAATTGCGCGCCTACCGCAGCGGCGCGCGCAAGCACGAAGTGATGTCGGTGATGGCCCAACCCTTGACCGACGATGACATCGCCAACCTTGCTGCCTGGTTCTCCTCCATCCGTGTCGAAGCGAAACCGCCCGGCTGACTCGTCGAAGCGCCTGCTCGCCGCGCTCTGCGCCGCGGCCGGGCCGGTGTGTGCCCAGCAGGCGCCGGACGCGCCGCCCGCAGCCGCGCCTGCCGCTGCGGCCTCGACGCCCGCCGCCGACCTTGAGCCGGTGGTGATCAGCGGCAGCGGCGTCGCGCGGCGCGCCTTCGATACGCCGTATGCGGTCGACATCGTCGATGCTGCCCAGCTGCGCAATGGCGGCCTGATGGTCAACCTGAGCGAGGCCCTCGCCGCGGTGCCCGGGCTGACCGTCAACATGCGCAATAACTACGCGCAGGACCTGCAGATCAACTCGCGCGGCTTCGGCGCACGCTCGACCTTCGGTGTGCGCGGCCTGCGCCTCTACACCGATGGCATCCCGGCCAGCATGCCCGACGGCTCGGGCGCCGTCTCGCACTTCGACCTCGCCGGCGCGCAGCGCATCGAGGTGCTGCGCGGCCCGTTCTCGGCGCTCTACGGCAACAGCTCCGGGGGCGTGATCTCGCTGGTCAGCAGCTCGCCGAAGGAGCCGCTGGCCGAGGTCGATGGCGACATCGGCAGCAACGGCGTGCGCCAGGTCCGGCTCTCCGCCGAGACGCCGCTCGGCAACGGCTGGGACATCCGCCTGCAAGGCAGCCACTTCGAGACCGACGGCTTTCGGCCGCAGAGCGAGGCCAAGCGCGACCTCGCGAACCTGCGCGTCGGCTGGCGCGGCGAGCTCGACACGATCACGATCCTGCTGAACAGCATCGACCAGCCGGCGCAGGACCCGCTCGGCCTGACCCGCGCGCAGTTCGATGCCGACCCGGAGCAGACCGCGCCGCAGGCCACGCAGTTCGACACCCGCAAGAACCTGAAGCAGACGCAGATCGGCGCGCAATGGATGCACCGCCTGTCGAGCTTCGGCCCGCTGCAGGACAGCATCCTGACGGTCTACCGCGGCCAGCGCTCGGTGACGCAATGGCAGGCCATCCCGGTCGCGACGCAGACCGCCAGCCCGCTGAACCCGGGCGCGGTGATCGATTTCGACCGCGACTACTACGGCGCCGACGAGCGCCTCGTCTGGCGCTGGGACAACGCCCAGGTGATCGCCGGCGCGTCGATCGACCAGCTCGACGAAAAGCGCCGCGGCTACGAGAACTTCATCGGCACCCCGCCGGACCAGCAGCTCGGCGTGACCGGCCGCCTGCGCCGCCAGGAGGCGAACACGGTGCGCACCGTCGATGCCTACACCCAGGGATCGATCGACTTCACGCCGCAGTACAGCGGCACGCTGGGCATTCGCACCGGCGTGATGAACGTGCACTCGCACGACGAGTTCCTCTCCAACGGCGACGATTCCGGCAGCCTGCGCTACACCTACACCAATCCGGTCGCGGCGCTGCAGTGGCACGTCTCGCCGGCGCTGAATGTCTATCTCAGCGCGGGGCGCGGCTTCGAGTCGCCGACCCTGACCGAGCTGGCTTATCGCCCGAACGGCCAGGCGGGCCTGAACACCGCGCTGAGTCCGCAATCGAGCGGGCAGCTCGAGCTCGGCGCCAAGTGGCGCGACAACGCCCACGGGCTGGGGCTCGACGCGGCGATCTTCCGCGCCAACACCGACGACGAGATCGGCGTGCAGACCAACACCGCCGGCCGCTCGACGTATCAGAACGTCGGCCGCACGAAGCGCCAGGGCGTCGAGATCTCGACCCGCTGGCAGGCGACCAAGACGGTGCGCACCCTGCTTGCGCTGACCTGGCTCGATGCCAAGTACAAGGACGGTTTCCTGACCTGCACCAGCACGCCCTGCGTCGCGCCGACGGTGCAGGTGCCGGCCGGCAACCGCATCGCCGGCACTGCGGCCAAGAGCGCCTATGCCGAGGTCGCCTGGCAGGCCTTGACCAGCGCGATCGGCAGCACCGAGTTCGCGGTCGAGATGCGCGCCCAGGGCAACGTGCCGGTGAACGACCTGAACAGCGACTTCTCGTCCGGCGTCGCGACCTATGCGCTGCGCGCCAGCCAGACGGTGTCGATCGGTGCCGGCAAGCTCGAATTGCTGGCTCGGCTCGACAACGTGGCCGA
>Ga0105237_10004571_pt1 | contig 15978 bp, 17 predicted proteins | sample KBSC24metaG_FD_81520 | JGI IMG/M metagenome (GOLD analysis project Ga0105237, IMG submission 81520) | Corn rhizosphere microbial communities from Kellogg Biological Station, Michigan, USA - KBS C2-4 metaG | ecosystem: Host-associated > Plants > Roots > Rhizosphere > Soil | place: Michigan, USA... | reverse complement strand
GCGGAATCCAACGGCACGGGCCCAGCATCCTCCAGCGCTCATGCTCCAGCACTCCTGAACATCGCCCCGTTCATCGCGTTCACGGGGGAAGTCCTCGGCTCGTACACGAAAGCGAACCTCTGGATTCCCGAGCGCACCGTTTTGACATCTGGACCCGACTCAGTGCGCCAGGCAGCCTGCCGATCACACCATACACACGCGGCCGACGAAGGACCACCCAAACCACATACGGTGATTGAAACACCACTCGGCCCCGTTGGCATCGTCATCTGCTGGGACCTCGCTTTTCCAGAGAGCGTACGCAGCCTCGTACGGCAAGGCGCACGGATCGTCATCATCCCCACATTCTGGACTCGGGACGATCTGACACCTGAGGCAAGAAACTACGGGCCGGATGTCGACGCGCAGTTCCTCAAGGCGGCGCTCGTGACCCGCTCGTTCGAAAACACCTGCGCCATCATCTTCTGCAACGTGGGCGGCCCGGTGGACGAAGGCTATACGGGGTTAAGTCGTGTTGTGCTACCTCTGGTTGGGCCTGTACAGGGTTCGTTTGATGATCACGAAGCGGGCATGAGGATTGTCGAAGTCGATATGCGCACCGTGGATGTCGCCGAGGAAAACTACAAGATCAGGCAGGATCTTTCTAGTGAGAACTGGCATTACGGCTATAGCCTTGAGAAGTGAGATTGGCTTGTACATAAGTAGTCTCTTCGAAAGTTTGATTTCAGTGTTCCTTTGTGGGACATCGGTATTGTTTGCTATCTATTTAATCTGCCGTCAGTATGTCCAATCCAACACGACGATTGCCTCCAGGAGGCCACCAACGCCTTTCTGATGCCTTCAATCATCGGAGTTGTCGACCAAGAGCTCGAAGCGGTTTTTGTGGGCGATGGCCTCGTCTTTGGCCAGGAGGGGCTTCCGATCGTAAGATCTACGGATCGGGGGAAGGGGGACCTCGGCGCACTCATCGGGCCAGTACTCGACCCCGGTGTTCATATATCTGAGGCGCGACATCATGCAAGTTTTGGCCGTGATAGCATTTGAGATGCCGTTGGTACGAACGACGATATGGTGGCCTTCGGGTTTGATGTCCACGATTCTCAGATGGTGGATGTACTCGAGGGCGGTGCGGATCACATCTGGTTTCATCTCAGGGGTCACAAATCGGACGAGCAGGTTGCGAGAGGCTCTGTTGGCTTCGATCTGGCGTGCAAGATATGGCGGTATGAATGACTGTTTCTCGTCCCACTCTACGGTGATCCGCTTGTCCTTGATATAGATGTCGTTGCGCTTGGCCCAGACGTAGAATTCATGCGCTGCAGAAGATTCCACAAAGGAGACGTGTGCCGTCTTGTCTTTTGATTTCAGGTGGATACCCAAGATGGCTCCTCCTCGAATGACGCTTGTGATGTCGAGCAGCTCAGTGTTAGGTGACAAGCCTCTAAAGACAAGCGAGCGATCGCCATGGCGTTCTTGGCGGCATGCGAGGGCATAATCATCCTGATCTTCAAGTCTTGGTCCTTGAGAGTTGTCTTGTTCTGCATCCGTGTCTTGTGGGGCAGACCATGGATGAGCGAGAATAGATCGCGCAGGCGTCTTCACTGGATCAGATAGCAAAAGAGGTCGTGGAGGTTGATTTTGTTTAGCGGGGGGAGAATTCTCACGGCACTGTTTAGAGGATTCACCCAGAACGTCTTGATAATGACTATGCAGCTTCATGCCCAGTGAGGCAGGGAAACTTGGTGGAGACTCCACACGATCCAGTTGTGAAGCGCTCGGTTTGGTAAGATAGGCGGAATTGGTAGAAAGTTCGTTGGGTAGATTTGGAGGGCAGGCAACAATATTCATGGAAGCGAATTCTCTCAGCTCTGGTGGATATATTTGGTGATTGATCAAGATATCGAGGTTATCGTGCTCAGCGCCACTAGCAACAAGAGCTTCTCGAAGAGCCTCGTAATTTCTTTTGATCCGAATCTGTGAAATGGGTGTCAGTCGCTTTTTGAAAGACTCAAGATTGCTTGACAGGTGTGTCTTACCAAATCCTCATACTCCAAAAGAGGGACTGTCACAAAGCGACTGGCGCGATCCTGCACTGTGCTCTGCATATTTTTCCGTGTTCACTGACTTGTCCGCGGACTATTGTATCCTTATTGCCAAGACTCGATATCGATCTGAGGAAGGAATTTAGAACTGGGTCGCGCGCTTGTTCGGTGTGATGGTGATTATCCCAAGGCTAGGAAATCAGGGGTGTCGCGCGATGATGAGAAGTTCTTGTCGCGCGATGATATCAAGGCGTTGGTCTTGATATCGGAGGTGGATTTGGTGTTGGTGAGTAACTAGTGAGTGAAGGAGGCATGCGCGTGTGAAGACACGGTACTACCTACCCGCATGACCCGTTTTGGATGTTCAGACCTAGAGATGTGAATGGGATTGTATGGGATTGTATTGGTATTGTCCACGTCTTCAAATCTCGCCATTCAGTTTGTCGGTGCCGCTCCCGCCTGACATCATTGCGCCACACCCTTGCCCTGGTTGTCTTGCAACTTTCATATTTATCAGATGCTCTAGGCACAGAGGATACCAAGAAGACCTGAGATTGCTCTTGCAGAATCTCCTCGATAGGTGGCTTGAGGATATTTCAAGGTAAGGAGAGTCAGATACGTTGCTAATCTGCTGGTCGCCTCCCAGTCTCTGCATCGACACGTTCTCCAGATTCCTTCCACCAGGACTGCAGTACATCTGGAAATCCTGGTATGGCATCGTCAGTAGGTATCTGTTGTTTAATTGTTTTTGATAACCTCTGGTCAATAGTTCGAGAAAGAACAATAATGTCCGGCCTTGTATGCACAGCATGCGGTATTACCTCTGCTATATCTCAGCTGCGCAAATTCACACATTCTAACTCCGCAGCATTTCGAGGAATATATTCCCATATCGCAGAGAGCTCATCGATACCAACGAATTCCTGTCGCATGCCAGAGTCACATTCGCACCAATGGAAATCGACCGAGTGCTTATGACTTTTGAGATCTTATAGTTCTTTCAAGGACTTGGTGACTGTGTCCACGTCTCCGTGGGCCAGCTGCTTCTTCAGGTCAGTTTCTTCTCCGTCTGGTCCTTCCAATGCTGCTTGAACAGCTTCGATGGATCCTCCTATCAGACGAGCACGTTCTTGTGGATGGAGGTCTAGGTATTCCTGGAATTCCTGAAACCAAGTGTCATCCTTTGCAGGTCCCTTGCCATCATAGCCCACACAAAGTTCTGCGAGTATCAGAAAGGCCTGCCGGATGGAGGTATCGCCTCCATATCGTGTGAAGATCTCGGTTTGATCTACAGGATTGAAGATACTTTCTGGATCCTCTTTGTTGATTGCCCAAGCAAGACAATTCATCCTATCTTCGAATGTCCACCATTTTGGTAAAATACCCGCCGTCTCGGCCAGGTCGAGGAATCGTTGAAAATCATCAATGGCTGAAGAAAAAGGTCAGTCTCGCCACATATGGTTGCATCAACAAATAGGGAGTATCATTGCACGGCACGAGCTTACCGTCACCCTTGGCCCACACTAAACCATCAATTGACCTGCCCGGGTAGTACAAGCCATGATCTTCTTCCCGAGCAGAGTGATCTGTGTCTACCCTCATGCGATATGTATCGATGAGCACCCGCAAGACTTCATCATGTTCATACGAAGTCAAGTACGCTTTCCTAGAACCTTTCCCCTGTGCCAAGTTGCAAAATGGTTTGTGCTTTGTCCAGTGTTCTTGTTGGCACCTTTGGTATCGGGTCAGCCTCCGCTATTCCAGAGTTGGAAATTGATGGTCACATACTCCCTCGAGCAGTAATCGACCAGAATACATCCGCTGCACCTCCTCAATGGCTTTTGCATTCCAGTCGTCATACAATTGGCACATATTCCGAGTCCTTTACTGTGCATAAATTCATGCTCAATCTGGCCGACATAGGTGGCACCACACATAGGAAATGTTTTCTTTGGAGTCGCCATAGTTGCTTTTTTTGTTGGTTGCCAACTTAACACCGAGCGACAACAAAAAGTGGTATATATGTAGTGTTCGAAAGGAAGGTTGTGGAATGAAGTAGAATTAGGTGATGATGACGGTCTGATGGGTACTTCAAGATTCTACCACTGGGGTCCAGTAGCGGGGCTTGGCATGGGAAAAGGGTTCAGCCTTGTGCACCAGCTACCCCAGCTAGGATGTGAGTTGGTACCCTTGCCTATATCAGTATGTGAGAGATGCATTAACAAACTATAGCTATTAACACAGAAAGATTAACAATTGTAGATTGAAGGGATTTGATGCTTTCTATAGACCAAGTGTAAAGACTAACAAAGCATAAACGTGCTCTATTATGGGCTCATGCAAAGTCATAGAATAGCATCCCTCCCTTACAAAAGAGGCCGACTTTCTAGGAAGCCACTAATAGATACATTCACTTTAGGTATAAAGATGTCAAGGGGCTCTCAGTCACACGGAACAATGTTCCGTACAGTTAAATCTCCTTTCCCGTCTCTACGGCAAAACAAAAGTCAAAGAATTGGAGGCTTCTGGATATTTGGTGATCGATTCGAACCTCTCAATCAAAGCAACCCAAAGCAAGGCTTCACCTACAGCTGTGTGTGTCTGTGCATAGAGATCCAGATTCCATTTAGCCCAGGGCTAGGGTCATGATGTCAAGACCTCCCACTCAGGATTCGCACCGAGTGTCACGCCACCAGACAACTCACCACTGGTCAGTCCAATGTTGCTAGTGTCACAGCCATATGTCCGCTACATAGTCTGCTGTAAGACGAGGATCCTCTCCATAGCGGGCCTGCCACGAGCCAAAGCCACCCTCTAGAACACATACCTGCTGTTCAGGTTTTGTTTCTTGGGTGTCCTTCTTGGGGACGTCATCGCCATCATTATTGGGCTTCTGAGAGAGGTCTTCTTGCTCAGCAGCTTTTGCGGCTTCGGCAAGGGCCTTCTCATCAGCCCGCTGTTTGGCTCTCGCGTACATCAGAGCGGCTTGGGGACCTCTCTGTTGACTCAACATGCAGTGAAACACGACTTTTTCTTTGTCCTTCATGGTCCTCAGCAGCTCGGGCATCCGCGCATCTAGTTGGTGGAGCGGTATCCACGTGCTCCCATTTATGTTGCCTCCGACATGATCGGAGTCGCGCACGTCAATCACACCCAGCTTGGAACGCTGTTCTGGGTCTAGTATCTGCGGGGCAAGACTTGTAGGATGTATGTGGGTGAGGGATGAGACGGTGATGAGGGGTTTTGAGGAGGCCATTCCGCGGAATTGATGCTGACTTCTTTGGCTCAGTAATTGTCGTGGATATCCCCCTAGATACATCAGATAGAGGTGGTGAGCGTTGACAGGGCCCGGGACTGGAAGTGCACTAAGTAATAATGCCTTGGGGAAACTAGAACTTGAATCACTCCGCAGAACAAGCCATGTGATTGGCTGTCGTGCACCTATCCACGTGATCTTGAAATAACTTCGAGGTCAAGTTCCACCTCGACTTAATTAGACGGTTGGACCAGCTCAATTGTTCCTACAACAACGACCATCCAACTTCTCTCCAACAAAACACGCTCGGCAAAGGTTACGTTACCACTGCTTGGTGGCGTCGGGCGGTATGGAGGCATCACAAGCGCTCCAGAGATGCACTCGCCTTCTTTTTCAACATTCGACCCGACGCACCCTCTCATCTCTCACCTCCCACACCCTCCGACCAGCGCTCCAGTGTACAAACAGCAAAGCTCCATCACCAAAACCCTTCTCCTCCAGCTGTAGACAGTACAACAGCGATAGAAATGGACCCTCTCTCTCATCACTCCTGGGTGAGCTGAAGAAGGACATACGTACCTCGCGGCCAGTCGACGAAACGATGGATTCATTGATGGGCCTCAAAAGCTACCAGGCGACGCGAGCGCCATCGCCTCTCCAATCCTTCGAATCCGCCCTCGGTCCCGGCAGCAGCAGTTACAGCAACCAAGCCCAGCAGGACCCCAGCCTTATGAGGGAATTACTGTTCGCGAACCTGCAGCAAACCACACCCGACCCATACAAGGACACGAAGCTGCGGCTGAAGCCGTCGCTGGGCCGCACTGTGAGGGTCGTGTCCGACGTCAGCCGCGCCTTCCGCATGCTCGAGAAGAAATGCTCGGACAACAGCGTTCGCATGGACGAGACCGCACAGCGGTTTCATGTTAGAAGGGGCCAGCGGAAGAAGTTGCTGCGCATGAAGAGGTGGAGAGCGCTGTTTAAGGAGGGGTTCATTGCGGAGTGTGATAAGATTCGGAGGATGAGGAAGCAGGGCTGGTAATGCAGGCAGTAGTCGTTGGTAGGCGTGGTTGAGGAGGGATGGAATGTATGAGAAGGGCATGCTCATATACGAAGGGAGACATGGCAAGAGAAAAGGGAGGAAGTCAGATAGAAGAGGTCGTGCTCCTCCTTACCCGCAGGACGAACAAATGCCACACGCACACAACACTGTATATCACATCATTCAAAAAGGACAAAAGCCACGAGGCCTTTTTCTTTGATTTATCCCAGAACATGTCAATCAAGCAACGGACACGCTCAGCTTGGGAGCAAGGCTACCCTTGTTGAACTGGCAGGAGTGCCGCCGGTTGCGTCTGCGGAGAGTGCTGTGATAACTAATTTCAGGAGGCAGATGGAAATTTAGCAACGCGCGAGAGACGGTCAATTAAGAAGCAGGCTCTTGGTTTGTATGAACAATCTCTCCATCGGATATCTGAGGCACGAATTGGTGAGGTGCTTCTATCTACCTTGATCAAACATGGATGAAACAAGCTCGATTGATTGATCGATCGACTGATGGATAGCAGCTAGAGAAGGAGTGCTCCTGGCGACGTGGCACCCATTCTTTGGATATCTCCAGAAGTCCCTCTGTGATCCCCTTTCCCAAGCCATGGCGATTTAAAAACCTCTCACATTCAATTGCAACTTCGTGGGCTTTTTTGGCGTTTTGTGTTATGATGGCGTTGCACTCTCTGCTGATACTCTTGCAGATACCATCGATCTCCGTCGTATGTTCTGTTCGGATTTGCGGGGGGTGGGACATTCTTGAAGGGAAAGGAAAGAAGGCCGAGAGAAAAACATTTCCTTCCCTCGGTTGTTTCGCTTCCTCATGTGTTAGAATCCCAGGCACTTCATTTCCTCTACCCACCCACAGCGGCAGGCCAAACGAACCGAAGAATGGAATGCAAGATCTAAGAATTCACGCACAACTTCTTGGCCAGCTTCGCGACCTCAAGCAGATTGCAGACCTCGTCATTCTCACCGGTGCGCTCACGGACCTTCATTCGCTTCTGCAACTCATCCAGCATGGCGGCGGCCAAGTTATGCGTCGGCTTCTTCTTCAGCACGGACTTGAGGACATGCAACTGCGCGGCACTGGTGGTCAGACCGGGGCTCTGCTTGTCATACCAGACGAGCAGTTCCATGACCTCGGCGTCGAGCACGGCGGTCTTGCCAGCCACGACCTGGCTGCAGTTTTGTTTCACGCAGAAGGATTTGAAGCCGTGCTCGGCCGAGCCGACCTCGGCGTCGACGCGGAGGCGCTGTGTGCAGCGGTGGCAGTAGATGTGCAGGCAATTGAGGACGCGTGCGTCGCGCTTCACCTGGTCGCATTTCGAGCACCGTAGGAGTTCCGTCAGTGGGAGGGCGTTCTGGGCGTGTGCGACTTCGAGCTTTTTCATGAGGAGCACGAATGCGGTGTGGACGGCTGCGTGTGGGAGGATGAGGATGTTAGTTTTTGAATTTTCTATTTTCCTTTGGGGGAAAGGACGAGGGAGGGGCGTGGGATGTTGCTCACCAACTTCTTTGATCGGTTTGGCATTCTTGGTGACTCGGTTGCTACCGTCGTTGAAGGGAGAGTTGACACTGCGGGCACCGACTGACGTGGCACCGAGGCCTGGTCGGGCAATCGGGAGAGGAGTAGGAGTGGCGCACAGTTCTTGAAGGAGGTCGCTGGTACTGCGTTGATTGGCTGGGACACCTGAGCTGAAGGTGACGGCAGCTGCTCGAGCTGCGAGTCCGCCGATTCCTTGTCCAAGTGTGCCGGGAGTGGTGGGTAGTCTCTCGGATCCATTGCCAGCACCGGCATTGCCAGCGGCTGCGAGACCCTCACGGGTGAGGAAGCCAGGTGGGCCTTCGATTTTGACTTGGGAGTCAGCAGAGGAGTAGACAGATTCCTGTTGATTGGCGTCGGTGCCATTGTCAAGATCCATGATTTCGACAGCGGTGTTGGCATCCGTGCCCGCGATAGGGCGACCGGGGCCCTTGCCCTTGTTGTTGAACTGGATGGCTCTCTTCGCGATGATCGGCAGGATCGAAGCGGGCTGGCCGGACAACTCGGTCATGAGGGCAAACAAGACAGCCAGCTTCTGCGCATCGGTGGCAGGTCCGGCGGCGACAGCATGGACAGCGGTCATCAGTTTCTGATCGTTGTCCATCGTCTTTGCGAGACCTCTGAAGACAAGGTCATTCTTGTTGAGTCCCTCCCAGAAGTCGGCTTGCGACTGGGCGCGCTTGTCGGAGATGAGTTGGGTGAGGAGGTCCTCCATCGTGCTGTGGATCTGCTCGTTGCTCTCGGAGAGCTGCTTGCGGACCAGTGCGAGTTTGGAGAGGAGAGAGGCTTCTCGTGCAAGAAGCTCTTGGTTCTCGCAGATGAGGTGTGAGATCTCAAGTTGTGATTGTTGAGTGGTTGAGAAGAGAGACTTCATTGCGGAGGACTTTTTCATTAGCGCCGATTGAAAAGGTGGGAAATATTAACGCTCAAGGGAAGAAAACCGGCACGTGATAGAAAGCTGCCTGTTTGTATATGTTCCATGGCATGAGAAGAGGAAGAAATCCCAAGTGGAGGCTCATGTGATTTTTGCGGCGACAAGGTGAAGCGGAGGTGAACTGCCTCCAGCGGCCGCATTCACTTTATCGATGATGTCGCCGTGACGTAGTTTTGTCCAGGACGGTGAACGTGGTGGATGAGCCTTCAACTTGATAACAAAGGGTTTCTTACTGCGGATCGTCAACTGGAGTCGGTGGATCTAGTGACGCCCGGAGCCCAATCTGTCACCAGCCAGAGTCTGGGGATACATATGGCATGTCGATGTCCAGCTCGCCGCAAGAGACCACTTTCTGGACTTCTCACTTTCTCCTTGGGCGGACCTGCCAGTTGGTTAATCTCATTTTATGGCTGTGAAGGCCGGTCTACCAGTCAGCAAGACCTGCATTCAGAGCACTACAAAAGGGAATGGTTCAGGGTCAGGTCTCAGCTCCTCGAGAGGTGGCATTCTAATAGTTATTTGATTCTATTATTGGGAATCTTTTGGCGCAGGGGACCTTCAGAACTACACGTAGTGTAATGCAACAAGAGTTGTGTGTGCATTAGAGGGATATATATGTAGAGGGAATGGTATAACGTTGGTTCACTTGAAACTCTCGCCATTGTACGTTTCAAATAGTAACAATGGATGGAATGGGATGGAATGGCGTGGGGATATCTGGTGCGGTGCGCGAGGCTGAGTGGAGATCGGTGAATAAATATTTCTGGAAAAGGGGTATTAGTTGAATAACCCCCAACGGACTCAAAGTCACGAAGGAGTAACTTTGCCAGGCGGAATACTAGAAATCAAATTTATGATATGGACCATCTGAAGGCTGCCACACACATAAATATAGATAGACAGACAGACAGCTCACGAGTCCTGTTCAAGTTAAATATGTTTCGTCCATTCAATAAATTTCCCTGAACTTCAAGGGCAGGTAGGGATTACCGACCAAAGCCGCCTTGTGAGCATCAATCAACAAATCAACCACGCACATCCATTCAGCACGTCCTAGACACACGTGTTGTACTTACTACCAAATAAATCAGGGGTCCGCATCCTTCATATCACTCTTAAATCTATCCAGGGCACGCTGCTTTGTCTCATGCCAATCAACATACGGAGGCGGATACCCCAGCTTCTCGAACTCATCCTTACTCAGGCGGTTGAAAGGATCAAAGATGGCCTTTCCCTGCACGTCTTTCAACTCAGGGACCCATTTACGGATATAGTCGCCGCCAGGGTCATTGCGCTCGGCCTGGCTGACGGGGTTGAAGACGGTGAAGCTTGGCTCCCAGCCCTGGGTGTTGTTGTTGAGGTCCCAGTCGACGAGGGTCTCGGCGAAGTGGCGCTCGCCGCGACGGTAGTCTATCAGCAGGTTGCAGGACAGGTAGCTCGACACGTTCATGCGCAGCCGGTTGTGCATCCACGCCTCTGCCTTCAGCTGGCGCATCCCCGCGTCCACGAAGGGCACACCCAGCGTGCCCTGCTCCCATCGCTCGTACCCCTCCTCGTCGTCTTCCCACTCCACGAAGTCGAACTTTAGGTTCTGCGGCATGTTCATCGCCGTGTGTGGCGTCGTCACCGTGGTCTGCCGGTATAGCTCCCGGAATACTAGCTCTCGCACCCACGACGAGATCCCTGCGGATGCGTGGGACTGGGAGAAATCTGCCGAGCCGCCGTTCGCTTTGCGCACCGACGTCAATATCTCACGGATGGAGATGACTCCTGCGCTCAAGTATGGCGACAAACGCGAGGTTGAGTCCTTTGCTGGATGGGACCGCGTCGCCGCGTAGTCTTCAATCTTATTTTCGATGAAGTCGTTGAGTCGGGATACGGCTGCGTCATGCCCTGCTGGCCAGAGCTTGCGGATGGATTTTCTTTCTTGGTCGCTCGCGAACTGTTTCTCCTTGGGTGCTTTTGGCAATGTGCTCTCGAAGTGGGCTTCGATTATCTTCTTTGCAGATGCCGAGTTCTTTGACGGCGCGGATACGGTGTCGAGAACACTGGGTTCAGATCGAACCTCAGCGAGCCAGAGTTTGTGGTAGGGCGTGAAGACCTTCATAGGTTGACCCCCGCCTGTCGTCAGCGTGGCGGGTACCATGATGGTCTGGTCGTGATGTAAGGAAACTTGGAAGGAAGCGGATCCAGAGGTAGCTTCCTGAACAAACTTGACGTCTCGTCTGAGTTCGTCCACTTCATACTCGTAATTGGCAAACACGTGGGAGACATTATTATCACGAATGAACTTGGCCATCTCCGGCACGATCTCACCACGTCCAGCGGCTTCGAGAAAGACAATAGGAATGTCTCGATCATGCAGCTCCTTTTGCATCAGGCGTAAGTTCTCCAAGATGAAGACCGTTCGCGCCGGGCTCGTCCCGTGCCAGCGAAATTCGGCGGGGCAGTTCACATAAGCACACAGTAAAGGTTTGTCTGATTTTCGCGCAAATTCAGACGCAGCATTGAGAGCTTTGTTGTCGTGAATGCGGAGATCCTTGCTGCGGAACCAGTGCAGTACATTCTTAACATCCTTTACGTCCCCCTGATCCGAAAGTAAACCAGTGAGCTCTCCGTAGGACGGGTTGGCGTCGATCTCTTTGGCTCGTTTTGTCGTGGGATGTTTGGTCTCGGGATGGTCTGGCTCGTTTCTTTTGGACATTGCCCCGGCAGAACGAGTACTTGGTTTTGCGATTGTGAAAGGAGAAGGATGGAGTTGGGTATGGTTGAAATACACGTCTTGGTGCAGTATGTTGGAAGGGATGTTGGGGTAAATATATGATGAAAGACAAACCGAACAAGTAGTGACATTCCACTCTGATCAACCTATCGGTTGAGATCTCGAGATCTCGAGATCTGGCATGAGATGGAACCAAGATCTGAACATGGTTCGGTCCTGGAGCAGGTGTTCGAACAGATCAAGAGATCGCCAGGTCATCCACAAGTTGATCCAATATGGTGACGTAAGAATTCTGAGGGCATGGCCCTTCTGGCGGAATGTCCACCAGGGCGAGCATCTGTGGCTGACAACCGAACTGGAGCATCGACTTACTCTATACACAGACCAGAAAGTCTCTCTCGTGTGTATTGTCCAGCCTTACGTTGTCAGTGGTGGATGGAGGGCGAGGCCGGTTAGCTTGTGACGGCTTACCGACACAGCATCAACTTCGGATGTGCAGAGAGACTTCGGATCCATCACTTCGGCTCTGCGTCGGTTTGTGAATCATATCACCTGATAGTGCTGCACATGGACTGGAGGAGGAGCACTAATCCCCAAAGCAGCACCAGATGGCTTTAGGCGTTATTCTGATGGAACTAGATCGAAGATAACCTGGACAGCAATCTACAGTATGGTCTGGGAGGCGTCTCGAGAGAGACGATTTGGAGCCGATAAGGGTTAAAACCCCTAGATTCGACATGATCTGCACTGCCTGGCCAGTGTCAATGAAATCTAGTTAGATCAACAGAGGCCAAAAGCCTCCCCGACTTCCCCGAGGAAAAGCTGGATGAATCTGATGGATGATGGATGTGATACATTCAAAGTGGGTGGCTGTGTTGTCAATACGCATCCAGGCTTGACAAGATGTCAGTCAACAACTTGACAGGCCAATGACATGTTGAACTTTCTGGGCCACGGGAGATATATCCGGGGATTGTGGTCCAGGCGATGGGCACCCACCAAGGGCAAGCTTGAGGCTTGGTGGCTTGAGTTGGGGAGACGAGGGTGGCTTGAATCAAGGGACTCCGTAGTACGTACCAGTCAACTAAACTGACAGGACTTGCTTGAGTGGAACCCTGGGACAATAAGAGCATCATTGTTACGAGTGCCCCGTACCCCTGCGGATAGGAGATCACCTCTTGCTCGGGGAACAGAACGAAGATCCCCTGGTCAAAGCTAAGGGCCCGTTGTTTTTGCGGTGGGCTGTGGCTGCGGCTGCGCACAGCAAGAGGAAAAGTTCTAGAAAGAATGGATCGATCAGAGTCAGGGGGCCAAAAAACCGCAGGCATTCCAGCCCTCAGGAAACTAGCGATCGGCCTGAACAGCTCTGAGTTTGAACCATTGCGTATCTAGGTATCTGTGGCTCTTTTACTATTGTTTGTTCCAAGACACGCTTCTGTAAGGATAAGGGGTACGGATACTTGTGTCTCGTCCAGCCTCACCCTCACCCTCACCATCGCCCTCACAACTCTTCTGCTTCGGGTAAGCAACTCCGACCAGCGATCACGCGTGTTGTATTTGGGTATCACATGATCTGGTTGATCCTCGCTGTGACCTTCAATTTACGTGCTGACACGGAGTACTCCGTACCATGCACAGACACCGGACCTCTGGAGTATTACTCGTCCTCCGTGTCGGGTTGAGTCTGAGGTACCTTCTGATTGCTAGTCAACTCATGACATGTAGCAAGGTTATCGAGCATCGGGTTCTTTCCGTACGGGAACCGAGTCAGGGTGCGAGTGACATGCATCCATCAGGGAGGGTGAGCCCTGCCACTGCCAGTGGTGGAAAATTGTTGGGCCTTGGGAGGCGTGCCGTTTTGCTGCCGAGGCTCACATTTTTATGATGGCCTTAGGGATAATTCTCCACCCGAGACACAGCACAGTTGGTACAGAGTCCTGCGTACGCGGACTTCAGGGAACTCAGTTGGGAGTCGGGATGCACTGGTGGTGTTTGGTGGTGGCATCTTCTCGTTTCCTTCGCTTAAATTTGAATCATTTATCCAGTCCCACGAAATGGTCGAGGTACTCCGTACAGACCGACTTGAAGTACAGATACATCCCAGGTACCTTGTCCGTACTTCGTCTGCAGTTCAGAGCAATAGGATGGCTGACTCTGCATGGTCCGGCATTCCCGTTCAGCACTGCCGAGAATCCGTTCCACGGTTTTGCTTACCCAGGCGTTGAAAAAATCCTTCCTGCTAGGCGGTCAACTCCTTGATTCCTTGTCCGTGTCCTTGTCCTTGTCTACGGTGTACGTACGGACAAGTATTCGTACGAATACTTCGCAGCTTTTTCATGTGCAGGAGTAGATTCCCGGTAGCCTGACTGGATGCATACCCAAGGATGCGTTTCCTTCTTGGCCTCACTCATCCTTCCTTACAGATACCGACTCTAAGGTGCTACACGGTGTTTAGAGTTTTTCAGATGGCTTGATTGACATGAAAAATCGAAAGACAGCTTTGCGACAGGGTGGAGGACTGCCGCCTTACCCGTCTCTCCGACAGGCTTTGGAAATTAACAGTCTGTCAAGGTGCTATCATGACGTTGATGACCACGCCATCCTCCGTCCACCATCTGATTTGATGAATGGTTTCGTCGCCATGCAGCGGCAACGACGAGTTTGCCGATGGGTCTCGTTTCGAATTGCCTCGCCTTGCATTTGAATTATGAAATCCTCCGTGCACAATGAAACGGTTTAGGCACCTTCCCAAACTGGGATGGACACCGATCCCAAGATTAAGGATCACCACGAAAATGCCCTGACTTGTGCTCGCACAGTGTTGGATCTCACATGTCAAATAACTGAATAGGTCTTGGTTATTAGTGTGGTGTTCCGTATTCTGTGGCTTCGCAATGCACTGACAGCTCCGCATCTCAAACTCGGAGGAAGTCAATAACTCGTATTCGCGACGTCATGTGCGGGTCTGGAAGTAGTAGTCAGTGGACCGTACCAGGGCTCCAACAGCGCCTTGCAGCTTGTGCGCCTCCAACACGTGGATAGCGGAGCAACACAGGTGGGTATTTCAAGGTAGAGAGCTTAATGAAGGTCAACGACGGTGAGCAGTTGAGCAAACAAATTGAGGTATTTGACTAGGATGGCCGAGAAACTGCGCAATGAAAGAGGAGATGTAATCTAAAGTGCAATACTTTCGAGGATTATTCGACTGACCGCTGCAGCTAGTCGAAGAAGCGCTGATCGCTTCAAGGTAATTATATGAATTCCATGAGTTATCGAGTTTGTGAGAGCCACCCGAAAATACACCCCTGTATCAGCCTTGTCCACGACTGCCAGTGTGAATGGAATCGAGGGCCAATGGCGAAACAAGATGTGTACGGAGTACAGGATGTTTCTGACGCGGTCAAGACTGTCGTCGAGTTGCTTTCGATGAACTAACAAGCCGGTTCTTCGCCATGGGACACCGTGGGAGGCCAAGTTCACCAGGAGAGTGGCCATCTGTTAGCATAGTCCGATCCTTGCTTGCCGAATGGTCCCACAACCGATGAATGATGACTGCAATGAGGAGAGTCATCACTATAAAATTGAGGCGAATGGATGGCCGCATACGAAAACGACAAGCACTCGTGACCTTGTCGCAAAGGTGCGTGTCCCAGGCTTTCGGCCAGGCTGCAGCAATGGCGAACGGCGGCTTATCCGCACACCGAATGATCTCAACCGGGCATTGGTGTTGGGGCATTTCAACAGCTCGGTTCGGCGTTGGCAAGCATAGGAATGGTTGAACATAGCCAATAGTGGTGGAAGATCAGGTGTGTCGCCATCATCTTGTCAGAAAGTGTTGGACCAACTAAGCAAAGATTTGCGGTTGTTACAGTGGTCTTGTTTTAGCCTTGTGAGTTGCATGCCTCGGGTACGGAGTAGAGGGGAATTTCCGAAGACACCACCAAGTAGCTGGGGGATCTTGCTGGTGGACTGGTTTCTCCGTACATATGACCTACCTCAAGCACAGAGTACTCCGTACGGAGTACTGTTCGCAATCTGCGAGGACTCAGACTCTGTATTCCGACACGAGGCTTGAGGTTGCATTTACTCGTAAAAACCTGAAGCGTGTTTCAGGGGGGGTAGGAAGGTGCAAGCAACTACCGGTAATTCCTGCGCAGAGGCAGCAGAACCGAGCCTGACCTGAGCCTGAGTCGTCTTACTGGTTTGAAAGGGGTGAGGCGTGTCCGGGATAATTACCCTGTTCGGTCTCTGGGAGGGCGTTGAGTGATCCCGGGTCTTGGCCAGGATTGATTAGCAGGATTACTCCTTCAGACAGGCAAATAACACTCCGTATTTGATCATGGCTCTTGAGACGAATCGGACGGTGGCTGTGGAAAAACAATCCCATTCCGCTTCAATTCTCAGACAAAGGCAGATGGAAGCTGAAACCCGATT
>Ga0105237_10004569_pt1 | contig 15979 bp, 8 predicted proteins | sample KBSC24metaG_FD_81520 | JGI IMG/M metagenome (GOLD analysis project Ga0105237, IMG submission 81520) | Corn rhizosphere microbial communities from Kellogg Biological Station, Michigan, USA - KBS C2-4 metaG | ecosystem: Host-associated > Plants > Roots > Rhizosphere > Soil | place: Michigan, USA... | reverse complement strand
TGGTTCCAGTTGAGCAATACGGAAGTCTGTGACAAAGGAGCCGCCAGAACGCCGGATGCGGGATCGGGCGCGTTGGGGCCATTGGCTGGCACTACGGTAAAGGGCGAGCCAAAGCTGCTGGAGCAGCCGCCCGTCTCGGTGACCTGTGCTACATATTGACCGGCTGTAGACACGGTCAGGGTATTGGTCGTGCTGAGGGTGGTGCTGTTGCCAACTTTCTGCCATACATAGGTAGCATACCCGGCAGGCAGCTGCAGCGTTACACTTGTATTATCCAGCGCGGGGATGACGTTGCTGGCCAGGCCGGCAACGGTAATGGTCGGAGTAACAGTAGGCGGTCTGACGGCGATGACAACGGGAGTATGGCTCCAGTCGGACCAGATGCCATTGCGTTGTACGCGGCAGTCATACGTACCATAATCATTGACGATGATCTGATTGGTGGATCCGGAGATGGCGGCGCCATTCTTTCTCCATTGGTAGGCGTCGAATCCGGGAGCGACACCCAGGGTATCCAGGGGGGTCACGCCGGGGCAGAACAGTGTCTGACCATGCAAAGGCCAGGGGTTGGAGCCATAGGCGCGGCTACAGAAGGGCCAGAAATCTTTTTCTGACCATCCACGATCCCAGGTGCCGTGACCCAGGTCGGGATACAATGTATATTTATATTGTGCACCGGCATTGATCATCATCTGATTTACGATGCCCGCGTCATTGGGGTCGGGCCAGGAGTCCAGACCGCCCTGGAAGTCCCATATAGGCAGGAACTTGGTCTTGGGCATGTTGGTCGAGCTGGCGTTACCCTGATTGTTCGAAGAAAATATCGGCGATCCGCAAAATGCCTGTGGATACATCTGCATGCTCACCCAGCAGGCAGCTCCCCCGGCGGACAAGCCGTTGGAAATAATATGGAAGGGATCTACCTTGTTGTTGGTGATCATGTAATCGAGGATCTGCTTCTGGTAGGTGATCTGTGAAGGATCCCATGCGCCATTCTGGTTCTGGGGTATTATGATAAACCCTGGCCATACGCCATTGTTGATGTTGGCCTGAAACACCGTCTGGCCACCGTGGGCCATCGATATCTCATTATCGGTGATGGCTCCTGCCTCACCTGCGCCATGCCAGAAGACCAGAACAGGATATTTTACCCCGTCGTTGGCCGTAGTGTAGTTCTTCGGAAAGATCACCCGGAATGGCATGCCGTTATAGACATAACACTTCCATTGGGAAGTGTTCCAGCTCATACGGGTGGTTTTGATCCACTTGCCAATGGTATTGGCAGCCGGCTGGTTCGGGTTTGTCCGTGACCCCTTGGTAGCGCTGGAGCTATAGGTGTACACGGTGTCGTTCGGGTCAATGATGCTCTGTCCACTCACATGTTGAACACATAAGGCAGCAAGCGTCAGGATAAGGACCGGAACCGCTTTTGTAAAAATTTTCATGTTTGTAATCTTAATAGGGGGTAAGACCCGTTTTAAAATAATAATTGAACAAGGGAGTTTCGATAAAATATTAGGACTTACCTGTGAGAATAGCGCATATGGGTCAACGGCACACTATGCCGAAATGGTCGATAATGGAGGATAGGATGGACTGAAAATTAAAATCAAATAGGTAAAGGAGTTAGGTTGGAAATTGGAGGTGGGGAATTCACAGAAGATGGATGAGAATGTTCAGAGAAGATAGATGCCGCAAATTAGTATCTTTTTGCCGTTTTTCTAAATTTTTTATCTAAAAAATTCAGATTTTCTAAGTACCATTACCCACTCACCCCTGACTTCCGGCCAATTGTTGATAAATATCTTCGTTCTCCCTTGCCAGGGTTTCCACATTGTACTTTTTATAGATACTACTGACGGCATTTTGCATAAGTCGTGTCCGCAATTCTTTATCCAGACAGAGTCTTGTGATGGCGGCTTCGAGCTGTTCTTCCAGCGGCTCGGTTTTCACCAGCAGTCCGTTCACCTCGTGCTCGATGATCTCGGGCGTGCCGTCCACATCCGTACCGATGACCGCCCGTCCCATAGACATGGCTTCCAGGAGCGCGATGGGGAATGCTTCCCATAAGGACGGAAGTACGAAGATGTCCGAGGCGGTCAGAACATCCGGTACATCCTGCCGGAAAGGCTGCAAAAGAACTTTGTCGGATATTCCCAGTTCCCTGATCAGGCTGATGGCCTTCTCCCTCAGCTCCCCTTCTCCTACCATCAACAGTCTCACATCAGGTACTTTCCTGCATACAGCCGCAAACGCATTTATCAGGCGCAGGGGTTGCTTTTGCAGTGTGAATCTGGCCACAGATGACACCACTATCTCGTCAGCCCCGATGCCCAGTTCCTGCCGCACGTCCTTATACTTTCCGTAAGGATTGAATCTTTCGGGATCGATGGAGTTGTAGATGACCTTTGCATCAAAATTGTGAAAGAGCTGTTTTCCCGTTTCGCGATTGGCCTTGCTGCCGCAGATGTTCACATCCATCCTGGAGGTGAGAAAATTCTCGCTCCAGATCCTGAATTTCCTTACCAGCGGGTTCTGGTCAGGGTGAAAGGACCAGGCATGGCAGGTGTACACCAGCGGAAGACCCAGTTTCCGGGCGGCCCAGAACATATTCGAGTTCGCACGGGTACCATGGGCATGGACGATATCGATGTTCTCCTGCCGCATGAGATCCTTTACTTTCCGCCAGACCCGAACATCGAATGGGCGCTCTGTATGGATCACATGTACCGTAATACCCCCGGATCGCAGCCGCTCCACCATCGGGCCATCCGTAAAGGACAGCACCACGGGTTCGAACTTACTCCTGTCCATATTCTCCACCAGTCCTAACAAATAACTTTCGCCCCCGCCAATTTTTCCCTGGCGTATGCCTTCCAGCACGCGTATCTTTTTTCCTGTCTGCATGCTGTTTAAATAGTGATAGTACGGTTGAATTGCCAAAAAATTCCTTTCCAGAATGATCTCAGATGCTCCTTCTGTCCCTTCCAGAGGAAGGTCAGGGTATTCTTGGGAATGGTAAAGCACAGGAAATAAGCATAAAATACCAGCAGACCGGGCCACGCAATGTTCCTGCGCATGAACCAGATCCTGTTGCGCGTGAGGTAATATGTCTTTAGCGGGCTGAATTTACCAGTGGTCATCGACTCCTTGTGGTAGATCAGCGAAGCCGGCTGGTAATATATATTAAATCCTTTTCTTCTGATACGTTCCGACCAGTCCAGCTCTTCATAGTAGAGGAAAAAGGGTTCATACATCATTCCTACCTCTTCTATCACCCGCCTGGATACCAGCATGGCGCCGCCGTGTGCGTAATGTGTGGGTCTGATCTGGTCATATTGTCCCTTATCCTCCTCTCCGCCGCCGATCATGCCATTTCTCCCTGTGAATATATTGACGGCATTGTAGCCTGCATATTCTATTGTTCCCTTCTGAAAGAAATAATGGAACTTGGGGCAGGCTACGCCCGCATCCGGATATTTTTGGAAGATCCTGAGCAATCCCTCGAGCAGGCCGGGTGTAAATTCAGTGTCATTGTTTACGATAAATAGAAAATCGCCTTTGGCAATTTCGATGCCGGTGTTATTACCTCCTGCAAATCCAAGGTTCTTGTCATTGCGCAGCACTTTGACGTCAGGGTAGGTCGCGATAAGTTCGGTGGTGGGATCTTCTTTCGAGGCGTTGTCTACTACAATAACTTCTATAGGTGCGTACGTATTTTCACGAAGGAGGGACTTCAGGAACTCACATGTTACAGATGTTGCGTTCCAGTTAAGGGTGATGATCGATATTAAAGGGTTCGGGTTCGGCATATAATTTCTTTCAGATACTTAGCTTCCGGCAGTCAACATGCTGCCGGTGCAGCTAAACATTTTCCTTTTGGAGCAATGCGGACGGTGTGTTCGCGATGATCCAAAGGTCCGTAACAAAACTACATTTGGTGGCATAAGCGATATCCATATTGATCCTTTCTTCCACCGACATGTCCTTATTACCCCTCTTCTTCACCTGCCAAAGTCCCGTGATACCTGCCGGCGCCATAAACCGGGCGGCGTAGTTGTCCGTGGTCAGCGCGGCAGCTTCGTACAAAGGCAGAGGACGATTGCCCACCAGGGACATATGTCCTAAGAATACATTGAACAGCTGCGGCAGTTCATCCAGGCTGGTGTTGCGCAGGAGGCTGCCGATGCGTGTGATCCGGGGGTCGTTGTTGATCTTGAAAAAGACAGGGCCGCTGGTCTCCGCATTGTACTGGTTCAGGTGCGTCAGCTCAGCGATGCGCTTATCGGCATCCTGGTGCATGGTCCTGAACTTGTAAAAATTGAATATCCGATAGCCTTTGCCTGCCCGCTGCGCTATATAGAAGATGGGGCCCCTGGACTCGATACAGATAGCAACGGCTACCAGCAGGAACAAGGGACTCAGTATCAGCAGGGCGATGGAAGATACCAGTATGTCAAAAGCCCGTTTGGACAAAGGGCCAAGACTGAATTTGTTTACGACTACATTCTCCTCGATGTGGGCAGCCGGTGCACTTGCCACGGCCGACTTCACCTTGCGAAGGAACTGTATCTTCAATTTCAAACTTTTGTCGTCCAGATTTTGCAGAAAAATTATCTCGTCGGGGCGGGTGTTTGCCTTATACAGGTCCAACTCTCTCTCATTCAGTCCGGACGCGTCCAGAATGAACGGGATAGAAGAAAGTATGGGATGCTTGCGCAGGAATTGATTGAAATGCCGGATGGCCGGATAATCAAATTTTGCTTCACAAAGTATTACCTCGGGTAAGAGGTTGCCTTCCTGTTGCAGGCTCTTCAGCAGCTCCGTCTTCACATTTTCCAGGCCTTCGGAAGCATAGCCCCTTTTGTACACGCCTACCAGTTTCTCGATATGCGTTGAATTCTTACCTATGTAGTAGAACCCGCCATACCTTACCCCCGCAGCTTCGGTGTGAGCGAATGAACGATAGGTAGAACGAGTAATGAATCCCGGGTGTTTCTCTACAGTCTTGGGTAGAAATAATAAATCCATACAAAAGGTTTACGGTTTCATAAATACGGTGGTTCAGAAATAGAGGCCTGCTCTAATAGGAATGTCGTTATACGAACACGTTCGTTGTAACTTTTCATATGCTGAGCAATACCCATCTATTATATCTTAACTTGCCATGGCCGAATAATCCTTGTCCAGTTGTCTGCTCCTGACCGCCTCGCTGATGGCGAACATCAGGTCTACGGGGTTGAAGGGCTTTAGGAAAAACTTGACAATTCCATACTCCATGCACTTCGTTTCAGTTTCTTTCTGATCCAGTCCGGACAATACGACGAGCGGTATATCGCCATACATCCCGCTGGAAGAAAGCTGTTGTATAAGTTCCCAATTATCCATGTCAGGCAATTGGGGGTCTGCTATGATCAGGTCGGGCATCTGCCGGTGAGAAAGATAATACATCGCGGAACATCCATCAGGCACAGTAATCACATTATAATCTCTTCCCAAAACAGTTTGCAATAAGAATCGGATAGCCTTACTATCATCGATCGCCAGAATTTGCTTTTTCATTACCAGTTTTTTAAGGGTTCTAAGTAGATACTTAAACTCAATCTTTCAAGGATGGCAATGGAAACCGGCTAAACAAGAGGTATTGGCGTCATATGTCCAGCAACCTGGAGATGGCTTTACCGAATAGTGATGTGGATTATTTAAACTATTAATTTAAATCGCAAACGACCAGAGGAATTTCACAAGGATTTGAGGGACTTCATCAAAGATTACACTGAAAGAGTTTCATTCTACATATTCAGAGGACTTGAATATGGCATGCATTAATAGTGTCATAAAAGTACGGATCTTTTTCTATTTTCAAAATAATTGTTTTACTATTTTTTGTTACGGGTGCAAATTGGGAATATTTCCCGGAATAAAAAATACCCGGAAGATGGTATTTTCCACATCAAGCCATTTATAATCCGAACTAATTCTACAGATGCTCCCATTTTATTCATATATATAAATCCAATAATAATCTCTTTAGTCATGATCCTTGCAGATAGCGCATAATAGCGTCCGGCAAGTTCCGGCAGGTCCCTCTCCTTGAGTAAGAAACAATCTGTTACGACAGATATCTCTTCCCATCGGCCGGGCCTGCGGCTCCGGAAAACTACGGTGAATACTGCAGGATTTACTATGTCAAATCAAAGGGTCACCCGCCTCTGAAAACTACCCATTCCCGGATTGGGAATGAGCATTTGTAACCATTTTGCCGCGGGTTTACTGATAGCAATCCCCGGGCCACCCCCTTTCCTAACGGCAACGATAAGGCCCAAACGCATATGTTCTGCAAAATCCCTCCACAGCCGTGTAATTTATTCCCCGAGGCCGCGCCCTCATTTATCCTGCCACCCATGATCATATTTCATAATGTGCAAAAGAATATCCCCCAAAAATGTGATCCGATCGGGAAAAATAATTTCAATACGTCCCGCTACCTGCAATTATTTCTACTATCTTTATCCGCCGAAGATCAATCCACTCCTTTGAAAGCTCCCCGCCAACAATTTCCACTTCCTTTGAAACTTCCGCTATTAACATCAACACCTTAAATGATCAACTTATGAGAAGAAAGTTTACCTCTCTCGTATGCTCGTTACTCCTACTGTCAGCATTTGCATCGGCTCAAAATACAGCCCTTAATTTCAACGGCACGGACAACTTTGTCAGCACTACCGCAGTCGTCGTACCCAGTTCGGGCGACTTTACAGTAGAATTCTGGGCCAATGTGCCCGCCATCCTGGCCGGACTCCATGAGTTCGTCTCCCAGGGCAGTTCAGGCCATGGTTTCTATATTGGATACGATGGTTCGACAGGTAATCTGCGCGCGGGAGATGATTATCAGGGCACGAATGTGGCCTGCCCGGTGGGCAAATGGTTCCACCTGGCGCTTGTCAACAGCGGCGGAACGGCAACCCTCTACATCAATGGTGTACAACGGGGAACCCCTCAAACAGGCTATTCCGTTACCGCCACAGGAAGCAATTTCACGATGGGCCAGCAGTTCGCCCCCTTTACCGAGTTTATGAACGGCACTATGGACGAGCTCCGGGTATGGAATGTCGCCCGTACGCCAGCCGAGATCAAGGCGGCGATGCTTGCCGGGGTACCCCCCACCACTACGGGTGTGGTAGCCTATTATAATTTTAATGAAGGCACGGGTACTACCGTGGGCAACACCAGCTCTACGACAGGCCTGGACGGCACGGCCAATGGAACAGGCCCTACCTGGCCATCCTCCCCTATACGGACGGGCAATAACGCCCTCAACTTCGACGGGACCGATGACCACGTACAAGCTCCCGGCAATGCCATTTATGATATCAGCTCCGGCACCGTAGAAGCGTGGATCAACCCCACTGTACTCGACGCTACCAATCGGGCGATCGTTGGTCTTAGTACGATCGGAGCTACCGCCACCCGCTTCAGCTTCCATGTATCTTCCACCACCATCGGGATGTGGAACGGATCCACCTTCGCAACTATCCCCGCCACCATCCCAACCGGCACCTGGACCCACCTGGCCTTTGTCTGTGACGGCACCAATACGGTGGTTTATATCAATGGGGTGGCGCAAGGCACTCCTTTGACCCAGGCCTTTGGCTCGGCGGCCCTGACCACCCTGGCGGTCGGCGTTTCCAAGAATGGCGGCGGTGATAATGAGTTCTTTAATGGCTCCATCGACGAAGTTCGTCTCTGGAGCACCCAGCAGAGCAGCGCCGAGATCAACGCAAATATGAATGTTACGCTCACCGGGAGTGAAACAGGGTTATTAGCACAGCTCGCCTTCGACGAGGGTGTGGCCTCGGGCGACAACACCGGCCTCTCCACAGCCTTCGACAATACGGTCAATAATAACCACGCCAACATGCTGAACTTCGCCCTGACCGGAGCCTCTTCCAATTTCGTCCCCTCGCCGTTGATCCCTTTGCCGGTGACCTTCCAGTCCTTTACGGCAGTGGCCAGGGACGGTCAGGGCTATCTGCAATGGCAGACGGGCCTGGAAGAGAACAGCAAGGAGTTCATCATCCAAAGGAGCACGGACGGGGTTCACTTCAGCGACCTCGGCAGCGTAGCCGCCGCCGGCACCTCCCATACGACGAAGACCTATACCTATACGGACGCCACACCAGCCACCGGCACCAACTATTACCGGATAAAGGAAAAGGACCTGGACGGCAAGCTCACCTATAGCAGCATCAGGGCCCTCCACTTCGACGCATCAGGCGCCACCAGGGTGGCATGGACATCTGCCGCCGCAGGTCAGGCTGAGATCACCCTGCTGCCAGGCAACAATGAGTTCTATTCAGTGGTAGATCTCAATGGACGCAAGCTCCAGCAGGGACGTCTGTCTGGCGGTAAACTTTACCTCAGCGGCATGGCCAGCGGTGTCTATATCGTCAACATCACTACCCAGTCGGGCAGCCAGCTCAATACCAGGATACTGGTGAAATAAGGCAGGGTACACAATAAATTAGTCATAGACCGCCCTTTTAAGGGCGGTCTTTTTTTATTAGTTTTACGCCTTCACAATCACCCTTTCATGCGTCTATCCAGCAGAATTACCCTACCCGTCTTTGTATTCATTACCATGTTTATTGCCCTGCTGGTGTACTGGTGGGGGTATGATAAGCCTACTTACGGCATCGACGACGCAAATATCTATTTCGTATACATGAAACATCTGGCGAACGGTCAGGGTTTCGTATGGAATGTGGGAAGCGAGCGGGTGGAAGGATTTACATCCCTCCTATGGACCCTCATTGGGGCGGGTTTTTATAAGCTCAGCGGCGAGAATTTTGTCTGGTACCTTCTCGTCCTCAGCTTTATCCTAACGTATATATCAATCTGCCGGCTACTCTTCTTTATACGACGCTGCAATCATACGGAGGACCGGCTGCTCACGGATACGGACTGCATCATGATGGCCCTTCTGCTCTTTCCCCTTGGCTTCCTGGAATGGAATGTCATGGGACTGATGGAGACGGGTCTCTGGCTCTTCCTCATCGTCAGCCTGACCCTCTCACTCTGCAACGCTTTTCTCCTGGACAGGTCGCCCAATCTCTTTTATTTCAGTCTCATGCTGGCCATCCTCATCCCTACCAGGCCGGAAAGCATGGCCTACGGTCTGTTGTTCATCTTCCTGCTCTTCGTCCAGCAGTTCTTTGCAAAAGGATGGGAAAAAGCCATATACGGCGTCGTCCTCCCCGCGCTGACCTATATTGGCACGCTGGCGATCATGATCGGATGGAGATTATCCTATTTCGGCTACCCCTTCCCGAATACCTATTATGCAAAAGTGTCGGCCAGCACAAAAGACAATGTCATCCGGGGTCTAAGCTATCTGCATAAGTTCTGTTATGAGTATCCCCAGGCCGCCCTCTGCGTGGCCATCAGTATCGCCTTTGGTATAATGCTGCTGGTCAAATGGAAAAAAGAAGGCAGGAAACTGCAGCTGACCCCTAACGACAAGGCACAGGCGCTGCTGCTGGCCGTGATCTTCTGCACCCTGTGCATCCCGGTGCTGACAGGCGGAGACCATTTTAAATACAGCCGGTTCTACCAGTGCATGATCCCCCTGACCTATGCCTCGGTACTCAATTATACTTTCTGGAATACCCACGTGGGTCAGTTCACTGTACGGCAGGGACTTGCCCGCCGGCTGCTGACCATAGCAGTCTGTTTCAGCGCGGTCTTTATCGCCAAGTCCACGTGGTATGACCTCACTACAGAAGAAAAATTTACGGCAACCCGCGTCTCTCCCGAGTTCTTCCACGCCCGCAACGGCCGTACTATTGCAGAGGCGGACAATGCGACCTTCGACAGCTGCGCTCATTATCCCAGCGTCGGCCTCATCGCCGCAGGAGGGTTCGCGTATGCGTATAAAGGCAATACCATCGACCTGATGGGGCTCAACAGCGTGGAGATGGCGCATGCTACCGCGATCAAGCAGGGTTTCCGGAACCACGCCTCCTTCGATATCAATACTTTCTGGAAACTATCCCCTGACATGGTGGGAACCTTTTATGGCGGTGAGGTAGTGACGGACCCTGCCAAATTTATATTGCCCGAGAACATGGATGCCTTCCGGAGCACTCAGTTCACGTATCTGGCCTATAAGCATATTTACGACATGCCGCGATTTATACAGAACTACCTGCCTGCGCTGGTGCGTAATACGAAAAATAACTTTTACATTTTTGCGTACTATCGGAAGGGCTTTTTAGAGAGCCTGGATAAGAAATGTTTTGATGTCGTGATGCTGCCAAGGACTTCGAAGGAGCCAGTGTGATCACGCCGTAGCTTTCGCCGCAGTCTCTGCCTGGGCCGGCGATCCTTTCCTGCCGCCGTTATGGGGCTTCAGCCGAAGGAAGAACGCTTCCACATATCGATAGGATGCCCACGATACCAGTACGGTCAGGCCGATGCCAAGAACGACATAAATCAGGTACTCCACCCAGAAATTGTGCGTAAGCCCGCGGGCAACGACAAACGCTACTCCAAGACAGAACATATGGTACATATAAATTCCATAGGAGATCTTCCCCAAAAATATCAGCACCCGATTCTCCAGCCTGTAGATGGTCTGCGGGTTCAGGGCCGCATTGAGGACCACCACTCCAAAAAGGAGTGAATACCACCGAAGGTTGAAATAAAGTTCATCATGCTTCACAAAATAGCAGATGGCACAGAAGGCAAGGATGATGGCCACCACACCCACCTGGGTCCATTTGGAAAACAGCCATTTTTTGGCGATACTTTCCCGCTTGTAATAAAGCGCGCTGAATATACATCCTATCGCGATACATCCCAGGTACTCGAGTTGATTGGCAATGGCTCTTATTGCTTCAGTCGAGATATGTTTGTCAAGCCGCAAAATATGGGCGAAACCCCTGAATATCTCCGACGAGAATGCGATAAGACCAAAGCAAATGACGAGCACGTATTTGTTCCGGAATATCCGCAGCAGGGCCGGCTGTATCAGATAGAACATCTCCTCGTCTATGATGCTCCATCGCTGATCCGTATACGGAACATAGTAATGGGTAAAATTGGGAATGATCAAAATGATATTCAGGATATTCCACCAGCTAAGGTCCTGGTACATCTTGTCGGACAGGACGGGTACCTTGAAGATCCCGATACGGTTCATGACAAAAAATCCCAACAGCAGAATGATATAGTATAAAGGCCAGATCCGAAGCATCCTTCTTATATAAAAGTCCTTCAGACGGATGGTATGGGTCTTTTCCAGCTCGCGGAACAAAAGGGAAGTGATCAAAAATCCACTCAATGCAAAAAAGAGGGCCACCCCTACCTTGCCGGGGACAGGGAACCATTGGGTCTCCTGGTAACCCATCAGCATCCGGAAAAAATAAAAATGGCTAAACAGCACAGTAAATGCACCGATGGCTCTAAGACCATTTAGATTCGGAAAATAACCTTTTTCACTCATCAAGATCAATATGGGTCTACGGGTTAAAGCATCAGTGAATTCCGGGGCCGAAAATAAGCCATATTCCCCGAAATAGCAATAAGGCCCCCTTCGAATAACGAAGGAGGCCTGTATCAGATTGTGCCAGGAGCCGCCACAGACGGCTCGTCCGGTGTTATTTCTTCACTACCTTTTTGTTCGCGTACCAGCCGACACCCTGCACGCGGATAATATACATACCCGGAGCAAGTCCGTTGAGCGATATGGGCGCCTGTATGACGGGCAGTCCCTTGTTCAGCTCAATTTGTCTTACCACCATCCCGCTGCTATTGATCACCTGTACATCGAGACGTCCCGTATGGGAGTTGGCAATATCCAGCGTCACCTGGTCGATGACGGGGTTGGGATAGAGATTGAAGTGATCCGTCTGACTGTGCGCGCCGTCGGTAGAGATAGTATTGGAAGAGGCACTGGCAGCCTCTCCGCTGACCAGGGCGGTCTTCGTCTGCTTGCCGAACTGCATCCAATTGATATTCCACGAATTTTTATTCGATGACGCGAGCACGAGCGTCTGCTGCTGACCCGCGGTCAGGGTCACGGTAGCGTTAACGGTCTTCCATACCTGCCATCCGCCTGTATTGGGTATGGCAACAGTGGCCAGAGTCTGGCCCTTGCCATCCATGAGTTTGAAGGAGGCGCCGCTATAGGGGGTTGCCACCCGGAAGCCCACGGTGTAAGCGCCGGAAGCGTTGACGTTGACCCTGTAGCTCATTTGATCATCTCTATCCAGTCCGGCGTCCTGACCACCGCCGGTGTCAAGGGTAGTCTCCAGGGAAGCACCCACGGTATTATCATAATCCTCTGCCTGGATAGTGCCGGGTATATCGCTGACGGTAGCAGCGGTCACGAACGAGAACTGCATCCAGTTGAAGTTCCATCCATAGATGGTCTGCGACACCAGTTTCAACGTCTGTAGGCCTGCGGAAAGGTTCACGCGTAGATTCAGTGTCTTCCACGTCTGTCCGCCGCCCGTATAAGGCACGTCTGCGTTGGCCAGCACATTGCCTGACGCATCCTGTAGTGTGAACGACGAGCCGGTAAATGGAGTCGCCACCCGCACGGCCAGAGCATAGGCCCCGGCAGTGGCCACATTCACATGGTAGCTCACCTGATCTCCTATTTTCAGCAGGCCGATGTCCTTACCCCCACCTGCATCGGTGGTGTTCTCGGGGACAGTGACGCCAGCGCCATTCTTCTGGGAATAAGCTTCCGCCTGGATTATTCCGGGTATGGGCAGGTAGCTTGTCGCCGGCGGCGGCGTGGCAGGAGGCGGCGGTGGCGTGGATGTGGCTGGCGGCGTCGTGATCGGCGGTGTAGCCGGCTTATCGGAGCCTGTGCCGGCGGCCTTGACGACTACATTGGCCTTATCGAATGCGGTAGCACCATTCTTGTCAGTGACCTGGATCTGGAAGACATAAGTGCCTGGTGCCGTCAGGCCGTTGACGGTGCATGCCGGCTGTATATGATTGGGGCTGGTGACGTTGACCGGGCCGCCCACCTGGGTCCAGTTATAGGCGGTGATGGTTCCGTTCGTCTCCGAGCCGGAGCCTGTCAGTGTGATACTGGTCACGGGTAAAGTAATGGTCTGATCCGCACCCGCATTGGCAACGGGGGGGCCAGCGGCCGGGGGGCCGGCGACGACGGGCGCGGCATTGACGACGACATTCACCCTATCGGAGGCAGTAGCCCCATTCTTATCGGTGACCTGGAGCTGGAAGACATAAGTGCCCGCTGCCGTCAGACCGTTGACGGTGCATGCCGGCTGTATATGATTGGGGCTGGTGGCGCTGGCCGGGCCTGCAACCTGGGTCCAGTTATAGGCGGTGATGGTTCCGTTCGTCTCCGAGCCTGAGCCTGTCAGTGTGATACTGGTTACGGGTAAAGTGATGGTCTGATCCGCACCCGCATTGGCAACGGGAGGGTTTTTGGCTACGACGGGCGCCGGATTTACGGTGATCTGTACGGTGGCAATGGCGATGGTCCCAAGAATGGTCGTCACCTGCAGCTGGAATTTATATACCCCCTGGATGAGGTTAGCCACGGTAGTCTGGGCCTTGGCAGCTGTGCCAATGCTGGCGGTCGAAGGACCGCTGACCTGCGTCCATTGAAAAGAGGCGATGGAGCCATTGGTCTGTGTGGTGCCTGCCAGGGTGGCGCTGTTCGTCGGCAATGTAATGGCCTGGTTCGTGCCTGCGTTGGCCTCCAGCTGGTCGCTGCCTCCGTCCGTCACGTGGACGGTGGTATTGGCGCTGAGAGTACCTGTATTATTGTCGGTGGTCAGTAAGTTGAAGACATAGTTACCTTTCTGCAAGCCGGTGACACCCGTCGTCGGGGAATTGGGGCTTATAATGGTGGCAGTAGCATTTTTGGGGCCGCTGACCTGTGTCCACTGATAGGACACGATCTTATACCCTGCGGTGTCGATGCCGTTGGGGGCGGGTTTTCGTACAGCCACGGCCAGCATTGCCCTTGCCGTCCCTTTCAAAGTGGCGGAAGAACCCGCGACGGTCTGGTTCGGGCCCGCGGTGATGGATAGCGTTATATGCCCATACTCGGTAAAGATGGCGGTAAGGGGATGCACCATGGCGGGCGTCAGCACATCCAGCTCATTGGGATGGAGGTCCCCGCCGCTGTAGCCCTGCCAAAGACCATTCCCCAGGGACAGCGATTTGTTACGACCCCACGAGTATGTATTGTCATTGACATCTGTCGCGTACTTGTAGTAACTGAACCAGTTGTTGGAGTAAAGATGTTTCCATTTGACGCCCTGGCCGATCTGTACGGGGATGCCTGAAGGGTTCTCAAAATCCGTAAAGGACCATCCATACCCGGGGAATCCGGGATAATTGTATTTATTGATAAACTCCTGCCCGTTGCCCACTTCACCAAAGGAGTTGAACCCACAGCCATACATATTACCGAGATTGTCGATATAGTGAATGGTATTCCAGTCCATCGAGATCTCGGTGATGGGAGCGGTCATTTTCCACAGGTCTTTTACAGAGGTAGGCTTGGTATAGTTCTGCTTGCCGCCCCACATGCTGCAGACGCTGCCCCATATATAGGGCCAGCCCGCTGTCTGCCCGGCCGCATCCGGAATGATACATCCAAAGGCGGAAAGGTGGGATGCAAATATGTCGATGGCAGGAGCGGGCGTTGATATCAGCTTAGGCGTCCGGCTGCCATTAAAGGTCCATTGGTATACTGCGCCGTCGGTGGTAAGACCCAATATGCCATTGCTGCAAAACAATACTTTTTTAAATTTCCAGCCGGCCGGGGACAGCTGCATAGGCAACATGGTCGTTCCCACCATCGCATTTGGATCACCTCCTTTATAAAAGAGAGAAAAGACGTCCTGTCCAAAATACCATACGCTGCCGTCGGTGCGTATGGTCATCGCGACATGTCCGTAGGCATCGATATAGGTATTACCATTGAATGGAGCCCCTGTGGCGTCCTTATCTATCCTCGTGGTATTCACGGTAAGATCGATCTTCGAGGTCCAGACATAACCCTGCTCGTCGATGATCCTGAAATAGTTGAATCCGCCGGCGCCCGTGTCGGCTTTTAGCCCGCCTATGGGAAACTGCACCGGCAGCGTACTGGCATCGTTATACGCCCAGATCTTACCATCCTGCGTGATATACCAGGTCCGGTATTCCGAGATCACTACTTGTTTGATAACCTTTGGATTCTGGGCCTTTCCTGCAAAAAATAACACTAACAGACAGAGGATAGTAGAAATTCGTTTCATAAGCGCGACTGGTTTACCTGCGTTGTCAATAAAAAAAAGAAACCCTACAAATGGGTAATGGGATGCAGTTTCAAGAGGACAAAAAGAGGGTGATTCTCAAGCGGAGGCTTTCAAAATTGCCAAAAAGGCCCAGGGTAAATACGAATCGAAAGGCCCAGTTTTCCCACGAGAATCATGCCAAAAGCAAAAAAGCTCTCTTAATTTTAAGAGAGCTTTTTCAATGCATTTCTATATTCTATTGTTTCAATACTTTCTTCGTTTGATACCAGCCCGTGCCTGACACGCGGACGATATACATGCCCGGGGTAAGACCGCTGAGCGATACGGGAGCCTGGATAGTAGTCAGTCCCTTGTTCAGCTCATAACGTCGCACTACCATTCCTGTCATGCTGATGACCTGGACGTCGAGACGTCCCATATAGCTGTTGGCGATATCCAGCGTCACCTGGCTGATGGCAGGATTGGGATAGAGATTGAAATGAGCCGGCTGGTCTGCTGCCGTACTGTCCGTGGCATCCACGGAAATACCGCTGATCGCACTGTTGGCGGTAACATTCCCTGTCACGGCGCTTGCGGTCGACTGGGCAAATTGCATCCAGTTGAAATTGAATCCGTTCGTCGACTGGCAAACGACCTTTATCGTCTGCGCGCCGGCGGCCAGGGTCACGGTGGCGCTAACG
>Ga0105237_10004565_pt1 | contig 15986 bp, 25 predicted proteins | sample KBSC24metaG_FD_81520 | JGI IMG/M metagenome (GOLD analysis project Ga0105237, IMG submission 81520) | Corn rhizosphere microbial communities from Kellogg Biological Station, Michigan, USA - KBS C2-4 metaG | ecosystem: Host-associated > Plants > Roots > Rhizosphere > Soil | place: Michigan, USA... | reverse complement strand
GAGCGATCGTCGTGCTTGCGCACGACATCGTCGTTCGACTGGAACGGGGGCCTGTAGCACAACGGTTAGTGCAGGAGACTCATAATCTCTTGGTTGCAGGTTCGAGTCCTGCCGGGCCCACCAATATAATCAATATATTACGGAAGTACTCCGAAATATTCGCCAGATTAAGGTACACTTTGAGGGACACTTGTCCCGAAACGATTGCCGTTCAGAAACGCGTATCGACTTTTAACGCTCCGCTCAGCGTTCGGCCGGCAGAATATCCCTGTGATCCCAGATTGGGCCGCGAAATTTTCGTGACAGCAAACATTCTTGCAAATCGTTGCGGTATAGTTCCTGCGCAGCTTGATTTTTCGTCCGCGAGCGCATTCTCGGGGAACGCCTGAGCGACTTGCCCGTCCCAAAGATGGGATACAGTACCGATGACTACACAGTCCAAGACCCATACCAAGCCGCACGCGCAGTCCGCCGAGTCGGACCAATTGCAGACCCGTGCTCGGGATTCAGCATCTCCGCGTCAAGGCGCGGCATCGTCTAACGTAACGTTTCGGCATCCAGCACCACACGCGTCGCCGCCGGTCGGTGGATCGAATTTCAAGCGCCTTGCGATCACTTGCAAGTAACGCAAGCTTAGAAGTTCGGAACGAGGTGCTCGGTCCACGACACGTGGATTACTTTTGTATACGACTTCAAATCGACGTCGAGCGCCCTTTTGGCGGTGTAATGCGCAAGCGTCGGCGGATTGCGATCGTCGAAATGCTGTTCGGTGAATGTTCTGCCGTCCCTTCGTAGTCCGATGGCTCCCGGATCGGTGACCTCGCGATAGAGGCAGGGTAGGTGAGTAACACCTTTTCCCCTGAAGCCCAAGGCCCTGTGGAAGCCGTTGTGTAAGTAACATCGGCCACGGTACTGGACGACGTGCAGTAGCGGCAGAACGAGACCGAGTTGTATGCCGATGATCTGCTCCTCTTCGTCGATCATGCCCCACGTCTTCAGGGTGATGTTCATGCACCGCGTCTTTACGAGGACAGAGGTCTCTTCCTGGTTGGGAACGATCTCGAAATCTTCGCGTGGTGGCTCAAGTGGAAGGCAGGCCTTGAGCAAGCGCGCCATGTCAATGGCTTGTGCATCGGCGCTCGCATAACCTGTGCAGTGTTGATCAGACCGAGCAACGTCGATGACGGGCTGAAAGGCGAGGAGCGGGTCTATTTCGACGAGACAGAACTCGAAGGAACCCAATTCCGAAAGCTGGCGAGCTACCCATTCTCGTCCCTTGAGTTGTTCGATGTAATCCGCGTGCTCATCGGGAATCTTCTTTATGTCTGGCGTACCTGGCCGACATAAGGGATCCGGGCCAAGACGCGTCCTCGCCTGCTTCCATTGATGCTCCAGCGCGCCATTTGACTCGTCTTCGCAGACGCAATCGCGACGGAAATGCTCAAGTGCATTGTCCCTGTCCATGAAGCCAGCGAGCGAAAGGCCTTTGCTCATTGAATATAGGTCCCCATTCGATTGGCTAAGCATACACATACCCTCTGTGTACGCGCGATACGATTGCTCTGTGGATAACTTGTGATCAATTTTTCCACAATGCGAATCAATGCGCTTTGTGGAAGTTTGCTGGTGAGGGCGAGATCGAGTAATTCAGAGCCGACGACGGGACTACTTGAAAGCGACAAAGACGCCAGCATTCTCTTCCCCGGTGAGAAGCTATCGGCGCCTTCCTCCTTCGCATTGCCAATGCCGAACCCAAGGCTGGAGCAGATGATGGACGTACAGCGACTGGAATACTTCGACGGAGCAGCTTGCGTATTCGTCACCGTCCAATCCGTAAGTGACGGCGTCGTAGTTGCTTGGATGTCTGCAACGCTGGACAGTGGGGAGCCGCTCGAACCGCCTATCGGCAACTGTTACCAAACGCGTGACGGCCGTACTCTGACACCTCGGCCGATGCCAGAAGAGGGTATGCTTGTTGTGGCCACTACACGCGACGGTAGGGGGCCCTTTCTAGGCAAACGCGTCGGCTATGCAATCGTGAGCAGCGCGACGCCTTCGTCGTCGATACCTTTCACCGTCGTCGAGAGATGGCAGCCAAGCCGGGCAACAGGCGAAGCGATCGCACCAAAGCTCGAGTCGTCAAGATGAACGAGAAAGAATTCGAACTCCTTCGCGCGCAGATGCGAATCGTGGCTCTGGAAGCAGCTCTTGACTGGGTAGCGGATATATTGCGGATAAAGTTCGCGCTCAGTGCGCCGCACGAGCTAGAACGTACGAGATCCGCATTCCTCGCAAAGCTGAGCCGGGCAAAGCAGGAGTACACGACGATTACGCTTCCCTGGCTTCCGCCCGAAATGTCAGATCTACAAGCTGGTGAGTTTCAAGAAGCTTTCGACGACGTCGCCAAGATGCTGGAACGGAAGATATTCGGATCATCGCCATAAGCCCTTTGCGCTACACCCTGACGGCGATACAGCGTGACAGGCGAGCGACCGGCGTCATACGGCTTGCTTATCCCGTGTGTGACGCGGCGCCGACCTGTGCAAACATCAAAATCTAGCCCAAAAGATGAGTGACACGCCCCGTTGTTATGCGAGATCGCTCGGAGGATGCGACAGCATATCGCTTGAACACATAACCACCAAAGGGATTTTCGGCGATGCCTCCAGCGTCGTGTCGTATGGCATGGGAACGCCAGACGGGAAACGCATTGGCATAAATAGCGCCGGCGCCAAGATCCTCTGTCGTGCACACAACGCGAAGCTTTCAGTGCTGGACGACGAGATCGTCAAACTCTCCAACGCGACTGCTCAGCACTGGGATTCTCCGAAGACCTCTTCTGTAGCGATTGATGGTAGTTTGATCGAACGCTGGATGCTTAAAGTCATCGTCGGCGTAGCCGCCGCTGGCCTTATAGACGGCCGGCGCATGCTTGCATCAGACACTGCTATCCACCAACTTTTTGCTCTGGAACCACTAAACGAACGCTTTGCCGTCTACGGGATCAGCGTGCCTTCCATAGTTCGGGATTGGAATCGATCTGTTTCTTTTCATGCCATTAAGCGCGCCGGCCACGATGTCGACATGACGCTATTCCTAGTCAATGATCTGCCGCTTCTCGCTTATACTGGCGACGGCAATCCGCAAGACGCTTTGCGATCCACAGAGCCAGTGCTCGGAATCGACTTCAGCGATGCGAATGTAATTCGCCGACCTAGGGCGATGCAATTGCAGAGCGGCGAAGTGCCAGGTGCTCGCCTAACAATTGAGTTTGCCTACACGTCGTAAGAAATGCCCTACGCAAACGCCGACGTCGAGGTAACCACTTGGCGCGGAGAAAAAAAGGTTTGCACCCCATCTGCCGGCGCTTTCCTTCGGCTTCTCAGTGTCAACGGTTAACAGTGAGCGCAGGTGGCCTGGGCATCAGGGGCGCGGCCAGTATCCAAGGCGAGCCTGCAGAACGCCATAGGAACTTGCCGCAGCGCTGCGTAAGAGATTTCCTACTCGCGCTATAAGGGTTCATAGGGGCCCAGATTTTGGGCCAAGGTGTACGATGCCCTGGTTCTGGCGCCGTGGGGGAAAGGCAAATGCTGATCTTGACTCGGCGAGTCAACGAAACCTTGATGATCGGCGACTCCGTTGAGTGTTACGGTGCTCGGCGTCAAGGGCAACCAGGTCCGCATCGGGATCAATGCGCCGAAGGATGTGTCGGTCCATCGCGAAGAGATCTACGAACGGATCAAGCGCGAGCGGGCACAGACAGCAAACACGCTAGCGGTGGAATCAGCCGAATAGGTCCGCACGTCACCTTGGAATGGCGCATCGACGGCGTTGCCCGCCGCAATCGCTGCCAGCCACGCGAAAGGTTTCGTAAGGAATCGCGCGACCACAAGCGTGCGCCATGATGAGGGCGATCATTTTGGCGAGAGGCTGGTAGAAGCGATGTCCACGAGAGCCTGAGCTCTTGAAGCGTGAGCATCTTCTGCATCGGGCCAACCGCATATATCGACATGCCGCGGAGGCGACCAGTTTGGGTCAAGTGCCAGCGGAACACCCTCGACAGCCCTCGCTACGAAGTCTGCTCGGGCCACAGGAGGTCTCTCGGCGAAGTGGGAGGCTAAGAAGGCCCACGTCTCCGAATCATTCAGACCATCGATACAAAAGGTTGATAGCTCCCAGCGGCCATTCATCAGGCGAGGCATCAACGCCTTTTTCTTCGGCGCAAGCTTTGGGCTAGTGCTGAGCTTGCTACGCTCGTTCAAGGCGAAAGCTAGGATCTGGGGATCAGGAATTTTGCAAGGACCTAGAGGCCGATTCCCGCCAGTGCCGGATTGCCAAAGCAATCTCTTCAGGAAGTGAGCGGCAACCATTGCTAAACGCACCATGCACTCTCCCCTCAGGCCGATATGCTGCGTAGGATATCGTATCGTTGGCCGTCAGCATTATTGCGAGCTGGTTTTTTGATCCGGTCTCCCAATCAAACGAAAGGCTGCCCGATGGAGTCACCGATATGTCCGCATCCAACAATAGTTCTACCGGAAGGGCGGACACGAGTGTGATCGCTCTCGCGTAGGCATCGCTCCTTATAGCGAAAGTTCCCGGACCGTCCCACCCGTCGTCTGCTGCTCTGCGTGCGATGTCCCATATCTTGGAGAGAACCGCTTGGCGCAACACTTGCGAACCTAGAATGCTTTCCTCTTGCTCACTCTGAGGGTCATCCACTTGGCCCAACCAATTGGGCCATCCCACGGTCGCCCCTTCGTGGACGGCGTAAATCGCAGAATTGAGATTTGCGTCGTACAGAGTCATGAGTATTTCTCTAATGCCTTTTCTGTAACCATACCGAAGAAGATTCGATTCTTCATCGATCTTACTTTTTCCAAAACCTCGGAGACCTTAGTAAAGTCGCAAGCAATTTCGTTCTGAGAAATAACGTCGATGTCAACCACAACAAACGCCTCATTGTCAGCGCGCTGTTGTAGGGGATTATCCCTCATCACCACGATCGCGAATAACGCCTGTTCGGCGTCGTGCAGGACTGTGCGATGGTTAAACTCTACCGTCGGCCAAGGCAATGCGGCGGGAACGCCAATACTCCACTCTATATATTCACCTAAGTCAACGTTTTCAACAAATGGGATTTCAATCCTGTTAACGAAGCGTGCGGATATCCGCACAATCGTCTTCGGATCTACCTTCTCTTTGAACGCAGAAAACGCATTTTGCAGATTGGCAAAGATCGAATCCCAGCCCTCGTAGGGGGCGCGCTGCCCTACGGTGAGCTTCTGGGAAGCGACACTGACGATTCTATTGACCGCCTTATTGACAGCAATAAATCCATCAGCCCCTCTAAACGTGACTGTGTTGCGCGTGTTCAGGTCACTAAGTGCGACCATCGCCTCAACACTTCCTATTTGAAGCACTTCGCACCCTTCGCCACATATATGGCCAGCGAGGGATTTCAATATGCCCGCGTCCTGTGGGGAATCAGGCGCAGAAAATCTGACGTCAAGCAATGCTTCGACGATTGGAGGTGTTCTCAGCACCCGCACCTCTGCCACACGACCTCCGGCCAATACCCCGCGGCAACAGACGGCATTATAAGCTGAATAGTTCCACGATCCCGTATCCGTCACAAGAGGCTGTCCGGGCTCAGCGGCGAGATGGTGAGTGCCCGCTCAGCGTAGCGGGTTTCCTTGGCTCGGCATCTGGCCCGTAATACCACTCCGCAACAGCCCGCTTGGCTTCCTCGAGCTTCCCTGCACTTCAGTAGTGCTGCACCCATGGACCCGAAGAGGTGCTGGGAAGGTATTCGAACTGCGCCAGGTCGGGATCAAGCGCGTCGAACTCGCCGAACGGCTGCGAATCATCGACAGGAAGCCACCCAAGCCGCCTCCAGCCGGCGTTGTGCGGCAATGCATCGCACCGTCACCGGTGCTCTGCCTCATAGACGGCAAGCTCCCAGCGCGTCTCACGCGCGTCGTTGACGCACAGAATCCGAACGGTGCTTGGGTACTGTCGTGGAATGGCAATCCCGTACGCTTTGCCGTGGGACGCGTAGCAGTGGAAGATCCGCCTGGAGTCTGGCTTAGCCAGCGGAAGGCCAAATTGCATCGTGCGTGATTTGTAGCGCCTGGACATGCGCCCATGATCGGCGCGCGCGTCTCATGGACCGCGACTCCAAGACGAACCGATGAGACAAGGCACTCCTTGACCGTACCTTTCCACAGGTATCTGATAGATAGGGTCGCAGCGTATGCCCTAAGTGAAGCAAGTGCACGAATGAGCAAAGAGGGGGTTCAGTGAGCGAGATACGCGATCCAATTTCAGAGGGTCTTACACTGATCTTCTCTCCGGAGGAAATCGAGGATCTCGATGCTGGTGTTGCGGCCATTGCGAAGGATACGCCACGCCTTTCGCATGACGAGATTACGCGGATCGCTCGAACGGTTTCTGACCAAGTAATTGCGGCCTTGGAACAAGGCAACTCAGTCGACCAAGAACAGAAAGGCAAATGGAAGAGGCAAATCTTTGACGTTGGTTACGCCCTCGCCACGGCTGTTGCGGGCAGCGCACTTTACGACCTACTCGGATACCTCGCGCACCATGTTCTGTTGTTCGATAGCCACGACTCAGGTGCCCAAACAAGAGAGCATCTGCGGCGAGAGGCCAGGGCGCGACTTGAGGCAAGGATTCCCGAAGCTCAGCGGGTGAAATTTCGATACATAGCGGGTCTACCTCGACTAGCCGACGTCATCGGAATGCAGATCTTTCGCTCGATAACGGCAGTCGATGAAATTGAAAACATGGAGCAGCAACCTATGGGCGTAAAGCGGGACTTTCTAGTCGACCTGCTAAGCCGATGTTTGTTCTTCGAACTTACGCGCGAGTCGGCACTAAAACTCGGCGAGAAAATCATTAGTTGAACAGGCGAATGAATCACCATTAGACAGCTAACCCTCACGGCGGCTGCGTCTCAAACACCAGTCCCGCCGTCCAGAATGGCCCATCCTTGACGGCTGCCAGTTGCTGCAATCCGTTCGTCGCTGGCCTGCCGAACGCGGTGGAGAATTTCACGTCGTCTTCGTTGATCGTGGTCGTGCCGGGCGTGTAGATGCGCCCGATGATGAGCGCGCTGCGGGATTGCGACAATGCATACTCGACCTGCGAATACGTCGGCACGGAAGCACCACTGTACGCTGTCGCGTTCGGCATCGGAGTGAAGCCGTAGTTCCACTGATAGTACGGTTTTGGCCCGAACAACGGCTGGTTCGTGTTGTTGTGCGAGCGCCGATTCGTGACGTTATCGACCAGCGTGCGCTTGGGCTCGGTGGTGTTCTTGAACTCTTGCAGTGTTCCGAACCAGATTTCGCCGATGTCTATGGACTGCCCTGGTGCTGCCCATGTGGCCCCGTTCTGATCGTTGAAGATATGAACGGCGGCGACGCCCGGCGAGAAATCTTGCGGCGACGCTGCAATGCCGATGAAAATATTGGAGCCGTCATCCAATTGCACGGTCCTGCCGGAAAACGAGACGCTGTAAGGTATCATCCCAACAAAGCCGGTGAACGATGCCGTAATCAAAACGCCTGCCGGAGTCCCGTAAGGGGTCTTTGGCATCATTATCGCCAGCACAGTGAGTTGCCCTGTCCGCAAGTTATAACCAGTGATACCCCCAAATAGGTGAACGAAATCGCTGGTTGTTTGGGTTCCGGTATCACCTGTAAACCTGAAAGGAACAGCGATCTTCCCATCCGACAGATAGTTAACCGACGTCACCGCTGTAGCATCGTCGTTCGGCGTACTTGATGCGATATTCCAAGCTATCGTCGGGCGATCGGTTGATATAAACATGTCAGGTTCCTCGAATCCATTTTTCGCAATCTGATCCGGCCCGAGAATTTGCCCGAATAGAAGCAATGCCCCGCGCTCGAAATAATTCCGCCGGCGCGATCCAGCATCGCCCGGCGGCGGCAATGTTTGTCCCGCGGCTGCGTCCGCGTCGAAGTCGAGAAGGAAAGGGCGCCAAGCCGCTCGACATCGATCACCCGGCTTGGCGGTTCAGCGCGCTGCGATCGTGGAATAGAAACCGCGATCGATCGTATTGGCCTGAAGTCCGGGCACTACGGCGTCGCTCCAGGGCTGGCCGCCTACTCGGAACGTGAAGCGGAACGCAGTCAGGTCGTAATCAAAAAAGAGGTGCATTGACATGACCTGCCGCATGGCCTTGACCGCGACGACATAGCTTGAAAGATCGGCCAGGATGAGATCTCCCGGCGTTCCGACCTTCGGGCAGGCCTCGGTCAATCGAATCGGACGGCCCAGCAGCCTCCCATAGGGCGCGGTGGCATCCGGGCAGGTGTAGGCCGGCGCCGCAGCAGCCACGCTTCCCGAAGCGCCGCTGATCGTCAACGCCTGCAATTGCAGATCCGCGTCCGGATGTGCGAGCCAGACGGCTCGCTTCCGTGCGACCGCCACAAGCGCGTTCCATTGCTTGCGCACGTTGGCGCTAAGGATCGTTCCGCTCGCTTGGCCCGATTCCTTGCTGACCTGTCGAACGCCAGCGCTGGCCAGGATTCCCTTCGGCCGCATGCCGCCGATTCCATTGATGATGGCGTTTTCGATGGCGAAGTCGATCGCCTCTGGCGCGCGCTTCAAGATGTGGTCAGTTAGTGCGGGACCATCCTCCAGCAACTCGTCAGTAACGGGCACGAGCGCCGTCAGCTTGTTCAGGCGAATCGCGCCGTTGGTCAATGACGGTTTCGTCTGCGTCGCTTGAGCCGCCTCGTCCTCCCAATACACGCGAATGCCAGCGGCAGTGCTCCAAGGCGTCGTTTCGTCTTTTGGAAAGGTGTAGTCGTTCGTTGTCGACGTGCGCAGGTCGCACTGCGCCATCAGGCTGTCTTCCTGCATGACCTTGCGGCTGATCTCCGTGGCGAAATTAGGCGGCACGGCAAAGCCGCCATCACTACCGGAGCTTTCGCTACCCAGCTGCGTTGGTCCGGCATTTTGAATAGCTTGCAGGCGACGGTCGCGATGTGTCGGTGGCACCGACGCGTGCGCGTTCGACACGGCTTTCGCAAAATCGCCGAAGTCCTTGAACTGCCAATTGCCAGGATCATCCGGCTGAATGATTCTGTGCTTGGCGAAGACCTCGCGCGCCTTTGCCACTTCGTTGTCGCGAAAGTCTCTTGCTACAGCGGGTGATAGATTCGACATGGTAGGGTTCCGTCTAAGTAATCCTTTGACCGCACCGCCCGAGAGCGATGCGGCCCTCGATCGGGTTGGCTTAATAGGGCTTTGTGGCGAGGTCGCCCTTCGCGGCCCAAGTGGTCTTGCCAGTAACCTGAAGCTTAAAGTCCGCCCGCCACACATCGTTATCGGCCGCCTTGGCTGACAGGTCGGAGATGTAGCAGTAGCCGTAGTGGCTCGAACCCTTCCAGTGCTTCGGAGAGGCCGTGACTGCGCCCGTGAGGATGCCGTTGGCAACAACCGGGGCCGTGCTGTCGTCCGACTCGCAGACGATGAACGGGATCAGGCCGATGGAGCCAGCAGCGCCTGCCTCAAACAGGGCCTTCAAGGACTGATGGCCGGCGTTCGTCAGGTCGAGCACCAGCTCGCCAGACGTTTCCGGGGGAGCCGCGCGACCGCCCTGCAGTTCGTCGTAAGCACCGCTGTCGAAGTTGGAAACATCCACCTTCTTTCGCGGGCCGCCGCCGACGTTGCTCAGACCCTTCAACTGAGGGACCAACAGAGCAACGTGCGGCGAGATGAGTGAGTTGAGCAGATAAACGCGGGTTCCTGCGGTAACCTGAGATTTCGTCGTGGTCATGGTATTTGTATACTTCCTTCGTTTGGGAAATGCGCGTCTCACGACGAGCAAGGGTTACTGTCATCACGACAGTGGCTTGTTCGCGATCGGCTGGCCGACCGCTACTTGCCGGGCTGGCCCGGCTAGATTCTTCAGTTAGCTCGCTTCTGTTTGGGTGGTGCGGCGCGGTTACGAATCACGGTCGCCACTGCGTCCAAGGTGTCCGCGATTTCGATCGCGCTCCAGCCGCGACCCTCGGCGGCTTGCATGATCCCGCATGCGAGCCAAAGCCCGGCCGAGGCGGCGCTCATGTCTTCCGGGATATGCGGAAGCGCGGGCGCGGGAGCGTCTTCCTCGTGGCTATCGTGTTCAAGCATCAGTTTCTCCGTTCGAAAAATCTATCGTCGCGCGCTTCTTCCCACGATCTGCCAGCGCCAAACTTCGTGGCTGCGGTGCCTGCAGCGTGACGATCGGAGCGCGATTGCGGTGGCATGCGCAGCTTCGTCATCAATGCGGCGCCGCGGCGAGCTTCGACATCGCGCATTTGCAGCAGCGGCTTGAGATCCTCGGCCTTCGCCCGCTTGATCCGCTTCGCCAGGTCGTGCGCAGTCACGAATGCGCGCACGGCTTCCGCCAATAGAAAACGATCCGAAGGCTTGAGCCAATCCGGCGGGAACGCGTCGACCAGCTGTTGCCATGTGCGCTTTTCTGCCGGCGACATGCCGCCAATTGGCTCGGGACGTGTGGGTGATGCGCTAGTCATTCTGTTAAAGGGAAATTTGCGGGCAAATGGACGAAGGGATGTACGCGCCCGCTGTAGCGGCGATGCGCCCCAAGGAAGTTGAATAGCCAGGGCCCGATCATTTGCCGCGATCCTTCGAGCCGCCCTGCATCTGCACGGGCGTCGCTTGCGTCTGCAGTGCGCGCCCGATCAGCTCACGCGCTACGGACGAAACAGATCGACGCTGGTCGGCGGCCGTCATGCGCAACTGGCGATGCATGGCCTCGGGCAAAATCAGTTTTGCTACTGTGCTGTTCATGGACGTATTGGACCATTGCGCACTCCGTTCGTCATTCGCGCTTATCAACGCGTATCGACGCTAATCAACGTTGCACGCACGGGTCGAACCTCTGCGATTTCAACCACGTGTCGAGATCTTCCTGGTAGTACCAAATCTGGCCAGCGTGCACGTGCGCCGGCCCGCGGCGTTTGCAGCGCCAGGTTCTTAGAGTTCCGGTCGTGACGCCCAAATAGGCAGCTGCTGCGGGCGCATTGAGTCGGCCATCGGCGCATGTGTGTGGCGCAAGTGGTCTCCTCATGCCGCCGCCCTACAGTGCATACAACCTTCACCGTCGCACCGAGCGCAGGCCTTTTGAGGGCCTGCGCTTGGGTAGGTAACGGCGGTAACAGCGGTGTCAGGGGTGACGGTGGTACCGGTGGTACCGCTGACACTACTGTTACCTTTGTTACCACTGTTACCTAGTAGTAGTGTGTAGCGTCCGTCATCAAGACGAACGTCGCCGGCACTGAACAGCTTCTGCAGCAGTCTCCTGACGGCGGAGCCCTTCTGCCCAAGTCCTTCGGCAATGTCGCGCGGCTTGCTGGGGCCGTTGTTTTCCAGAAATTCGATGATCCGCTGGCGCTCGCGCGACCGTTGAACCTCATGGACTCGACCGAGCGCGGACCAGGTGCAGGATGCCGCGTCGAACTTCAGTGCATAGTCTTCTTCGTGCTCGATGTCCCTGCCAGTGACGTACAAGGCGGCATCGCACTGCCCACGCTCTCGCCGCAGTATGAGCAGCGCGTCAACCGAGCCCGTTAGGCCCTGGGTACCGGAGACGCTGTCCAAGACGTCCACAGCTTCAGCCTTGCGGGTGTGGTGCAGGAGGAGGATGGCGACGCCGTGCTTGTCAGACAGCTGTTTAAGCGCGGCGCCGACGTCGTAGTCCTGCGCGTATGCCGACCCGCGCCCGCTCTCTGGCGGACGGAAACGGCCGAGCGTGTCTATCACAACCAAGCGCGTCGCTGCACTGTGCCCCTCCAGCCAGCGGGACAGGTGCTCCAGGCCGTCTTGATCCATTCGCGGCCAGTTGGTCGCGTAGCTGATGAGCACGGGGTACTTCGCCTGCAGCTTCGCTAGCCGCGACTGAATGCGACGGTCGTTGTCCTCCAGGGCCAGCATGAGGACGCGGCCTTGAACCTCAGAAGCGCGACCGTTCCAGACGGGCGCGCCTTCGGTGATGGCAAGTGCGAATTGAAGCGCGAGCCAGCTCTTGCCAATCTTCGGCGCGCCGACCAGTAGGCTCACGCCCTCTGGCACTAGGCCTTCAATCGCCCAGCGGATCGGCGCGAACGGCTTGGCCATCAGACTGTCTGCCGTTGACACGATTGGCGCTGGCGACTTCAGTTGAACTCTGCTGCGCGACGACGTATACTTTTTCTGCAGTCGTTGTTCTATGGCCTCGGTCGCGTTCGAGCGCGAACCGGGGCTTTTTGTTGCAATGTCCATTTAGCCTCCAGCTTTGCTGTGTGCGAGCAGGGCTGACCGAAGGCGCATGCAGTAGCGCGCTGCACCATTCAAGTTCGCGGCGAGCACTTCGCACCTGTCCGGCGCCGGATCGCGTGCAAGCTCCGCACACTGCGCGGCAATGGCCTCGCCGACTTCGTGCAGTTGACTGGCAAGCTCTTCTGGCGCTCGACCATATAAGGCGCGAAGCGCGCACAAGTTCGGTCGATCGATTCGGCAGGCAGCGTTCATGCTGCACGACCTACGCGCGTCAGACCGGCCTTCCATTTGGCGTGGTCTTCTGGAGTAATGCGGGTGAGGCGGCCTATCTTGATCGCTGTGAGCCTGCCTGCAGCGATCTCTCGCCAAATCGTCGGAACAGATACGCTTTCCGCCCGTGCGAGCGTGCGAACGGTGAAATTCGATTGCTGTATCGGCGCTACAGCGGCGCGCTCCTGATCCGGCGCGACGGTCTTAGGTTTCATCTGACTTCGCCCTCTATGCTCAGATACGTTCCGAGCTTGAGAGCGAATTACTGCATGTTCGTTCGACAGAAATCCGCTACAAAACCTGTCTCGATTTCTGTTGGACTCCCCGAAGATAGTAGTCCGGCGACTCCAAACGGTCGCCAGCCGCTTCGAAGATTGCCTTCAGACATAGCGCCGCAAAACCGCTCCGATGCTCGACGAACTTGAGGCCAAAATGTCTGAACTGCAGTTCAAGCGAGCGCGCGGTCAAAAAATTCGCGCGGAAGCCGTTCTTGGGAAGCGTTCTCGCGGTAGCGTTAGCCGCCTTACGAAACTCCGCTAAGACCATGTTCGTGGCTGCAGCTCTCGTCTTGGCAAATTCAATTCGTGCGAACGGGCTGACATTCTGTGCGACCGTCTCGCCTTCTATACTCACCTGGAGCCGATAGAGCAGCCATGCTTTTGCGTCGTTGTCGATCTCACTGAGCGATTCCTGGAGCTTGCCCAATGATGTCGCGAATTTCTTAATACGGCGTACACGAATTGAGTGCTTATCTGGCCCGACAGCTTTTAGCTTGATATGCCCGTCAGCGATTCCCTCGAGAATCGTCGTGAACAATTCTGCGTCTCTTGCGCATTCGTCGTGTGGCACGCTCGACAGCAGATTCTCAGAGAATCCTTGGGCGATCTTTGAGCGCACGCGCGACGGGAATCGCAGTTCATTGTTGGCCCTCGCCTCCAACGTCTGCACGCGCCCGGCTTGCACCGGGCGCTTCTCGGTTGTTGGTTTGCGCATGGCCATCGTCAGTCGCTGGCAGCGTTCATGATCGTTTCGAGCGCTTCCTGCGCTTCGACTATTTCATCGAACAGCACGTCAGCGACGGAACGGATATCGCCCCATACTAGTTCTTTGTCGGCGCTTGCCAGCGCAAGGGACAACGCTCGTGCTTGTCTCAGGGCTTTTGTGGCTGTGTCAGTAGCGTCGAGGAGCGTCATGCCGGCGCTCCGGCTTGCTCATGCTTTCCGGCTTCGTCGTCTGCAAGCAGTCCAGCGCCCAGGATTCTCGCGCTCGCACTCTTCGCAAGGTCGAGCATCGCGCGAGCGGCGTTTTCAAACCTTGCAATTGAGGCCAGTATTTCGAACATCCCTTCGCATTTCCCGTCGTCTTCGGCGATCCCGTCCTTCCACGATGTCACCAATTGCTCCTGCGTGCGTGCTGACATGGCGAAAGTAATGCGACGATCGAAGGCTATGTCGCCACCGCCAACGCTCCGGCGCTCTAGTTCTTCGACTTGCTCGCGAGTAAGCATGGGTTCCCACTTCGGAAGACTTCGAACTAGCTCGGCTGTGATTTCCTTCGACTTTGAACGTTTTGCTTTGGTTAGTGCTTTTGGTGCACGCTTGCGTGTAGCCATGACGTAACCTCCGGTTTCGTTGTGGTTAGTCGTGCACGGGTGTCACTACCACCCGTGCACGACGCTTCACCGGCTCGCGCCGGATTCATCATCGGTGAGCCAATTTGTAACCGGCTCGCCAAATTCCTCATCTAGTCTCCTCGTCGCCATAGCTGCTCGGTTCCCGCGACCTCCGAGTAAGCAGCGGCCGTCGGGCTCGGGGAGCGTGCAACCTCCATTGCACGCTCCTCTTTTCATTTCGAGTGCTCCCTGGTCACACGCCGCAGCGGCGTGACGGTGGATTTATTACCGCTCACGATTTGCGACAGCTTCGAAGCCCAGGCCTCGAGCGCGGCTCGCTTCTCGAATAGATAGTCGTGCCGGTTGTAGTGCACAGCACCGACCGATGAATCCTTGTGGTTCAAGATGCGATCGCGGATCTCTCGCGAGACGCCCAGGCGTGCAAGTCCGGTCTCGACGGTTCGGCGAATGTCGTGCGACGTGAAGGGCGCGATCGGCTTGCCGTGCTCGTCCTTCACGTCACCGAGTACCCGCTGCAATGCGTGCGCGACGCTACCGCCCTGTATCGGCTCCTGCTTCGCCAGGCGATGGCCGGGGAATAGGAAGCCTCCTGATGCAACCCTTGGCTCGACAATCGCTAGTGCTGCCTCTGTGAGCGGCACGCAGTGGGGAATCCGGTTCTTCGTCCGATCGCCAGGGATCAGCCACTCACCGGCAGCAAGGTCGAACTCGCGGGCATGCGCGCCGGCCGACTCACTAATACGGGTTCCGGTCAGGAGCTGCAGCCGAAGCGCGTCTTTCAGCCTGCCGTCCATTGCCAGCGAGGGCAGGGCAGACATGAAGACGTGCAGCTCCGCGTCGCTCAATGCGCGCGTACGGGCCGCGGGAGGCCGACCGACGTCAACCCCTCGGGCAGGGTTGGTTTCGAGGATGCGCTTGCTCAGTGCCCAGGAGAACATCTTGCGGACGACCGCCAGGACCTTGCGAGGTGCTGTCTTGCCGCGAGTTGGATCCGACTTGATCTTCGCGAGCAGCGCATCGACGTCCTGAAACGTGATCTCGCGGGCGTCGAGCTTGCCCCACTTCGGCAGGACGTCCCGGTCGAGGGTCGCCTCGTCGATGGCTGCGGTGCGCTTGCGCGGGCGGGCGTGCTCTTCCAGGTAGCGTTGTGCTAAGGCGTTGACGGTAGGCGCCAGAGCCCGCGCGTGGGCTTCCCGCTGCGCCTGGGTGGCGGGGTTCTCGCCCTTCTCGAGCTGGTTGCGCTGGTCGGCATGGATCGCCAGGAGCTCGGCCAGCTTGATCTGAGGATAGGTGCCGAGGGTTAGCTTGAAGGTCACGTTGCGGACCTTGAAGCGGTGCACGAAGACCTTCTTGCCGGACGGCCAGACCCGAACGAGCAGCCCGCGACGACCCGTGACGCCGTAGTCTTCGCGTCGCTCGGATGGCTTCAGCGCATCGAGGTCTTTGACCTGAGCTTGCACTGTTCTTGGCAAAACCGTGTCCCTTGATCGCAGGAGGTGCACCTACGGGTACACCTAGGCTTTGAGTCGGCCTGATACGGGATGATAATGAGGGACACGGAAAACGCAAGCATTTATGCGGTCTGTAGCGGATCGGTGCAGAATCTAGCCGGATCAGTAAGTATCAGAAAAGATCACTTCCAAGAGACTCATAATCTCTTGGTTGCAGGTTCGAGTCCTGCCGGGCCCACCATCTTGCCGCGTCGCCGCTCGAGCCTGACACGGCCCGGCTTCCCGTCGGCGCCCGCGTGCTGAACCACCCGCTG
>Ga0105237_10004559_pt1 | contig 16003 bp, 12 predicted proteins | sample KBSC24metaG_FD_81520 | JGI IMG/M metagenome (GOLD analysis project Ga0105237, IMG submission 81520) | Corn rhizosphere microbial communities from Kellogg Biological Station, Michigan, USA - KBS C2-4 metaG | ecosystem: Host-associated > Plants > Roots > Rhizosphere > Soil | place: Michigan, USA... | reverse complement strand
GTGCCACTGCCGCATGACAGGCAATCCGGCCACCTTGAGCGCGACGAGCCTGCCCTCGTCGAGTTCGTGGGAGACCGTATGCTGCGAGATGAAGGCGATCCCGAGCCCGGCGATGACGGCCTGCTTGATGGTCTCGTTACTGTCCATCTCCATGCCGATCTTCGGGCTCAGGCCGCTCTTCTGAAAGAACTGCTCCATCAGCATGCGGGTGCCCGAACCGATCTCGCGCGTGATGACGCTTTCGTTGGCGAGGTCGGCCACCGCGATCCGCTTCGTGTTCGACAGCATGTGGTCCGCCGCCGCAATGATGACATGCGGATGCTTGCCGAGCAGTCGTGTCTCGACCGGGACGTCGACGGGTGGGCGTCCCATGATGGCGATGTCGAGATCGTAGCCGCGCAGCGCTTCGCGGATGTCCTCGCGGTTGCCGATCTTGAGCGTGACGTCGACCTGGGGGAAGCGCCGGGAAAACGCCGCGATCGCGAACGGCACGAAGTACTTCGCGGTGCTGACCGCGGCGATTGAGACGCGCCCGCCGCTGCGGCCGGCGATCATGTCGAGCGACCGCTCGCAATCGAGCAGGGCGGCCTCGACGCGCTCGGCCATGGCCAGCACGTTCAATCCGGCATCGGTCAGCACCATGCCGTCGCCGGTGCGCTGGATCAGCGGCAGTCCGGCCAGGGCCTGCAGGTTGCGAAGTTGAAGCGTCACCGCCGGCTGCGTCAGATTGAGCCGATTGGCCGCAGCGGTCACCGAACCGGCCGACTGCAACACCGCCAATGCGCGCAGTTGGCGGATAGTCAGATCCCGGGAAAAGCGTCCAGCCATTCATGCCACCTATAAGAAATACTTTCGTGTTGCCAAAGATATTGAAATTTCCCTAATTACGCAATTCGGGCGTTGATGGCAACACGCTGGCACCGATGGGGCGCCGCGACATCAGGCCCCGCAAAGAGGGCAAGATGGCAAGGAAGCGAACCATGGACGGTCGTCCGACACTGCAAGCATGCCTCGCGGCGGAATCCGGCGGCGACACCCGCGCTGCCTCGGTCGCGGTGATCGAGGAGCTTGCCGTGGCCGCCAAGGAGCTGTCGAGGATGATCGCTGCGGGGCCGCTGGCCGGGGTCACCGGCCAGTCCGGCGGCACCAATTCCGATGGCGATACGCAAAAGGACATCGACATCGCTGCCGACGGCGTGATGCGCAACGCGCTGCGGAAAGCGCCTGTCGCCGGCATGCTGTCGGAAGAGGCCGAACTTCCGGAAATCCTGGACCCCGACGCTCCGGTCTGTGTAGCGCTCGACCCACTCGACGGTTCGGCAAACCTGCAAAACAATATCTCGGTCGGTACGATCTTCTCGATCCGGCCGCGGGGCCGGGATGTGGTCTCGACCTTCTTCGAACCCGGCACGGCGCAATGCGCCGCCGGATTCTTCGTCTACGGCCCGCAGACCCGGCTGGTGCTCGCGCTCGGCCAGCGTGTCGATGACTTCATTCTCGATCCCGTCACGCAGGAGTTTGTCCTCATCCAGCGCGGCCTGCGTATCCAGGGCGATACCGCAGAGTTTGCCGTCAATGCGTCGAACCGGCGTCATTGGAGTGGCGCCGTGCGTGGCTACATCGATGAGTGCCTGGCTGGCGCGGCGGGCATGCGCGGGCGCGACTTCAACATGCGCTGGATCGGCTCGCTGGTGGCGGAGGCCTATCGCATCCTGACGCGAGGCGGCTTGTTTCTCTATCCCGCGGATGCACGGCCCGGCTATCGCGAGGGCCGGCTGCGGCTGCTCTATGAGGCTCACCCGATGGCGCTGATCATGGAATGGGCGGGAGGCGGCGCGACCACGGGCCGTGCGCGTATCCTCGAACTCTCGGCGAGATCACCACACCAGCGCGTGCCGCTGATCATGGGGTCATCGCGTTCGGTTCACGATTTCGACGTCATCCACGAAGGCGTGGAGCCCCTGTTCGAAAGCAGCGATGCACCGTTGTTCGCGCGTCGCGGCCTGTTTCTTTGAAGGCAACCGACATGTCCCGTTTGCATCCCATCATATCGATCACCGGCTCCTCGGGGGCGGGAACGACCTCCGTCAAGAAGACCTTCGAGAACATCTTTCGCCGGGAGAAGGTCCAGGCCGCCTACATCGAAGGCGATGCATTTCACCGCTACGACCGCGAGGACATGCGCAGGAAGATGGTCGAGGAGGCCGAGCGCGGCAACAAGCACTTCAGTCATTTCAGTCCGGATACCAATCTGTTCGAGGAGCTCGAGCGGCTGTTTCGCGACTACAGCGAGTCCGGAACGGGAACGACCAGGCATTATGTCCATGACGAAGACGAGGCCAAGCTCTATGGCGGGCGGCCCGGCACCTTCACCGACTGGACCTCGCTGCCGGACGGCTCCGACCTGTTGTTCTACGAGGGATTGCATGGCGCCGTCGTCACCGACAAGGTGAACGTGGCCCAGCATGCGGATCTCAAGATCGGCGTGGTGCCGGTGATCAATCTCGAGTGGATCCAGAAGCTGCACCGCGACCGTCAGCAGCGCGGCTATTCGACCGAAGCCGTCACCGACACCATCCTGCGCCGCATGCCGGACTACGTGAACTATGTGATCCCGCAATTCGCCGAAACCGACATCAACTTTCAGCGCGTGCCGACCGTCGATACCTCGAACCCGTTCATCGCGCGCTGGATTCCGACGCCGGACGAGTCGATGGTCGTGATCCGCATGAAGAACCCGCGCGGGATCGATTTTCCCTACCTGCTGTCGATGATCCCGAACAGCTTCATGTCGCGCGCCAATTCGATCGTGGTTCACGGCGCCAAACTCGACCTCGCCATGCAGCTCATCCTCACACCCTTGATCCTCCAACTGATGGAAAGAAAGAGGCGCACGATATGAACGCACCGGTCGTCCCATCCGTCGCTGTCGGACCTGAGCCTGCTCATGCGCGGATGGCCAACGCCATCCGCTTCCTCGCCATCGACGCGGTCGAGAAGGCAAAGTCCGGCCATCCCGGAATGCCGATGGGCATGGCTGACGTCGCGACCGTGCTGTTCTCGCGCTTTCTCAAATTCGATTCCGCGGATCCCGCCTGGCCGGATCGCGACAGGTTCGTGCTGTCGGCCGGTCACGGCTCGATGCTGCTCTACGCGCTGCTCTATCTGACCGGCTATGAGGACGTCACTCTCGATCAGCTCAGGTCGTTCCGGCAATGGGGATCGAGAACGCCTGGGCATCCGGAATATGGCCACACCGCCGGCGTGGAGACCACGACGGGACCGCTCGGGCAGGGTCTTGCCACCGCGGTGGGCATGGCGCTGGCCGAGCGCCTGATGAACGCGCGCCATGGCGACGATCTCGTCGATCACTTCACCTATGTGATCGCTGGCGATGGCTGCCTGATGGAAGGTATCAGCCACGAGGCCATTTCGCTCGCGGGCCATCTGCGGCTCAACCGTCTCGTCGTGCTGTTCGACGACAACGAGATTTCGATCGACGGCTCGACCTCGCTGTCGTGCACGGACGATCAACTCGCACGTTTTGCGGCGTCGGGTTGGTCGACCTCCCGTATCGATGGCCATGATTCCGCAGCGATCGAAGCCGCGATCGAGAGGGCTCGCCGCGGCGACAGGCCGTCGCTGATTGCCTGTCGTTCCGTGATCGGGTTTGGTTCGCCCGGGCGTCAGGGCACGGAGAAAGCGCATGGCGCTCCGCTGGGGGCGGACGAGATCCAAAAGACCCGTGCGGCTCTCAACTGGCCGCATGCGCCGTTCGAGATCCCGGAGGACGTCCTCGCGCGCTGGCGCGACATCGGCGGGCGTAGTCGTGGCGTGCGGCAGGCCTGGATCGAGCGGGCCCGGCGTGCCGGTGCAAGCGGCAGGTCCGCCTACCACGACGCGCTCAACAGGAAATTGCCGTCGACCTATAGCGAAGGCATGGCGATGCTGCGGGCTAGCCTTGCCTCGGAGCGCCCCACCATTGCCACGCGACAGGCGTCGCAGCGGGTAATCGACGAGATCGCGAAGGTCCTGCCGAACCTGCTCGGCGGCTCGGCCGATCTGACCCACTCCAATCTGACCCAGGCCAAGACGCAGAAACCGGTCACGCCTCAAGCCATGGACGGCAACTATATCCATTACGGCGTCCGGGAACATGCGATGGCGGCGGCGATGAACGGCATCGCGCTGCATGGCGGCTTCATCCCCTATGGCGGGACCTTCCTTGCCTTCGCCGATTACAACCGGCCCGCGATCCGGCTGGCCGCGCTGATGGGCATTCGCGTCATCCACGTGATGACGCATGACTCGATCGGTCTGGGCGAGGATGGCCCGACCCATCAGCCGGTCGAGCATCTCGCCGCGCTGCGCGCCATTCCCAATCTCCTGGTGTTCCGTCCGGCGGACGCGGTCGAAACCGCGGAAGCCTGGGATTGCGCGCTGCGCGCCGAGACCTCGCCATCGATCCTGTGCCTGTCGCGGCAGGCGCTACCGACATTCCGTGACGGCACGGCGCCGGGAAATCAGGTGGTACTCGGCGCCTATGTCGTGGTCGAGCCCGATGGCGGGCGCGACGTCACCCTGATCGCAACAGGCTCGGAAGTATCGATCGCGCTCCAGGCCGCGAAGTCGCTCGTGGTTGAAGGCATCCGCGCCGCCGTCGTCTCGGCGCCGTGTTTCGACCTGTTTCGCACGCAGCCACGTGACTACCAAACCAGGGTTCTGGGGCAGGCGCCGCGGGTTGGTGTCGAGGCCGCAATCGAGGGCGACTGGGCGCGCTGGCTCGGCGAGGATGGCGAGTTCGTCGGCATGAGCGGCTTTGGCGCATCGGCGCCTGCCGACGTGCTCTACCGCGAATTCGGCATCACGTCGGCCGCGGTGGCCGACGCGGCCAGGCGTTCGATCCAACGGTCGCGGCTGTCGTAAGCCGCCCGCAACATCAGCACGGAGACGGCAATGGCACGAATCACCCTGAGGCAGTTGCTGGATCACGCGGCCGAGCGCGGCTACGGCGTGCCGGCCTTCAACATCAACAACATGGAGCAGGGGCTGGCGATCATGGAGGCGGCTGCCGCCGTCGACGCGCCCGTGATCATCCAGGCCTCGCGCGGCGCGCGGTCCTACGCCAACGACATCATGCTCTCGCGCATGATCGATGCGCTGGAGGAAATCCATCCGCAGATCCCGCTGTGCCTGCATCAGGATCACGGCAACGAGGAAGCCACCTGCGCCACCGCCATCAAGCACGGCTTCACCTCGGTGATGATGGATGGGTCGCTGAAGGCCGATGCGAAGACCGCAGCCGATTATGACTACAATGTCGACATCACGCGGCGCGTGGTCGACATGGCCCATTGGGTCGGCGCGTCGGTCGAAGGCGAGCTTGGCGTGCTGGGTTCGCTCGAACACGGCGGCGGCGAGCAGGAGGACGGCCATGGCGTGGAGGGCAAGGTCAGTCACGACCAGTTGCTGACCGATCCGGACCAGGCAGTCGACTTCGTCCGCGCCACCAAGGTCGATGCGCTCGCGATCGCCATGGGCACCTCGCATGGGGCCTACAAGTTCTCGCGCAAGCCCGACGGCGACATTCTCGCGATGCACGTGGTCGAGGAGATTCACCGCCGGCTGCCCAATACCCATCTGGTGATGCACGGCTCGTCGTCGGTGCCGCAAGCGCTGCAGGACATGTTCAACGCGTATGGCGGCGAGATGCCCCAGACCTGGGGCGTGCCGGTCGACGAGATCGTCCGCGGCATCCGACATGGCGTGCGCAAGGTCAATATCGACACCGACTGCCGGCTGGCGATGACGGCGGCGTTCCGCAAGGTCGGGACCCAGGCCCGGAGCGAGTTCGACCCGCGCAAATTCCTGAAGCCGGCGATGGATGCCATGCGGGACCTCTGTCGCGAACGGTTCGAGCAATTCGGCACCGCCGGCAACGCATCCAGGATGAGGGTTATTCCGTTGTCGGAGATGGCGAAGCGCTATCGTTCCGGCGCACTCGATCCGCGAATTGGGGACATGACGGCCGCAGCCTGACGCTGCGAGGCATACAAAACCTGAGGAGGAACAGATGAACGACCAATCGATCACAGTGCGCGGCAAGGATCGCTACAAGTCCGGCGTGATGCAATACAAGCGCATGGGCTATTGGGAGCCTCACTACGAGCCGAAGGACACCGACGTCATCGCGCTGTTCCGGGTGACGCCGCAGGACGGTGTCGATCCGATCGAAGCCTGCGCGGCGGTAGCCGGCGAATCCTCGACCGCGACCTGGACGGTGGTGTGGACCGATCGGCTGACGGCCGCGGAAAAATACCGCGCCAAATGCTACCGGGTCGATCCGGTGCCGAATTCCCCCGGCAGCTACTTCGCCTATATCGCCTATGATCTCGATCTGTTCGAGCCGGGCTCGATCGCCAACCTGACGGCCTCGATCATTGGCAACGTCTTCGGCTTCAAGCCGTTGAAGGCGCTGCGGCTCGAGGATATGCGGCTGCCGACCGCCTATGTCAAAACCTTCCAGGGACCGGCGACCGGCATCGTCGTCGAACGTGAGCGCATGGACAAGTTCGGCCGCCCGCTGCTGGGCGCCACGGTCAAGCCGAAGCTCGGCCTGTCCGGCCGCAACTACGGCCGCGTGGTCTATGAGGCGCTCAAGGGCGGCCTCGATTTCACCAAGGACGACGAGAACATCAATTCGCAACCGTTCATGCATTGGCGCGATCGGTTCCTGTATTGCATGGAGGGCGTCAACAAGGCGCAGGCCGCCTCCGGCGAGATCAAGGGCACCTATCTCAACGTCACGGCCGCGACCATGGAAGACATGTATGAGCGCGCCGAGTTCGCCAAGGAACTCGGATCGATCATCATCATGATCGATCTCGTGATCGGCTATACCGCGATCCAGTCGATGGCGAAGTGGGCCCGGCGCAACGACATGGTCCTGCATTTGCACCGCGCGGGCCATTCGACCTACACCCGCCAGCGTCAGCATGGTGTATCCTTCCGCGTCATCGCCAAGTGGATGCGGCTCGCGGGTGTGGATCACATCCATGCTGGCACCGTGGTCGGCAAGCTCGAGGGTGATCCAGCGACCACGCGGGGCTATTACGATATCTGCCGCGAGGACTTCAATCCGATGCGGCTCGAACACGGGGTATTCTTCGACCAGAACTGGGCGAGCCTCAACAAGATGATGCCGGTGGCCTCGGGCGGCATTCACGCCGGCCAGATGCACCAATTGCTCGACCATCTCGGCGAAGACGTGGTGCTGCAGTTCGGCGGCGGCACCATCGGCCATCCCAGAGGGATCCAGGCCGGCGCTACCGCCAACCGTGTTGCCCTGGAAGCGATGATTCTCGCCCGCAACGAGGGGCGCGACTACGTCCATGAGGGTCCGGAGATTCTCGCCAAGGCCGCCCAGACCTGCACGCCGCTGCGTGAGGCGCTCGAAGTCTGGAAGGATGTCTCCTTCAACTATGAATCGACCGACTCGCCGGATTTCGTTCCCACCGCCAGCGTCGCGGTCTGACAGGAGATTTGATGATGCGCGTGACACAAGGTTGCTTTTCGTTCCTGCCTGATCTCACCGACGAACAGATTACCGCGCAGGTCCAGTATTGCCTGGAAAAGGGCTGGGCGGTGAATATCGAGTTCACCGACGACCCGCACCCCCGCAACACCTATTGGGAGATGTGGGGGCTGCCGATGTTCGACCTGCGTGATGCCGCCGGCGTCATGCGCGAACTCGCCGATTGCCGCCGTGTCTACGGCGACCGCTACATTCGCATGAGCGGATTTGACTCCAGCCATGGCTGGGAGTCGGTCCGTATCTCCTTCATCGTCAACCGGCCGAAGCACGAACCCGGATTCCGGCTCGACCGGCAGGAAGGGGCCGGCCGCAACACCCGGTATTCCACGCGGTCGTACGCCGCCGAGCGTCCCGAAGGCGAGCGTTACGAGACATGACCAAGGTGGCGGAAACCCCTCAGGCGGAGCCGGTCTGTAGCGTCGACCTGCGGCGGGAGTTCGAGGCGGTCGACATCGCGCCGGTGCTGGAGCAGCTGGATCGCGAATTGATCGGGCTGGCTCCGGTGAAGAACCGGATCCGCGAGATCGCCTCGCTGCTGCTGGTCGAACGCATCAGGCAGAAGATGGGACTGGCGACCACCTTCCCGACCCTGCATATGTCGTTCAGCGGCAATCCCGGCACCGGCAAGACCACGGTGGCGCTGCGCATGGCCGGCATCCTGCACCGGCTCGGCTTTGTTCGGCGCGGACACGTCATCAGCGTCACACGCGATGATCTGGTCGGGCAGTATATCGGTCACACCGCGCCGAAGACCAAGGAAGTGTTGAAGAAGGCCATGGGCGGCGTCCTCTTCATCGACGAGGCCTATTATCTCTATCGGCCGGAGAACGAGCGCGATTACGGGCAGGAGGCGATCGAGATCCTGCTGCAGATCATGGAGTCGCAGCGCGAGGATCTGGTCGTCATCCTGGCAGGCTACGCCGATCGGATGGAGAAATTCTTCCAGAGCAATCCCGGCTTTCGCTCGCGGATCGCCCATCACATCGACTTTCCGGACTATTCGCCGAGCGAACTGCTTGATATCGCCGACCTGATGCTGGAAGGCCAGAACTACCGCTTTACGCCGGAGGCGCATGATGCCTTCGAGAAATACATCGCCGCGCGAAAAACCCAGCCCTTGTTCGCCAATGCGCGCTCCATCCGTAACGCGCTGGATCGCATTCGGCTGCGGCAGGCCAATCGCCTGGTATCGCGGCTCGACCGGGTGCTGACCAGCGACGACGTGATGGCGATCGAGGCGACCGACGTGCTCGCAAGCAGGGTGTTCGCCAAACAAGCAGAGGAGCGGGCGCCGTGAATGTGGCGCCCGCTGCGCCGTCAGTGCGCATCGAGCCGGCGAGACGCCTGCTGCTTCAGAGCCGCGCACTGATCTTCGATGTCGACGGCACGCTCGCGGAGACCGAGGAGCTGCACCGGCAGGCATTCAACGCGGCCTTTGCGCGCGCCGGACTGGATTGGCGCTGGGGACAGGCGGTCTACAGTCAATTGCTCCGCGTGGCCGGCGGTAAGGAGCGCATTCGCGCCTTCGTTCAAATGCGGAAGCCGTCGCAGCCCTTATCGGATGGCGACATCGCTGGTCTTCACCGCGTCAAGACGGCCTGTTTAGGGGAGTTGCTGGCGAAAGACGGTTGTCCGTTGCGGCCTGGCGTGAATGCCGTGATCTCCGCGGCGAGGGCACGTGGCCAGCGATTGGCAATCGCAACCACCACGTCGCGGGCCAACATCGACGCGCTGCTGCCGCTGGTCTTCGGCGAAAACTGGTCTGACATCTTTGAGGTCATCGTCGCCGGCGATGAGGTATCTCGCAAGAAGCCGGCGCCGGATGTCTATCTCGAGGCACTTTCCAGATTGCAACTCTCCGGCCCAGATTGCCTGGCGATCGAAGATTCCGCAAACGGCCTGATCGCAGCCGTGCAGGCCGAAATTCCCGTACTGATCACGCGCAGTCTTTATTTTCAGGAGGACGACTTCACCGGGGCGCTGCTGGTTCTCGACGATCTGACCGAGTTGCTGGTAGTCTAATCCAGCCAACTCATGGAGCGATGGGCGCCCTCGCCCGGGAACGACAGGACTATTCCCCGGGTCGCGCAACCATTGAACAGACCGTAGGGGTGGATACTCGCTTGGCGAGCAGGAGCGCCCTCGCGCAAGCAATAAAAAAATCGCCGGCAAACGAACACACATTAGCCCATCTTCTCGACCATGTTTTAGCCGGGGCGCGAAGCCAAAGCGCCGTACAGGGGGAAGAAAAGTAATCTTGCCGAGCCGAGGCGCTTCCAGCCTCCGAAAGGTGCGGGTTTCGGGGCCCGAAATCGAGCAGGGCAGGTGACTTTGATCTTGATCGCGTTTCTCGAGTCCCGTTCGTTGCTCGCGACCGGGTGCGTGGTCAGCAGTTTATGCCATTTTGAAAGCCGTTTCGAAACGACTGGTTTGCACCGGTACGCGGATGTTTTGATTTGATGATTGAGCGAACCTTGGAGCGAGCGGGGAAGACCCGCCCACGCACCGCCCGTCGGACGACAGGAGGTCGGTTATGAGTCCTTCGGAAGATGATGATGCTGACAGGCACATCATGCCGGGCCCGCCTTGGGTGAGGCAGAACAGGGCCCGCGGCGACGCGTATCGTCAGGCCGAAAGAGGGGTTCCGGACCCTGCACTCATGAACGACTCTTTCAGACCGTCGCCCCGGCGCGCCCGGCCGCAATACCGGGATGTCGAAGAACGCGATGAAGCTCCTCGAATCCGGATGAACGGGCCGGACGAGAGTTACCGTGAAAGCTGGCCGCCGACGCTCGACCCGGTCGTCATGCCGCCACCTCCGCTGGAGAAGACGCGCTTGCCCAGCCTGGGCATCATCGTCAAATTCGGCGGAGCGGTATTTATTGCGGCCTGTGCAGCGCTCGTCATGATGAACGCGGTGCAGATTCCCGCGACCGGGATCGTCGCTTCCGTCGAGAGCGGCAGCCAATCCGCCGCCAGCCCCGTCTTTGAAGGCTTGACGGAAATTGCGTCGGCTCAGGCCAAGACTCTTCCAACGCCGGTGCCATCGCAAGCGCTCGATGCTTTTGCCGCGTTGGTTCCACCAAATGCCGCTGCCGCGACCGAGCCCTCCACGACGTCTCTAAGGGAGCCATCTTCAAGGGAGCCATATTCGCGGGAAGCAACTCTCGTGGACCCGCCCCTGCGACAGACCCCTGAGAGGGGAGCATCCCCTGGCGGAGCGGCGCCACGACCAGAGACGGTGACGCGAGCCGTGGCTCCTCTGGATGAGCGACCCGTTGTGTCTCCGATGTCTCGCGACGAAATCAGCTCCTTGCTGAAGCGTGGGCAGGCCTTGATCGCTGCCGGTGACATTGCGAGCGCCCGCCTGATCTTGACTCGCCTTGCGGAGGCGGGATCGGCAGAGGCCTGTCTCGCCTTGGCCGGTACGTTCGATGCGACCGAACTGGCCCAGCTGCATGTCGTCGGCGTGCAGCCGGACTCCGCAAAGGCCCGCGCCTGGTATTTGAAGGCTGCCGAGCAGGGATCGTCGGAGGCCAAGCGGCGCCTGCAGCAATCGTCCGCCCGCTAGCCCTCCGAGATCGGCGCAAAACCAACCAATGAAATAGTACGTCGTCGTGCCCGGGCTGGACCCGGGCATCGACGTTTTTGACGACGGCGCCAAAGAAAGACGGCTGCACGTTTGCATATGATGCGCGGGCCGCGTCAGCCCGAACGAGACATTGGCACATCATGAACACAGAATCGAACCAATCGGAGAAGACGCTGGGCCGGTTTCGCAGTCCGCCCGGATTCCGTCCTACGGAAATGCATCGAGTTCGCGAACCGCAGGCGCTGCGACGGGGATGGATTTGCGTCATAGGGGAAAGCGATGCGAATGATGCTCGATGTCCGTCAGCGCATGGTGGAATTCAAAGCGGTGGTCATCGCGGCAGGCGATCGGCGGCGTGGACGAAATTGGCATGGCGCAGCGTTCACGGCCGCCCTTGTCGTCGTCACGGCGCTGTTGCCAGGCACCATCTCGCGTTCGCATGCGGCTGATGGTGAAATCCGGATCGGCAATACCATGCCTTATAGCGGCCCGGCTTCCGCATATGGCGTGATCGGCAAGACGATCACTGCTTTCTTCCGCAAGGTCAACGCCGAGGGCGGCATCCGTGGCCGCCGCATCAATTTCATCTCGTATGATGATGCCTATAATCCGCAGAAGACGGTCGAAGCGACGCGAAAGCTGGTGGAGGACGATCGGGTCCTGTTCATGTTTGCGAGCCTCGGGACGGCGCCGGGCGCCGCGGTCCGGCCCTACCTGAACGCCAACAAGATCCCGCAGCTGTTTGTTGCCTCAGGGGCTTCGACATGGGACCGGCCCTCCGAGTTCCCATGGACGATGGGATTCCAGCCGAGCTACCAGACCGAAGCTCACATCTACGCGCAGTACCTGCTGGAGACGCATCCCAGCGGCGGCAGGATTGCGATCCTCTATCAGGATGACGAGTTCGGTAAGGATTATGTCAAAGGCCTGAAGGACGGGCTCGGCGGCAAGATTCCGATCGTCGCGGAAGCGCCGTACAAGATCTCGGATGCCAACATCAATCAGCAGGTCGCCAAGCTCAAGTCGTCGGGGGCGGACATCTTCTTCGATGTCACGACCCCGAAATTCGCGGCCATGGCGATCCGGCGCGCCGCCGAACTCGGCTGGAGACCGGAACACATCATCTCCACGGTTTCTGAATCGATCGCCGCGGTCCTGCAACCGGCGGGGCTGGAGAATTCGGAAGGCATTCTATCCGCCGGATACACCTGGGAAGGAGACGACCCGGCTGCAGCCGGCGATCCGGCCTATCGCGAATGGTCCGCCTTCATGGACCGGTACCTGCCCGACGTCAGCCGATCCAACAGCCTCACCGTGTTCGGCTATACGGTCGCCAATCTGATGGCCGAGGTGTTGAGGAATTGCGGTGACGATCTGTCCCGCGACAACATCATGAAGCAGGCGAGCTCCCTCAAGAGTGTTCACGTCCCGATGCTGATCCCGGGCATCATGATCAACACCAGTGCAAGCGATTATGCGCCGCTCGAGCAGATGCAGATGATGCGGTTCTCGGACGGGCGATGGTCGAAGTTCGGACCGGTTCGCAGCGGCGTCGATCCCGGCGCGGTCAGCGACTCCTTGAAGACCATCTTCCGATACAGTGTCGCCAAGCACGACCTCTCCAATCAGCTGAATGCCAATACGGTGTCGCTGATGACCGGTTCGTTCGGCAGCACCTACGCGCAGATGGGGGCCGATCTGGCCTCCGTTCTCAACGATGGCATCAATCTCCGTGTGCTTCCGATCATGGGGAGCGGCTCGGTCCAGGCTGTCGCCGATATCCTGCTGCTCAAGGGCGTCGACGTGGGAATTGTGCGCAAGGACACGCTGGCCTATCTCGAGCGCAAGGACTTCGCCAACAACATCCGCAACCAATTCGTCTATGTCGCCAAGATGTTCAATGAGGAGATGCACGTCCTCGCGCCGGTGACGATCACCAGCATGAAGGATCTCGACGGCAAGACGGTGGCGGTCGACCTGCCGGATGGCAGCACTTTCGTGACCTCGATCAACGTCTTCGAACGTCTCGGCATCAAGCCGCATCTTCTCTATATCGAGCCTCGCATCGCGCTCGAACGGCTGCGCAGGGGCGAGATCGACGCGATCATTGCCGTGGAAGGAAAGCCGCTGCAATGGCTCAGCCAGGTCAGCGACACCAACCTGCATCTGGTTCCCGTCGAGTACGATCGCGAGCTGCGCGACGATTATCTGCCGTCGCAGCTGACGGCACTGGATTATCCCAACCTGGTACCAAACGGGGCTGCGGTCGAAACGATCGCGGCTGAGGCGGTCCTCGCATCCTACAATTGGCAGCCGGGCAGCGACCGCTACCGCCGCCTGTCGCTTCTGGTCGAGTCACTGTTCGCGAACATGGCGCAGCTGCAGCGGCCGCCCTTTCATCCGAAGTGGCAGGAGTTTGCGCCGCTGGCGCCGGTCGCTGGCTGGACGCGCTTCCGAACCGCGCAGGAGTGGGTCAATGCGCATGCGCCGATGGCGTCGGCGGCTGCTGCGCCGATTGTGATGTCGCCTGCCGCGCGAGCGAGCAATGCGCGCGCCGACCCCGAACTGTACCGCGAGTTTCTCGAATGGCGGGCCAACCGTCAGAACCGGGCGCATTGAGGGCGGGAATCGCGGGGCGTGACTTACGGCGTCCCGCGCTCGGCGTTCAAAAGCTGCCATTGCGCAAGGATGAGAAAGCGCGAGTTGCTGTCGTCCTGACGGAATAGCGCGATACGATCGATCGCGAGCCGCTTGATGTCGAGGTCGGAAAAGCGTCGTTGCAGCATGGTCAATATCGGCGCTCGCCGCGCCGTGTCGAGCCGGTCGGTCAGCGTCATGTGGAAACGAAACTCTTCCATGACGTAAGGATACGCCCATAGGTCGAGAAGTTCGCGCTGCCGCGGCGTCAAGTTGGATGGATTCCGCCGTGCGCGGTCCTCGGGCGTCAACGGCGCACGAACGCAATCCAGTTCGATGACACAGTCGGCCGCCAACTGCTCGAGTTCGCTGCAGCGTGCTGATTGCACTACCGCGATGAAGCCGCTGATCGCATCGACGACGGGGGTGATGACGGGAATAGCCCGCGGCTTTGCAGCGAAGGCCGAACAGGCCGCAAGCAAGTCTTCCTCGGTGGTGCCGGATGCCAGTGCCATCGGCGCCTTCAGCGTGGCGTGAAAGCCGTATTTGCGGGGCTCTTGCGTCAGCTCTTGCCAATCGGTCGCAGTCTGCGTGGCAAAATCCGGAAAGGGTAAGGTCTCGCCGGTCCACGCGTCATAGCCGAGGAGTTGCGCGCCGAAGCGATCGAGCGGGGACTCGCGGGCAGCGACGTAATAGATCGCATAGCGGGGAAAGCTCGCGCTGGCTTTCCGAGGTTCGGCATTCATCGCAGCATCATCCTGAACGAACCCAGGCAAGTCATTGGCAAAGTCATTGGCACGGAAAAGCCCATTCGCAGTCACAACTCGAAACCAGCGGCATCGTTCGCTTGAGCCAGACTAAGGCCTTAAACCTCCGCTGCAACTGCCTTGCGGCGGCTCACCACCTGAGGGACCAGCCGGCTGGCTTCGGTGAGGTGAACCAGGTGACCGGCGGCGAAGACCGCGACGATGCGCGGCCGCATCGGCATCGCATCATCGACGAGAATGATATCGGCGCGGCATCCTTCCGCAAGGACGCCGCGATCGGCCAATCCCGCGGCTCGCGCCGGCGCGGCCGAAATCAGGCTCCAGGCATCGGCCAAGGGCAAGATCCCGTCGACCGCCAGGCGAAACGCCGCCAGGATCGGCGCTGGATAATAATAGTCGGACGCGAGAATCGAGCATAAGCCCTTCTCGATCATATCGGCAGCCCTGGTCCAGCCGGTATGGCTACCGCCGCGGACGACATTGGGCGCGCCGAAAACGATGAAGTCGTTGCCGTTGGCCGCTTCGCGCGCAGTCTCCTCGTTGACTGGAAATTCCGCGATCGCGACGCCGTGGGCGCGAAATGTCTTGCGCATGGCCGGACTGGCGTCGTCGTGCGAGAGCATGGGGATGCCGGCTTTGCCGGCGATCCGCGCCAGTCGCGCAATCGACGCCGGGACTTCGTCTCGCCGCGCAACCACGCGCTCGACCAGGCCGTCGAAGGCCTCATCGGAAAGGCCCGTGCGTTCGACCATCCGGTTCCGCTTGTGCGGTTTCGCAAGGCTGGCAACGGTGGAGTCCATATGATCGTTGAATGCGAGAAGAGCGACCCGCTTGGCCCGCAACCAACTGCCGATCTCGGCCTCGGCGTCGAGATTGCAGGTCTCGTGGCGAAGGTGGAAGCGGGTATCGGCGGCGAGCCGCGGCTGCAGCGCCTCGATCGCCGCAACCAGTTTCCTGGCGTTCTCGCCACTTCGAAGCCCCGGCTCCCAGGACCATGTGGCCGCGTGAAAGACCGTGGTGATGCCGTTGCTGATCGCCTGCCGGTCGCTGTCGAACAGTGCGATGTCGATGGGAAAATCGACACCGGGACGCGGCATCATCTGCCGTTCGAAGGCGTCGCCGTGCAAATCGACGATGCCCGGCAAAACGAGGAGCCCGCGGGCGTCGAGTCCGATCGCAGCGCGATCGCGGCCGCAACCGTTCCTCTCGATCCGCCCAGCCTCGATCAGCAGCGAATGGTCGGAGAACTCACGACCTTGCAGCGTGCGGCCGCCTTCGATCAGGATACTGGTCACGATGCGGAATTGTATTGCGGTGCACCGGACGACGGGGCGGACTCATGCTTGTCGAGAAAATGCTCGATCGGAAGTGTCCTGAAGTCGGGCAGCGCCGCGCGGAGCTTGTCATGGCTCC
>Ga0105237_10004557_pt1 | contig 16011 bp, 14 predicted proteins | sample KBSC24metaG_FD_81520 | JGI IMG/M metagenome (GOLD analysis project Ga0105237, IMG submission 81520) | Corn rhizosphere microbial communities from Kellogg Biological Station, Michigan, USA - KBS C2-4 metaG | ecosystem: Host-associated > Plants > Roots > Rhizosphere > Soil | place: Michigan, USA... | reverse complement strand
TGCGATGCGCCGCTGTGCTTGATGATGTTGCTGACCGCCTCGCGCAGGATGCGCGTGGTCTGCACGAAGCTACGTGCCGGCAGCAGCTGCTCGGTTTCTTCGGTCGGGCCGCGCCAGTCGGCTTCGATGTTCGCCTGGCCCAGGCGCAACACCGTTTCGGCACGCCAGTCGGCGAGCGCGTCGGCCAGCCGCATCGGCTTGCCGGTCAGGCCGCGCACCGACAGGCGCATTTCCTCGAGCGCCTCGCGCGCGAGTGTCGAGATGCGTTCGGACTCGCTCGTGTGGACGATCGTCAGCAGCTTTGCGCCGAGGTCGTCGTGCAGGTCGGCGGCGATGCGCTTGCGTTCCTTTTCGGTGACCTGCTCGACCCGCATCTCGGAGAGCTGCGCGAAGTTGTGCTCGATCTCGGCGGTCGCCTCGCGGACCCGCGCCTCGAGCGTGTTGCGGCTCGCCTCGGCCGCCTGCAGCGCCCGCGCGAACACCTGCAGCAGCCGCGCCGCGATGCCCAGCAGCAGCAGCGGCACACCGAGCGGCAGGAGCGGCAGCTGCAGCAACTGCGGCTGCCCCGACACGTCGTATTGCACCGCGATCTCGACGATCACGAGCACGCACGCGCCGCCGAGGATGCCGAGCATCCACCAGAAGTCGCGCCGGCGATGCCGCCAGCTGACCCACAGGTACAGCACCATGGTCGCGAAGGTCTCGATGGCGAGCACCACGTACCAGGCGTTCGCGATACCGAACAGCCGCGCCGGCCCGCCGAGCAGCAAGGTCACCGGCAGCAGCACCCACTGCAGCGCGAGCGCGTTCTCGATCCAGCGCGAACGCAGGTCGGCGTAGCTGAGCAGGAACTGCACGGCCAGCGCGACGATCGGCGCGAATGCGGTGCAGAACAGGAACTCGATGACGCCGTTGTCCCACGGCATGTCGTGCCACCAGACCCGCAGCGACATCAGCGCCCACGCAAGCGAGAGCCAGCCGAAGTAGCTGAAGTAGGCCGCCTGGCGGCTCATCCAGCCGAGCACGATCATCACGACGCCGAGCACGCCGATCGCGATCGCAACGATCTGCACCGCGGAGACGCTCCAGAACCTGCGCACGGCCTGCTGCTCGGCGAGCAGCGCCTGCGGCCCGATCCGCAACTCCGACAGCCCGCCGGCCTGCTGGCGCGTTGCGACCCGGTTCAGCGCGTGGCCGCGCACCAGCAGATCGAGCGTGTTGCCCTGCTCCTGCAGCAGGCCCGACGGCAGCGTCACGAGCTGCGGGTAGTGGCAGTTGCGGGTGACCGGCTCGGTCATGCGCCCGCCGCTGTAGATGCGCTGGCCGTTCAGGAACACTTCGAGGTTGCTGCAGACCCGTTCGACGTAAAGCGCGAGCAGCTCGTTCGGCTCGGTGCCGGGCGGGCGGTCGAACGCGGCGCGGTAGCGCACCAGGCCGTCGAAGCGGGGCCGGGAGCCGGACCAGTCGTCGGGCAGCGTGACCAGCACCGGCGCCTGCTCGCCGAGAAACTGGTCGTTCGCGGCCTGTGCCGCCCGGACCGACGTGATCGTCACGATCGCGGCGCCGGCGTGCGCGACAGGGCTTGTCAGGAGTGCCGCGAGCGACGCGGCCAACGCCATCAGCACGCAAACGGCCTGGCGTGCGGCGCCGCGTGTGATCCGTTTCGCGCCGTGCTGCGGTATGCCCAGGGGGTTCGACATCGGCGCCGATTGTGCAGGATGCGTGAGCTCCCGAAGCGCTCGCGTCCGCGCTGTGCCGCAGCCGCGACCACCCATCTGCAGGGTCCCTGCGCTTGATGCAGCTTCGGTTCGGGTGTATATGTGGAGTCGTCTCCAATTCGCACCGAATTCGCACTGATCAGAGATTGCTGAAGTGTGTGTGACGTGCGTGAGCAAAGGAGGGTCGACATGCGCAGACGCGTCTATTGGCTGTTGCCCGACCTGGCCAGCGCCAGGCGGACGATGGATGACCTGCTCCTGGCGCGCATCGCCGAGCAGCATCTGCATTTTGTTGCGCGCGAGGGCGCCGACATGACCGGGCTGCATCCGGCGAACATCCTGCAAACCTCCGACGTCATTCGCGCGGCGCAGTCCGGGCTCGTGATCGGCGGGGCGGTCGGGGCGTTGGTCGGCGGCATCGCCGCGTGGTACTTCCCGGTGGTCGGCAACGACCCGCAATGGGGCCTGGTGGCCGTGCTCGGAATCGTCGGCGCGCTGCTCGGCGCGTGGAGCTCGAGCATGATCGGCGTGTCGACGCCGAGCAATCGGCTCGCTCGTTTCGAGCCGGCGATCGAAGCCGGCGGGATCCTGCTGATGGTCGACGTGCCGCGCTCGCGCGTCGACGAGATCGAGCAAAGACTGCAGGCCCTGCACCCCGAAGCGCATCTGGAAGGCGTGGAGCCGAACATCCCGGCGTTCCCATAAGGAACTGCCGCGCGGCGCCTCAGCCGAAGAGGAGGCGAACATGGACTACTCCCTGCATCTGACCCGGTGGCATTACCGCCGGCCGGACTGGCTTGCGGCGGTTGTCGCCGGGCTCGCGGGCGGTGCGGTGCTGATGGTGCTCGAACTGCTGTGGAGTGCGGTGAGCAACGAAACCGGACCGTGGCGTGCCTCGCAGCTGGTGGCGGCGATCGCGCTCGGCCCGGGCGTGCTGCAATCCTCGGCGGCGACCTTCCAGGCCAACGTCGTCGGCACCGCGCTCGTGACCCACTATGCGCTGGGCATCGTCTTCGGCCTGGTGTTCGCGGTGGTCGCGACCGGCTTCGGCATCGATCGCCAGGTGCCGGCGACGCTCCTGTTCGGCGCGCTCTTCGGAGCGCTGCTGTACGTGTTCGACTTCCACGGCATGGTGCGCTTCTTTCCGTGGTTCACCGAACTGCGCGGCTGGGCGATGGCGATAGAGCATCTGGTCTTCGGCATGGTTGCGGCGCTGCTGTACGCGAAGCTCGAGCGGCAGGGCCGGACTCTGGCGGGGCGCAACTCCTGACATCGAGGCGACGCAAAGAGCGGGAATCACATCGTGGCCGTCGCGCTCGTGCTCCTGCTGATCGTCGTCGCTTCGCTGCTGTTCCATTGGCTCACCCCGTGGTGGCTGACGCCGCTCGCGTCGAACTGGCAGCGCATGGACGACACGCTGACGGTGACCGTGCTGATCACCGGCGCGTTCTTCGCCGCGATCATGCTGTTCCTGATCTACACGGTGTGGCGCTACCGGCACCGCAGCGGGCAGCGCGCAGCCTACGAACCCGAGAATCCGCGCGTCGAGCGCTGGCTGATCGGCGCGACGACAGTCGGCATCGTCGGCCTGCTCGCGCCCGGGCTCGCCGTGTATGCCGACTACGTGCACCCGCCGCAGGACGCGCTCGTGCTCGAGGTGCTCGGCCAGCAGTGGCAGTGGCATTACCGCTTTGCCGGGCTGTCCGAAAAGGCCGGCGCCAAGGGCAGCGAGCGGCTCGGTGGCACCGATGTGCGCTTCGTCGCGCCCGACAACCCGTTCGGGCTCGACCCCGCCGACCCGGCCGCGCTCGACAACGTGCTGGTCACCGGCAACGAAGTGCACCTCCCGATCGGCCGTCCAGTCAAGGTGCTGCTGCGCTCGAACGACGTGCTGCACGACTTCTTCGTGCCGCCGTTTCGAGCTCGCATGAACATCGTCCCGGGCCAGCTCAGCACCTTCTGGTTCACGCCGACGACGGCGGGGCGCTTCGAGGCGATGTGCGCGCAGCTTTGCGGAGTCGGCCACTCGAACATGCGCGGCTTCGTCATCGTCGAGCCGGAAGCGGATTTCCGCGCCTGGCTCGCGAAGCAGCCGACCTTCGCGATGGCACTTGCAGCGCGCGCGGCGGCGCCGCGCAGCACCGATCCGCTGGTTGCGCGCGGCGGCGCGCTTGCCCAGTCCAAGGGCTGTGTCGCCTGCCACAGCATCGACGGGCGCACGATCGTCGGTCCGACCTGGAAGGGCCTGTTCGGCAAGACCGAAACCCTCGTCGACGGTTCGAGCGCGAAGGTCGACGACGAGTACCTGAAACGATTCATCCGCGACCCGGCCGCACGCCCGATCAAGGGCTTCGCGCCGGTGATGCCGAAGGTCGACCTGAGCGACGCCGAAGTCGACGCGCTGGTCGCCTACATCAAGGCGCAGACGGCAAATTGAGCCGAGATTGCAGGGAAGCAAAACACCATGGCCTACGTCGACGCTGCCGACCATCTTGCCGACGACGCACACGCCGAGCCGCGCAGCTTCCTGACCCGCTACGTCTGGAGCCAGGACCACAAGGTGATCGCCGTGCAGTACGGCGGCACCGCGATCGTGGTCGGCGTCGTCGGGCTGGTGCTGTCCAACCTGATGCGGCTGCAGATCGGGTTCCCGGGCGTGTTCTCGTTCATCGATGCCGAGCGCTACTACCAGTTCGTCACGATGCACGGAATGATCATGGTGATCTACCTGCTCACGGCGCTTTTCCTCGGTGGCTTCGGCAACTACCTGATCCCGCTGATGGTCGGTGCGCGCGACATGGTGTTCCCTTACATGAACATGCTGAGCTTCTGGGTCTACCTGCTGTCGGTGGTGGTGCTGATGCTGAGCTTCTTCGTGCCCGGCGGCCCGACCGGCGCCGGCTGGACGCTCTACCCGCCGCAGGCGATCTTGCCCGGCACCCCCGGGCACGACGGCGGCATCGTGCTGATGCTGGTCTCGCTCGTGATCTTCATCGTCGCCACGACGATGGGCGGGTTGAACTACGTGACCACCGTGCTGCAGGCGCGCGCCGAAGGCATGACGCTGCTGCGCATGCCGCTCGCGGTGTGGGGCATCTTCGTCGCGACCATCCTCGCACTGCTGGCGTTCCCGGCGCTGTTCGTCAGCGGCATCATGATGCTCCTCGACAAGACGCTCGGCACGAGCTTCTTCATGCCGGCGCTGATCTCGCTCGGCCAGGTCTCGGGCCACAAGGGCGGCAGCCCGCTGCTGTTCCAGCACCTGTTCTGGTTCTTCGGCCACCCGGAGGTCTACATCGTCGCGCTGCCCGCCTTCGGCATCGTGTCGGATCTGATCAGCGTGCACGCGCGCAAGGCGATCTTCGGCTACCGCACGATGGTCTGGGCGATCGTCGTGATCGGGGGACTGAGCTTCGTCGTCTGGGCGCACCACATGTTCGTCTCGGGCATGAACCCGTACTTCGGCTTCTTCTTCGCGACCAGCACCCTGATCATCGCGGTGCCGACCGCGATCAAGGTCTACAACTGGGTGCTCACGCTGTGGAAGGGCGACATCCACCTGTCGGTGCCGATGCTGTTCGCACTCGCGTTCCTGCTGACCTTCGTGCTGGGCGGCTTGACCGGGCTGTTCCTGGGCAACGTCAGCGTCGACATCCCGCTGTCGGGAACCTACTTCGTCGTCGCCCACTTCCACATGGTGATGGGGGTCGCGCCGCTGCTGGTCGTGTTCGGCGGCATCTACCACTGGTTCCCGAAGATCACCGGCCGCATGCTCGACGACCGGCTCGGCCAGCTGCACTTCTGGGTCACCTTCCTCGGCACCTACCTGATCTATTTCCCGATGCACTACCTGGGCGTGCTCGGCATGCCGCGGCGCTACTACAACTATGAGAACTACGACTTCATCCCGGCTTCCGCGCACATGCTGAACGTGTTCATCACGGTGGTCGCGCTGATCGTCGGGGCGATGCAGATCGTATTCGTCTTCAACCTGGTGTGGAGCACGTTCCGTGGCGCGCGCGCCGATGCCAATCCGTGGCGCGCCGCGTCGCTCGAGTGGTTCACGCCGCACACGCCCCCGAGACACGGCAATTGGGGCGCGAAACTTCCGGTCGTCCACCGCTGGGCCTACGCGTACAGCGTGCCGGGCGCGCGAGCGGACTTCATTGCGCAGAACGCGCCGCCCGAGGCCGGCGGATTCGAGCCGCAACCGCATTCGTCAAAAGGGACGGCGTCATGAACAGCGCGGTACTGCCGTTGCCTGGGGACGATGACTCGTCGCGTGCGCGTGCGTTGAGCATCGGCCTGTGGGTGTTCATGGGCGTCGCGACTACCTTGTTCGGGCTGTTCCTCACCGCCTACGTGATGCGCCTTGCGGGCGGCGACAGCACCGTGATCGCATTGCCGCCGCAGCTGTGGTTGAGCACGGCGCTGCTGGTCCTGGCCAGCGTGCTGATGCAGCGGGCCGTGACGGCGCCGCCCGCGCGTGCGCTGCTCGCGCAGGGCGGGCTGTGCGCGCTCGCCTTCCTCGCGGTGCAGTGCTGGGCCTGGCTCGCGCTGCAGTCCGCGCACGTCGTCGTCGCCGGCAACCCGGCGGCGAGCTTCTTCTACGTGTTGACGGCGCTGCACGGCCTGCACGTTGCCGGCGGACTGGTGGCCTGTGGCGCAACGCTGCGCAGCGACGACCCGCCACGCTGGCGCATTGCCCTGTGCGCGCGCTATTGGCACCTGCTGCTCGCCGTGTGGATCGCGCTGTATGCGGCGTTCAACTGGATCACGCCGGACGTCGCCCGCGTGATCTGCGGAGTGCCGCGATGAGCGCCGTGCCTCTTCCCGTCGCCGACGGTGGCGGGATCGGGGTGCGCGGCCTGGTGGCCGACTGGTCGTCCGATCGACACGCCTTCCACGTCTCGTGGGGCAAGGCGATGATGTGGATCTTCCTGCTCAGCGACACCTTCATCTTCGGCTCGTTCCTGACCGGCTACATGACGGTGCGCAGCTCGACCACGGTCGCCTGGCCGAACCCGAGCGAGGTGTTCTCGCTGCACATCGGCCAGACCTCGGTGCCGCTGCTGCTGATCGCCATCATGACTTTCGTGCTGATCACCAGCAGCGGCACGATGGCGATGGCCGTCAATTGCGCCTACCGGCGCGACCGCGTCAACGCCGCCGCATTGATGATCGTGACGGCCGCCTTCGGCGAAGTCTTCGTCGGCATGCAGGCCTTCGAATGGTCGAAGCTGATCCTCGAGGGCGTTCGGCCCTGGGGCAACCCATGGGGCGCGGCCCAGTTCGGCTCGACCTTCTTCATGATCACCGGCTTCCACGGGCTGCACGTGACGGGCGGCGTGATCCTGCTCCTGATCGTCGCCATCCGGCTGCTGCGCGGCAGCTACGAGAAGTCAGGCAACTACCAGATCGTCGAGATCGTCGGCCTGTACTGGCACTTCGTCGACCTGGTCTGGGTCTTCATCTTCGCGCTGTTCTACCTGTGGTGAGGAAGCGATGAGCACAACGACGCCGGCGAGCGGTCAGCAGCAGCAACATCAGCAGCATCCGATCGGGCTGTACCTGAAGATCTGGGCGCTGCTGTTCCTGCTCAGCACGATGTCGTACCTGGTCGACTACTTCCACCTGCAGGGCTACCTGCGCTGGGGCCTGATCCTGCTGTTCATGCTGATGAAGGCCGGGCTGATCGTCGCGGTCTTCATGCACATGGCCTGGGAGCGGCTGTCGCTGGTCTGCGCGATCCTGCTGCCCACGCTGTGCCTGCTGGTGCTGGTGGCGCTGATGGCGATCGAGGCCGACTACACCCACTTGACGCGCGTGCTGTTCTTCCGCTGATGCCGGCGGACCGACGACGATGGCCCACTCGATCGCGCTCCCTGCAGCGCCGGCGCGCTGGCGCAGCTACCTCGAGCTGACCAAGCCTCGCGTCGTTGCGCTGATGCTGTTCACCGTGCTGGTCGGCATGCTGCTGGCGGCGCCGGCGGCGCATCCGCCATCCTGGCCAGTGCTTCTGTTCGGTGCACTCGGCATCGCGCTGGTCGCGGGCGCAGCCGCGGCGCTGAACCACCTGATCGACCAGCGCGCCGATGCGCTGATGGCCCGCACCCGCGCCCGCCCGCTGCCGCGCGGTGCGCTGCGCAGCGCGCAGGTCGCGGTTTTCGCTGCCGCGCTCGGCCTGAGCGGGACGGCCTTGCTGCTGGCCTTCACGAACGCCCTGTGCGCGCTGCTGACGCTGGCCTCTCTGGTCGGCTATGCCGGCGTCTACAGCCTGTGGCTGAAGCGCGCCACGCCGCACAACATCGTGATCGGCGGCGCGGCCGGCGCAGCGCCGCCGCTGCTCGGCTGGGTCGCGGTGACAGGGCAGGTCGACCCGGGCGCGCTTGCGCTGTTCCTGATCATCGTGGTCTGGACGCCGCCGCACTTCTGGGCGCTCGCCATTCACCGCCGCGACGAATACGCGCGCGCCGCGATCCCGATGCTGCCGGTCACGCACGGCGTCGCGTTCACCTGCGGGCGCATCCTTGTCTACACCGCAGTGCTGTGGGCGGTCTCGCTGCTGCCGTTCGCGCTCGGCACCGGCCATGCGCTCTATCTCGTCGGCGCATGCGCACTCGGCGCGCGCTTCATCGAACGAGCCTGGCGGCTGCGGCGCGACGAGCGCTTCGCGCTGCCGACCTTCCGCTACTCGATCGTCTACCTGGCCGGGCTGTTCGCGTTGCTGCTGATCGATCATTGGCTGGCGGGAACGTCATTGCCATGACTCGCGCCGCGTTCTGCTGCTGGCTCGCGCTGCTGATGCCGGTGCAGGCGGTGGCCGACGACAAGCCCGCGCCCGTGCTCGTGATGCGCATCGACGGCGCGATCGGCCCGGCCACCGCCGATCACCTGCACCGCGGCCTCGAACGCGCCGCGCAGCAACACGCCCAACTCGTCGTCCTGCAGATCGACACGCCGGGCGGGCTCGACAGCTCGACGCGCGACATCATCAAGGACATCCTGGCCTCGCCGGTGCCGGTCGCGAGCTTCGTCGCGCCGAACGGCGCGCGGGCGGCGAGCGCCGGCACCTACATCGTCTATGCGAGTCACGTCGCGGCGATGGCGCCGGCCAGCAACCTCGGCGCCGCCACGCCGGTGGCGATCGGCATGCCGGGCGTCGGCGGGCCGGCCGGGCCGCAGGGTGGCGCCTCCGGCGCCGCGAGCGGCGCCGCCACCGCCGCCGACACGATGACGCGCAAGCACCTGGCCGATTCGTCCGCCTTCATCCGCAGCCTCGCGCAACTGCGCGGCCGCAACGCCGACTGGGCCGAGCGCGCGGTGCGCGAGTCGGTCAGCCTGGCGGCACACGAAGCGCTGCGCGACAAGGTGATCGATCTGGTTGCCGAAGACGTGCCGGCATTGCTGCGCGCGCTGGACGGGCGCGAGCTCCGCACCGCCGCCGCAACCGTGCGGCTGCAGACCCGCACGGCGCCGCTCGTGGCCTTCGACGCCGACTGGCGCACCCGCCTGCTCGCCGTGATCACCGAGCCCAGCCTGGCGCTGATCCTGATGATGGTCGGCATCTACGGGCTGCTGTTCGAGTTCTCGAATCCGGGCTTCGTGCTGCCCGGCGTGGTCGGCGGGATCTGCCTGCTGCTCGGGCTGTTCGCGCTGCAGATGCTGCCGGTCAACTACGCCGGTCTGGCGCTGATCCTGCTCGGCATCGGCTGCCTGGTTGCCGAGGCCTATCTGCCGAGCTTCGGCACGCTCGGCATCGGCGGGGTTGCCGCGTTCGCGTTCGGCGCACTGCTGCTGATCGACAGCGACGTGCCGGGTTTCGGCATTCCGTTGGCGCTGATCGGGCTGTTGTCGCTGGTGTCGGCTGCGTTCATCCTGCTGGTGGCCGGCATGGCGGCGAAAGCGCGTGCCCGCCCGGTCGTCAGCGGCGCGCAATCGCTGCTGCTCGGCGAAACCGGCGAGCTGGTCGAATGCGATGCGGCCGGCGACGGCTGGGCCGTGCTGCGCGGCGAGCACTGGAAGGTGCGCGGCGGTGTCGGTTTGCACTCCGGCGACCGGGTGCGCGTGACAGAGGTCGTGGGCAGCGCGCTCTGCGTGGTCGCGGCGGACCCGCTTGCCGTCACGGGGCACAGCTCTGGAGAACGTCCATGAACCTGCCGTTCAGCGTCGGCGCCATCGCTCTGACGGTGCTGCTGTTCTTTCTCGCTGCAGCATCGCTGCGCATCCTGCGCGAGTACGAGCGCGGTGTCGTGTTCCAGCTCGGCCGCTTCTGGAAGGTCAAGGGGCCGGGACTCGTGATCCTGATCCCCGGCATCCAGCAGATGGTCAAGGTCAGCCTGCGCGTGATGGTGCTCGACATCCCGAGCCAGGACGTGATCACGCGCGACAACGTCTCGGTCAAGGTCAATGCGGTGCTGTACTTTCGCGTCGTCGACGCGGAGCGCGCCATCATCCAGGTCGAGAACTACCTGGCCGCGACCAGCCAGCTCGCGCAGACCACGCTGCGCGCCGTGCTCGGCAAGCACGAGCTCGACGATCTGCTCGCCGAGCGAGAGCGGCTCAACCTCGACATCGCGAAGTTCCTCGACGCGCAGACCGACACCTGGGGCATCAAGGTCAACAACGTCGAGATCAAGCATGTCGACCTGAACGACAGCATGGTCCGCGCGATCGCGCGCCAGGCCGAGGCGGAGCGCGAGCGTCGAGCCAAGGTGATCCATGCCGAAGGCGAGCTGCAGGCCTCGGCCAAGCTCGCCGAGGCGGCCGAGGTGCTCGGCCGGCAGCCGCAGGCGCTGCAGCTGCGCTATCTCGAGACCCTGACCGTGATCGCGGCCGACAAGAACTCGACCATCGTGTTCCCGCTGCCGATCGATATCGTCGGGCCGCTGTTGCAGAGCCTGACCAAGGGGCCGGACACACCGAAGTCCTGAGCGCGGCGAAACGCCCACTGGGCGACAATCAGCGCCGATCTTGCCGACCGAGCGCCACGTGATCCTTCGCCACGCCTTCATCCCGCCCGACAATACCCGCCTTGCCCACCTGTGCGGCAGCCTGGACGAACACCTGCGCAGCATCGCCGCGGCGTTCGACGTCAGCATCTCGCGGCGCAACGAATCGTTTCGCATCGAAGGCGGCAAGGCCCAGGCCGAACGCGCGGTGGTGCTGCTGCAGTCGCTGTATGACCGGGCGCGCCGCCCGCTCGGGGCGGAGCAGGTGCAGCTCGCGATCGTCGAGGCGATGGCGGGCGATGCGCCGGGTCGCGCGCCGCGCGACAAGCCCGAGGCCGGCAGCGCGACCGATGCCACCGACGAGCGGCTGACCTTGCGCACGCGCCGTGCCGACCTGGCCGGCCGCACGCCGAACCAGCTGACCTATCTGCGCAACATCCTCGACCACGACATCACCTTCGGCATCGGCCCGGCCGGCACCGGCAAGACCTTTCTCGCGGTGGCGTGCGCGGTCGACGCGCTCGAGCGCAGCGCCGTCCAGCGAATCATCCTGACCCGTCCGGCGGTCGAGGCCGGCGAGCGGCTCGGCTTCCTGCCGGGCGACCTGTCGCAGAAGGTCGACCCGTATCTGCGTCCGCTGTACGACGCGCTGTACGACCTGATGGGGCTCGACAAAGTGGGCAAGGCGTTCGAGAAGGGCACGATCGAGATCGCGCCGCTTGCGTTCATGCGCGGCCGCACCTTGAACCATGCGTTCGTGATCCTCGACGAGGCGCAGAACACGACGCCCGAGCAGATGAAGATGTTCCTGACCCGGATCGGCTTCGGCGCGAAGGCGGTCGTCACCGGCGACGTCAGCCAGATCGACTTGCCCCGCGGCGCCGAGAGCGGGTTGATCGACGCCGAACGCATCCTGCGCCGGGTGCGCGGCATCGCGACGACGCGTTTCACCGCGGCCGACGTCGTGCGCCATCCGCTGGTGGCGCGCATCGTCGAGGCCTACGACGCGGCCCGCAATGAATAGTTGGCCCACCCCCGGAGCGCCTTCGGCGCTCCCCCTCGAGGGGGGCCCGTTCATCCTGAGGTATCGAAGGACGCTGGTGGCCCGGCGGAGCCGGATCCACGGCGTCCGCTTGATTCACACGAGCCTGCCTGGACGATGACCGCAGGTCGTCCCTCGCTCACGCTGTCGCTGCAGTTCGCCGACGCGGCCGACCGCGCGCTGCTGCCGCGTCACAAGGTCGCGCGCTGGATCCGCGCCGCGCTCGAGGGCCCGGCGGAGCTGACGGTGCGCATCGTCGGCGCCGACGAGGGTCGCGCCCTGAACCGCGACTACCGCGGCCGCGACTACGCGACCAATGTGCTGACCTTCGACTACAGCCGCGAACCGGTCGTCGCCGCCGACCTGGTGCTGTGCGCGCCGGTCGTGCGCGACGAGGCGAAGGCGCAGCGCCTGCCGCTGCTGGACCACTACGCGCATCTGCTGGTGCACGGCACGCTGCATGCGCAGGGCTACGACCACGAGAACGATGCCGACGCGCAGGTGATGGAGGCGCGCGAAAGCGAGCTGCTGCTGGCCCTCGGGTTTGCCGACCCTTACGCGAGATGAAACATCGCGCCGTGCTGCTGGCTCTGGCGGCGGCGACCGTGCTGCTGGCGTGCACGCGCGTATCGGCGCAAGCCGGGGCGCAAGTCGGGGCGGCGCCGGAGCGTCCCCGCATCGGCCTCGTGCTGTCGGGGGGCGGCGCGCGCGGCGGCGCCCATCTCGGCGTGCTGAAGGTGCTCGAGGAGCTGCATGTCCCGGTCGACGTGATCGTCGCCACCAGCGCCGGCGCGATCGTCGGCGCCGCCTATGCGAGCGGCATGCCGCTGGCACAGATCGAGAAAGAGATGAGCGGGCTGCGCACCGAGATGCTGTTTCGCGACATCGACCGGCGCGAAACACCGTTGCGGATCAAGGCCAACGACGCGATCAACTTCGTGGGTCCGGAGGCCGGGTTGAGGGGCGGCGGGCTCGAGCTGCCGAAGGGCGTGGTGGCCGGCGTCTCGATCGAAGCGGTGCTGCGCCAGCTGACCGAGCGCCAGCGCAACACCAACTTCGACAAGCTGCCGATCCCGTTTCGCGCGATCGCGACCGACCTCGCGAGTTCGCAGATGGTCGTGCTCGACCACGGCAACCTCGCGGTCGCGGTGCGCGCGAGCATGGCGATCCCGGCGGTCGTCGATCCGGTCGAGCTCGAAGGCCGGCTGCTGGTCGACGGCGGCCTCGCGCGCAACCTGCCGATCGACGTGGCACGCGCACTCGGCGCCGAGGTGGTCATCGCGATCAACATCGGCACGCCGCTGCGCACGCGCGAAGAGATCACCGGCATTCTGTCGGTGTCGGACCAGATCTCGCGGATCCTGACCAACACCAACGTCAACCAGTCGCTCGCCGAGCTCGGACCGCGCGATCTGCTGATCACGCCCGACCTCGGCAGCGTGCAGACCGGCGACTTCGACCGCCTGCCCGAGGCTGCCGCGGCGGGCGAGGCGGCGGCGCGGCGCGTGCGCGAGCAGCTGGCGCGTTTCGGCGTCGACGCGGCGAGCTACGAGCGCTGGCACGCAGCGCTCACCGCAGACCCGGCCGCCCGCAGCGAACGCATCGATGCAGTGCGAGTGACCGGCACGACGCGGGTCAATCCGGAAGTCATCATCGATTCGATGCAGACGCGTGCAGGGCAGCCCTTCGATCCGAAGGTGATCGACGAAGACATGAAGCGCATCTACGCGCGCGGGGACTTCGAGCGCGTGAGCTATTCGATCGTCGACGACCCGGCGAAAGGCCGCGTGCTGGTGGCCGACGTCGCCGAGAAATCGTGGGGCCCGAGCTATGTGCGCTTCGGCCTCGGCCTCTCGTCGGACCTGCGCGGCGATTCGTTCTTCTCGCTGGTCGCCACGCACCGGCAGACCTGGCTCAACAGCCTCGGTGCGGAGTGGCGCACCGATGCGCGCATCGGCCATACCGATCGCCTCTCGACCGAGCTCTACCAGCCGCTGACGCCGGCGCAGCGCCTGTTCGTCGCGGCGCGCGCGGAGGTGGCGCGCGAGCCCTTCGACGTCTACGACGACGCCGGCAGCCGCGTCGCACGCTACCGGCGCGGCACCTATGGCGGCGGCCTGGACCTCGGCACGCCGCTGGGCACTTTCGGCGAGCTGCGGGTCGGCGTCGAGCGCGGCCGGCTCAAGCTCTACAACGACACCGGCTCGATCCCGGCGTCGCTGATCATACCGAGCATCGAGATGGGCGGCGCGCTGGCACGCCTGCGGATCGACACGCTCGACAACCTGCGCTTTCCGCGTTCCGGCTTCTCGCTCGACGCGCAGGTCTACGCGTCGCGCAGCCGTTTTTTCGGCGCGACCGACAACTACACCAAGGCGTCGGCCAACGTCACGACCGCTGTCGCGAGCGGCCCGCACTCGCTGCAGCTGGGCCTGCGCGGCGCGACCAGCCTGGGCAGCAACGACTTGCCGGTCTACGAGCTGTTCAGCCTGGGCGGTTTCCTGCAGCTTTCGGGCTACAAGACCGACGAGCTGCTCGGCCGCGAGATGGCATTCGGGCGCATCGTCTACAACTACCGCGTCAGTCAGCCGGGGCTGCTCGATGGCGCGTACTTCGGCGTGTCGCTCGAGTCGGGCCGCATCGGCGCCGCGGTCACCGGCGAAAACCGCGCATCGGCGCGCACCGGTGCGTCGATCTACTTCGCGTTCGATTCACCGATCGGCCCGGTCTACATCGCCTACGGTCACGGCAACGGCAGCAACCAGGCGGTCTACTTCTATCTCGGTCAACCTTGACCGGTTTCGGGCGCTTGCACCCGCACCGATGTGCGGGCCGGCACCAGCACCGAGCCGATCGCCGCCAGCATCAGCAGCATCGCTGCGCCGTCCTGCCAGTGCAGCTGTTCATGCAGCCACAGCGCGCCCGACACGGTGCCGAGCACAGGGATCAGCATCACCGACAGCGACGACGCCATCGGCGGCAGGTTGCGGGCGAGCACCAGCCAGATCGGCTGCGCGAAGCCGATGATCAGGAACGCGTTGTAGAGGATGCCGGTCCACGCCGACGCGCCCGGTGCGACCCAGCGCGGCCGCTCGAACAGCACGGCCAGCGCGCTCATCACGAGCGTGGTCAGCAAGGTCATCCAGAAGATGATCGCGAGTGTCGGCGCCGCGATCTTCGTGCGCCGCAGCTGCTGCGTGCCGAGCGCCCAGGCCGCGGCGGCCGTCAGCATGCCGAGCGCAGCCCACGGCTTGCCGCTGACCGCGCCGAGCTCGTGCCACAGCAGCAGCACAACACCGAGCGCCGCTGCGCCGACGCCGCTCCACTGGCGCATGCCCAGGCGCTGGCCGTAGAGCGCGAGGCCGATCAGCGCCGAGAAGATCGGCATCGTGTAGCCGAGGATCGCCGCGCGGCCCGACGACAGCGACTGCAGCGACAGGATCGCGAGCACGTACCAGACGACCATGTTCGTGACCGTCAGCTTGCCGAGCTCGGGCCAGTCGCGCCGCGCGATGCGCAGCGGCGTCTTCATCGCGAGCGATGCGGCGAACAGCACCGGCAGGCCGAGCCACATCGAGATCGTGCGGAACGTCAGCGGCGGGAAACCGGTGATGCCGAGCTTCATCACCGGCCAGTTCAGTCCCCAGAAGAGGGTCAGCAGCACCAGCAGCGAGAGCTGCCGGACGCCGAGCGGGAAGTGGTGGTCGTTCGGATTCAGCGCGATCGCCCCAGGTAGCGCTTGCGCCAGAACCACCAGCTCAGCGCAATGCCGAGCGCGAGCATCAGCGTGAAGATGACCCAGAAGCCGCGCGCGCTGTGGATCAGCGGCAGGCCCTCGAAGTTCATGCCGAAGAAGCCGGTCACGAGGTTCAGCGGCATGAAGATGGCCGTCAGCACGGTCAGCGTGCGCATGATCTCGTTGGTGCGGTTGCCCTGTGCCGAGAAGTGCATCTGCACCGCGTTCTCGATCGACGACTCGAGCCTGCGCACATGCGAGAGCACGCGCTCGATGTGCTCGAGCACGTCGCGCGAGCGCACCCGCAGCAGCTCGCGGTCGCGCTGCGCGCTCGGCTCGGCCTCGGTCGGCCATTCGTCGAGCGCGTCGATCCACTCGACGATCGCGGCGCGCTGGTCCTCGCAGGTGTCTTCGAGCAGGTGCAGGCTGTTGCGCGAATCGAGCAGCGTCTTCCAGCCGCCGAAGTTCGCGCGCGGGTCGAACAGGCTTTGCTGCAACGCGTCGAGTTGCCGGGTCAGCGCGCGGCGCAGTTCCAGGTAGCTGTCGACCATGTAGTTGACCATG
>Ga0105237_10004555_pt1 | contig 16014 bp, 17 predicted proteins | sample KBSC24metaG_FD_81520 | JGI IMG/M metagenome (GOLD analysis project Ga0105237, IMG submission 81520) | Corn rhizosphere microbial communities from Kellogg Biological Station, Michigan, USA - KBS C2-4 metaG | ecosystem: Host-associated > Plants > Roots > Rhizosphere > Soil | place: Michigan, USA... | reverse complement strand
GTCGGACATTCGCCGGATGAATGTGGCCATGACAAGGGCCCGGAAAAAGCTGGTGATCGTTGGGGATAGCGCCACGCTGTCCCGGTCTCCTTTCTATGCAGGGCTGATCCGGTATGCAGAGGAACAAGGCGCTTATCAGAGCGCCTGGGAGCTGGTAGACGGCTAGTACAGGATGAGAAAATAAACCCAGGCAATAAAAAATAATTGCAGGGGAACTCTGAACCAGAGATAAGCGGGTCCCTTCCCACCGGTAGCGGTTTTTTCATAATCGATGTGGTGGAACGCCGCATATATATTTGCCGGCAGCATCACCATAAAGAACAGTACCAGCAGCACGCCGGTGTTCGCAAACCAGTCATTGAGAAAAAGGCCGATCGCGGCCGCTACTTCCACGACACCTGTAAAATATACCAGCCCTTTTCTGAAAGGGACAAAGGCAGGGAGCATCATTTCCATTCCCCGGGTAAAGACAAAATGGGCGATGGCGGTGAACAGCAGCATGACGGCCATGGCGATCCTTGCCGACAGCCGGTAGTCCCACCAGCCATTCATCCAGCGGATTATCAGAAAACTGATCAGGAAGCTGGTCAATAAAACAATCAGCGGCTTCATGACGCAAATTTCGGAGATTTATTTAGCTTTGAGGCATGCCAAAACTATTATCCACCACGATCCTCCTTTTTCTCGCGTTTGCGAGCGCATTTGGACAAGCCGACAGCTCGAATACATGGCATAAGCCTTATACCATCAACAAACCCGTGGATATTTCCCTTACTGCGGGATTAGCGGGCTTTACCGTTTATAATTTCGCAGCGATAGGAAAAAAGGACGCCACCAGCGAGGCCAAGGTGCTGAGCCTTACAAAGAATGATGTCAACGGGTTCGACCGCTGGGCCATACTTCCCTATAACAAGAATGTGGACAAAGCAAGCTATATTCCCTTTTATCTGGCTATACCCTACCCCGTTATCTTTCTGGGACTGGATAAGAAGATGCGGAAAGACTACCTGGAGCTGAGCTTCCTCTATTTGCAGGCTATGTGTATAACGGGCGCGCTTTATACTACTTCCGTGCATTACTTCAGCCGTCTGCGGCCCCTGGTATACGATCCGGCAAGCCCCATGGCAGAACGTACTTCCAGCAATTCCCGGAATGCCTTCTTCGCGGGTCATGTCGCGTTAGTAGGTACGTCTACTTTCTTTATGGCGCAGGTCTTCGCAGACTATCACCCTGATTCAAAACTGAAATGGGTAATGTATGGAGCCGCCGGTCTGGCGACAGGAGCTACAGCCTATATGCGACACCAGGCGGGCGAGCATTTTCCTTCAGACATACTCGTTGGAACAGCGGTAGGTACACTCTCCGGGCTGCTCGTGCCCAGACTGCACAAGAGCAAATTAGTAAAGAACAGGAAGCTCAGCCTTATTCCCTATGCCGGACCGGCCTCAGGACTGGCTCTTTTTTACAAGCTATAGCTACTCGGATTTGCGGAGGAAGATATCTCCGCTGATCGTTTCCAGGCTGATGGGCTTCCCACCTCCATTGAACAGGTCCGATATATTTGTCCCCGCTCTCCGGCTGCTCTTGTCGGCGTTGACGACAAGGTTGGTATAGACCGTGCCCGTGATGGTATTCAATTTAAGGTCCGCCTTGCGCGCGGGGTCGATGGACAGGTCGATAAAGCCGCTGATGGTCTTGGCGCGGATCGAGGCCGTCCGGCCGGCGATGGTGATATTGCCGTTGATGGATTCGACGGAGATATTGGCATTCTCCGGAATATAAACGTCGCAATAAATATGCGATTTAAAACAGCTGCAGTCATTATTGAAATTGCGGCGCTTGCTTTCCGAGTCCTTGAACTTCGCCAGGACCGCCACCGTGCGGCCATCTTCATTGAAGGCGATCTGGTAATCGTCATTGTCCTTGTTGTCATTGATATCTATAGACGTCTTTACATAGACGTCGCTCTTATTCCAGGTGAAGATCCGGATAGAGTCGGCGATCTGGATATTGAGGGATATAAGGTCCTTATTGGAAAAATCCATGTGCTTTTCGATGATCTTTTGAGCGCCGGCCTGTGGGACGAACAGACGGCCCAGCAGGAGCGACAATAGGAGTCGTTTCATAATGATAAGTTTTTATTTCTTTCTCAAATAGATATTTCCGTTGATACTGTTTATTTTCAAACTGACCCCTCCTCCATTGAGCTTTGCGTTGATCGCACCGCCGCCGACACGTTTCAGCTGCCTGTCATCTGCCGGAAGCTCGAAGTCGCTGTACATCCCTCCCTGCATATTCCTCATTTCCAGGTTGACGGCAGCGCTCGCAGGCAGGGTGACGTCTATCTCTCCGTTGATGGAAGCAATGGACGTGGGTTTATCCTTGCTGATCTCGTTGAATACTACGTTGATCGTGCCGTCGATGGTGGACAGCACCAACGGTCCTATAGAGTTCTTTATAGTGATGCCGCTGCAGATATTTACGTCTATCTCATTTTTCATATTCGAGATCTCCGCGGAATTGTTGAATTCGCATTCGCTGCTGATCTTCAGCGCGAGGTTGTCCGGGACCTTGATCCGGTAGCCGCTCTGTTTGTTAAAGGGCACCAGACAGATGATGGTTATCGTGTTGGCGGATTTTTCCACAGCCAGTCCCAGACCGGTATTGTCGGCGCCGCCCTTGTAGACGGGTTTCAGGCCTTTGGCCCTGTCCGGCGGGGTAAGATTGGGTCCGGATACGACGATCTCGTTCCCCGAATACCCTTCGACAGGCAGATCGCCGCTAAAATCCTTTAATACCAGCTGGATCTCCTTTGAGTTGGTCACCTGTGTCTTGTATTCCTGGGCAGGAAGGGTTTGGGCTGCCAGCAGGGCAATGGAAAGCCCAATGCAATAGCTCATTGCTTTTTTCATGTCAATTGTTTTTATGATGGATGATGGCCTTATATAGAGCGAAGGCCTTTTTCTGCAATATTCTTTACTTCTTTGGATGTCTTGTCACTCGAGATTATGTCCTGCAAAGACCTTTTGGCCCTTGGCTCTTTCATTTCCGTAAGCAGATTGATCAGCACGATCTGGACAATGGGCTCTGTCTGTCGGGGCAGGGAATTGACAAGGCTCTCGCGCACATACGGGTTGTCCGGGAACCTTGCCAGGGAATACAAACAAGCCAGGCGTACATTGGGATTCTTATCATGATCCAGAGTATTTACCAGGGCGTCGATCACCTTTTGATCCGGAGAGGTCATCTCTTCGACATAGTTCACGGCCTTGATCCTTTCGCTGGCGGACTCTTCCTTCAAAAGACTAAATAGAAGGGTGTCGGAACTGTTGCCGGATGGCCTGGCGGCCACGGGGAGGTCAGATCTTTCCACCCGTTTGCCGGACAATGCCCAGCCAATGCCGATGCCAGCGGCCAGCAACACCACGGCAGCAGCCATATTACGCCAGAAGACCAGGCGGCGCACAGGGCGGACAGCCACTTTTTGGGCCTCCTCTTCAGCGCGCAGCATCTGAAGAAATTGTCGTTCCAGATCCGGCCCGGGGGCAGCTTCGGGCACCCCCTTGATCAAATGGTTCAGATGATCCAGTTCCGATCGTAGGGCAGCACATTGTTCGCAGCCTTCTATATGTTTTTCCAAGGCCTGCCGGACCGAGGAAGGGATATCCTCCCCCTGTGCGTCGATCAATATACCTTTCATTTCTTCACAGGTCATATGTACTTATTGTTGTTTAAAATAAAGTTTCCTCAAATGTAGTATCGCTCTGTGCATCCGCACTTTTACGGCAGCCACCGACAGTTCCTGCTGACGTGCGATCTCCTCATATTTAAGTCCCTGGTAGCGGCTCAGAACGATGAGCTCCCGCTGATCGGGGTCCAGCTGGCTCATGGCACGTTCCAGCTTTTCAAAATCATCTTCTCCATAGCCGTCATGCGGGACGGCGGGTGGATCGGACCGGATGGCTTCCTGCGAGGTCAGGGGATAGGTCCGCTGCTGCTTGCAGAAATCGAGATGTGTATTCCGGGCTATCCGGTACATCCATGATCGGAAATTGCCTGCCGAAGCATCGAATGTATGCCGGTAGCGTAGGATCCTGTAGAACAGGTTTTGGGTCAGATCCTCGCTTACCGCCGGGTCAAAGGTAAGATGGAGGAAAAAGTTGTATAATTTGACGTTGTACCGTCCGAATAATACAGACAGTTCGGACAAATGCCCGTCCTTGACCCGATGCATTATTTTTTCGTCTGTTGATTCAAGCACCCGAAACAGCTGTTTTTCGTGAATAATGGCTCCTGGACCCGAGGGACCCGTGGTCCACCCAGTAGAATACTCCGAAAATGGTATAAGGTTACAGCCCCAACCATCTTTTTTTGTAACTTTAGCAGGTTTAAAATTATGTCCTCTCTTAGAGCCGAGCAAAAGATTCATTACACCCTGCGTATTGCCATCGCCATGTGCTTTATTGGGCACGGGGCATTCGGTATTATTACAAAAGAGATATGGACCCACTATTTTGCCGTATTTGGCATCGGAAGGGTGCTGGCCTACCGGCTCATGCCAATGGTCGGCGTCATTGATATCCTGCTGGGCATCCTTATGCTGATCCGTCCGATGCGGTCGATTGCGGGCTGGCTGGTGGTCTGGGGACTGATAACCGCGGCTTTGCGGCCATTGTCGGGTGAGCCTTTTGCGGAACTGATCGAACGGGGGGGCAATTTTGGGGCGCCCCTGGCCTTCCTTCTGTTGTCCAGCGGGATGGGATGGTGGAAAAAGATACGGCCGGAGGACTCGGGCCATCTGCCCCAGGTCACAATTTGTCTGCGGATAGCGGGCTTTCTGCTGCTGACAGGTCATGGCTGGCTCAACCTTATCGGGAAAAAGGGACTCATCGATCAATATACGGGACTTGGATTTACCCACCCGGAAAACGTTGCGTTATGGGTGGGCATTTTTGAAGTGGCCGCAGCCGTTTCGCTCCTCGTCCGGCCCTGGCGGTCGCTCCTCCTGGTGCTCATCATCTGGAAAATGGGCACGGAACTGTTCTATCCGCATCATGAGGTCTTCGAATGGATAGAGAGAGGCGGCAGCTACGGGGTCCTGCTTGCATTGTGGTTTATTACAAAAGAACGTTCCACCCGGCAGAGTTATATTTCCCTCGCGACATAATCCCTTATCTCCCGCAAAATATTTTCCGGCATTGACGGGTCAATATATCTTTCCGGCTGGTAGGGACCCGCTTCGGGTGTCCGCTGCAAGTGCTTCAGATAAGCAAGGGCGTTGTTGCGGATGACATTGTATAAAAAGGCCCTGTTATTAACATCCCCCACCAGATCCGCCCGTTTCAGCCACAGTATGGCAAGCGCTTCCATGGTCAGGTTCTGTGCAGAAACCTTATCATGAACCAGCGATTGGGAAAAAGAATAAAAAGAAGGGTAATATCGAAAAAACAGATCTCTGAATGCTTCGGGTGAGCCTTCCTGATCAGTCATGGTAAATGATTAAATTGGGTCAATTTAATAAATGGCTATCCCAATTGCTGTCGGGCAATCCATCTTTCTGACTGTTGGACCAAGGTAAATAACGTGAGGAATAATATTGCTCTATGGCGGCGCCAATGGCTTCTGTCAGTCCCGTGGACTCTTTTTCAATGTCCGACCAGATGTCTTTTTTATTATATACGAGTGCCAAAGGCTCTTCATCTCCGTCGGGGAAATTTACAAGGAATATCACTATTGTATTGACGACTATCGGCTGGACAACAACCCAGTTCCACAGGTCGTTGAACCGGTACTCTACTTCAAAGCTACTTTCCAAAGGCAGGGACTCCTGAATGGAAGAGGCATACGGGATATTCCTTAACCTGTTGAGTCTTAATCGAAAACCAGACATAGTAAAAATTTAAATGATTACGATATTGGTCTAAAAACTACGGGTATCCTTGTGCGTCATGGTCTCGGGAAAGCACGGGATTTTGAAGGACACAGGTTGTTGGCTTAAGACACTTGATCTGAAGAGATCGCTGATATGGATAGGCAAATATTATTAGCTTTAAGGTAATGAAAAGTAGAATTAATTCTACAAGCTGTTCTTTTTTATTACTGAATTTAGTATGACTTTCTCCATTACGGGGAAACCCTTATCCGGGTATTTTTCAAGAAAGATTATGCAACCACAAATATTATTGGCGGACGACCATAGTATGATCCGGAAGGGTTTAAAATTACTCTTGCAACTACATTTTGGTTTCACGGACGTCAGTGAAGTAGTAAGCTGTAATGAGCTGATGAAGGAATTGACAAAGAGAAGATACAGCCATCTGATACTGGACATTATTTTGTCGGATGGGAGTACGCTGGAGATACTCCCGAATATTCGCAAGGTATATCCGGAATTGCGGATAATGGTATTTTCCATGCAGCCGGCAGAGGTCTATGGAAAGGCTCTCAAGCAGTACGGCATCGAACATTATCTTCCCAAGACAACACCGGAAGAAGAAACGATACGTCTGCTCCAACGCTTTCTCCAGAACGAGCAGCCCATCCGGGAGCATTCTGCCCAGCGATATCCTAATAATCCCTTTTCGGCCCTGGCGCCCCGCGAGCTGGAAATACTGCATTATGTATTAAAAGGGCTGGGTACAAAAGAGATTGCGGAAACCCTGAATGTAAGAATGAACACCGTCTCGACGGTAAAAAACCGGATATTCGAAAAGACACATACGGCCAATTTGAAAGAACTCATAGAATTAGCCACTTTATATAACGTAAATTATTAAGCCGTATATTGGGGGCATGTCATTGCGAAGCCTCCTGTTATTCTTCTTCATTTTAGGGAAATGCCTGAGCGGACTGTCCCAGGAAAGAACGGCTCCAGGCTACCGGATCGAGCGTTTTACCACCGATAACGGACTGCCCTCCAATGGCATCAAGGGATTGCAATGGGATGAGACCACCGGCTTTCTTTGGCTGGCCACCGAAGCAGGGGTCACCCGCTACAACGGGATGGATTTTTTTACCTTTTCCAAGGCCAATACTCCCGAGATCGTCTCGGAACGGATGCTTTTCCTCTTTAAGAACCAGGCAGGCCGGATCTATACCTCCGATGAGACGGGGAATATCTTTTTTGTCATGCAAAACCGTCTGCAATACCTGGGTCAGGTGAAGCTGGATGCCCGCCCTTCCGCATTCAAGCTCGTCGGGCTGGCAGCATCGGGGAAAATGTTCCGTCAGTCGGCCGACCAGCCCCCCTCCCATTTCGGGTTTAGTTTTTTGGAAGAGACGCTGATCCCTGTGAACGAAGACCGTATCATCCTGTACCATAAGGATACGATCTATGACTATCGTGTCGGGAGACTGGAGCCCGTCCCCATAACGGCCCTGGAACCAGGCTCCAGGGTCTTTTACCTGGATGATCATCTTTTTGTACTTACCCCGCGGCAAAATATCTACCGGCTAAGTTTGGACTCCTTTACCCGCCAGCCGGTGAAGTGGGGCCTGAAGGGAAAAGGACAATTGTTCTGGACCAACAGCATGAAACACCCCATCCTGATTGCAGGCCATGATGCATGGCTGGTGTCCTACACCGGCGGGCTGCTGACGGGGCGGCTTATCTGCGATGTGGTGCCTTTGGACGCCGTTCTGTCCTTTGCCGAATATGATGAAAAGGACGACATCCTATTTCTGGGGACCAACTCCAAAGGGATCATTATAGTGCGGAAGAACAAAGTGCGCCCTATAAAAGCAGCCCATCTCCCACCCAACGGGGTTACATCCACCTATAGCCAGCTGGCGCTGCCCGGCGGAGCCATTCTTACCAATAATGGCGATGTACTGGGGGGCCCTCCTCCCCCGCCTGGCATGCTTCCCATACGGACCAATTTCAACAATTATATATATAAGGACGGGGATAGTATCCTGTGGTACAGCAATGGGGATAGTATTTATTCCTATAACTACCACAAGAGGAAGACCCATATGATCCGCGCCGGCAAAGGCTCCATTACCGACGGTTTTATCCGTATAGACAGCAACATCTATACTGCCAATGCCGTCGGCATCGGAGTAATAGGCGAGGAAAGTGTCAGCTATCTCCACCGGTGGCCCGAGGCCGACGTCAACAGCAATGTACCCTTTGCCATGGTAGAGCTTAGCCCGGGCGTACTGGCCATCGGATGCTGTAACGGACTCTTTTCCTTCGACCTGCGCAGCCACCGTCTGGATACGCTGTTCCGCAGCCCCGGCATCTGTGTCCGCGCATTGTGGCGGCACGAAGGCTATCTTTTTATCGGCACCCACGGAAAAGGTATCTATATCTGGAAGGACGGGGTCCTGAAACCCATTCCGATGGATAAAAGCAATTATCTCCAGTACGCGCATTGCTTTATTCCCGACAAATTGGGGTTTTGCTGGATCAGCTGCAACAAAGGACTGTTCAGGGCAAGACCGTCGGAAATGATAAATGCCTTTGAAAAAGGCGATTCCATGCTGTATTATCATTATTATGGAAAGAATGATGGCATGGATATCACCGAGCTCAATGGCGGATGTACTCCCTGCGCGCTGATGCTGAATGACACTACCGTGTCCTTTCCGTCCATGGACGGACTTATCTGGGTGGACCCCACCCGTCCTCTGGCCCAGTTGCCGGAAGGATCTATTTATATCGATGCTTTTACGGTAGATGGGAAAAAGATGGATATGACATCCCTGCTGAGACCCAATCTGCCATCCAATACCAGGGAGCTTGGTTTTTCGTTGGGTTTTCCTGCCTGGGTCAACAAAGAGAATCTTTATATCGAATATAATTTGGATCCGTATTTGAAGGACTGGCAGATATTGGACATAGGACATAATCCAAGCCTGCACTTCAGCAACCTTCCCCCCGGTGACTATGTGCTGCATGTAAGAAAGATCAATGGATTTGGAAAAGACAATTACGCCCTGGCAGAGTCCTCCTTTAGCATCGCGTCACGCTGGTACCAGCAACCATGGGCATGGCTCCTGTGTCTCTGCTGTCTTACAGGACTGATAGCCTCGATCGTACGTCTGCGTACCCGTCAGTTCAAGGTGAGACAGTACCGGCTGGAGCTGCAGATCGCGGCTAAGACGAAGGAGCTGAAGCAAAAGAATGAAGAGCTGGAAAGAACCGACCTTATCAAGACCCGCCTGATCTCCATCATCAGTCACGACCTGGTCACCCCCTTGAAATTCCTGCACCTGGCCGGTAAAAGCCTTATCGAGAAGAAAAGCGAACTGCCGGAAGAGCTGCAGAGGGAAACCATTACCGAGATCATGAACACTTCAAAGGAGCTGGAGCTTCTTTCGACCAATATCCTTAACTGGATCAAATACAGGAATGAGGACAGGAGACTGGTAAAGGAAAGCTTCAATCTTCATTTGCTGGTCCGTCAGCTATTCGGTCTTTTCAATTCCATGGCCAAGCAAAAGCAGATACGCCTGATCAACCAGGTGGACGAACAGCTGTCGTTATACCAGTTCATCGAACCCGTAAAGATCGTATTGTACAACCTAGTGCTCAACGGAATCAACTTCACATCCGAGGGACATATCGTGGTCAGCAGCGAACCGGCGCCTGAAGGGATCGCTCTTATTATCGAGGACACCGGCGTCGGAATGACACAGGAGCAGATCAACAATATCATGGCCGATCACTTTATCATTTCTTCCGCCAATGTCGACAGACGCAAAGGCAATGGCCTGGGCTATCTTATTATCAAAGACCTGCTGAAGATCATCCGGGGAACCCTTCTTATCCGGAGCGGGAAGGGAAAAGGTACAAGAGTGAAGATCCTCCTCAGCGGCAGTACAGCTCTTCCAGATTTGACCCACCTGTTCGAGCCAGGGGTCTAAAGCCGGCAGCCCGGCAATATTGTTTTTCAGATGGACGAAAAATATCCAGAGCCGTGATCAACCTCCTCACTTCCGGGAATCCGAGCAAAAAGTCAGTACAGCTCTGCCATACGGCAAATGCAAATGCATCGGATGGACTGTCATTGATGACGGGCAGGCGCTCCAGGCTGAACTTATAATCCCCGGGGAGGGCAGGATAGAAATTCCCCATGACATGCTGCTGAATGCGGTGGACAATGGCCAAAAAAGCCGGCTGACCATCGATGATCCCCAAAAAGGACTGTCCAAAGTCCGATAAGGCAAGCATGGTCAGCTCATCCTTTTTTGTCCTGAAAAGCGTTTCCGCGATCTCCGCTCTCTCCGGAAGTTCAAGGTAAGCCAGCCCGCGAAGCAAAAGCTCATCGGTGGGAAGAGACAAAGGCCTTAGGGAAATGGTTATCCCTTCCCTGGAAAAGTGCTTTTCCCAAAACACTTCATATACATCGGCCATGTCGAGGGGTTGACAAAGATTTCCCGAATAGTGACTTTTACTATCGTGGGTCATAAGAGGGTTTACGCTATTGAAATTAATTTATATCAGTAATACAAGGACGTAAATTCTTTTGAACCACTTATCTGACATTACATGAATACTCTTACGAAAGGAAGCTCTGACATCAACAAAAGGGCGATAGGTCCCTTTTTAAGGGACAAGGACGGAGCAGGTTCATGGAACGGCAACAAAAAGGCCGGTCATAAGACCGGCCCACAGGGTGTATTAGGGGGTAGGGGTTAATAGCTATTTATAACGACGGATCCTTCCAGATATTCCTCCGTTGGATGATAAATAAAGAGACAGCTGCCATTCTTTACCGTACGGATGATCTTTGGACTGATGCCGGTAGGCATGGCCGGACATCCCTGGCTGGTGCCGATGCTGCCGAAATCGGACATGTATTGCGGGTTGACATAGGAAGACCCGTGTAAAACAATGTTCCTTTTGGCAGCCTTGTCATTGTATCCCGTGTCTACACCGCTGATACGGAGCGAAAGACCATTACGTCCGACATAGGTTCTTTTGGTGACATAGAAACCCAGGCTGCTTTTATAGGAGTCGGGGTCATTGGAAAAAGAGGTAGCATAATCTTCCCCGGAATTCTGTCCGTGTGCTACATAAGTGCGATACAACAATTTTTTATGACGGACATCGATGACATACATACGCTGGCTGTATGACGGCTGGCTAAAATCACAGATGGTAAGCACGCTCTTCTTACGGATAAGTCCTTTCTTCAACAGGTTGTGATAACCCCTCCACGCATACTCGAAAGCCTGTTCATTCAGGCCATCGTTCTCCAGGTCCATATAGCTGTACAGGAGTACAGCCTGGTTGATCACCGCCTTTAGCTCACGGGCCCTGGCGCCACTGGTAGCAGCGGCAGCACTGGCTTTCGCGGCAGCGCTCACCACGGTAGATGTCACGCTTGCACGGGAGGCCACAGATACCCTGGTAAGGTTGACGGAAGCAGCCACATGGATACGCCGGACATCCGCAAGCGGAGTGGTCTCGTTGGTTTCTGAATACAAAGGAGAAGCAGTCAGCGAAGTATAGTTGACAAACTTTTTGATGACGGAAGATGAATAATAAGGCAGCTCCAGGTCTTTTCCCAGGGGCTTTTCGGCGCCATCATCCTTGCTGCTGCCCGTTAGCGAGGGCGCGGTCAGGATCATGGAAGATAGGGTGACCTTGTATAGAAGGCTGGTCAGGATTCGCATGGAATTTTGGATTTTAGGATAATTAGGATCTTAACGTTGGTCTTTTCTCTTTTTTGTCATTTCAAGGGTCGGTTTTAATGATGAAAGAATTTTTTTCCACCAGCATATCGTCCTTAAACAGCTCGTACTGAAAAAGGCCTGCGTGACGGAAATTCACTTTTTCAACGATCAACAGAGAATCCCGGATGTGCCCGATCTCAAACAGGAATTGTTCCCGCTGGTCGAAAAAACGGATCTTGTAACTGCCCCTGGATAAAGGAACAACTATCCTTAGACTGCTGTTCTTCTCCCTCCGGACGTATTCCGAAGCGATCCGTTCTTCTTCCGGACTGAGCCACCCGGTGTCCTTAACAATAATATATAACGGATAAAACCCGGAAATATGACTACACCGGGGATAAGAATAATAAAAATCGGCTTTATTAGCTTTAGCAACGGCCGTCAGCAAAACTGCCGTAGCAAGAAAGGCAAGATACTTGTCTTTCCAGGACAATGGATCGTGCATAGGTTTGGAATTCTTATATAAAAAAAATCAAATATCTGGGATTGCGGTGTTCATAGATTTAATAAAGTTTACGGTATAGGACATTGTCTTTATTTTCCGGTGTCCATCACGCGGTATCTTCTTTTACCTGTTTGATGGATACTACCGGCGGTATGTCTTTCGTGTCCTTAATTTTTGACTGGAGTTGGCAGTACTCTTTTTGCACTTCGAGTATCTCAGCACTGACATCCGCTACTTCGCTCTCCAAAGCTGCGATCTCTTTGTCTCTTTTGGCAAGCTGTCTGCTGCGAAAAAGAAACCCTGCAAAGGCAGCGAGCCCAAGCGATATCAAAAAGGTAAGGACATTCATTGTTAGGTCGAATGATACTGGCATAACAAAAGATTTAGGTGGAAAATGGCCCGTGAAAAACCGATTTCTCCAACTCTTTAGCAATTTATTACGCAGGCAGACCAACCAACAGGGAAAGAATATCTGGTCGATGGATGAAGCATACCAGGGGTATGCCGGGAAGAGTAGATTTTACTCATAGAGTACGGATTTGTTTCCTATAAAATTACCCCCCCCCGCCGCCGTACCTTACTCATTTCGCTAAAAATACCCCCTCATAAGGACAAATGGACCCTTTTGAGTTTTTTTTCTACCCACTGGCGCTATATCCTTTTATTTGGCCTATTTTTAACCCCTTAACAGCCCTGCCCAGGACCCAGGTCTGAAATAAGGTTAAGGCATGATAAAGATGGCTTTTTTGTTTTCGGTCATTTCCGTCCTGTTTTTATCTGTAATACCTTCTCTCGGACAACAACCCGAAGTCTCCAACGGATATTTTGTCCAGCATTTTACCGATGAAAACGGGTTACCGCAAAACAGTATTAACGATCTTCTTTTTGACGATAACGGATATTTATGGCTGGGATCGCAGGTGGGATTGATCTGCTGGAACGGGTATTCCTTCAAGCTATTTTATCCGAATGACAAGCCCATTATGGAATCCAATGTCCGGCTGCTGGGCAAGAACAGCAATGGTCACATATATTTCCAGACGGACGACAAGAACCTGTACTGCTATCCCGGGAACAATAGCCACCGGCTGAATCCAGTGAACACGGCAGGTCAGAAAGGCCCCCAGCTCCTGAATGCCCGTAAACAGTTATTCAACTTTACCCACTTCCTGAAGGACAGCATACCGGGAACTTCTTCCGAGAGACGCAGGCTTATCTTCGAGGACCTTTTCGATCACAATGACAATTTCTATCCGCTGGATCCTGTCAGCACTTACCTGGTCTATCACGACAGCCTATACTACTACGACGGACATTGCATACAGGGTCTCGCCGGAACGAAAGGCAGCAGCTTTCTCCTCTCCGGAGGAAAGCTATACCTGCTAAAAAAAGGATATGTGACCGGGGTATATGAAGGCGATAAGAAGATAGCCGGAATATCCCCCATCGACGGCCCTCTGCTAAAAGATCTGTCAGGGGCTGAGAGCATACATATCCGCCTTTTTTCTTCAAATAACTTCCATCATTTATTGGCTGGCAGTCGTTTATATCGTTTGACCCCGAGTGGGAACGGGGCCCTGAAAAGCCAGTTCCTGCTGGATCTTGGATTTATAAATGCTATTTCCATGGTGGAATATAATGAGCGCCTGAACCTGCTGCTGGTCGCTACAGGGACGGACGGATTCTATTATTTGCATAAGAGCCCTTTTCAGGCGGATGGCTTTCCGCCTGAATTGAGAAAGGAATTGGAAGGGCATCCTTTCGGTCCTTTGGCGCTGTACAGGGATTCTGCGATACTTACCTCTCATTTCGGATTTGATGCCGCCGGCAGGTCCTGGAGGATGCAGGACGACCAGGATATATGGCACAGATGTATCTTTATCAGCCGGAAGGAAGAAATATGGGGAGCTGCTGATAATCTTCCCCGCCAGCTGACACCGGACATGAAGGTGGTAAAGGTCTTCCCCGCTCTGGATGCCTCCGTAGTGGATTATAAGGAAGATAAACAGGGCCGTTTGTACTGCCTGACGGAACATTCGCTCTGGCGTCTGCAAGGTGACAGTTTTCGCCTCCTCTTTTCAGGCAGACAGCTGCCTTTAAAGGGAAGCAACGAAACTTTCAGTCCCGTGGGGTCCCATCGACTCTGGATCGGGAATGTTTCCGGGCTGATGGAATACGATCAGGACAAAGGAACGTTGACGACTGTGCCGGAGCTTGAGGGTGCGCATGTGCGGTGTATTCATCCCTGCCGGGACGGGTCCATATTGATAGGTACGTACGGACAGGGATACTACTACTATCGGCGGGAGCAGTTCAGACATATGCCGATGGACAAAAACGAATTCCTCATTACAGCGCACTGCTTCCTGGAAGACAGGCAGGATAATATCTGGATCCCTTGTAACAAAGGCCTGTTCAAAGTACCCAAAGCGGACATCGACGCCTGGTTCGACTCGACAAGCTTCCAGCTTTATTACTATTATTATGGACGTCGTGACGGGCTGCTTACCAATGAATTCAACGGGGGTTTCAATGCGTCAGGGATACTGACAACAACAGGGTTTGCCGCTCTTTTATCCATGAAAGGAATGGTTTGCTTTCACACGGACAGTCTGTCCTCTGAATTCCCCAGGGGAAGGGTGGATATTGCCGCCATCGACATCGATGGTCAATCCTGGAGCAGGACCGACTCCATAAAGCTGACCGCCGGCTATAACAGCCTGCTGGTGACCCTGTCCTGCCCTTTTCTGGGGGAAAGGACCAATCTGCACCTGGAGTACAATGTCAGGGGGCTGGATGAACAATGGAAGGAAGTGCCGGAAGAGGGTATCTTAAATCTGAGCCGGTTGAGGCCGGGTCATTATACATTAAGGGTCCGCAAAGTGAACGGATTTGGTAAGGATAATTATTCTTATCGCGAATGGCCGCTTGTCGTGGCCCCGCACTTTTATCAGGCGGCTTGGTTCTGGCTGCTGACAGGTCTGGTATTGCTGGTATTGATGGTGGCCGTGATCCAGCTGTCGTTGAAGCTGGGAGAAAAACGCAAAGAGGTAAGGGTGAGGGAGGAGGAATCGCAACAGGCCCTATTACAAAGCGGCAACCTCCGGCAAAAGCTTATTTCGCTGGTGATCCATGATCTGCGCAGCCCCCTGCGTTTTCTCACGATGCTGTCCAGCGACCTGCACGACAATCATGCCAACTACTCCGAGACGGAGACAAAAGAGCGTACGTACTGGATCAAGAAGGGAGCACAGGATGTCTATAATTTTTCGGAGGATTTTCTTCTGTGGGTCACCAGCCAGCGGGATAACTTCAGCATTAACCGGCGGCCGATCCAGCTAAGCCGCCTTTTACAGGAAGTAAATGATTTCTTTCTGGAACAGGTGCAGCAGAAAGGGAACATTATCTCCTACGAGGCAGATGAGGACCTCCAGGCATATTCCGATCCGCACATACTCATTACCATCATCCGCAACCTGGTCGACAATGCCAATAAATACACAGACGGGGGTAAGATCGCTCTTCGTGCCTATGAAGAGGACGCCTATCTGCTGATCACCGTCAGCGATACGGGAAGAGGGATGAGCCCAAGACAGATCGAGTATTTCCAGATGGGGCTGGATAATATAGGCAGCGGAAGCCACCTGGGACACAAGTTCGTTTTCGACCTTACGCACCGGCTGAATGGTACCGTGTCTATCACGAGCAAAGAAGGCCAGGGAACAACATTCACGCTGACCTTCCCAAAAGCGCAATAAAAAAGCCGGACACGGGTCCGGCCAATGGGTCGACAGGAAGCCAAAAGGTTTATGCGAGGTTGTCCATCTGCTTTTTATATTTCCCGGGTGTGATCCTGTAAATCTTCTTAAAGGCGAGAATGTAAT
>Ga0105237_10004554_pt1 | contig 16018 bp, 12 predicted proteins | sample KBSC24metaG_FD_81520 | JGI IMG/M metagenome (GOLD analysis project Ga0105237, IMG submission 81520) | Corn rhizosphere microbial communities from Kellogg Biological Station, Michigan, USA - KBS C2-4 metaG | ecosystem: Host-associated > Plants > Roots > Rhizosphere > Soil | place: Michigan, USA... | reverse complement strand
CCCGGCCTCCGCGCCAGAGCTTAGCCCCGGACACCAAGCCGCTCCAGCCGCCTAAAAATAATCGGAAGCTGCTGCAAACTTATGTGACTTATGACACACTTCAATGCAGCGGTTTTACGCGACCAAAGCTCGGTTCTTTGCGCCGAAGACAAATTCAACGTCGAGACGTGAGCGCGGCGCTCAGTTAGCAACGGTGCTTAAAAAAGAGAGCCCGTCCAGATAGCTGAACGGGCCGCTCATCAAATTCTTCACAGTTCAGGCAACGACCGCTGTGCGCGGTGCGCGCACACAACGGTCAGTCACAATCTCAATCGAGATCGTCGGGGTGCACCCGGCGGCGCCGGCGCAACGGTTCCCTCGAACGAGACTCTGAATCACGCCCCTCGCGAAGCAGATCGCCCAGCTTTCGAAGAGGTGTCTCGACCATCCGGTCTCTAATTCCGGCCATCATTCGATCGGCCATCCGGTCAGCGAACCGCTTACCCTCGTCGAGATCGAAGTCGAAAAGATCAATGTCCAGCAAATCTTCACGGTACTGGCGCTTGCGGCGTTGCCGCTCGGCATCAGCCCATGCCTGCTTCTCGTCTTCGTTCGGACCTTCAAGCCATGCTTGCCGGCGCTTCTTCTCGCGCTCGGCCCACGCTGCAACATCAGCGTCAGATACCGCCCACGGTTCGTTGTCGCTAAAGTTCGCGTTCTCGGAACGCCGGGTCTCCGTCGAAGCCTTGCTCATGAACAATCTCCAATATGGATAGGCAAAAGATATCATGTCCTAGAAACTTGTCCATCCGCCCCAGTCGCGCTGGCGCGGATCGAAACTCGTGTTGGCGCTTTGCCTGCGGCGCTTCTGTGGCTTTGGTCACACTTCCACGGGAAGCTTTGATTGCGCCAATTGAATAAACCTATCGCACACGTCCAAGACTGCGCTGAGTCACCTCCTGTCCGATCACATTAGATTGCTCGATCGCAGCAAGTTTGCGTCCCTGACGGAGCGCCAACAGCATGAAAATAAAGGCGCAGAAGAGCAGCGCACCGGGAATGAAGTAAGGTCCGACTCCGAGTGCCGTATTGAGGCTCGCGAAAGCATCCTCTCTGAATCCGAGCGATGCAATCGTGCCGATCAGGGCAGTCCAGATGCCATACTGCAACAGGCGGGCCTGCAGCATGCGGAGTGAGACTTCGATCGAGCGGCCGGATGTCAGCAATTTGCGGACATTGGCGATGATCTCCCTGGTTTCCCCCCACGTCTCCGTCACGCTGCCGATCAGTTCGCGCTGCTTGAAGACTTCGCCAACGTCGATGCGAGCGGCGCGCACCATGAACTTCGCTTCGTCCTGCAACGGATCGCAGTCGGGCGAGAGCTCGAAGACGATCGCGTCCCGCGTGAGCAACGCCCGCAAGTACAGCGAAACCGTAGGCGGAATAAATAGACCGTGCTGTCGGACGACTGACATCATGCGAACCACGACATGCCTGGCGGCGAGCCAGGTCACGCTTCCAACCGGGCTTCGAAAGCCGTCCAGATAGTCTTCAAGCACGAGAGACATGTCCCGGCGAAACCCGGAGAGGTCCTTGTTCGGTGCGGCTTCGATCCATCGTAACAGCTCGTCGACGGCGTCGTCGAATTGTTCTCGAAGCGTGTATTGTATGAAAAATCGAAATGAATCCTGATGCTCTTCGGTGAACCGTCCAACGACGGCAAAGTCGACATGGGCTATTCGGTTGTCAGGCAGAACCAGGATGCCGGCAGGGCTCAGGTCGGAATGGAAAAGCCCGTCCCGATAAATCTGGTTGAGCGTGCTCCAGTAGATGCGCCGGGCGATGAGACGCAGGTCGTAGCCCCGACCTTCGAGTCTATCGAGATATTGCCGGTCGTCCCGTTGGATTGCGTTGAGGATCTGCTGCACCGGGATCCCGTCGACGAACTCCCAGGTCAAAATGCGTTTGGCAGTATATTCCTTTCGTACCGTGAAACGGGACTCGGCGTCATCGTCCTTGGACAATTCCGACATGACGGTCGCATTGCGCGCAGCGTCCGCGAGATCGAGCTCTGAAAAGAGAGCGTGCTCAAACTCATTGACGTAGGTGGCAACTGAATTGGCTCCGAAAAAGCTGACCCAATCCAGTGGCGCGGCAAGCCAACGCATCAAGCGGATGTCGATATTGTATTTCCTTCGGACGGCCCCATTCTGGATCTTCACGGCGAGCCGCTTGCCGCCGCGAGACGTCGCCCGGTGAATTTGCCCGCTCGACGTGACTGCAAAGGGGGTGCGTTCAAACGTCGCAAACATCTCGTCGGGAGAGCGACCGAGGTCTTCAGTGACGATCTGATGAATGGCCTGATAGTCTTCTGCCGCGACCTCGTTGGTGATCAGCAGGAATTCCTGGCAGTAGTCCGCCGGCAGCAAATCAAAACGAAGAGCCAGGGCCTGACCGAGCTTGATGTAGGTGAAATCGAGCTTTTCAAACACCGAACGTAGAGCGCGCGCCGATTTGTGTGGGCTCGACCGAAACGGCAACGCGGCAGGGAGTTGGTGCCGCGCCAGGAGGAGCAGAAGTTGGAATAGACGCGCTATCGTTCTGAATAGATCGGGCATCCGCTCCACCACGTGTCATCCGCACAACTTTGAGGCGGGCCATCGCCGCCGCGATCCTAGGTTCCGCTGGATGAGCGTGCAAGCCGATTTGTGGTCTGTTTGCGCGAGACGTTTCGGCTGAATGTGATGCGCCGTGTTGTCATTGTCACTCAACGCGTGCCCAGTTGCCTGGCGAAGCCGGGCTCTAGGCTGTACAAATCCGCCAGCGCCGTGCTAAATATTTGCATTGTCAAATGTTGTTGGTCGCGATCCGACCATGATGAGTGATTAGCAATTGATAGACAGCATTGGCCACGTGTTTTTGGGCGCGCGCCGCCTTTGCCAAATTGTCTCGGCTGCTTCGCGTTTCTATATCCGCCCCAAATTTTGGCCGACAAAAGTACCGGTTCCACCTGAAGTTCGCCTGCGCCTCTTTTTGGAGGAAATGGGTGGCGCTTGGATGAAGATCGGACAGGCGCTCGCATTGCGGTTCGATTTGCTGCCGAATGAATATTGCACCGAACTGCTGAAGCTTCTCAACCAGACCCCGACCGTTCCGTATGAGGCGATCCGCGAGGTCATCTTGCGCGAGCTGGGTTCGTTTCCCGAGCAGCTGTTTGCATCGTTCGATCCTGTACCCCACGCGACTGCTTCGATCGCCCAGGTCCACATTGCGACCACACATGAGGGCGAGAAGCTGGCAATCAAGGTGCAGAGGCCTCGCGTCCAGGAACAGTTCGAAGCCGACTTCCGCATTTTCCATATGATATCCTATCTCGTCGGCCTCATGGATGCGCTAGGCGGAAGCGCGCTTCGTTCTTTTTCGGAAGAGTTCGAAAGGTGGAGCCGCGAGGAGCTGGACTTCACCACCGAGGCCAAGAACGCCTTTCGGATACATGTCCGATCCAAGCACGACCCGATGCAGGTCTGCGCGGAGGTCCGTTTTGAGTTCAGCACGAGGCGCGTCCTGGCCACCAAGCTGCTGACTGGCGTCTCCTTGTTGGAGGTCGGCAGCGCAGCGCGAACGAAGGATCCAGAAGCCCTGCGTCGTTTGAACCTGAGGCCTGAAGATCTCAAAACGATCGCACGAAATTACTTCTGGTCGGTCTACAACCAGATCTTCCGTGATGGCATCTTTCACGCAGACCCCCATCCAGCGAACGTCTTCGTGCTTCGCGGACACAGGATCGGATTTGTCGACTTCGGCGCGACCGGCCGGCTGTCCAAGGAATTCCGGTCCTCGCTCTCCAAAGTCTTCATTCATTTGTATCGAAGGAACATCGAGCAAGCCGTCGAGGAGAATTTCAAGCTCCTCGTTCCTTCGGAGGACACCGACCTGCGTCAGGCACGGGAAGAGTTCTTCGTCGCGTATCAAATGTATCGGCTTGCCCTCGATATCGGGGGGGCGGATGTGCGGCGGCTCACCACCGAATTGCTGATGAGCACGATGACGATTGCGCGGCGCCATAAGATCCTGATGCCGCAAGAGCTGAGCATCTATTACAAGACCATCATGACCGTCGATGCGGTCGTCTCCGAGCTTGCGCCCGAATATGACTGGATTTCCGATCTGCCTGAATTCTTCACGCGCGGTCTTGTGTCCGACCTCAGGGAAGGTATCCATCGCTGGCCGGAAGTCGTGCTTGCGACCAAGCATCGTACCGGTCGCATGTTGACCGATGCAGCCAGCCTCTCGGCATCGTTCCAGTTCTTCAATCCAGCCTTGAAGAGCATGCAAACGCGTGCCGTGCTTTACGGAATCTGGGCCGTTGCCTTTTGCGTGGCGGCCTATCTGGCTGCGAAGGGCGACATGTCGCTGTTGAACGACATCGTCGGCTTGAGCAGTCGCTGGATCGTTTTCAGCTTCATGGGAGCTGCGATCGTTTCTCTGCTACTCATGCAGCGACAGATTCGTGGCATCCGGAAGGTCAAAACGTGATCTGACGCACGGAGCTGTCTGGCCGTGCTGTGCTAGAGTGAGTTCCATGGTAAATACTCAATTTCTGAACACGCCCGATTTGGACATCGACCGCAGCGTGGATGCGGCCATCCCGCGTCTCTACAACTTCGCCGAAGATGTCCTTGCTCGTAATCTGAAAGCGGGACGCGGTGGTAAAGCCGCCTATATCGACTCGCGCGGGAGCTGGACCTATGGCCAGCTTGCGGAGCGGGTGGCCCGCTTCGGCAATCTGTTGCGCAGCCTTGGCGTTCAGCGTGAGCAGCGCATTCTGATTTGCTTGGCCGACACGATCGACTCGCCGACGTCTTTTCTTGGCGCCGTCAAGGCGGGCGTGGTCGCGATTCCCGTCAACACGCTGCTGAGCGAAGCGGAATATCGCATCATCGTGGAGGATAGCCGTGCCCGCCTTTTGATCGTTTCCGAGGAGCTATATCCGCTCTTCGCGAATCTGATTGATGCAGCCCCGGACCTCGAGCATGTCATCGTGTCGGGCAGTCAGAGCTTCGGGCATGCGCTGTTCGAGGAGGCGCTCCTGGCGGCCGCTGCAACCGACTACACCGCACCGACTGTCAACGACGAGATCTGCTTCTGGCTTTACACCTCGGGCTCGACCGGAACGCCGAAAGCTGCCGTGCATGTCCACGCGACCTTGGGTTTCACCGCTGCATACTATGGAGCTCAGGTCCTCCGCCTCACCGAGGAGGACATCGTCCATTCGGTATCAAAAATGTTCTTCGCCTACGGCCTCGGCAATTCGATGGTCCATCCGCTTTCGGTCGGCGCGACGACGGTGCTGGCGTCGGAGCGACCCACGCCCAACTCGGTCGCAAACCTTTTGCGAACTCATGGCGTTACCGTGCTCTTCGCGGTGCCGACGTTCTACACCGCGTTCCTTGCGGCAAATCCCTTAGAGCGTGAGGCCGTGAGGCTCCGCTGTTGTCTTTCCGCGGGCGAGGCGCTTCCGGTCAGCATAGGGCAGTCTTGGCGCGAACGCTTCGCTGTCGATATCTTCGACGGCCTCGGGTCCACGGAGATGATCAGTACGTTCCTGACCAATCGCCCGGGAGCCATGCGGCCCGGCACCAGCGGCAAACCCGTGCCGGGTTTCGCGCTCCGTCTCGTTGACGAGACCGGCGCCGTCGTCGCGCAGGGTGAGATGGGCGAGTTGCAGGTCCGGGGCCCGACCACCGCGATCATGTATTGGAACGACCGCGAGCGGTCCCGCTCGACGTTCCTGGGCGAGTGGCTTCGTTCCGGCGACAAATACATGCAGGACGCGGACGGCTACTACGTGTATTGCGGGCGTCGGGACGACATGATGAAGGTCGGTGGCATTTACGTCTCGCCGTTCGAGGTCGAGGGCGCGCTGCTGAACCATCCCGACGTGCTCGAAGCTGCCGTCGCGGCATGGCCTGATGAAGATGGCTTGATCAGGCCCAAGGCATTTGTCGTCCTCAAGCCTTCCGGCAAGCCGAACGAAGCCATGGCGCTGGCGCTGCGTGAGCATTGTCGCAAGCAGCTCGCGACCTTCAAATATCCCCGCTGGATCGAATTCCGAACAGAATTGCCGAAGACCGCAACAGGCAAGATCAGGCGCTTCAAGCTGCGGGAGGAAGCGGCTCGAGACGACCACACAGATTCGTCCGCGATTGACGGTAGCGACGTCGTCGATGAAATTGCCGCGACATCTGATCAGGGCGCGGCCTAGCTCCAGCGCATCAGGCGAGAGCCCGCAAGATCGTCGCGCGCACGCGATCGACGGTGTTGTTGATGAAGAAGTGGTTGCCCGCGACGGTCTCGGTGAAGAACGGCCCGCTGGTTTCTCTTTCCCAGCCAGCCATTGCCGACGGCGTGCACAGGCGGTCCTGCTCGCCAGCCATTGCGTAAATGGGACAGGCAAGCGGCGCTTCGGGCGTGTACTGGTAGGTTTCGAACATCTGCATGTCTGCCTTGATGATCGGCAGGAGCATCTCCATGAGGTCAGGTTCGGCAAGAACGGCAGGAGAGATTCCGCCGGGATAACGATCCATCTGCTTCTTGATGAATTCGGCATCAGGAAGCGTGTGCAGTTGAGGGCGCGCCGGCTTCCCCGCCGGTGCCTCGGCTGCGGCCACGATCAGGGCTCGCGGCTGCTGCAGCCTTGCATCGCGCGCCAGGATACGTGCGGCTTCGAAGGCAATCAGCCCGCCAAGGCTATGGCCGAACAGAACGTAGGGCTTTGGCGACAGCCGCTCTATTTCGCCGGCCAGGTTCCGCGATGCATCACTCACTCGGGTCAGAAAGGGCTCCCGCCGACGATCCCAGCGCCCCGGCAATTGCACCGCGCCAAGCTCGAGGTTTTCGGACATGCTACGCGCCAGCATATGATAAACTTGCGCACTCCCACCGGCATAGGGAACACATAAGACACGTGCCTGCGCATCGGGGCGGTTGGGACGAAATTCGATCCAGGGACTATGCATTGGCGCAATATCGAGAGAGGAGATATGATCTTGCAATTAAGCCTCCTCACGCGCATGTCGGTCAACCCGAAAACTTTGAAGCAGACCGCGGATTGGTCCTGGAATAATTTATCTCCTTGGAGAGACGCAGATGGATTCTCATTCAACGGACGAGGAAGTGCGCACGCTGCGTCGGCTGCTCGCCATGCGTGAGGCGCAATTGGCCGAGGCAATGAATGAAATCGAGCGTCTGAAGGGCCAGTTCGTCCCCAAGGCGAATGAGCAGAGCGCCTCTACCTGCTCTGGCTAGATCTGCACCCGCAGAACGCCATCGTTACGAGGAACAATGCGGCGGCGTTGCGCATTGAAACGAGTTGGAACCAATCGAAGAAAGCCTCGCTGTGGTCGTCGCCCACAAGCCGCCGCGGATCGCCAACGCGAACGGCATCGATATCTGTTACGAAATCTTCGGCGACCCCCGCGCCGAGCCCCTGGTGCTGATCATGGGGCTTGCCGGCCAGATGGTGCAATGGGACGATGGCTTTTGCGAGCAGCTTGCCGCTCGTGGATTTCGTGTCATCCGCTTCGACAATCGCGACATCGGGAAGTCTTCCAGGCTCTCTGGCGCCGGCCGCCTGACGTGGTGGGAAATGCTGAAGATGCGGTTCCTGAATATTCCGCCCGAGGCGCCGTATACGCTACGTGATATGGCCGAGGATACGATCGCGCTCATGGACGTGCTCGGCATTCGCTCGGCGCACATCGTCGGCGCTTCCATGGGCGGCATGATCGCCCAGGAAATCGCGATTGATTTTCCCGACCGCGTGCGCTCGTTGATTTCGATCATGTCAACCACAGGCGATCCCGACTTGCCGCAGCCCAGCGACGAGGCCGTCGCATTGCTGACGGAGCCGCAACCGAAGAGCCGCGAAAAATTCATCGCGCGTTTCGAACGGAATTCGAAGGTGCTTCGGGCTGGCAGCTTTCCCAGGGACGAGGCCCTTGACCGCTCCCGCGCCGAACGCGTCTTCGATCGCGGGCTCAATCCCCCCGGCGTCGGACGGCAAATTCGTGCGGTCCTTGCATCGGGAAGCCGCAAGGACAGGTTAGCCAAAGTGAGGGCGCCGACACTGGTGATTCACGGCACGGCCGATCCCCTGGTGGATCCGAAGGCCGGTGAGGAGACCGCTGCGTCCATTCCCGGCGCCAAGCTGATGATCGTTCAAGGCATGGGCCACGCGATCCCCATACCGATGTGGCCACAGATCATCGACGCGATCGACAAGCATGCCCACGAGGCAAGCGCCAGGGCGGCGTGAGGTGTTCGGGCGCTAAGGCGAATAGACGGCCTGGAGAGGGACGTCAGCCAGATCTTGAGACAGATCGCGTCCTTCGATGCTTTTGATCAGCGAAAACCCCAGGCTGTTGCAAACGAAGCCTCTATCCGATTTTCGGATCATGTCGCTGGTGATCGACGATTCGACGGCTCCGAGTTCCGCAATGAAGCGCTTGCGCGCCAGCCCGGGCAGTATTCCGTCTTCTCTCGGCGGTGTAACCCAGCGGCCGTCGATCCCAAGGAAAATATTGCCGACGGTTGCGCACGCGACATGCCCCTTCGTGTTGAGCATGATGGCATCGTCCGCGCCGCGATCGATGGCCTCCCTCCGGGCCAGAATATTGTCCCCATAGCCCAACGATTTGATCCTCGAGAGCGGAGAGCGCTCGTTGCGGCATGTCGACCGGCAGACGATGAAGGCCTGGGGAGGCATGGCGACGCCTGGCGCAACCGTCAAAACGCAAGTCGGTTGTTGTGAAGCAGCGTCTTTCGGCCAAAGCCCTCTCGCCGCAGCTCCTCGCGTGACCGTCAGGCGGAGTGCACTCTGAGCCTCCCTGGCTGCGCCCGCCAGCAAGCGATCGACCGCGTCGGAAATGCGGTCCTCACTGAAGGGGATCGTCAGACCAATCTCCGCTGCTCCGGCCTTCAGCCTCGCGAAATGCTCGGGCAGCCAGAACGGCGTGGAGCCGACAGCCTTGATCGTCTCGAAAATGCCGTCTGCAAGCGTGAAGCCACGATCTGCGACGGGCACGCGGGCCTCACTCTGATCGACAAGGCTCCCATTGAGCCAGACCACGCTCATCGAAAGCTCCCGCAAACCATCAGTTCGGAGCTCCCGCCGAGCTGGCTGCCTCGTCGGCACCGACAAGCTCGTATCGATCGGGACTAAATCCACCGGTGAGTGCGATGACGACGGATTTGATCGAGGCTGCCGCCTTCAGGAGCATTTCGTCGAACTCTCCCTCCGGCGTCGAGGCCGCCACGACGCCGCCTCCAACACCCATCGAGAGGCGCCCCTTGTTGGCAACGATCGTTCTGATCACAATGCTTAGGTCGACTGCGCCATCATTGCCCAGCCAGCCCAACGAGCCCGAATAAACGCCTCTCGGCCGCCCTTCCAGCTCGTCGATGAATCGCAGCGTGCGGGTCTTCGGTGCGCCCGTCATCGAACCGCCCGGGAATGCATTCCGGATCAATTGGACCGAGCCAGCAGAAGGCTCCAGCGTCCCGGTCACGGTGCTGACCAATTGATGAACCGTGCGATAGGATTCCACATCCCACAGCTTCGGCACGCGAACGCTGCCGGGGCTGCAGCTTCGCGAGAGGTCGTTTCGCAAGAGATCGACGATCATGACGTTCTCTGCGCGATCCTTTTCGCTCGTCCTCAATTGCTCCGCGAGCTGATCGTCTTTGACGGGATCCACGTCGCGCTTGATCGTGCCCTTGATCGGCTTCGTCTGGACCTTCCCATTCGTGTCGATCGAAAGGAAACGTTCGGGCGAGGCACTCAAGACGGCGCCTTCGGGCCACTTGATGAAGGCCGCATGCGGGGCGGGATTGACCTTCCTCATGGTTCGATAGAGCGTCAAGGGGTCCACGTCGGAGTTGCAATGCAACTCGTTCGTCAAGCAGACCTGATATGTTTCGCCTTGCTGGATCAGGTCCAGGCATCGACGGATGTCGGAGAGATACGTCTCCTTGTCCCGGTCCATGAAAAACTTGACAGGCTCGTTCGGTATGTTCTGAACTTCGGGGATCGCCGAGGGGGCCATCCGTTCGATCGCAGCGATGGTGTGATCAATCCACTTTTTCGCCCGCTCCGCGTTGGACGGTTCGTCGATCGCCAGGACATAGGTTTTCTTGTCGACATGATCGACGGCGATGAAGCGGTCCGAGTAGATGAACATCGCGTCCGGCGTCGTTGCACGCCGATCTGTCGGTGAACCGCAGTCGTTCCGCAGCTCGTAGCCGAACCATCCGACATAACCGCCGACGAACGGACACGGCGGAGCCGGCTCGGGGCGGCTGGGCTCGATCCGCGCGAGGTATTCGAAAATTCCAGTGCGCTTGGTATGAGTACCGGCACGGTCGGAGATTTCGAGGCGTTGATCCGCGCATCGATATTGGAGGCACGCCGCGTTCGGACCTGAGGCATCGCCCGCATAAGACCAGCGAGCCCGACCTTGTTCGACAAGACTACTGTCGAGCCAATAGGCATGTGGCGATTCGGAGAACAGCGACGTGAATGCGTCCTCCATGTTGATCTCGTGTGGAAGCTCCTTCCAGAACGTCCGCTTCCGGGACGGCTCCAGCTCCTTTCTGTGCGCAAAGCCATTCAATTTATGAGCAGAACCGTTCAAGGACTTGCCGTGGCCGTTCGAGCGCCCCTCCGACGGGCTTATCATCGAGCAGAAATTTTCCAGCAACTTCCGGCCGTGCTCGGTGATGATGGACTCGGGGTGGAATTGAACACCCCATTGCGGTCGCTCGCGATGGGCGAGCCCCATGATCAAGCCATCCTCTGTCCAGGCTGTAGCTTCCAGGCAGGAAGCAAGGGGCTTTTGTGCGATCAGTGAATGGTAGCGGGCGGCCTTGAAGGGTGATTTGATCCCCTTGAAGATCCCGGTGTCGTTATGATGAACGAGAGACGTTCGTCCGTGCATCGGCGCGGGCGCGCGTACCACCCGGCCACCAGATAGCGCGGCGATGCCCTGATGACCGAGGCACACACCGAGCAATGGCACCTCGGTTTCTTCGATGGCATCCCTGCAGAGGCCGAAATCATCGGGGTGATCCGGCCGTCCGGGACCTGGCGAAATCACAATTCCATCGAATTGTTCGCGACGGAGCTCGTCCCAGGACATCTCGTCGTTCTTCACGACGAGCGGCGGCTCATGGCAAATCTCGGCAAGCAGATGGACGAGATTGTAGGTGAACGAGTCGTAGTTATCGATGACTACCAATCGCATTGCTGCACCAGACCATCAAAAGTGTTCACATGAAAAATCAAAGCTCGCGGTATCGAGAGTGTTTTGATCTTAGTCGAAGACGTTAGCCGTCGATGTGACATAAGTCTCACTGTGGGGATGGGGTCAGTGCGTGTTCCCTACAGCGCCTTTGTGGTGGAAGAAATGCACGTCATCTCGTGGACGATCGTCTTGGACGATCGAAGAAGTATCTCTTGGGCGATCGAAGTCGCCCATTGAAACGCGGCGTGCGTGCGCTTATGCGTGCGCACCAAGTGCGTAAAATTTGAAGCTCAAGTCCATCGGCATCTGGACGTTACCCCAAAGGTCGCTCGAAAGCACCTTCGCTGAATGCGCATTTTGCTGGCAGGGAGTGGCCAATACGACGTCATCGCTCATGCCCATAAGCTGTGACGCGAAAATGATCATCGCGGCGCCGGTCGCACTGATCCCAGTCATTGGTCATTCATACCTGCGCCTAGGTTCAATGTATTGACCTCGATGTTTGATCAAGCCGAATTGGGATTGGAAGGCACGGTCACAGCAGTTGCGATGAAGCCGTGTGCAACTATGAAGCGGCCACGCAGCTCGACGAGCGGCAGGCCGCCGTCAGTTCGGGTTCCGTCGACCAGCAGCGTCGCTGCGAATGTGCCCGTCGGGTCGATCGTCAGACGTGCGTCTTCGAAGCCGAGCCCGCGGCCAGTCAGAGGATACCAGGCCTTGTAGATCGACTCTTTCGCGCTGAACAAAAGCCGGCCCCAGTGAATCCCGGGACATGAGCGGGTGAGCGCGGCAAGCATCTCGGGCTCTTGCGAGACGGTGATGGTGTCCTCGACCCCGTCGGGCAGCGGGGCATTCTGCTCGGTATCGATACCGATGCTCGCAAGCGCGCTTTGGGTGGCGACAGCGGCAGCCCTGAACCCTTTGGTATGCGTGATGCTGCCGACCACGCCCGCAGGCCACAGCGGCTCGCGCTTTGGGCCTGCGTGGATTGGAACGGGTGCGTACCCTAGCCTGGCGAGCGCCTCGCGCGCGCAGCGTCGCGCGGTGATGAACTCGCGGCGGCGCTTCTCCACGGCCTTCGCGATGAGAAATTCTTCTCCCGGAAAGGCCTGCTCCCCCGCCGCATCCTCGAAGGTTTCGACCGCGACGACGCCGTCAGGCAACAGCTTGTCGATCATGCCGGCAGCACCTTCCGGAGCGTTGGCGGCTTGCTGCGCTTGCTCCATTCGCGCGGATAACCGAGCGAAACTTCCTCAAACCGGACGCCATCATAGTAGGTTGTTCTCGGGATGTGCAGGTGACCATAGATGACGACGCTGGCGCGAAAGCGGAGGTGCCAGTCGGCCGTGCGGGTCGTCCCGCACCATTGCGCGAATTCCTGAAACCGCAGCGCCTGGGTCGGCTGGCGGACGAGCGGCCAGTGTCCAACGAGGATCGTCTTCACATCGCTCCCCAGGGCACGCAGCCGGCGCTCGGTGTCTTCCAACCGCGCGCTGCACCACGATTCCCGATCCGGATACAGAGCTGGATGCAGCAGCACCTCGTCCGCGCAGACCACCCCGGTTTCATGCGCGTACGCCAGCGACTCCTTTTTTGTTCTCGTCCCGGGGGCGAGCCAGGAATAATCATAGAGTAGGAACATCGGCACGATTGTCATGGGACCGCTCGGGTCCGGCCAGATCGCGTACTCGTCCTCTGGCGTCAGAATGTCGTTGTACCGGCACATCTCAACCAGGGCCTGGTAGCGCGCCACGCCGCGAAGCTGGACGGAATCGTCGCGAAGGGTCCACAAATCGTGGTTGCCGGGCGTCCAAATGACTTTCGCAAACCGGCTTCGCAACAGCGACAGCGTCGTCTCGATCTTGCTGAACGTATCGTCCACGTCGCCGGCCACGATCAGCCAGTCATCAGGCGATTCCGGCCGCATTTCGTCGATGATGCGCTTGTTCTCCGAGAATGAGCTGTGAAGATCGCTGGTCGCAAACAGGGATCCTGGCACCTCGTCTCCTCTCGGCTTGGCCTGTCGTGCCGGCGCGAGCCAATTTCGCCCAGTCTGGACGCTGAGAACAAGTACAATTAGACTGGCAATCCATTAAACAGAAAATCCATCCTGGCGGAATTTGGGTGCCAAAGAGCTCATGAGATGATGACCGCCATGGAAGTGGGAAAAAGTTCGGACTGAGGCAGAAATTGTTGTAGCCTTGGCCGCAAGCATTGACGTGCGGAGGGTAAGATTGCGGTTCCATCAACCTGGCCACCCTAAGCTCGACGCGATCTATGTGGTCCTCGTCACATTCGCATTCTCGGCGCCGTGTTAGTTTGCCTCTCATGCCGGCAAACTCCGCCTGCTTGTAAGATCGTCGACGCCCAAATGCGCCTTGTGACCAATTAGAGCGGTGCTCGGTTTTCAATTGTGGAAGACCGATCGCTGACAAGCGTATCATCCGTTCGGTTGAGCAATTCGAGCGGCATTTATTTTAGGGTTTCTTCGAAGCTTGCAACTGATGTGAAGGAGGAGCCGCCGGGACGAAGTTGAGAGTCCAGCACTGCGCGTCAAAGGACCACGCTTGGTGGTCCGCGATTTCTGGATACCAGTATGAGTTGTAGTCTACTTGTTTTTGACGTGATTGGTCGCCATGCAGCATCTCAGCTCAACGTATGACCTGTTAACCGGTTCGGCGTTGATCAGTTACCGACTGTCGTTGTCGGAGCATCCCTGGTCGGCGCACCACAAGGTGTTCGATCGCGTCTCCTTGGCGGGGACCGGGTTGTTGACGCAGGCGCTGGCCGCGGGGCTCGCCGTCGGGAGCCCACGGGTGCTGGAGCTGACGCTGGCCGCTCCGCTGATGATTTCGACCGCAAACGGATCGCGGCTGAGGATTCAGGTGCAGGCTGCCGATGCGCAGGGGCATCGCGCTTTCTCTCTCCATAGTCTGGATCAATCATCGAGCGCAGGATCGGGCGGCGGAACCCTTCATGCGACGGGCGTGCTGGCGGGAAGCCAGGACGACACCGCCGTGCCACTTGCGGAGGCATGGCCACCTGAGGGAACGATCCAACTCGACATTTCGAATCTCTACGCGCGGTTGACCGCGCAGGGAGTCGATTGCGGACCCGCATTGCAGGGACTGACCGGAGTTTGGCGCCGCGGCGAGACGCTCTTTGCGGAAATGGCTCTGCCCGCCGGGACGACGTCCGGTGCCGGTGAGCACGGCATTCACCCCACACTTTTCGATGCTGCCTTGCATGTGCTTGCTGCGGAGGGGTTTGCAGCGACTGGGGACGGCGCGCCGCTTCCGTCGTCGTGGTCGGACGTGACGCTGCACACACACTGCGCCAGCGCCTTGAGGGTACGTCTTGATCTCAGCAGTTCTGAAAGCTCGGAACAGAGATCGGCCTCGATGACGGTGTGGGATGAGAAAGGACAGCCCGTCGCAACGGTCGGGTGTGTCACGCTTCGTCGGACCGCCGACGAAACAGTTCTCGATCATCACGTTGAAGAGGCGCCGCCTCCTGCGCCGTTGGAGGTGCGGGAAAACTCCGAGCGTCCTCGCGCAGCTGCGCGCGGCCCGGTCGTATCAGCCTTGCGCCGTCGCTTGAGCGCGCTGCCAGAGAATGAGCGCCTCGGAAGTCTCGTTGCCTTGGTGCAGGAGAGCATCGCATCGATCTTGGCGTTGCCCGGCGCCTCGTCGGTGCCTGCGGATGCACCGCTGAAGGGGCTTGGACTGGACTCGCTGATGTCGGTCGAGCTGCGCAACCGCCTGTCCGTGCAGGTGGGAATGAAGCTGCCGACCACGCTGGCGTTCGATTATCCGACTGCGGAAGCGATTGCGGCGGAGCTTTTGCGCCAGATCTTTCCGGAGTTCGATGTGAGCGCTGGGAATGCTCCCACGCGGTCGCGCGCCAAGGATGAGCCGATCGCAATCGTCGCCATGTCGTGCCGGACGCCCGGGGGCGTCGGAGACGCGGAAGCGTACTGGACGGTGCTCGCGGAAGAGCGAGACGTCATCGGGCCGTTCCCGGCGCGCTGGGATCGGCACGCGTTGTACGATCCGGATCCGGAAGCGCTCGGCAAGAGCTACGCACGCGAAGGCGGCTTCCTAAGGGACGTCGATCATTTCGATGCTGCCTTTTTTGGAATCGCGCCGCGCGAAGCAGTGTCGATGGACCCGCAGCAGCGACTGGTGCTGGAGGTCGTGTGGGAGGCTTTGGAGAAAGCCGGGCTACAACCCGACGCGTTGAATGAATCCAGCACGGGCGTCTATCTCGGCGCCATGCGGAGCGATTACAGGCAAAGCGGTATCTCGCTCGAGTCGATGGATGGTTACGCCGAGACAGGGCAGGCCAGCTCCGTGCTCTCCGGGCGTGTGTCGTATGCGCTGGGGCTGCAAGGCCCGGCGATGACGGTCGATACGGCCTGTTCTTCATCGTTGTCCGCGCTGCATCTGGCTTGCGCGGCGCTGCGTCAGGGCGAGTGCGATCTCGCGCTGGCCGGCGGCGTGCAGGTGATGAGTACGCCTTCGGTGTTCGTGGAGTTCAGCCGGTTGCGTGCCGTCGCGCCCGACGGTCGCAGCAAGAGCTTTGCTGACGGTGCCGATGGCGCGGGCTGGAGCGAAGGCTGCGGCGTGCTGGTGCTGAAGCGCCAGTCGGATGCGGAGCGCGACGGTGACGAGATTCTGGCGCTGATCCGCGGCTCGGCGGTGAACCAGGACGGACGCAGCCAGGGCCTGACCGCT
>Ga0105237_10004553_pt1 | contig 16020 bp, 13 predicted proteins | sample KBSC24metaG_FD_81520 | JGI IMG/M metagenome (GOLD analysis project Ga0105237, IMG submission 81520) | Corn rhizosphere microbial communities from Kellogg Biological Station, Michigan, USA - KBS C2-4 metaG | ecosystem: Host-associated > Plants > Roots > Rhizosphere > Soil | place: Michigan, USA... | reverse complement strand
CGCCTCGACGCCATGAAGGTGCTCCGGGAGACTGCCTCCGCCAACGAGGAATTCCGCATCCGGTTCGAGCGCGAAGCGAATATCGCGGCGGGCCTGTGGCACCCGCACATCGTCGGCCTGCACGACCGCGGCGAGTTCGAGGGTCGGCTGTGGATCAGCATGGACTACGTCGACGGCACCGACGCCGCGCAGCTGGTCAAGTACGAGTACCCGAACGGGCTGCCGCTGGAGTTGGTCGTCGACATCGTCAAGGCCATGAGCTCGGCCCTGGACTACGCGCACCAGCGTGGGTTGCTGCACCGCGACATCAAGCCGGCCAACATTCTGCTCAGCAACATCGACAGTGATGAGCGGCGAATCCTGCTGAGCGACTTCGGCATCGCCCGCCAGATCGGCGAGGTGACGGGCCTGACGTCGGCCAACCTGGCGATCGGCACCGTCTCCTACTCGGCGCCCGAGCAGTTGATGGGCGGCGACATCGACGGCCGTGCCGACCAGTACGCGCTGGCCGCGACCGCCTACCGGTTGCTCACCGGCCAGACGCCGTACCAGGACACCAACCAGATCGCGGTGATCAGCCAGCACCTGAGCGCGCCACCGCCCAAGGCCAGCGACCTCAAGCCGTGGCTGGAACCGCTGAATGATGTGCTGATCAAGGCCATGGGCAAGTCGCCGGAGGACCGGTTCGATTCCTGTACCAAGTTCGCGCGTGCTTTCGCGCGGCAGGCCGAATTGGTCACCGAGTCACCGACACTGAACCTGCGCACCGCTGAACTGCGGCTGCCAACTGTCACCCCGGTGGTGCCCGAACCACCCGCCGCCGAGACGCCGTCCACTCCCGAGGTGACGCCGCCGCCGGTCGCCCCGGCGCCGGTGCCACCGGCCGTCGCCGCCGAACCAGTGCCCGCGCCAGAACCGGCGCCTGCCCCGGAACCGGAACCCGAGGTGGTGCATAAGCCCGTCGCGCCGCCGCCGGCTGTGGAACGGCCCGCGCCACCGTCGCAGCCCGAGCCGCAACCGACGATCGAGCCGGTCTCGGAGCCGGCCCCACCGCCGGTCGCGGAGCCGACGCCGCCTCCGGTGCCGGTGTCGGAGCCGACGCCACCTCCGGTGCCGCCGCGCGCTCCCGTCGGGCCGCCGCCTGAGCCGAAACCTTTTCGGCCGGAACCTGATTCGTCACCGTCGGCCCCGGCGTATCGGCAGCCGGTACCGCCGCCGCCCCTGCCACCGCAGCGGCACGTCCGGCCGACTCACGAGACCGTGTCGCCGACCGTCGTGCTGCCGGTCATCCCGGCCGACCCGGCGGCGCACGGGGCGTCCGGGATGGGCCGCCCCAGCGCACCGCCGCCGTCGTACTCGCAACTCGCGGCCGAGATCGGCAAGACGCCGCCGGGGCGCGGCCAGTCGTCGGGCGGCAAGACCACCAAGATCTGGGTGATCGGTGGCGCGATCGCAACTGTCGTGGTCGTGTTGATCGCTGTCGTCCTCTTGAACTCAGGTGACGACACGAGTGGTTCCTCGGACGCCTCGGGAACCAGCAGCCAGAGCAGCGGAGCGGACAAGCCGTCCTCGTCGTCGCACAAGCCGACTCCGCCGGTACTGGTCGGCACGCCCGGTAACTACCAGACCATCGCGACGTACCTGAAGAGCAACAACATTCCGGAGGCGCTGGTCCACCGCAACGAACCCGGCGCGCCGGTGGTGACGTTGCCCATGCCCCCGGGCTGGGTCGACGCCGGACCGCAGACGCCGGCTTTTGCCTACCAGTCGATCGTGTACAACGGTCCGAGTGCCGGCAACTATCGGCCGAGCGCCACGGCGTTGATCTCCCGGCTCGGCCCGAACGCCGACGCACAGAAGATCCTCGACTTCGCGCCGGGTGAGCTCAACAACCTGCCGGGATTCGCCGCCACCGACACCGGAACTCCGGGCACTGTCGACGGCCACAAGTCGTTCCAGATCGCGGGTTCCTGGAATTCTAATGGCGTGACGAAGCTCATCACCCAGAACACCGTCGTCATTCAGGACGGGACCGGGCTGTACGTCATGCAGATCAACATCGACGGCGTCGCCGACCAGGCCGAGATCATCAAGCAGATCACCGAGGCCATCGACCGCGATACGAAGATCGCCTCCGGCTGAGCCGGCTGATTCTGTCCAGGGCCGCTGTTCTGCCAGAATGTGCGCCATGCGCGTATATCTCGGAGCCGACCACGCCGGATACGAACTCAAGCAGGCCCTGCTCGACCATCTGACCGCGGGCGGCCACCAGGTCGTCGACTGTGGTGCCTTCGCCTACGACGCGGAGGATGACTACCCGGCGTTCTGCATCGACGCCGCCAAGCGCACCGTCGAGGACCCGGGCAGCCTGGGCATCGTCATCGGCGGCTCGGGCAACGGCGAGCAGATCGCGGCCAACAAGGTGCCGGGTGTGCGCTGTGCGCTGGCGTGGAGCGTCGAGACCGCGCAGCTGGCTCGCGAGCACAACAACGCGCAGGTGATGGGTATCGGTGGCCGAATGCACAGCACCGAAGAGGCCTTCGCCATCGTCGACGCCTTCCTGGCCGCAGAATGGTCGCAGGCCGCGCGGCACCAGCGCCGCATCGACATCCTGGCCGAATACGAGAAGACGCACGTAGCTCCCGAGGTTCCCGGCGCTCCTGCCTGATCTCGGGGCCTGACTCGTGCCGGAGGGGCATACTCTGCACCGGTTGGCCCGCCTGCATCAACAGCGTTTCGGGCGGGCGCCGGTGCTGGTCAGCAGTCCGCAGGGCCGGTTCGCCGATGCCGCGGCCGCGGTCAGTGGCCGGGTGCTGCGCAAGGCCGACGCCTGGGGCAAGCATCTGTTCCACCACTACGACGGTGGTGCGGTGGTGCACATCCACCTCGGCCTGTACGGCACGTTCACCGAACAGCCGCTGCCGATGACCGCGCCCGTCGGGCAGGTGCGGATGCGCATGCTCGGGTCCGAATTCGGCACCGACCTGCGGGGCCCGACCGTCTGTGAGCTGATCGACGAGGCCGGTGTCGACGACGTGGTCTCGCGACTCGGTGCCGATCCGCTGCGCCGCGATGCCGACCCAGCATTGGCCTGGGCGCGAATCAACAAGTCCCGCAGGTCAATCGGATCGATGCTGATGGACCAGACGGTGATCGCCGGGGTCGGCAACGTGTACCGCAGCGAGTTGCTGTACCGGCACCGGATCGATCCGCACCGGCCGGGCACAGCGCTGATGGAGTCCGAATTCGCTGAGCTGTGGACTGATCTCGTGGCCCTGATGAAGGTCGGGGTGCGGCGCGGCAAGATCGTCGTGGTCCGTCCGGAAGATGACCACGGCGCGCCGTCCTACGCCGCCGACCGGCCGCGTACCTATGTGTACCGGCGGGCGGGGGAGGCGTGCCGCGTATGCGGCGCCACGATCCGCACCGAGGTCATGGAGGGGCGAAACCTGTTCTGGTGCCCCGATTGTCAGGTGTGACGGGCTAGCGGGCTAGTCGCCGCCACCGCCGCAGCCGCCACCGCAACCACCGCCGCCGCAGCTGCTGCCGCCACCGCCGCAGCTGCTACCGGAGTCGCTGCTACCGGAGTCCCAGCTGCCGCTGCCGGCATCCCAGCCGTTGTTGTCGTTCCAGCTGACGTCCTGCCCCTGGCCGGAGTCGGCGAACTGGCTCTGGTCGAGGCCCTGCTGGTAGCCCTGGTCGAACCCCGATCCGTATCCGGACTCGAAACCCGTTGCGCCGTAACTGACTCCGTGCATGCCGTCGAACAGCGCGTCGAACAGCAGTACCGAGCCGACGCCCCACGCGCCGGCCACCAGCGCCGGCTTCCACCACGGCTCGGAGTACCAGCCCTCGGGCACCGGCCGGCCGGCCACCCGGCCACCGGGGTAGTAGTTCGGTGTCGCCGCCGTCGGCCCGGGGGAGGCTTGAATCTGCCTGCCGTCGAACTGGATTCGGCGGTCTTCGGTGACCTCGCCCGCGCCGCGCTGGCCGGCCAGCGCCTGCAACGGGGGCCCGGGGTCGATGCCCATGGCGGTCCGCGCGGCCCGCACGTAGTACAGCCCTTCCATCGCGCTCTGCTTCGCGAATGCCGCTTGCTGTGCAGTGGTGGCCTGCTCGATCTGCGACGCGGCGGCGTTGTAGCGCTCGGACGCGTCGGCCAGAGCCTGGCGCGAGGCGTCGTCGGTGCCGGTCAGGTTGTACACCTGGCCGCCAAGCATCTCGATGACGCGGCGGGCGTCGGCCTTCGCATTGGCCAGTGCGGCGGCCTTCGTGGCCTTGCTCTGCCTGCTGAACAGGAAGAATCCGATGGCCGCGATGACGATCAGGACGAGCAGGAACTCCATGGGGGCAGCTTACCGATGACAGCCGCCACATAGATATGGACATTTATGTCCATATCTATTACGGTCATTCCCATGAACCTGACATTCCACGTCTTCGACACCGAGCGCGGTGTGTTGTCGACCGCTCCCGGAATCGTCACCAGTTATCCGGGCGGCGACACCGCAGTCCGAGAACTGGAACCACTCGGTGCCGGACTGCGCCCCGTCGCCTGGAACCACGGCGGCGTCATCGACTACGCCGCACTGGGGCAGTGGGCGGCCTTCCACCGCAACCGATCTGCAGAGGCCCCGGTGCTCGTGGCGCCGTACCTGCCGTCGGCCCGCGGCGATCACGACCCGACCGACGACGCCCGCGTCGCCGCCCGCCTGACCGCCGCCACCGGCGTCGCGCACATCGTGACGGTGGACCCGCACTCGCCGGTCTGGGCCGACGAAGCCCGGCGCGGGGGAGCGGCCGTCACCGTCATCGAGTCCGTCGACCTGGTCGCGTGCGGCGCTGCGCACCACCCGGGCTGGGCGGGTGTCGTGGCACCCGACAATGGAGCCCGCGGCCGCGCAGGCCGGGTGGCTGCCCGGTTGGGCGTTCCGCTGTATGTCGCTGGCAAGCAACGCAACCCGGCCAACGGAAAGCTCTCGGGTTTCGTCGCGCCCGAAGGTCTGCCGGACATCGGCCGGCTGCTGGTGATCGACGACATCTGCGACGGCGGCGGCACCTTCGCCGGGCTGGCTGATGCCATCCGCACAAGCAAACCCCAACTGGCGCTGCACCTGTGGGTCAGCCACGGCTGCTTCACCGGGCGCTGGCGGGAGAACCTCGCCGGCTACGCCTCGGTCACCAGCACCGACTCCCGCGCCACCCCCGACGGCGTACACGCCCAACCGCTGGAGCCGTTCATCGTCCGCGCCCTGGCCGATCTGATCTGAAGGACTGTCATCATGACCATCGAAGCAACCACCACCACGTACCAACCGGAAACCATTGCGGCCCTGGATGTCCTGATGGACACCGATGCCTACAAGCTGGACCACCGCCGCCAGTACCCGGCGGGCACCGAGTACGTCTACTCCAACCTGACCGCGCGCGGCAGCCGCATCCCCGGGGTGACCTGGACGGCATTTTTCGGCCTGCAGGCCTACCTGCGGGATCTGAACCAGCGGTGGAGCGCCTTCTTCGCCGCCGACGTCGACGAGGTGTGCCGCGCCTACGTGGACCGCGTCACACAGGTGCTGGGCCCCAATGACGTTGGTGCCGAGCACATCCGGCAACTGCACGCCTACGGCCGCTTGCCGCTGCGGGTGCGGGCGCTGCCGGAAGGCACCATCGTGCCGGTCGGGGTCCCGTACCTGACCGTCGAGAACACCGCGCCCGAGTTCTTCTGGCTGACCAACTACATCGAGACCGAGATGTCGGCCGCGCTGTGGCAGCCCATCACGTCGGCGACCACCGCGTGGCGCAACCGAACGCTGCTGGACGCCCGCGCGCAGGACAGCGGCGCCGATCCCGCCGCCGTCGACTGGCAGGGCCACGACTTCTCCTTCCGGGGCATGGCCGGCAGCGCGGCCGCCGCCGCATCGGGGGCCGCGCACCTGTTGGCGTTCACCGGCACCGACTGCCTGCCCGCGCTGGGCTGGATCGACCGGAACTACCCAGGCTCACCCGGCATCATCGGCGGCAGCGTCCCCGCCACCGAACACAGCGTGATGTGCGCCGGCACCCAGGACGATGAAGTCGCCACGTTCGCCCGCCTGCTGGACCTGTATCCGGCCGGCATCGTGTCGATCGTCAGCGACACCTGGGACCTGTGGCACGTCTGCACCGGCATCCTGCCCAGGCTGAAAGACACGATCACCGCGCGCGACGGCAAGGTGGTGATCCGCCCCGACAGTGGCGATCCCGAACGCATCCTGTGTGGCGACCCGGACGCCCCGGCGGGCACTCCCGCGAACAAGGGCGTGGTGAACCTGCTGTGGGAGGTGTTCGGCGGCACGGTCAACGCTGCCGGCTATCGGGAATTGGACCCGCACATCGGCGTCATCTACGGCGACTCGATCACTCACGACCGGGCCGCCGCCATCACCGCCAACCTGATGGCCCAGGGGTACGTGTCCACCACGCCGGTACTTGGATTCGGTTCGTACACATACCAATACGTCACGCGCGACACCTTCTCCATTGCGATGAAGGCCACGTGGGTGCAGGTCGACGGTCGCGGCCGGGACATCGCCAAAGCGCCGGTCACCGATCCGGGCAAGCGCAGCGCGCGGGGCCGGCTGGCTGTGGTCCGCGACGAGGGTGGGCGGCTGACCCTGGTGCAGGGCGCGGCCGGTGCAGTCGAGACGACGGACGCCATGCGGACGGTGTTCGAGGACGGCGTCATCGTCAACCCGGTGTCGTTAGCCGAGGTGCGCGCTACCGTGCGACGTGATTGGGCGGCATACGTCGCCGGCGAGGAGGGCGCCCGTCATGGCTGAATCGCTGGCCACCTGGCTGAGCGTCGACGTGTTCGCGGTGAGCCCCGGCGATGAGCCGGGGCTCATCCTGGCGCGCCGGCAGCGCGAACCTCATCAAGGGGACTGGGCGCTGCCCGGGGTGGTGCTCGATGCCGCGGGCGGGGAGACGGTCGCCGCCGCGGCGGGCCGCGCGTTGCGCGACCGAGCTGGTGCCGAGCCGATCGACGGACCGCCGACGGTGGCCCTCGTCGTCTCCGACCCGCAGCGCGACGAGCGTGGTCATACCGTGTCGCTGGTCAATGTGATGCGCGCGCACCCCGGCGACGACACTCTGGTGGTGCGCGACAGACAGCCCGTGCCGCCCTTGCCGTTTGGGCACAACGCGATGATCAGGGACACCGCCGCCACGGTGTCGCAGCGGCTGTTGTCCGATCCCGCGACCGTCGCGGCCATGTTCGGCGCCGTGCACCCGGCGCCGAACATGGCCGTGGAGGTCTGCAAGCTGACGGAACTGCTGTTCCACCTGTCGGGCGGCACGGGCGCCGAGCCGATTCCGCTGCCCGCGATGCGGCGCCGGCTGGAACGGGCGGCGCTGTTCACTCCCGATGGCAGCCGGCCCGCCCATACCCGGCCGGTGACAGTGTTCAGGGTCGCTGGCTAAACGTCTCCTGCGTAAATGCTGGCAAATTGCTTGAGGACATCGCCGGGTGCGCTGCGGGATGCGCACGTTACGTTCCTGTGAACACGGCAGCGACCAGGAGAAATGTTTCCAGTACGAGTCGCGACCTGCTAGTTTACGAGATACGCTCCCGGCACCCTGCTGGGAGGAGATCAGCTTATGGCAGACGCAGAGACCGAACCTGTGGCAAACGCCAACACCGAGTCGGCACCGACGCGATGGTTCAGCACGGACACCGGCAAAGTGCTGATAATCGGAGGCGGTGCTGTCGCCATCCTGCTGATCCTGCTGGGGATCGGGGCCCTCGCCGGATTCGAGATCCCGCCACCCGCGCCGGATCAACCCGCTGCCCCCACCAGCTCCACGACGTCGGCTCCCGCCGCCACTTCGTCGGCCTCGATGACCGGCACGCCGGCTCCTGCGCCTCCGCCCGTCACCACACCGACGCCGACCCCGCCCGTCAGCCAGCCGCCGGCTCCGCCGACGCGCCCCTCGACGGCGACGACGCAGGCTCCGACGACCTACACGCCACCGCCCGCCCGGCAGTACACGCCGCCCGCCAGCGCGCCGGCCCCCGCGTCCTTGCCTGCCCCGTCACCTACCGCGACGGCGACGGCGTCCGCAGCCCCGAGTTCTGAGGCTCCCGCCCCGGCCAATCCGCCGCAGTTCAACGTCATTCGCACGACGAACGGCGTGGCGCGTCCGATTCCGGGTAACGGATAGGCATCCGAGCCGGCGTCCGAGCAAAACTGCACGGCCGTTAATGTCGTTGGAGTGTCACAGCAACTTCCCAGTCTCACGGTGTCCCCGTCGTGGCAGAAGCGCTTCGATTTCTTCAACGCGTACGGTCTGCCGAATTCGACGCCGGAGTCCAAGGCCGCCTACAAAGCCCTGACGTTTCTGGAGCGGGTGAAGCTCACCTCGAACATCCTTGCTTTCCTGTTCGGCCCCATCTACTTCTTCGTCAAGGGCATGTGGCGCAAGGGGCTGACCCTGCTCGGGATCTTCGTCGCGGTCGAGTTGGTGCTGGTGGTCCTCAACGTGTCGGACTCCCTCGCCCGTGCTATCGGGTTCGGTCTGGCCGCGATCGGCATGTCGACGGCGAATTACGCCTACTACCTGCACGTGGTGCGGGGCAGTCGGTCCTGGAACCTGTTCGAGGGACACGGTAGGCAGCGCTAGCCGCCGAGCTGTAACCGCTTCTGCTGTCGCGGGCTCAGCGCGGTCAGTCGGACGTCGCCGCCGTAGATCGCGAGGACCCGCGGATCCATCACCCGGCGCCACAGCATCGGTACGAGGCTGAGGACCAGCATCGCGGTGTAGTTGCTCGGCAGCTGCGGCGCGTTGTCCGCGTGCCGGATGCCCTGGTAGCGATGGGACGGGTCGGTGTGGTGGTCTGAGTGCCGCTGCAGATGCAGCAGAAACACGTTCATGATGACGGTGTTGCTGTTCCAGCTGTGCTCGGCACGCAGCCGCTCGTAGCGACCCGACGGCAGCTTCTGCCGGCGCAGCCCGTAGTGCGACAGATAGTTCATGGCCTCCAGCAGAAAGATGCCGATGAGCGCCTGTCCGAACAGCCACGGCAGGACCACGGGCCGGAACCACAGTGCCAGTACGGCGAACAGGATGACGCTCAACAGCCACGCGTTGAGCACATCGTTACGCAGGCTCCAGCGTGAATGGCCCTGGCGGTCAAGGCGTTTGGCCTCGATCCGCCAGGCCGAGCGGGTGCTCCCGACGACCGACCGCACCACGAAGCAGTACACGTTCTCACCGAAGCGGGCACTCGCCGGATCCTCCGGTGTCGCGACGCGCACGTGGTGGCCGCGGTTGTGCTCGACGTAGAACTGCCCGTACCAACTCTGCGCGAGCGCCAACTTGCTGAGCCACCGTTCGGCGCGCTCGCGCCGGTGCCCCAACTCGTGGGCCGCGTTGTTGGCGATGCCGCCGGACAGGCCGACCGCGACCATCAGCCCCAGCTTGTCGGTGAACGTCAACGTGACCCAGCCGCCGCCGGCCCACACCCAGCAGCCGAAGGCCAGCGCGAGGTACTGCGTGGGCAGGAACATGTGGGTGGCGAACCGGTAGAACTTGTCCTGTTGCAGTTCGGCCAGGATGCGGTCGGGCGCGCGGTCGGGTGTCTCCCGTCCGAACAGATGGTCATAGGCCGGCCCGATGACGAGAATCACCGCCAGTGCGGTCCACCAGAAGATGTGCAGGCCCGTCGTCCACACCAGGAGCCAGGACAGCGTCACCGCACCCGGGGCGGTCGGGACCAGTAGCCACAGGTATCGCTTCGGGTCTCGCCAAGTGCTCTCAGCAACCGCCGCGTCCACGTCGATAGACCGCTTGTTCCGGCGGTCTGAAGGGGTGAGCGACGTGGTCATCGAGCATTTATACCGCTACCGCTATCGAGTCTCGACTCGGATCGGAAAAATATTTGCCAGTGTGCTTTGTATTCTCGTTTGAATTGGCCTTGACCTGCATCTTGTTGCCCGGATGCATGCCCGGCGCGGCATTGCGGCAATTTGCATTGAATTGCCAGGAAACTCCCAGAATCGGATGGAATTAGCGCAGCGGCGAAGCCGAATAATTGGCCGTCCGGTCAATAATGGCCAGGAGCTATTCGGGCAAAGTCATTTGTCGGGAAAAACGCCGAAGTCGTGAGTCGGCCGGGGCCGGACGTGAGGCCGATCGGCATGACGGTGGAAAACGAGACCCAAAACAAAAGGACCGGCCTGGTCAGGCCGGTCCCATGGAGCGGGCGACGGGAATCGAACCCGCGTAGCTAGTTTGGAAGACTAGGGCTCTACCATTGAGCTACGCCCGCGTGCACTGCTGCGATCACAGTACCGGCAGACAGTACCGGGACAGCGGCCGCCAATCCAATTGATGGTGTCGCGTGTCTAGGACGTAGTATCTCGACCGCGGTAAAGCGACCGCGACGAGGCACGGGGTGTAGCGCAGCTTGGTAGCGCATCCGCTTTGGGAGCGGAAGGCCGCAGGTTCAAATCCTGTCACCCCGACCACCGACTGATGACAAGTATCAAAAAACAAGGAGTAACGCTGTGAAGAGCACCGTGGAGCAGTTGAGCCCCACCCGGGTTCGCATCAACGTGGAGGTGCCCTTCACCGAGCTTCAACCCGAGTTCGACCAGGCCTACAAGGAGCTGGCCAAGCAGGTCCGCCTGCCCGGCTTCCGTCCCGGCAAGGCCCCGGCCAAGCTGCTCGAGGCCCGTGTCGGCCGCGGCGCGGTGCTGGAGCAGGTCGTCAACAGCGCCATCCCGGCCAAATACGGCGAGGCTGTCACCACCCAGGACGTCAAGCCGCTGGGCCAGCCCGAGATCGACATCACCAAGCTCGAGGACAACGACGAGCTGGTCTTCACCGCTGAGGTCGACGTCCGTCCGGAGATCACCCTGCCGGACCTGAAGGCCATCAAGATCACCGTCGACCCGATCGTCATCAACGACGACGAGGTCGACGCCGAGCTGCAGAACCTGCGCGCCCGCTTCGGCACCCTGACCGGTGTCGAGCGCGCCGCCGCCGATGGCGACTTCGTCTCGATCGACCTGTCGGCCACCGTCGACGGCGAGGACGTGCCGGAGGCCAAGACCGAGGGTCTGTCGCACCAGATCGGCTCCGGTCAGCTGATCGAGGGCCTCGACGAGGCCATCATCGGCCTGAAGGCCGGCGAGTCCAAGGACTTCCCGACCACCCTGGCCGCCGGTGAGCACGCCGGCAAGGAGGCCCTGGTCTCCGTCACCGTCAAGTCGGTCAAGGAGCGCGAGCTGCCCGAGCCGGACGACGACTTCGCCCAGCTGGCCAGCGAATTCGACACCATCGACGAGCTCAAGGAGAGCCTGGTCGCCCAGGTTCGCCGGGTGAAGCAGGTCGGCCAGGCCGAGCAGATCCGCGACAAGGCCGTCGAGACCCTGCTGGAGCAGATCGAGGTGCCGCTGCCGGAAGCCATCGTCCAGGCGACCGTCGACGAGACCGTCCACAACGCGATCCACGGACTCGACCACGATGAGGCCAAGTTCGACGAGCAGCTCAAGGAGCAGGGCAGCAGCCGCGAAGAGTTCGACGCGGACACCCGCACCAACGCCGAGAAGGCCGTCAAGACCCAGCTGCTGATGGACGCCATCGCCGATGAGCTGGACGTCAAGGTCGGCCAGGGTGACCTGATGGAGCGCATCGCTCTGATGGCCCGCCAGTACGGCATCGAGCCGCAGCAGCTGATCCAGATCCTGCAGCAGAACAACCAGCTGCCGTCGATGTTCGCCGACATCCGTCGCGGCATGACCATCGCCGCCGTGGTTTCCGGTGCGACCGTCACCGACACCGACGGCAACGCGGTCGACACCGCGGAGTTCTTCGGTCCGGCGGGCGGCGCAGAGGCCGAGGCCGCTGACGAGACCGAGGTCGAGGCCGAGGCTCCGGCCGACGAGGCTCCGGCCGAGGAGGACGAGAAGCCCGCCAAGGCGAAGAAGGCGAAGGCCGAGGCCAAGGACGAGAAGTCGGCCAAGGAGAAGAAGGCCAAAAAGGCTGACAAGGACGCTTAAGGGCGTCCAAAGTCTGAGCGTGGTACAGGTGCCGCAGGCGTCTTCAGTGATGCCTGCGGCACCGTCCGCTCTCCAGCGTCTGTGACGCTGTGAGCGAACTAGGCCGCGTCGGGGACTCGCGGCCGTCGGCCGTTGGTTAGTGTCGTGTGGACGAACTCGAGAAAGCAGGTATCCAGTCGTGACTGACATGCGTTCAAGCGCACCGGGACTCAACCTCACGGACTCGGTCTATGAGCGTTTGCTTGCCGAGCGCATCATCTTCCTGGGCTCGCAGGTCGACGACGACATCGCCAATCGGCTGTGCGCGCAGATCCTGCTGCTGACGGCCGAAGACCCGTCCAAAGACATCCACATGTACATCAACTCACCGGGTGGGTCGATCAGCGCCGGCATGGCGATCTTCGACACGATGGAGCTGTCGGAGTGCGACATCGCCACCTACGCGATGGGCATGGCCGCGTCGATGGGTGAGTTCCTGCTGGCCGCCGGCGCCAAGGGCAAGCGCCACGCGCTGCCGCATGCCCGCGTCCTGATGCACCAGCCGCTCGGCGGCGTCACCGGCAGCGCGGCGGACATCGCCATCCAGGCCGAGCAGTTCCACGTCATCAAGAAGGAAATGTTCCGGCTCAACGCCCAATTCACCGGCAAGAGCATCGAGCAGATCGAGGCCGACTCGGACCGCGACCGCTGGTTCACCGCGCAGGAAGCGCTGGAGTACGGCTTCGTCGACCACATCATCACCCGCGCAAACCTCAACGGCGGCAAGGGGGCCTCGAAGTGATCTCCAAGCATCTGAACCCGGAGCTGGCTCCGCAGGCGCGCTACATCCTGCCGCAGTTCACGGAGCGCACGCACACCGGCGAGCGCATCGTCGACCCCTACGCCAAGCTGTTCGACGAGCGCATCATCTTCCTGGGTGCCCAGGTCGACGACGTGTCCGCCAACGATGTGATGGCCCAGCTGCTGGTGCTCGAGTCGCAGGACCCCGATCGCGACATCACCATGTACATCAACTCGCCGGGTGGTTCGTTCACGTCGCTGATGGCGATCTACGACACCATGCAGTACGTGCGTGCCGACATCCAGACGGTGTGCCTCGGTCAGGCCGCGTCGGCCGCCGCGGTGCTGCTGGCCGCCGGTACACCCGGCAAGCGCATGGCCCTGCCGAACGCTCGCGTGCTGATCCATCAGCCGTCGCTCGGTGGCGTCATCCAGGGGCAGTTCTCGGACCTGGAAATCCAGGCCGCCGAGATCGAGCGCATGCGCACCCTCATGGAGGAGACGCTGGCGCGTCACACCGGCCGGACTGCCGAGCAGGTTCGCAAGGACACCGACCGCGACAAGATCCTCACCGCGGCCGATGCCAAGGAATACGGGATCATCGACACGGTCCTGGAGTACCGGAAGCTCTCGGCCCAGAAGGCCTGAGTCTCACAACGCACAGCGGCCGCCAGCCTGTTCAGGCTGGCGGCCGCTGGCGTTTTGGTCAGCTGTGCGCCGGGGCGGCCTTCGCATCCGCGGAGGGCGCGCTGCCCTTGGCCTTCTTGTCCTTGGCCTTCTTGCCCTTCGTCGAATTGTGTTGCGCTGTCGACGAATTCTCGGTGCCGGACTTCTCGGATTTCTCCGACTTGGTTTCGGACTTGTCCGGCTTGGTGGCCGGCGCCGGATCACTGTCGGACTTGGTAGGTGAATCGTCGGTCGCGGTCTTCGGCGACGTGCTTGCGGTCGGCGGCGGAGAAGTCTTGTGGGTCCGTGGCTTCTGTGCCGCCTTGGAGGGCTTCTTGTCGGTCTGGGTGGCCGGCTTCTCGGCGCCCGGGGCATCGTTCGTGCCCGCGTCGCCGGCGGCGGGGGAGTCCGGCGCCGACGCATTCTTGGTCGCCGCAGTCGTGCGCGGAGCCGTCGCCGCATCCGACGAGATGGCGGGCAGCTGCGGCTTCACGACGTTGAACGGCAGGGCTTTGCCCGTCACGAGGACGGAAACGAAATTCGCCACCGCGATCGCCGGGGAGAGCGCCGCGAAGGCCGCGCCCGCGAGCGGCCCGAACGAAGCGAGCGCGGGCGGGAGCTGCAGCCCGGACATCAATGCGAGGGGCGCGGCGACCAAGGCCGAACCCGCGGCATTCGTCGCGTCCGTCACTCGCGTCTTGACGGTGTTGATGGCCTGCTGAACCGGGTTGGTGGTGCCGGTCGGAACGGTCGCTGCCGGGGACGGGGTGGCCGCGACCGGTGCCGGGGCGGCCGCCGCGGGTGCCGGTCCGGCGGCGGCCGGGAGCAGCGATGTCACCACCTTCGTCAGGTTCGCGACCAAGTCGTACGCGAACGTTCCCACCACCTGGAACGGGAGGGTGAATGCATAGGCCACCAACCCGATCGGTAACCACGGGAGGTAGAAGGGATCGGTGGCCGCGCGATTCAGCATCACCAGCGGTATGGAGATCACGGACACGGCGGTACTCTTGGCTGCCTCGACCACGGCCACCCCGAGGGCTTTGATCGCATCGACGACAACACCGCCGGCAGTGGCGAGCGGGTCTGCGGCGGCCAGCGGAACCGGCCCGGTGGACGTGTTGGTGGCTGCGGCCGACTTGACCAGTTCGAGCAGATCCTGCTCGCGGGCCGTCATTTCCTGGACGAATGCGGTGAACTGGACCGCGCGAGTTTCCATTCGCGGGGTGCTGATGGGCGCGGCATGCGTCTGGGCTGTGAGCTGGCCGTTCGGCGTCAGCACGCAGGCAGCCGCGACTACGCCTGCCAGCGGCAGGCATTGGAGCCGCCGGCGCACGGTGGTGGTCGTGGCTGGGCTGGGGTGATTCATCGCGCGGTGCCTTCCCGTATTCGGTTGAGAGCGTGGGTGGTTTCGGCCTGAGCCTGGGCAAACAATAATTGACGTAATTGGAAGATTATGTCGAAACGCACGGTATGTCCCGGCGCGCGCGGCCCCCCGCGCCAAGAATTCGCCAAGCCGCCCACCGCACCCTGTATCGCGACCACGACTTTCCGGCCACTCGAACAGGATCTGCCATGAGCCGACGCGCACGCCGCACCGCCGCCGCTTTCACCGCACTGCTCATGTCCGTGGCGGCCGGATTGCCGGTGGCCCAGGCGAATCCCACTCCCGACGCCTCGATGCAGGTGCCGTGGCACCAGGTCGGTGACGGTTGGACCCTGGCCACCTGGAGCCCGGTCCCCGGACGCCTCCCCGGTGAACGCCCGGCACCCGACGAGGCGCCGCCCGAGAAGACCTCCAACACCCTGTTCCTCATCGACCCGGCGGGGCACCGGTACGCCATCACCACGTTCGCCCCGAATGACAAGGGGTGGAAGCCGGATCTGCTGGACTGGTCGGGCGATGGTGGTCGGGCGTTGTTCTCGATGGGCGACTCGGTGATCGTGGTCGACCTGCACACCGGCAACCAGACGTCCTTCCCGTCGCGCGCGTCGGCTCGCTTCAGCCGCCCGAACGGTGAAGCGATCGTGCTGTCGAGCAGCAGCCAGGGGCAGCCGGGCACCTTGCAGCGCGTCGACCTCGCGGGCAACGTGCAACTGACCTACCCGACCGAGAACCTCGCCGGCGCCGGCCGATTCGGCGGCAACTATCTGGAAACCCCCGACGGCACCACGCTCGTGCTGTCGACGGCGAACCGGGGCAATGACGAGGTACCGCGAACGGACAACAGTTTCGTGCTCATGGGCAACGACGGCACCGTCGGGCGGGTATTGCCGGTGCCGATGCCCGGCGCCGTCTGCCGGACCACCCGGTGGCTGACGCCAACGGATTTCGTCGCCAGTTGCACCGCACAGACGTCCGCCGCGAGCCAGTTGTGGAAGGTGCCGATCGACGGATCGGAGCCGACCGTGCTTACGGCCGTCAACAATGCCAAGAACGAACCCGGATTCGAAGGCGACTACGGCGACGTCACGCTCTGGCAGCTGCCCAGCGGCACCTTCGTCCAGTCCCTGGGTGCCTGCGGGGTTGTGT
>Ga0105237_10004552_pt1 | contig 16022 bp, 15 predicted proteins | sample KBSC24metaG_FD_81520 | JGI IMG/M metagenome (GOLD analysis project Ga0105237, IMG submission 81520) | Corn rhizosphere microbial communities from Kellogg Biological Station, Michigan, USA - KBS C2-4 metaG | ecosystem: Host-associated > Plants > Roots > Rhizosphere > Soil | place: Michigan, USA... | reverse complement strand
GTTGGGGTCTTCGCCGGCGATGAGCACGAATTTTCCGGTTAACCCATGTTTCATGGAATTTTTGCTGGCGATGCATTTTCCTTCGACGGTGCGCGGTCCGGTGGACTGCTGCGCGTTCGCCTGGTTGGCGGCGATCTGAGACGGCGTGGACATCTGGTAACGCTCCTTGATTCTGAAATGAAAAAAGGAGGGCTTGGCGGCCCGCCTCTTTCCTGATTTAAGAATACCGGGGTGGTTGGTAGTGTTTTGGGCGGCTGAGTTTGTATGTTGTTGGTTTATTGGGTCAACAAATATTTGCTCGAGCTGTCATCGTGACCCGACCGTAAATGCGTTTTCGTCCTCTCTTACGCCGATAAGAGGCGTGAGCCCCTGCGTGCCTGCCGGCCTTTAGAGGGCTTCCGCCCTGACATAGATTTTCCATCTAAGGTTGGGGCGCTTAGAGTCAGATGTAGCCGAGTTTCCGCGGTTGGCGACAAAGAATGCGAAAATTCCCGGCTGGAAGCGGGCCGCAGTGGTCGTGCGTATTGAGGATCATCAGCGCGCCTCGCACATTTCACACATCACTCATACCGCAAAGCCTCAGTAGGATCCAACTCCGCAGCGCAGAGCAGCCCACTACTCACATTCAGCCAACAAGCACGCCACGGAATCAACCTCGGCGCCCGCGCCTCCGCCTCCGACATCGGCCAAACCGTAGCCGAAAACTTCGGAACCAAAGTCCAACACGGAACCAGCTTCCTCCCGAAATCTCGCAAGCGGGTGAAAGTTAGGCGGCTCTCGAGACCGATAAGAACGTCGTCTGGAGAGTGGCAATGTCGACATGCAATTCCCACACCAGCCCAGACTCGTCTTTGATCTGCGGAAGGTGCTCCGCGACCGCGGCGACTCCTGGACGCAGATCGCTATCAAGCGCCGCCGCGAGAAGCCGGACTAACCTGGTTTCGCCTTGAAACTCCTGCGAGATTCAGCTACAGGTAAGCGGAGACGTTTCAAAAACGAGCTCGCCTTCTGTAGAAGGAACCAGCATGATTGAATTGTCAAGGTAGTGGACGAAGGTATCGTGCTGGATCGCCAGAAACGTTTACCCTTCTATGTCATGCCGCTATACGATTCGTCGTTGCGTAAGCTCATGGAAGGCGGAGTGTCTCCTGGCGATGTCCTCAAGCTGTTCAATGACATTCTCGACGGAGTGGAAGCAGCGCATCTTCAGAACGTTTTTCATCGCGACGTTAAGCCCGAGAATCTGCTGGTCGAGATGCCTGGACGCCGTATTGTCGTCGCTGATTTCGGAATCGCACACTTCGAAGAAGAAGATTTGTTCACAGCAGTTAAAACGGGAGACGAACGGCTCGCTAACTACAGGTACTCGGCTCCTGAGCAGCGCACGCCGGGCGGGTCAGTAGACCATCGGGCGGATATTTTCGCTCTTGGGCTTATTCTCAACGAGATGTTTACGGGGGAAGTTGCACAGGGGACAGCGCACAAACTCGTAGCCGCCGCGGATCCAAATTTTGGGTTACCTTGATCGCATCGTGGAGAAGATGATCCGCCAAAACCCGGATGAAAGGCCATCTTCGATCAGAGTGATCAAGGACGAACTGACGATGGCTGGGATGGAATTCGTCACACATCAGAAGCTCGACCAAATCCGGAAGAAAGTAGTATCCGCTGTCACTCCCGACGACCCGCTCGGCGGAATCGACGTTAGGGCAACTGCATTCGATTACGCTCCTGGGACTCTTAAATTTAAGCTCGAACCCTTGCCACCTCAGGAATGGTTTCTCGCACTGTATGGCATCGGAAACTATCGGAGTTTCCGGGGATAGCAGATCCTTCGCGAGTTGAGCGGACTGCGTGGGGTGTCATAGTGCCAGCACAAGAGGCAATAGTCGCCGAAGTCGCTCAAATGGCCAACGATTGGATTAAGTCCGCGAACACGGATTACCGCAATGGGCTCCAAAGGAGAGCACGGGAGCAGGAACGCCGTGAACGTGGTGAGCTTTCGGCAGGGCTGCTTAAGCGGTCCTCTTTCTCACGAAAATATGCTCCGGCGGACGGAAGGTTGCCGGATATTCAATCGGCGGGCATTGCGGTTTGCTGGCGGCAGAGCGGCAGAACTCGAAGATCCATCGTGCGGTGCTGCTGAAGTTTTGGGAAAATGGGCTACGCTGTTCGAGGAGGTAGGAAACGGCGGTCGAGGTGCGTGGGGTATGTCCGCTGCTACAGGTCTAGGACATGCCGACGTCCGTAAGGTTTTATCGTGACACGCTGGGGTTTGAAGTCGTTGCCACGTCTCCCAACCTCGGCGGTGAAGATAAGTTTCACTGGTGCCTCCTCCGGCTCTCCGGCTCCGAAGTGATGCTGAATACCGCCTACGAATTCGATGACGAACGCCCAGTGCCACCCGATCCCGCACGAGCCGCAGCGCACCAGGATACGTGCATTTATTTCGGCGCCCCCGATGTGAATGCTGTCTATGAGGAGCTGCGCACGAAGGGTCTTCAGCTTAAGCCTCCGAAAGTCGCGCCATACGGGATGAAGCAGCTCTATCTTCGCGATCCCGACGGATATGGGCTGTGCTTCCAATGGTCCGCTGAACCGGCTGATGCCGCCACGAGTCGATGAACGCCGGAAGCGTTCGCGCTCGGAAAGTGGTGCCCACGGCCGTGATGCCCATAGAGGCCGCTGCCCACAGGGCTTCCGGCAACGGCGAACGGCCTACTCGGGTATTGCGGAATTCTTCAAAACGGCGGCGGAGATGTTCCAGATCTTCCGGAATGCCAGTTGCTGCTTCAGGGGCCATCTAGCGGGGCTCCTCCACCTCCCGCCCACCCTCCTAAGTAAACGCCCGCAAAACGGAGCCTGGATCGCGGACTCGCACGGGCGTTCGCTTGCGAATAGTGAGGGCCGCGATCGGCCCTTTGCGGGCTAGCAGCAAACCTTACTGGGTTTCATGCATGCTTGCAGAAAACTCACTGAACGTGAAGCTCTGGCAGGACGGCAGCGAGAGCTTGAAGAAAAGGCACGCGCGATGAAGCGCCTGAGAGAGGCCGCAATTGGCGTGATCTGCAATGAGGATTTACTCATACCGCAAAGCCTCAGTAGGATCCAACTCCGCAGCGCGCATAGCCGGCAGCAATCCACTCAACAATCCAGTCACAAACAACACCGCAGTCGAAACCAAAATCGTCCCGGCATCAATCCTCAACCGAATATCACCCCGCCCCGAGTCATCATCAAACAAACTCCCAAGCAGAGGAAGTGTGCCAACACTCATAGCAATCAAGTAAGCCAACCCGATCCCAATAACCCCGCCGGCCAAAGTAATCGCCAGAGCCTCAAACAAAAACTGAGTCCGAATATGCGATCGCCGGGCCCCCAGAGCCTTCCGCAATCCAATCTCCCGCACCCGCTCGTTCACAGACACCAACATAATATTCATCACCCCAACACCCCCAATCCCCAGCGTCAGGATGCCAATAAACAACAGCAGCACCTTTAGACCAATCGTGATGCCATCAATCACAGGACGGAACTCCTGCCGTCCAAACATCTGCATCGACCGTTTGTCCGTCGGAGAAAAACCCTGGCGCTTCGCCACAGCCGCCCGCAGTTGCAGCTTCGCCTGCTCTTCGAACTGCGCGGCCACCGGCATCATCACCATCACCGCCGCATACCTCGTGTTCCAGATTTCACTCGCCGCGGTATATGGAATAAAAATCGACTGATCGTCACCGGTAAAATACGAACTCAACTGCAGCTTATTCTCCATCGTGCCGATCACGGTGAATCGCGCGCCGTTGATCTGCACCGTCTCGCCCTCCGCGGGACGCCCGCTGAAAAGCTGGTTCTTCACCTTGTTCCCGAGAAATACCACGCGCCGCCGCTCCTGATAATCTTCCGCGCTGATCCAACGTCCATGCGCCGCCGTTTCGTTGCGGATCTCGCCATACTCCGGGCACACCCCGCGCACAGTTCCGTTCACCACGCGGTCCTGATACGACACGGCCAAGGTGCGCACAGTCTCCATGCACACATACTTCACCAGCGTCGCTTCCGCCTTGATCGCGTCGACATCGGCCCGCTCGAATTTCACCGGCTTGCCGGCGCGCTCGCCGCCTACCTGCTCACTCGTCTGCCCCGGCCAGCAGATCACCGCGCTCTTGCCGAAAGCCTCAAACGCCCGCGTCAGAATCAGGCGGAACCCGTCCCCATAGGCAATCAGCAGCGCCACAGCCACAATGCCCCAAACGATACCCAGCATCGTAAGAATGCTTCGAGTGGGATTCCGCCTCAGTGCGTCCCAAGCCTGAAGAGTGATTTCCCGGAGCATCTCTTAGCCCCCAGCCTCATAGCGCAGCGCCTCGATGGGATCAATGCGCGCCGCCCGGCTAGCCGGGTACATCGCCGATCCAAGCGCAATCAGACCAAGCAAAACGAAAGAGAGAATCGAAGTGCTCCAAGTCGGAATCAGGCCAAGAAAAAACGGCGGCATCGGCAGGGAATTCACCGCCGCGCACATCCCATACGCGACCACCAAGCCCGCACCACCGCTCAGAAATACCACGATCATCGTCTCGGCGAAAAACTGTGTCAGGATCGATCGCGACGTCGCGCCCACAGCCTTCCGCACACCGATTTCGCGCGTCCGCTCGCGCACCGCAACCAGCATCACGTTCATCACGCCGATGCCGCCGAGAAACAACGTCACAATGCCCACCGCGCCAAGAAAATACTTCATCCCGTTCGTCATGCCCTGAAATTTGATCCCGTTTTCGACCGTGTCCCAGATGGGCACAGCCTCTTTATCCTGCGGATCGAAATGATGAAGCCGGCCGAGCGCGCGCCTCACTTGCCATTTGCATTGGTCATGATCGTCGAGCGACTTCGGAGTCACCAGCAGTTGATTGATCGCGTGCGGGGGCGCTGGCGGAGCCCGAGGAAAATCACGCGCCAGCGCGGTCACCGGAACAAACACCTTCGAAACATCACGTCCGTCATAACTGGAATCCTGCTCCTTCGCCTGCATCACCCCGACAATCGTGTACGGAAAATCGCCGATGTGAATCGACTCACCCACCGCCTTGCGCTCGTTGAAAAGTTGCTTCCGCGCATCGGATCCCAGAAAAACCACTCGCCGCCCGCTCTGCACATCATCATCGTTGTAAAAGCGGCCTTCCGCGATGGCAATACTGCGGATCTCGGAGAACGCCGGCAGAGAGCCGCTTACCAGCAGCGACGCAAAATTGTACGCGCTCCGAATCGGAGTCTGTTCATGGCTCAACTCCGGGATCACATACTTGCAAGCCGTAGCTTCCTGAGCGATCGCCGCGTGATCTGTGTCGAGCCAGCGTACCGGAACACCCGCTCGCATCCCCCCAGCCTGCAGACTCGTCCGGCCGGCGAACACAATCATAATGTCCTTGCCCAGATTGTCCATCTGGACCTTTTGTCCTTCGGCCAAACCCTCCCCGGCGCCTACCATCAGCGTGATCGATACGATGCCCCACGCGATGCCAAACATCGTCAACCCGGTACGCAGCTTATGCGCCCACAGGGTTTGCAGCGTATCGAGAAAGAGATCCTGAAACCTCACTGCAATACGACCTTCTGTCCTTCGCTGAGTCCAGCGACCAACTCCGTCTTGACGCCATTGGAAACGCCCAGCTTCACCGGAAGTTTCCGCTTGCCCTTCTCAGCGGCCGGCTCCGGCACCTCAACAAAAGTATTGCGGTCGCGATCGTAGATCACCGAGCTTTCGGGAACAAGCAGAACACCCTTCTTCTCCTCGAGAATGATCTCCGCATTCGCACTCATGTTCGCCTTCAATTCGCCCGAAGGATTCTTGATGGAGACGCGGACTTCAAACGTCGTTACATTGTCTTTCTCCACACCAAGCGGCGAGATCTTGGTCACCGCGCCCTGAAACTTCTTGTCCTTGAATGACTCCACAACGATGCGCGCGTTCTGGCCCAGGTAGACCTTTCCGATATCCGCCTGGTCCACCTTGCCCTGCACATAAACATCGCTCACGTCGCCAAGCGTCATCACCAAAGTCGCCTGCGAACCCAGCACAAGAATGGAGCTGACCGCCGCCCCGACTTCCACATCGCGCGACAGCACCAGCCCATCCATGGGACTCACAATCGTCGCGTTCTGCAGATCTTCCTCGGCTTGATCAAGCGTCGCTCTCGCCTGCGCCACCTGCGCTGAGGCCCGGGCAATCTCCGCTTTGGCCACATTGACGCTCCGTTGCGCCGAGAGCTGCTTCTGCACGGCCATCTGATACGCCTTGTCCGCCTCTTCAAGTACGATGCTCGCCACCAGCTTCGACGAGTAAAGCTGTTTCTGCCGTTCAAGCGCCGTCTTTAAGAAAGGGATATCGGGACCGTCCGCATCCACCCGGTATCGCTCATACGAAGCCTTCGCCGATTCTTCGGCGGCCTGAAACGACTGCAGCGTTGCGTTCATCTCGCGAACGCGCGATTGCAATTGCTCCTTATCGAGCTCCACCAGCAGTTGGCCTTGCTTCACGAACTCGCCGTAGTCGACATAGATCTTCTTTACAATGCCGCTGGCCTTCGACTTCACTTCGACCTTGGACTTAGGCTGGATTTTCCCCGTCGCCACCACTGATTTCGCGATGTCGCCCCGTTCCACGCCGGCCAGTTTCGATGGGTCGATGATGTTATTCGGCTTGAGCGCTGATTTGAGAGCGAATCCGCCGCCCGCCAGCACAGCGATCAGGATCCCCAAAACCACCGGCCACTTGCGTTTGCGTTTTCCGTTCGATGCCATTACAGAACAGTACGCAACCTCCCGGAAAATGTTCCGTCGCTGCGGAAGACTGCGCTTTACAACGTTTCAGACACATGCTTCAGACGCCGTCCCCAAAACGATTTGACTCAAGTATAATGTCTGCAACCGAAACCCGGAATGGTTTCGAACTGCATCCAGGTGGGAAGGAATTTACATGCGAATGTTTGGGCGTAGCATCTCTCTGCTTTTCCTCACTCTTGCGTTGACTGTCGTTGGTTTCGCTCAGATGAGCACCGGCACAATCACGGGAACGGTCACCGATCCTCAAGGCGCTGCAATTGCGAATGTTCAGGTGTCTGTCATTCAAACGGAAACCAATTTCGAGTCGAGAGCAACAACAAACTCTGAAGGCATCTACCGGGTCCAGTCGCTGCTGATTGGCCCCTACCGCATTACGTTTGAAGCAGGCGGATTCAAGAAACAGGTTCAGGGCAACATCACTCTGCGAGTCGGCGACGTATTGGCCGTCAACGCCACGTTCCAATTGGGCGCGGTCACCGAGTCGGTTGAAGTTTCTGCCCAGAGTTCCTTGCTCGAAACCGAGACTTCCTCCTCCGGCACAATCGCTGAAGGGGACTATCTCTATAAGCTACCGATGTACCAGCGCTACATCACGAACACGATGAGCATCGTGCCCGGGTTAACAGTGCAAACCACTGGCGGCACTTCAGGTCTGAGCGCCTATTACGTCGGCGGCCAGCGCAATACCGGAACGGCAGTGTTTGAAGACGGCGTCTTCGGCAACGACCCGCTTGCCAACACATTGACCGTAGTCAAGCCGATCCAGAATGCAGTGGAAGAGGTCAAGGTTCTCACCGGAACTCTTCCCGCCGAATATGGCCATTCCACCAGCGGCGTGATTACCACCGTTAAAAAGAGCGGCACAAACGAGTTTCACGGTTTAGCCTCCGACTACGGCCGCACCCGCCGCATGACACACCGCCAGTTCTTCAACATTTACACGACCGCGCAATCGCAGCCAGGAGCCCCCAACGGCGTACCCGCGTGGTTCATGGAGCCTGACGCAAACATCGGCGGTCCGATCGTCATCCCCAAGATCTACAACGGCCGCAATAAGACGTTCTTCTTCTTCGGTTACCAGAAGCTCATCGAAAAGAAGACGCAGGCGTATACCAGCCAGACGCCAACTCCCGACATGATAAAAGGAGATTTCAACTTCGGCGGACTCGGTCAAGTTCTCTATGATCCGGCTACCACGCGTCAGAATCCTGATGGCACGTGGTCGCGCGATCCCTTCCCAACCAAGGTAATACCGTTAAACCGGTTCGATCCCGTATCGGCGAAGCTCCTTTCCTACAACATCTGGCGGCTACCCAATACGCCAGGCTCTTTTAGCAGCACAGGTCCGGTGAGCAACTTCACTTACAATCCACCGTCCCGCACGTACTTTGAAGACTACTCGGGGCGCGTCGATCACCAGATCAGCACGAAGTTCAAGTTGTACGCCAGCTATACGTATAACCACCAGAACGGCCTGCAGCGACCCACTAACATGCTCATCGGAGCCTTCGACGGCACTACCGGCTTCAACTCGCCGTACACCCAGCAGGATAGTTCGGCCGGCGGCACGTATCTCTTCAGTCCGACTATGCTGAATGAGTTCCGCGTCGGTTTTTTCAGGGCTCGCAACGACACGTTTATTCCTTCATTCAATCAGAACTGGGCGGGTACCCTGGGAATTCCCAACGACAGCCCCGCTCTTTTCCCCTCGTTTACTGCTAGTCCCCTCGGTGCCGGCACTTACACCACCGCTCCCGGTTACGCACAAATGTACGGGCTCAGCACCGGCGGCCCTTCGCGATACATTCGCCAGACCTATTCGTTCCGTGATGACTTCAGTAAAATATCCGGCACCCACGCCTTCAAGATGGGCTACGAAATCCTGTACTTCACCGCGAATTATTTCCAGCTGGGGACGCCCAGCGGTATCTTTCAATTCGACAATATGACCGCTGGACTGCAGCCGACCAACGGCCAGCCCGTCCCGAACACCGGCAACACTTTCGCCGGACTTGAACTCGGTTACGTTCGGCAGGCGAATTTCAACACCTACACAACTACCTGGCTCCCCCGGGATTCGATCAACAGCCTGTACCTCCAGGACGACTGGAAGGTCACCAGAAGATTAACCTTGAACCTCGGACTTCGCTGGTCCACCGAAAGCCCCTACCACACAGCGCACGGGTTAATAAGCGAGTTTGATCCGAATACTGTCGATCCACTGACGGGAAAAATGGGCGCCATCACCCACCCAACAGGCGGGTTGAACAACCGGGATCTCAAGAACTTCCAACCGCGTTTGGGTGCGGCGTGGCATCCTCTCGATAAGTGGGTGTTCCGCACCGGCTTCGCCATTAACACGGTCGATATCCGGTTCCCGAATCCCCTTCAGCAGTTTGACGAATACCAGGCGCAGGTTGTCCAGCAGCGCGCGTCCAACGATCCGCGACCCCTGTTCCGGCTTAGCGATGGTCCCGCACCCGTTGTGTATAACATCCTGCCCAACCAATCGGCTTCTTACGTCGGAACTAACTACGGATCCAGAAGCGCCTACTGGCTCGACAAAACGCTCCATCCCGGTTATGTGATGAACTGGAATACCACTATCGAATACCAGATCAGTACGAATAATCTAGTTAAGGTATTCTATTCCGGATCGGCCGGCGTCCACTTGATTGAATCCTGGAATATCAACGCCTTCCCAACAGATTTCGGGGCCGGTAATCCGGCCCTGCAAAATGCCGCCTTCGCGAATCCCCAGGCCTACCTGCCCTATACACAGTTCGGCACCATCAACCATATGGCGAACACCGGCCACTCCACTTATCACGCCGGCACCGTTCAGTTCCAGAAGCGCTATTCCCAGGGTTTGATCTTCGATTCCTTCTATACCTTCTCCAAGGCAATCGATGACTGCGACAACGACTACGGAACTTGCACCGGCGTAGCGCCGATCGCCAACCGGAACCTCAATAAAGGGCGCGCGGGCTTCGATCAGAATCACCGTTTTGTTGCCAGCGCTTCCTACGACCTCCCGGTAGGCAAGGGCCGGCACTTCATGAATCGCGGGGGCGTCTTGAACATGATACTGGGCGGTTATGGTATCTCCTGGATTCAGACAGTCGAGACTGGCAATCCCTTCGGCTTCAGCTTCACCAACAGCCCCAACAACTACTACCCGACGAGTATCGGAAACTATGTTCCCAATCTCGTAGGCACGCCGACCATGCCTGGCTTCGGCCTCGGTAAACTCATTGGCGGAAACCGCTTCAACCAGGCGTTGTCGAACCCGCTTGTCGATGTTAACGACTTCGCCGCTCCCGCCGCATTCACACCAGGAAATGCAGGCCGCAACATCCTGACCGGTCCGGCATCCTACTACTCGCAATTCTCCGTCAAGAAGAACTTCAGACTGACGGAACGGTTCAACCTGGAGCTTCGTTACGACTTCCAGAATCCGTTCCACAACTACGGATTCTCCGCGCCGAGCAACCAGGTGGACTTCAAGAATCCAAACCTGTTCGGAAAGATCACCTCGGACGTGGCCACCGCCAGCCTGAACGGCGAACCGTTGATGAACCTCACGCTCAAGTTGAGCTGGTAACCCTCCACTGACAACAGGCGCCGCTCTCCCGACCGGCGCCTGGTTCTACTAAACTAAGTCGGTATGATTGCAGACAAGCTCCGAGCCTGGTGGTCGCATCGCCAGGCACTAGACGGCCAACTCTCGGGAGCCGCGTCCGCCAAAGTTCTCCAGCAAACTGGATGGGCAAGGTCGGTAGGTGGCGTAGGCCCGTACTTTACGCTATTCGCACGAGCCGGCACGTCCCGCGAAAGCGCCGACCAGGCAGTGACAAACCTCGAGATCCACGAACTCCCGTCAGCGCGTGGCTGCACCTACGTCGTACCCGCCGCCGATTTTCCCTTGGCCCTGAAAGCCGGCCAAAGTTTCACCGCCAACGAAATGAAGGTGGCCTACAAACTCGGAGTCACCGACAAAGAAATCGAGAAGCTCTCCGCCGCGGTACTCAAAGCGCTAGCATCCGGTCCACTGGAGCCCGATGAAATCCGCACCGCCACCGGCAACGCCGCGCGAAATCTCGGCGAAGAAGGAAAGAAGAAAGGGGTCACCACCACGCTGCCGCTCGCACTAGGCAATCTCCAATCATCCGGCGACATCCGGCGTGTGCCCATAAACGGCCGTCTCGACCAGCAGCGTTATCGCTACGCGCTCTGGCAACCGAATCCGCTATCGAAATTCAAACCCTCGCCGGACGAAGTGCAAACCGAACTAGCCCGTCGTTATTTCTCCTGGATCGGACCAGCCACCCTGGCGGAATTTCAATGGTTCTCAGCCCTAACGGCTAAAGCGGCCAAAACCGCCATCGAGCCTCTCAAGCTGGAATCAATCGAAGGCGACCGCCTGATGTTCCCCGGCGACCGCGAAACGTTCGAAGCCTTCCAGATTCCCAAACAACCTCAGTACGTGTTGGTAAGCAGCATCGACGGCATCAGCCTCTTGCGCCGCGACCTGAAGAGTCTGGTGGACGCAGCCGACCGCACCAAAGGATTCCTCACTCGTGAAGGCGCAGGCGCCGGAGTACTCGATCTGCCAAGCCACGGCATCTTCGATCGCGGCCGCCTCGTCGGTTTGTGGGAATACGATCCTTCAACGCAATCGATCGCCTGGACCGCCTTCGTCCCAAAGAATAAGGATCTCGAAAAGGCAGTCCAGCGAACCGAAGAATATGTGCGAACCCAACTGGGAGACGCCCGGTCCTTCAGTCTCGACAGTCCTAAGAGCCGCGTCCCGCGAATCGAGGCGCTCCGCAAAGCCGCCTTGGCCTGACTACCCCTGGCGCAACGCCACATTCGGATCGACGCGAGTCGCTCGCAGCGCCGGCACATACGCCGCCAGCAGCGCGATACTCGCAAGGAACATCGAAACGCCGGCAAACACCACCGGATCAAGCGGGCTGACACCAAAAAGCAAACTCGAGAGCACTCGCGAAACGAGGGCCGTACCGGCGACGCCCACAGCGACGCCAACCGCCACAGGACGCATCGCCTGAGCCAGGATCAGTTCCAAAACATCCCGCCGCTGAGCGCCCAAGGTCATCCGGATTCCGATTTCTCGAGTGCGCTGCGTCACCGCAAAAGCGATCACGCCGTAAATTCCCAGCGAAGCCAACAGAAGACCCGCCATCCCAAGAGCGAAAGCAAGAGTCGAAGTAATCCGCGCCGGAAGCTGCCACAACGAAAGATTATCTTCCAGTCTGCCCGGCCGAACCAGCACACTAGAGTCAAGAGCCCGGGTTTCATTCCGGATCGCCTTCGCCATTGCCGCGAACCCGCCATTGCCACGTACCAAAATCGAAAGCTCGAGCCGGGATCTCGGAACAACCGGCAGGTAGAAGAGAGCGCCATCCACTTCCGAAAGGCTGGCAGTGTGCGTGTCCTTCACCACGCCAACCACCTCCGAATAAACTTTCTCATCGCCGTACCGAATGTGCTTTCCCACGGGATTCTCACCCGGCCAGAATCGCCGCGCCGCCGACTCGTTCACAACAACCACGTGTTCCTCTGCGTGCGATTCGAACGCGCGTCCCCGCAAAATTGGAACGCCGAGAAGCTGAAAATAGTTGGCCGAAATTCGCGAGGTGGTCACCTGTTGACTCCCGTCCCGGCCCTCGATCGATACGGAAGTTCCACGTCGTGTGCCGCTCAAGGGCACTGAATCCACAAAGCCAACTTCCTCCACGCCGGGTTTAGAGGCCAGCCGCTCGGCTAATTGACGATGAAAGACGGTAGCTCGCGTTTCATCGTAACCCTCGCGCCTCAGATCGAAACTCGCAAACGCGACGCCTTTCAACTCAAAGCCGGGATCAATAGTCTGCGCCGCACGAAGACCGCGTGCGAGCAAACCGGCGACGATCAACAGCACAAGGCAGACTGCGACCTGCATCGTGACCAGCGAACCGCGCAGCAACCCGCCAGAGCGCGCTCGAAACATAATGCCGCCCTCCTTCAACGCCGAATTCAAGTCGACCTTCGACGACTGCAGCGCTGGAATTAACCCGAAACCAACGCCTGTGACTAAGGCAAGCAGCATCGAATACAACACGATCCGGAAATCCGGATTCAGATTGACGGCGATTGAGTGAACTTCCTCCGGAAGCCTCGCAACAATCGCGGGGATCACGCTTCGAAGCGTCCACCACGCCATTAGTAGGCCCAGAACGCCGCCGCTCAGCGCGATCACCAGACTCTCCGTCAGCAATTGGCCAATCAATCGCGCGCGGGTTGCACCCACAGCCAGACGCACCGCAATCTCTTTCTGCCTCGCCACGGCCCGCGCCAGCAGAAGGTTGGCGAGATTGGCGCAAGCAATCAGCAATACCAGGCTGACCGCCGCCAATACCACTGCCCCAACGCTCAACACCGGACCTCGGCCCTCCGGATTATTCATCAATGTCGCCCGATCGACAAAGAGCGTAGTCTTCCTACCCGCAGTCTGTCCATCCACGCGCCCCGCAATCACCGCCAGATCCGCGCGTGCATCAGCCACGGTCATCCCAGGTTTTAGGCGCCCCGCCACCTCGAGCCAGCTCAAATTAGCGTCCGTGAGAAACGTGCGGTCCTGAATCCACTGCTCCTGCATCGAAATCGGCGTCCAAACGTCGGCGGCAATCACGCTGCCGCCGCTGAATCCTTCAGGTCCAACGCCAACCACCGTAAAAGTGCCGCGATTCAGAACAATGGTCTTACCCAGAACCTGAGTGTCTCCGCCGAACTGGCGCTGCCAAAATGCGCGGCTCAACACCACCACAGGACTACCACCCGGCGCGCCACATTCCTCCGGAAGAAATCCGCGCCCCATAGTCAGTGAGCCCGTCAGAGCCGGAAAGTAATTACACGAAACCAGTTGACCCTGGACCGTCCGCGCCTCAGGTCCGCCGAGCGTCACCTGTGCCAGTGCATAAGCCGCCAGATCGGAAAAGACGTGGTTTTGATCGCGGTAAGCCTTGTATTCAGGATAGGAGAAATAAGAGCGGGAACCGTGAGTGTACCGGCTCTTGAGACCGCGAATCGTCTGATAGACCGTCACCACTTCGCTCGGGTTCTTCACCGGCAGCGGCCGCAGTGCCAGCCCATTGAGAAGAGTGAATATGGCGGAATTCACCCCGATGCCGAAAGCTACCGCCAATACTGCAACCACCGCGAATCCCGGCGCTTTCCGAAACGTCCGAATGCTGTAGCGAAGGTTCTGCAGAAAAGCATCCATCCGGGGCCTCCTTTGGATGGAGTACGTTGCTTTCGAACCAATGTTCCAAATTTCTTAGGAGTTACTCTGATCCCGAGCCGCCGCGGTCGCCAACTCATCGCACCGGTTATTATCTGCATGACTCGCGTGGCCTTTAGTCCAAGTCCACCTCGTCGCATGCCGCCCGTTCAATTCATCCAACTTTTCCCAAAGGTCCTTATTCATCACCGGAGTTTTATCACTCTTCCGCCAATTGTTGCGCTTCCATCCGGTGATCCACTTCGTAATTCCGTTCTTCACATATTCGGAATCCGTAATGACCTCCACCTCGCACCGCTCCTTCAACGCCGCCAAGCCACGTACCGCGGCCGTCAACTCCATTCGGTTGTTCGTCGTCTGCTGCTCCGAACCCCACGATTCTCGCTTATGTTCTCCAAAACGGAGAATGTACGCCCACCCTCCAGGGCCAGGGTTGCCGATGCAAGCCCCATCTGTGATCAACTGGACAGATTTCATGCGGCCGAGGTAAGCTCCCGCACGAAGAAGTTCTCCACACAATCAAGAATCGCCGCGACTTCCTTCAGGTGATAAATCTCCACGCGAAGTTTCGACCCGTCTCGCACCCCGTGCGTAAAGTACGTGGCGAACTGCTTCATCTTCCCCACAGCATCGTCTTCGCCGCGCTCAGCCAGCATGTTGTAATACGTCCGCATCATTTGATAACGGTCGAATTCAGTCGGCCGATAATAATCACCGGTCGCCAGATACTCGGAAATCTGCCGGAAAATCCAGGGATTCGATGCCGCGGTGCGCCCCACCATCACCGCATCGCACGCCGTCTCTTTCACCATCCGAAGTGCGTCCTCGGGCGTCAGAACATCCCCATTTCCCACCACCGGAATCTTCACCGCAGCCTTCGTCTCAGCGATGCGCGTCCAATCCGACTTGCCGCTATAGCCCTGTTCCCGAGTCCGTGGATGCAGCGCAACCGCCTGCAGCCCGCAGTCCTCGGCCAACTTCGCCATATCGACAAACACCAGTTCGTGATCGTTCCAACCAGCACGGAATTTGCACGTCAACGGAATAGAAATCGACGCCCGAACCTTCCGCAGCAGCGTCTCCACCAGCGGAAGATCGCGCAGCAATCCCGACCCGCCGTTGCACTTCACCACCTTATTTACAGGACACCCGAAATTGATATCGACGATATCGAAACCGACGTCTTCGCAAATGCGCGCCGCCTCCGCCATCACTTCCGGATCGGATCCAAAAAGTTGCGCCGAAATCGGATGCTCCTCGGGCTCGAATTCCAGGTATCGCATCGTGCGTCCCGGCTTGCGCCCGCCAACCGACTTCACCACTCCATGCGAGCTGGTGAATTCCGTCATAATCAAGCCGCATCCGCCCTGATTCCGAATCAGACGCCGAAACACCGTGTCCGTGACCCCCGCCATGGGCGCCAGCACGGTCGCAGGTGCGATCTCGATGGCTCCTACACGGAAACGCGCGGGAAACTGCTGCATAATGCCATTTTAACGTGGTGTTATGCGAAGCTTGAGAGGAAGGAATGAAACCAGTGTCGTTGCACACACGTTTCAATCACAGGAGGGCAATATGAAACCGATTTTGGTTTTTGTCCTGGGAGCCGTAGCGTCAGCCGGAGTCGTCTATGTAGTGATGAATAAACAACCGGCCGGAGCCCCGGCGCCGGTCGCGACCGCATCTGTACCCGCAGTCAATTCGACGCCACCGCCGGAAGCAGCTTCCGCGCGAACTCCGGATGCTACTCCGCCGGCAGCCGCAGTGGATACGCCGCCACCGCCCGCCGCGCAACCGGAACCAGTGCAGGGAAACCGCCGGCCGTCGCCAATGATGCGGCCCAAGCGCGATCTCGTGCCCCTCCCACGTCAGAATCAAG
>Ga0105237_10004550_pt1 | contig 16022 bp, 13 predicted proteins | sample KBSC24metaG_FD_81520 | JGI IMG/M metagenome (GOLD analysis project Ga0105237, IMG submission 81520) | Corn rhizosphere microbial communities from Kellogg Biological Station, Michigan, USA - KBS C2-4 metaG | ecosystem: Host-associated > Plants > Roots > Rhizosphere > Soil | place: Michigan, USA... | reverse complement strand
CGCCAACTACGGTTAGGGTTACAAAATACAATCCCTCAGGCTGTATCTTGTACATTTCGGTCATGCGTAAAAGATAGTAAACTTTTGTTAAAATGAATAATTAATGCCCTTCACAGCGGTCATTACCAAGGATATATTTTCCTTCTGTGATTACTGTGCGGAATCGTTCCCAACAAGGGACGAATTCCCTACAAGAGAGGTCTAAGCCAAGGATAGATCAACAATACAGAACATTACTCCACGATCCGCAGCTTCGCATAGTTAAGCATGATCTTCTTCTCGCCGTTGTGTTCAAACTTAACTGTTGCGATGGGATTGTGTGCAGAGCCTTCCATGCCGACAACTTCTCCAAATCCGAACTTCTGATGTTCTACTTTTTGTCCGACCTGTAATGCAGAAGTGTTGCTGGGAATAAAGTCAGGGCCAGGGTTGTGTTCAATGGTCTTTACAAATGGTTTGGGAGGAACATAGGTTGGTTTGGTTTCCTTTTTTGCCGGAGGAGGTCCATATCTTCTTTCTGCCTGCGATGCGGTGCTGCCAAAACTACCGCCATTCATACGATCAAACGCGCTTCTGTCTCCGAAGGAGGAGCCTTGGTTACGAGCGCCTCCACCGGCAAAGCTACGGTCTAAAAAGTCGGAAGGTATTTCTTCGATGAAACGGCTGGGTTCATTTTGTACCAGTGTGCCAAAACGATAGCGTGTGTTGGCATAGGTGATCCATAATTTTTCTTTCGCCCGGGTGATAACGACATAGAACAGCCGTCTCTCTTCTTCGAGCTCTTCACGGGTGTTGATGGCCATGGCGTTGGGGAAAAGCATTTCCTCCAGGCCGGCGGCAAATACACAGGAGAATTCAAGCCCCTTGGCGGCATGGATGGTCATCAGTTTTACCGTGTCGGCGTTGGGATCTTTTTCATCTGCATCCGTCAACAGGGTGATCTGTTGCAGATAATTGCCCAGTCCCTTGGTCTCTTCTTCCAGAACGCCATCTTCGTCGGGCCTTTCTGTAAACTCCTTGATAGAGTTCAGCAATTCCTGGATGTTCTCGTATCTCGCCAGGCCTTCGGTGGTCTTATCGTTAAAAAGCTCTTTTACAAGATTGGTCTGTTTGCCTACATGTTGAGCCACCTCATAAGCATTCTTCGTAGCCAGCATGCTGGAGAAGCTGCGGATCATCAGCACAAAATTTTCTACGGCCTCCAGTCCACCGGCTTTAAAGCCAAATTCAGCAGCCCTTTCCAGGACTTCCCACAAAGTAATATTATACTGGTTGGCGGCCAGCACTGCCTTGTCGATAGAGGTCTTGCCGATGCCGCGGGTGGGATAGTTGATGATGCGCTTGAGTGATTCTTCATCGCGAGGATTGATGATGATCCGCAGGTAGGCGATCAGATCCTTTATCTCCTTGCGCTGGTAGAAGCTTACGCCACCGTACATGGTGTACGGGATGGCCATGCGCCGGAGGCTTTCTTCAAATGCCCGGCTCTGTGCATTGGTACGGTATAGAATGGCAAAATCCCGATTGTTAAAATGATTGCGCAACTTCTGCTCCTGGATGGTATCGGCCACAAATTTGCCCTCTTCATTATCGGTCATCATCCGCACGAGGCGTATCTTTTCTCCGGTGGAGTTATCCGTCCAAAGGTTCTTGGGTATCTGCCCCTTGTTGTTCTTGATCACCTCGTTGGCGGCATTGAGTATGCTCTGCGTGCTACGATAGTTTTGTTCCAGCTTTACGATCTTGACATCGTCGTAATCCTTTTGGAACTGTAATATATTTTCGATGGTAGCGCCTCTGAAGCTATAGATGCTCTGGGCGTCGTCTCCCACTACACAGACGTTCTCATGCGCGGCACCCAGCAACTTTATGATCTCATACTGTGCCGGGTTCGTATCCTGGTACTCATCGATGAGTATATACTTGAACTTATGCTGAAACTTATGCAGGCTCTCGGGGTGGTTCTTCAACAGTTCGTACATCTTGATCAGCAGGTCGTCGAAGTCCATCGCTCCATTTTTAAAGCAGCGGGCGGCATAGGCCGCGTAGATCTGAGCTATGGCCGGACGATTGGCCCGCATATCTTCTTGTTGGATATGGTAATCATTTGCGTATTCGGTGGGGCCTACCAGGCTGTTCTTTGCCTGGGAAATGCGGTTGTATACCACATTGGGCTTATAGTGCTTGTCATCGAGGTTGAGCTCGTTGACGACCGTCTTTACGACACTTTTGGCGTCGTCGGTATCATATATGGTAAAATTATTAGGGTAGCCGATACGGTGCGCCTCTCCGCGGAGGATGCGGGCAAATACGCTGTGAAAAGTGCCAATATAAAGGCTGCGGGCGCTGGTATTCCCGAGGATCTTTTCAATCCTCTCTTTCATTTCCTTAGCCGCCTTGTTCGTAAAAGTGAGCGCCAGTATATTGAATGCATCCACGCCTTGCGCCAGCAGGTGGGCGATGCGGGTGGTGAGGACCTTTGTCTTACCGCTGCCAGCCCCCGCCACGATCATAATAGGACCATCCATATGCAAAACCGCCTCTTTCTGCTGTTCATTAAGACCTATGATATAGTCGCTCATGCGGCGAAGTTAAAGAATTTATTCGCCTTTTTTGGGGGTGGGTTTTGGGTGACTGGCAATCGTTTTTTTACGGTGTGTCAGGGGGCGTTTATGATCCTTTTTTGGGGGCGCCCGGCCGGCGGGCCCACCCTTCGTTATGAGATGTTAAAAGATAGCGGCAGCTCTTGATACTGAGGCTAAGTTTAGTTAATTTGAGCGCCTATGTTATCCGAACCGCTGCCTTACCACCTGAAGATCCGGGACTATTTTAAAGAGCAATCCGGGGTGTGGTCTTATTTTTCCGCCCCCGGGAAAAAAGAAGAGCAGCAGGCTTCCTTAAAATCCGACCGGCTAAAAAATACTTATCAGCTTTCGGCGGGGAGTGAACCTCTCCTACATGAAAAAGTTAATATTATTCGGGAAAAGCTGGAACTTAATCATCTGACGGTGACGGCCTATAAGGAAGACCATTCCTCCGGGATCAATGCCCGCCTCGCCAGCCCCGGCGAAGAGGCGTATCTGGTATTTAGTGAAGAGATCCTGCAGTCGTTGGATGACCGGGAGCTGGTGGCCCATATCGCCCATGAGCTGGCGCATATACAATTCTGCTCTCTTTTGGATGGTGATCTGGAGATAACGGACAGGATCATTATGGCGCTTGCGGGCAGTCCGGACAGCGGAGCATCCTATCATGAAACAGCCCGGCTGTTCCAGCTGTATAAGGAGATATACTGCGACAGGGCAGCCTATGGAGTGTTGGGTGAGGCAGGGCCTGTCATTACCATGTTATCCAAACGGATGACAGAACTTTCGCCGGGGCAGGTGGAGATGCGCACGAGGGCGTTAAACTTGTGGCGGGAAAAGGGGCGGGAGCCCTTGGGCGTGAATGGGGGCGCGGAGGCGACCGGCACGAAGGCGGAGGCGGCTATCGCGGAGATGGTCGAAGGCAGTATGGAGCTGGATCGTCTGGATGTGCTGGCGCAGGCTGTTATGCTGGAGATGACCCGGGGGCTATTAAACTATTGCCTGCAACCGGAATGGATTCGATCGTCAGTGGTTTTAGCGCTGGCGCGTGAATATTTTTCTGATCTTGAGGTGGTTGATGGAACGAGCCTTCCGGATCGGTTCCGTGTCTTTGCGGCTGGTGCGCACCAAAGCATACGGGAATATTTCGCCTATGTATTGCTGGATCTTGCCCTGGTCGATCCGAAACTGGGCGATAAGCCATTGGGGCATGCCCGTGAGCTGGCGGAGACCCTTGGTCTTACTTCCGTACTGGAGCCCATCATAAAAAAAGAAACGACCTATAACAACGATGCCCACTGACAGAATATATTTTAAAGAATTCCTCCGTACCGCCTGGGACAATGGAGATTACAGCACAGATGATGTGATCGCCTTTGTGCTGCCTCTTTTCCAGAAAGTATGCAGTCTCCACGAAACGGGGCTGGTAGCGCCTTTTGAAAAGGAAGGCGTGTTGTTCCTTAACGGGCAGGCGCTGGACATCGACGAACAACAGGCGCATGCGCCTGTTTATAACCCTGGTCGTATATGGGCCCTATTCCCCGAAGCCCAATCCCCGAACTTCGAGGTCGTCGACAAATTCACATTGAGCGCGGATGCGGACTCTTATCCTTCCTTTATATCCGGATACCAGTCTTTCGAACAGCTTTTGGGTCATCATGATCCCCTGACGGATATTTTTTGTCTGGGATTGATCCTGGGCAGTATCGCCCTGGGCCTGGACCTGTATGATCCGGACGACCTGGAGAATTTTGCTTCTGTCCGAAGCAATCCTTTGGTGTATTCAGGACGGGCCGGGGGCACGTTGCCGGGGGCCGACCGGGGAGGAGCGAGTGCGCCCATGTTCCGGACATTTAACGGGAGGCTGCACCCTACTATCGCGAGACTTATAACGGAAATGACGGAGCTGGACAGAAGCCGTCGCACACAGGACCTCTATGACGTAATCCACCGACTGCAGCATTACAGGGATTATGATCCCGAAAAGACCACGGATCTCAGCCAGGTGGCCGGATGGGTCGACAGAGAGCTGACCGAACGGGATGCTTTTATCCTGAATAAACTGCGGAACAGACTTTTCGATACCAGCCGCCGCAACAGGCTTTTGTACTACAAACCCAATATGCGGTTTGTAAATCTCACCGTCAGCAGTGTTCCTGTAGTGCTGCATTACCAGAGCATCCGCCCGGAACATCTTTTTATATGGAATGAGGAGCTGGCGGAAAAGCTGCGGGGAATGAAGGAGTTCGTGCTGAATAAATACCTGAGATTTGATGACCATCCCTATCTGCCCTCGTCCCTGGACAAGGTAAGGGTGGAGTCACAGCGCTCCATACAAGAGTATGGGTTTAATCAGCTGAAGCTGGTGATCGTTTTTCTCAACTGGCATAACCTGAAAGAAGACCCGCAGGAGCGTATACAAAGTCCACTGCTTCTTTTGCCCGTGCGTTTGAAAAAGAATAAGAAATTAAAAGAAGATCATTATGTGATCAAGACCCTGGATAATGCTGCGGAAGTGAACCCTGTTCTGGCAAGTCAATTGAGAGAATTGTATGGCATCCGGCTGCCGGATCTTGTAGATCTGGATGAAATGAGCCCGGAACAATTCTTCCAGCAGGTGAAGACGCAGATCGACGCGGCCAACCAGGGCATCGTATTGAATTATATCGGCAAGCCCCGTATCCGTCTGATACATGGCGAGGCCCGTCAGACGGTGAATAGCTATCACAATCGATGGCGCCGTCAGCCAGGTCTCAGCAGCTATCATCGTATCCCATATAGCTATAAGCCGGAGCATTATCAGCCTTTGGGCCTGGAAATATTTCGAAGCCGCATAAAGACGGAGCCGGGGCTGCTGGAATTTCTGACAAATGAGTCACCAGCGCCAGCAGCCGACAGCAGCCCTGTACGCGAACCGGAGCTATACATGCTGGCGGAAAGCGAGAACAATCCGTATAGCTGGGATTTCGACGTCTGTCATATGGTGCTGGGCAATTTCAATTACAAAAAGATGAGCCTGGTGCGTGATTATAATGTAGTCATCGATCAGCAATTGCAGCATCCTGTGTTCGACGCCTTGTTCAGTCAGCAGCCCCGCACGCTTAAAGAGCATCCTTTCAACCTGAACAGACCCGATGACTGGCATCACGTCATACAAGCGGACCCTACCCAGACAAAGGCCATCTTACAAAGCCGGGCGGGTTACAGCTATATCATACAGGGTCCTCCGGGTACCGGTAAGAGCCAGACCATCACCAACCTGATAGCGGATTTTGTGGCGAGGGGTAAGAGCATCCTTTTTGTATGTGAGAAAAGGGCGGCGCTTGATGTTGTTTATCACCGGCTGAAACAAAATGGGCTGGACGAGCTCTGCTGTTATATTCACGACAGCCAGGGTGACAAACGGGAATTCATCCGCGATCTGCGTTCCACTTATGAGGAGTTCACAAGCAACAGAATGGATCTTGCCGCCCTACGGGAACGTCGGGCGGCGCTCGTGGAGAAGATGAACAGACAGGTGGAAGTTTTGCGGGAGTTCCATGTTACGAGTCTCAGCGGCGGGCAGGAGATCGGTATTCGGGTGAGGGATCTTATTGAACGAATTATAGAATTACGACAGGAGCTGGTAACGCTGACCGCCCTGGAAGAAGAGGCGCTGCCTGATTTTGCGGCATGGCAGGGGGCCGGACGGGTAATTGCCCAATTGACGGAGGCGCTGGAAGAGGCGGGCGGAGATGTAGTTTTTGCCAGTCATCCTTTTAGCAGGCTCCATGAACGTATATTTCTTTCCGAGCAGCCGCAGCGTATGCTGGATACTTCGCTGGGCCAGGCCCTGGAGATACTGGATACCATCGACCAGCGGCTGGCGGGTGTGCCGATGGCCCGTGAACAGGCTGCCGATCCTGCAAGGTTGAAGAGCATGGTGCAGTTTGCTGTGTTGTTGTATCCATTGGTGGTAACGGATAATTTTCGACTGGCCGATCCGGCTGGTGCGGAGGCAAGGGAGTTTATCAGCCGGTGGTCCGACTACAAGCAGAAGGTCGATATTTATCAGGAGGCCTTGAATAAGAATGTCCATTGGAAAGAGAAGTTTGGGGAGCAGGATGTCGATCCGGCGTTGGCGCTGGCGATCCGGCAGGAGAAGGCTTTTATGAATTTCCTGAATGGCGGCTGGCGACGATTGAAAAAGAGGTTGCAGGAAAGTTATGATTTTTCGCAGGCAAGCGTGGGCCACGGGCGTGAGGGGGATCGCCATGTCAGACAGAGCTATCGGGGGGTGCTGGAGAATTTAAAAGACGAATATGAAAAGGGGCGTGCGGTGGAGCAGGCAAAACGCGGGATCCAAACAGACTACCGTCTGGACAATCCGGATACGGCCTGGCTTGGCATCGGTATCCTTCATCAAAAAAAGGATGATCCGGCGCTGGGCTTTCTGCTTCGTCATCCGGAAGCGGCTCGCATGGTGACAGGTTTGCAATCCCTGCATCAGCCAATGATCGACCTGGATAGCCGTCTGCGGGATTGCCTGCATGATCCTGCTATTAGCGTGACGCTGGAAGCGCTTCGGGATGAGCTGCAGAATATACGGCTAAATGCAGATGCGCTTCGGGAAATGCTGCCGGCTCTCAGGAACTTTGTTAGTCTACCGGAAGCAGTAAAGGAAACGTTGCGCAGATTGACGCTGACGCCTGTTCAGACGGAGGCTGTCGTCGCACGAAAAGCGCTGCACCAGGTGTATCAGTCCAACCGGGACTTTGCTCATATCGACCGATCGGCGTTGGACAAAGCTGTACAGCAGCTGGGCGGGTCCTATACGGCCCTGCAACGGGTAAATGCCGACCTGATACGCGCCTATGTCCGCGGGCAATTCCTGCAGCAGATAGATCTTTCGAATATGGCGTCCAGTCAGCTGAATGAAGAGCAGAAAAAATTCAAGAAAGCGTATAATGATGGCAGGAAGATACTGGAGAATGAGTTTGGAAAAAGTATGCGTTACAAGAGTATCCGGGAGCTGTCATCGAGGGAGAGCGGGCTTGTGTTGAAGGATATCAAACCAATCTGGCTGATGAGCCCTTATAGTGTAAGCGACAGTCTGCCGCTGGACAGCGACCATTTCGATGTGGTGATCTTTGATGAAGCCAGCCAGATCACGCTGGAAGAGGGCGTACCGGCGCTGTACCGCAGCCGGCAGACTATTATTGTGGGTGATGAAAAGCAGATGCCGCCTACCGACTTCTTCAGCGCGCGGGCGGAAGACCCGGATGATCTGGAGGGACCGGATGAAGAGGATGACGAATGGCTCAGCGACGATGTGGACAGTCTTCTGGCGCAGGGCTCCCGCAAGCTGGATAGCACCCTGCTCAGCTGGCATTACCGCAGTCATTACGAAACACTGATCAGCTTTAGCAACCATGCCTTTTATGAGGGCAGATTGCTTACCATTCCTGACAAGACGATCCATACGACAGGGCGGGCACCTATTCTTGTGAGCAATGTCCGGGACGTGGCGGGTTTTACGGATCATCTATTCGACCGTAGCATTAGCTACCACTTGCTGGAAGGCAGTGTTTATGAAAAGCGAAGCAATCGGGGGGAGGCAACTTATACCGCCTGCCTGGTGCGGGAACTTTTGAACAGGGAGATCCGGGAAAGCATCGGCATCGTGGCATTCAGCCAGGAGCAGCAGCATATGATCGAACAGGCGCTGGATGAATTGGGAGAGGAAGATCCCTCCTTTATGGTGAAACTGGAGGAGGCGTACAATCGAACCGAGAATGATCAGTTCACGGGTCTGATCGTAAAGAACCTGGAGAATATCCAGGGGGATGAGCGGGATATTATCATCATGAGTGTTTGTTACGGACCTGATGCGAAGGGAAAGATGCTGATGAATTTTGGGCCTATCAATAAAAAGGGCGGCGAAAAAAGGCTGAATGTACTTTTTAGCCGGGCCAGGACGCATATGGCGGTGATCAGCAGTATCCGGCATTCCGCGATCACCAATGAATACAACGAAGGGGCCAATTATTTAAAACGATTCCTGCAGTATGCGGAGCTGGTAAGCCAGGGGCAGATGGCGGGTGCGCGGGCTATCCTGGACAGCATGGTGTTGCGGCGGGTGGAAGGCGGGACTATCCAGCCAAGCCGGGTGAGGGACCAGATCAAACAGCAGCTACAGGCAATGGGTTATGTCGTGGATGAGCAGATCGGGCAGTCGGATTTCAAGTGTTCGCTGGCTATAAAGGCGCGGCCGGACAGTGAGCGATCCGACAATCAGCAGGAATCGGGCCCGGGGTCTCCCGGTCAAAACTATGTGCTAGGCATTCTGCTGGATGATGAAAAACATTATCTGAACGAGAATCTCATCGAACAATATTACCAGCGTCCGGCGATACTGGAGCGTTTTGGATGGAAGGTCCTGCCTGTGTATTCCAGGGACTGGCTGCATCAGCCACAGAAGATAATGGAGATGATCCGTAAATTGCTGGAGGAGCCGGCCGGCGGCGTCCAGGGGCCTGTTGCGCCCGTAGTTGAAAGGCCTGCCGCGGTGGATCTCCAGCAGGATGAAGCAGGCGGTGTTGCAGCGAGTCCTTATGATCACCTGCCTTTCCAACGCCTGTATCAGAAAGACAACGGTACCGAAAAATTCTGGGAGGCCGCTACGGATGGCAATAAGCTGATCATCCGCTGGGGCAGATCGGGCACCAGGGGTCAGATACAGCTAAAGAGTTTCGCGGACGAAGAGGCCGCCAAAAAAGAGATGGAAAAGCTGCTCAGAGAAAAGGAAAATAAGGGATATATGCCTTAGGAGCCCCTTTGTGAGCCGCCCGTGAGACGTGCATTTTTAACAACTCCTTTGGAGTTCGCCTTGCCTTTGGCAGAAGGGAATCCTGGGATATTGCTTTTGGGACCGGAAAGGGCTTTGCCGTCTTTTTTCTTCTTATTGTTGGGGATCAGTGCCATATGATTGGGTTATTGTTTTAAATTGTTCGATCGCCGGACCTGTGGTCCGTCTTCGAAGATACTGAATTAACGTAAAAAGCGAGGAGGTTAACATGTCCAGGGAACTTTATTTTGATATCAGCTCCGAGCAGAGTGGAGGTAGCCTATACCGGGTAAAGGGGTTGGCGGGTGTAAATTTTTATTACAGCCACAGCACCTATGACGATAAGAAGGACGAGTTGAAGGTTTTTGAGACCATCTACCCGGATTTCGGCGCTTTTTGGAGGGAGCTGACAAAGGACCCAAAATGGTATTATCTCCATCCTTTATTTGTTCATCCGGAACAACGGGATTTTGTGCGTGAGCAGCTGAAGGGGGTGAATTGGGGTGTACATCCGAATAAGAAGTGGCAGGAGAGTCATCAGCGTCAGTGGAAAAAAGTGCTGACTGATCCGGGGAGCTATTATAAGGGGCCGGGTGAGGCGCCGCATGCCGGCCAGGCGGGTTGATGAGGGAGCTGGGGCCAGGCGGGGGTGATGGGGCGGGTCGGGCGGCCAGGACGGGAGGTCATGCCAGGCGGGGGTGAAACTAAGCCTCGTAAAACTCTTCTCCGTATACGTCGATAAGGGGTTGCCCCATGCGCTGCAGGTACTCATTGCATTGTTGAAGGAGATGGGGCGATGTTTTGGATGCATAGAAATCTCCCCTGTACCAATAGCTGAACAAAGGTTGTAAAGGCAATTGATCTTCACGCTGGCCTTGCATGATCATCCAGTGCAGACGAGCGATCTCGTTGTCGGGTAGATGATTGAATACGCCGCTGCTCAGCAGCTCACGGGTAAGATCGACCAATGTGTTTGTCATTCCTTCTGTGTTTGGTGGTGGGGCCGAAGGGGCAAATTGTTCCATGTAAGTTCCTGCAATTATATTACCAGCCTGTGAATTTTATATTAAATTCCGGCAAACGGATCGCTCAAGAAAATAATCCGTCTGCCGGAAATATCCAATGTCTGTCCTTCGGACAACGAACCAGTGGCTCGTTCTGTTCTGCGACGCCGGGTAATTGTGCATTTCCTGTGAACTTCCTACCTTCGGCTGACGGGATGGGCTAATTTTCCGGCGAGACCATACCCGGTGTCAAAACGGACCACGGGCCCGTTGGCCGAAGGCCCATCATAAGACGTACACCGGGGATGGTCCAATTTTCCGGCGAGACCATACCCGGTGTCAAAACGGACCACGGGTCCGTTGGCCGAAGGCCCATCATAAGACGTACACCGGGGATGGGCTAATTTTCCGGCGAGACCATACCCGGTGTACAATAAAACCATCGGATCATGCAAAAGTTCAAGTGCGTCCATCTCTTTCTGTTTTTTATGTGGGTTTTTTCGGCCGGCGCCCAGGATAAGGGGGGCGCGCAGGATAAAGAGCTGGTTAGTCCCAATACTACGGGTGCGGGATGGGTTTCCCTTTTTAATGACAGTCTGACCAATGCAATTTTCCCCGCAGGGGTATGGACAGTGCAGGATGGGGTGCTGACGGCATCAAAGGATGAGGCCATCTGGAGCGAGAAAGCATATGATAATTTTGTGCTGGACCTGGATTTTAAGAACGCGCCGGGGACCAATAGCGGTGTGGTGGTCCATGCCAGCAATATCGAAGATTGGATACCCCATTCGGTGGAGATACAGATCGCGGACGACTGGTCCGAAGAATGGTCCAAGTCAGCTCCCAGCTGGCAGTGTGCAGCCATATTCGGTCGTCAGCCGGCCACCAAACATATTGTAAAAAAGCCGGGAGAGTGGAATCATTATACCATTACCTGCAAGGGGAGGATGATCTGGGTGGCGCTGAACGGCCAATTGGTGAATACGTGCGACATGAGCCTGTATACTTCCGCGAAAGATAATATCGACGGCACGAAGGCGCCCGACTGGTTGAGCAATCCCATGGCTACGTTGCCGCTGCATGGTCATATAGGGTTACAGGGCAAGCATGCGGGCGCGCCTATCTATTTCCGTGATATCAAGGTTAAAGAGTTGAAGTAGCCGCGCCGGCTGTGTCGGGTCAGGGCCATCAATAGCGGGGCGCTATGCCTTTCCTGTATTCGCGGGGTTTGTCGGTTTTCTTTCCCACCTGGACAGTTCCGTATTATCCTCGGCCAGAAGGATGAGCACACCATTTCTCATTTTGAAATGCGTCGTTAGCAGCAGGTTTTTCAGAAATGCCTTTTCATTATAACCGGTACAGACCATTTTGGTCGTGACAAGCTTGTCTCCAAAGGAAAGACTGCTGTCGACGATGCTGAAATAGTATTTTCCACTCATGTTGTTACATCCCGTATTGCCGGCGAAATGTGCCTTTTTTACATTGAATTCGATGGTAGCTCTTTTGCCCGTCGCGGTGTCGGAAGCCAGTACGGGCTGCAGGTACCAGGAACCATCCAGTGCGGTGGAGTCGAGGATAACAGGCTTTTTCGGGATGGAGGCCAAGGCGGCGGAATCTTTTGTAAGGGTGTCCTTAGGCGCGGTGGTGTTCTTCGCCTGCGGCTGCTGACAGGCGAGCATGATCACGCAGGCAGCTATCGTACATATGATTTTCATACCGGTGTTTTTTATAAGGGGGTCGAAAACTATGCCAATCGCAAGGGACCGGGAGGGCCGGCAATATCGCCAGAATGGTGGATAGTGAAGGGCTGGCTGGGGAAGAAATTCCCCGCGCATATGCAGGCAGCGGTAAAAAAGGTGGGATGAGGGAAAATTTTTAATTTACACCATGCTCCAGGACAATCTTCTACTGATCATCTCTCTTTTATTTGCCGTCACGATGCTATCCATGTTGAGTGACAAGCTTGGTATCTCCTATCCTATATTTTTGGTTATCGCGGGTCTGCTTATCAGCCTTTTTCCGGGTGTCCCCCGGATCATGGTCGATCCGGACATCATCTTTGTCATCTTTCTTCCACCTTTGTTGTATTCGGCTGCGTGGAATACTTCCTGGCAGGATTTCTGGGGATTGCGCCGGCCTATCGGGATGCTGGCATTCGGGCTGGTGATCTGCACGGCGGGTGCGGTGGCCTGGATCAGCCACTCAATGATCCCGGATTTCTCACTTGCCCTGGGTTTTCTTCTGGGAGGGATCGTTTCTCCACCCGACGCAGTTGCCGCCACCAGCGTATTGCAATCCCTGAAAGTCCCCAAGCGGGTGGTTGCCACTTTGGAGGGGGAAAGCCTGATAAATGATGCGTCGAGCCTCATCGTATTCAGATTTGCCATGGTGGCGATGATGACGGGGCAGTTCGTATTATGGCGGGCGGGTCTGGATTTCCTCCTGGTATCCCTTATGGGTATCCTCATCGGAGTGCTTTTTGGAGTTGGGGTGTATCTTATTCACAAGTGGCTGCCCACCACACCGAGCGTCGACACGGGCATTTCCCTGATAGCGCCCTATCTGATGTATATCACAGCAGAACATTTTCATTTTTCGGGGGTTTTGGCCGTAGTCAGCGGGGGCCTCTTTGGCAGCTACCGGAGCCACGACAGCCTCACTTATAATTCCCGACTGCAAGCCAACAGTGTATGGAGCGTGCTTATATTTTTGCTGAATGGCGTGGTCTTTATCCTTATCGGGTTGCAATTACCTGCTATCGTAAAGGGTTTGGGGGAATACTCGCTGGGATCGGCCATTTTTTACGGCGTCGTGATCAGCCTGGTGGCCATTGTTGTTCGGGTCCTCTGGGTCTTCCCCGGCGCCTATCTGCCGCGCATCTGTTTTAAAAAGGTCCGTATGCGTGAACAAAGGCCGAAAGAAAAAATGGTGTTTATCGTCGGATGGAGCGGTATGCGGGGCATCGTGTCGCTGGCTTCCGCCCTGGCCATTCCTTTTACGCTGACCCCAGAGACGGCTTTTCCACACAGGAACCTCATCCTGTTCATCACTTTTATCGTCATCCTTATCACGCTGGTGCTCCAGGGTCTCAGCTTACCGTTGCTGGTGCGCTGGCTCAAATTGGAAGTGGAGGAGAATGAAGAGGAGCAGCAGCTAGGCATCCGCCTGAGGCTGGCTACAGTGGTGTTGGATCATATCACGGAACAGTACGGGGATGAGGCCACTTCCATAGATGCGTTCAACCGGCTGAAGGAGCGTTATGAGCGGATGGTGCAGATAACCAGTAAAAAACTGGAAAAGGAAGAGGGGAAGGAGCAGAGCCCCACCTTTCTCCCCAGATATCGTCAGCTGCTGCTCGAGCTGGTGGATGTGCAGCGAAAAGAGTTATCAAAAATGCGTCATGATAAAGTGTATTCCGAGGACCTGCTGCGGGGCAAGGAGTTCGAACTGGATCTGGAAGAAGCCAGATTTCGGAAGACGGGGGGGCGGGCGAATTAGTGCCGGGCGGGGACGGGCGAACCAGGGGCGGGACAGGTAACCCATGGCAGGGGTTGGGCGGGGACCGGTGAACCTGGGGATGGACGAGGTCGGATGTGCCTTGTATTCGTGTCGTCTGCCGCTCTTTACATGGGAAAAAGGTGTTATATTTAAGAAAAACACCATGACTATTCTTGCCATCCTACCGAAAAGATCCTTCCTGTTGCTATTCGTAATCAGCCTAGCCGCCATCCCTTCGCAGGCGCAGTTAAAAGATGTCCTTTCCAAGGCGGGCGGCTCCTCTGCGAGTCCCAGCAGTCTGTTAACACAATTTGCCGGTGCGTTGAAGCCTACCTCCTTTTTGAGCAGCTGGGCCAGTGGAGGCAAGACCAACTGGTTGAGCGCCGCCGGTAAAGTTTCCGACGCCATCAGTATGGCGAAAAGCGTATCTTCATTGACCAGTTTTATCAAACCCTCTATGTTCAAGCAGGGGTTCAATGTCGGCAGCATCACACAGGCTGCCAGTACCGTGAAAACACTCTCCGATGCCGGCGGGCTGTTGAAGAACCTGGAAGGAGGTTTAAAACCTGAGGCCTTCCTCAGCAGCTGGGCCAGCAAACGTCCGGCCTTTGACAAAGCGTTAAGTCTCTTAAAGTAGTTTTCGGTCCACAACTGATCTGCGAATCGTTGTTAGTCTTTATTCGATCACTTTTAAATCATCTTTCTATGTCCAATCCAAACGAATCCTGGAGTGACAAGGCAGGCGCCTTTAAGGACCAGGCAGCAGAAAAGCTGGAAGAATTAAAGGGCAAGGCAGGCGAATTTGCCGATGATATCAAGCAAAAGGCGGGAGAAACCTGGGACAAAGTAAAATCCGGGGAGATAAAGGAGAACCTGGAGCACTTACGGGATGAAGCAAACGAAAAAATTCATGACCTGACAGACAAGGCAAAAGGAATGTGGGATAAGCTCACGGGAAAAGAGGAAGCTCCGGAACAAAAATGAAGCGGCCGGCGGTCGAAGAAATTGTGCGGCCAAAGAAATTGTATTGAGAAAAAGGCGGTCCAAATGGGCTGCCTTTTTACTTTAATGAGGGAATATGTCGCCGACGGTGATGTATCCGAAAAGAAATGTTACGGGCCAGCTGGATCAGGCAAGCTGCTGCAGTCAGCACAAACCCTGCTTCGGTGACGTGTACGATGTCGGGATAGTCGGCTGTTCCTCCTTTTGTGCGTTCCAGGATGATGCCGTACAATGCCCAAAGCACCACCAGTCCAAAAAATATATTTCGTCTGCCAAGGACAAAACAGATACCGGTGAGTACGGCCAGGCCGATCATGATCTCCGTCCATTGGACGGTATTCAGTCCCATCCCGCTCCATCCGATGGCGGAAAGATAGACGGCTGCATTGGCGATGGTCGCAACACAGATCCAGGCAAGCCAAATGCTCAGGGGGAGCTGTGTAAATATCTTTGAAGCCGCGGACGCTTTCCTGTCATAAATATGAAGTCTCATATGTACGGCCATCAGCAGGACAAACTGAAATCCAATGAGGCAAAGGGAAACGCGCAGACCGCTGTGTGTCCAGCAATAAAGCCATGCGGCCGTCGTCAGGTTGGCGAGAATAAACAATTCGCCCATCCGATAGGTATTTTCATTGGCAGAATGGGTGTCGGGGTATTTGAATGCCGTAATAATGTGATAGATGCAAAAGATCAGCAGCAGTAAATAGATCGGCCCCCAAATAAAGAAAGTAATGGGCGCCGGCGTGAATAAGGTGGGATGAAGATTGGACATCTCGGCGGTGTCGACGTCATTGATCATTTTTACCCGGGTAAGATATACAAAACCCAGGTGGATGAGGAAGGCCCAAAAATTGATTATCGCCAGCAGGCGTATACTTTTCATAACGAGTTAACATTTTCTCAAACGTATCATGGATCTCGCGGGCTCGGGTCATGAGGGGCTGCCTTTGGGGTGGTAGATAAAAAAATGTGCCAGGGCAACCGGATGGGGCCGTTCTTGCGGCTGTTATGCCGAAGGTCCTGCGTATTGCAGAATGACGCGATAGAGGTCGTCGGGGTCGAAGGGTTTTACGATGATGTCGGTGAGGCCGGCGGCATAGGCCT
>Ga0105237_10004547_pt1 | contig 16026 bp, 13 predicted proteins | sample KBSC24metaG_FD_81520 | JGI IMG/M metagenome (GOLD analysis project Ga0105237, IMG submission 81520) | Corn rhizosphere microbial communities from Kellogg Biological Station, Michigan, USA - KBS C2-4 metaG | ecosystem: Host-associated > Plants > Roots > Rhizosphere > Soil | place: Michigan, USA... | reverse complement strand
GCAGGTGGTCGAGGCCTAAAAGTTTATGGTTGTCGGTACCCGTGGTATCAGCCATGATGTGTTGTGGGGAATTTGGCTGTAATTTATGATAATAGCGGGGGAAGTTAAAATTAAATCCTATTTGTCATTCTGAGCGAGAGCGAAGAATCTTAAGCATTTGACAGGTAGGCGAGCGACAGGTCGCTACCATACCTATCCTGTGTGAATGTCGCTTTGTAGAGATTCCTCGCTCTTGCTCAGAATGACAAAGAAATAATTGTCTTACTATCTACACATAAAATTGAGCAGGTTCCGGTGTTTAATAGATTTGTCATTCTGAGATAGAGTGAAGAATATTAAGTATTTGATAGGTAGGTGATTGATAGGTAGACTGCATACCTGTCCTGCGCGAATATCGCTCTGTAAAGATTCTTCGCTCTTGCTCAGAATGACAAAAGAAATAATGGTCGATACCTGTCATGCGCGAATATCGCACTGTAAAGATTCTTCACTGCGTTCAGAATGACAAAAACGGAAAAACCCTTACGCATAAAACTTAGGCAGGCTCCAGTTGCGCTTAACGGAAATTATCCGGATGCTGCAAATCAATGCAACGGCTATCACTTTCACCACGTTTGCATCCAAAACCGGTAGCAGTAAAAAATAAATAACGCCGCCTATAATGCAGGCGGTAGCGTAGATTTCTTTTTTATGAAACAGCAGGGGTATTTCATTCAGCAATATATCTCGTACCACGCCGCCGAAACAGCCGGTGATAGTGCCCAGCGCTATACAAATGCCGGGATTTAAGCCAATATTTGCCCCTTTTTGCATCCCGATAACCGTAAACAAGCCCAGGCCCAGCGCATCAAACAGAAACAAGGTTATTTTAAGGTGTTTAAGATAATTTCTGAAGATGATAGTGGCGATAACTGTGCCGAGTATAATGAGCGGAGTCTGATAATCACGCATCCAGGCTACCGGGGTATCACCGATTAGTACATCCCTGATAGTCCCACCGCCTACTGCTGTAACAAAGCCCATTATCAATACACCGAATGCGTCCAACCGCTTTTGCATGGCCGAAAACGCGCCGGAGATAGCGAATGCCACCGTTCCTGAAATTTCGATGATTGCGGAAATGTTAACCACTATACTTCTCCTTCCCGTTTTCTTAAAAACCACTCGAGACTTAGTAAAGCCAGTACCAGCGCGAAGATCCATTTCACATCAATAATATCGTGGTAGCGTTTGTCTTCGTAAACCACGGTTTTGATATTTTCATTCTTGCGAATTAAATTGGACAGCTGGCCCACCTGCGATGGCTGTAGCATTTGCCCGCCACTTTGTTTGGCGATGGTATTTAAAAGCTGGTGGTTAGCCGCACTCTGCCGCGACTCCAGGTTTAATGGTTTTACGGTAAGCTGACCAGTAACGATAAACACTCTATCGCCATTTTTTGCGGTGGCCATGTAGCTGTATTCGCCCACAGGCAGCGGGCCGGCATCCAACTGGTAGCTTTTATCGTTGCGGCTGAAAAGGAAGCTATAGTTTTTACCGGCCTGGTTTTTCAGCTCGATGTGAACGTCAGGGGTATTTATTAATTCCAGCGCATCGTTATAAAGCTCTGCATTAATCAGCACGTTCTCGCCTTCATCAAAAACATGTTTGGCTGTGTAAACGATGAACCGCTGGCGGTTGGCATTGGCGGTGAGGTACTGCACGCCCTGCCCGAAAATTTCCTCCAGCGTATGGTGATTGCTGTAAGTTTGGTATTCGGCCAGTTGCCAGCGCCACAGGCCTTCGCCGGTTAGTATACCAGTGCGGCGACCGCCGTCATCAGCAAAAGACAGTAAAGGGAAAGGTACGGGCACACTGCCAATGCGCTGTTTCAGCAGCACTTCGCCCGGCGGCGGAACAGAATAGCTGCCATACGGAGCCATTAAAGGCGGAAGGCTGTTTAGTTTCCTGCGAGACGAATCTGATAAAGTGAATGCGGTAAACTCGGTTGTTGGCTGTGCAAATACTTCCTGCAGCTCCAGCCGGTTCGAGCTGATGTGGTTAACTTTTTGCTGGTTATTAAAATTGCCTAAGTCGGTTTGCCCGCCAACAAAGTACCAAACGGGTATCTTGCTTTTTACCACATTCTGTATGGCGCTATTGCTCGATGCGGTAAGCTGGTAAAGAATAACCAGGTTATAATCGGCAGGTTTAACGTTTCCGATATCTGACACTAAACTTACCTTAACCTCGTAGTTTTTATTGGCTTCGATAGATTGTTTGATAACGCTGATATCGGGATGCGGCGCTTCGTATAACACCAATATTTTTTGTTTGGCATCCAGCACATCTACATAAATCGCCTCTGAGTTATTTTGCGTTGATATTTCATTTTTGACAGGGGCTATGCTGATGTTATACCGGCGTAAGCCCTTTTTATCGGCGTTCAGTTTAACAGTTACCTGTTTTTGAAAGCTGTTTGAGGTTACCGGTATGTTTTGCTGGTTTACCTGGTTGCCGTCTTCGGTTATGCTTAAACGAATATTCTCACCCTTGCTTTGGTAGGCCTCGGTTAAAATCTCAATCTCAAAATCGTTACCAAGAAAAGCGGTTTTATTATAGTTGATGTTGCCAATGAGCAAGTCGCGTTTGGCAACGGTATCGCCAAGGGCAACGGTGTAAATGCTGTTTTTAAAGTTTTTAGCCTCATACTGCGGGTCGCTGCCCTGGTTGTACAAGCCGTCGGAAGCAATTACCAGTGCGCCGATGTTCTGGTTTACAAAGCGGTCATTCAGTTGGTGCAGCGCCTGCGACATATCGGTTTGTTTGCCGTTAAAGGTTTTGCTTAAACCGGGGGCCAGGTCTTTATCGAAATGAAATTCCTGCACATTGTATTGGTCGCCCAGTTGCTGTTTAAGGTTGCTTAAGGCATCCACAGTAGCCCCCTCTAAATCTCCCCCGGTAGGGGAGACTTTAGCTTCAAACATCTTTATGGATTGCGAATTATCCTGCAATACCAATACCAGCGGCTTTTGCGGATTATAGCTTACAGATTTAATTAATGGCGATACCAGCAACAAGGCGATAATGGTTACCACTATAGCGCGCCCGGCAAAAAGCAGGTACCTGAACTTATCAGACAAGCCCACCGGCTGGCGGTACAATAACCAGGCATATAAAACGCCCAATAGCAGGCAGGCAGGCGCCCACCATCCCGAAACTGTTCCCCAGGTAATTGAAAATAAAAACACCATATCTGTTAGCCAAATATGCTGCTTTTATTTTGAAGATTTGAAAATCCGGGAATTTGAAAGGTAAAATGTTTGATAATGGAAAGGCTATAGAGGGAAATGGCCGCTTTTTCCAATCCTAAGCCACATGTTTTAATTGATTGGTTTCTATATTGGAAATGGAATGGCAAAATCGAATTTAGCCTGGGCATGTTGTACAATTTATGTATGAAAGACAGAAGATAATAAATGCGCAAATCTGAACCAGAAAATAATAGAGCTCGGTTTTAAAAAAAGAAAAGGGCCTACCCTTAAAAAGACAATTATACAGTAGTAAGAAAATGAAAACTATAGATAATGGCCAATCAACAAATAATCGAAAGAAAAATAATGAATAACCAAAGAGCATCGTCGGCCCCGTAAGGCGAAGGCCATTAGTAATTGCTAAGAGGGCATTCCAAGCAGCCGTTATGGCAAATACGACGCGCAAAGTAACTTTGAATGTGTACATATTTTAAAATATCGTGAGCCAATTGTGCCGGCTAAGGTAGATAGAAAGAGTTGCTTATAAAAGGAAAGGTGGACCTTGCGCCGATTCAAACGTCTCGCTTAAACCGGCGTTTTTTTGATGTTTAATTTCTCTAAAAAAATATTTAAAGATGAAACAGCTTGATTGTTAATGATTTGTATATTAACTAATTGAAAAGTATCTGATAATGAGCGTGTTTCATGGTGTTCGGGGTGTTCGTGCAAAAAAAAAACGGAACATTTGCGACCGAATTCGGGAGGACAGGTGTAAACCCCGTTTTTTATAACTATTTGATTATCAATTATATGTTTCCTCGTGGCTATGAAAGGTGTAAACCCTGTAAACATTTTGCGTATTTGGAGGTAGAATTAAATATATTGATAATCAGCTTGTTGTGAATTATTAAAATGGTAATATATTGATAATTAGGGTTTTGTGAACGTGTCCGGGGTGTTCAGTGCGCAAAAATGTGAACACCTACAGATTATGATTTTCGACGGAACCAGGACTGTAACCTTATCAGAGTCGACCGATGGAAGCGATGGTTATGCTGTACATTGATTTTTAGCGTGTTTTAAATTTCCGTTTCTTTCGGCTATGAACCCTTGACTATGAATATCTTCATTGCTGCTGCTGTTGTTGCTGCTGCATAATTTCCAAATGCCGTTGGTAGCTATTTTTAGAAACGGATGAAGCAATACTGACAGACGGTGTTATATCCTGCGGCTGGTTATGGTTTAGCACATTCTCATCGTCTACAGAAACTGCCACTTCCAGCCTGTGATTTGACGGACCTTTGTAAACACCCTTTACCGGGGAGCAGTCTGTGAAATTACGCCCCACCGCAAGGCGTACGTGAGTTTCATTGGCAATACAGTTATTGGTCGGGTCGATGCCGAGCCAGCCGTAATCCGGGATATAAGCTTCGGCCCATGCGTGGGTGGCGCCTTCGCCGCGCATATTGTTGCGGCTGGTACAAATGTAGCCGCTTACATAGCGGGCCGGAATTTCGGCCAGGCGAAGCATCTCCATCAGGATATGGGCAAAATCCTGGCAAACGCCCGCTTTTAATTTCCACAGCTCATCCAACCGGGTCTCTACGGTAGTTACGCCCTTAATGTAGCTGAAATTATCATAAACGTATTTACAAAAACCAACCGCCACCTGGTACGGGGTATCACCCTTTAGTCGCTCGTCATTAACAATGGCCTTTAATTCGCTCATTCCCTCAAAATATTCCAGGCGCAAAAAATCAATGTAAGGCACTGCATACTTTAACCGCTTTAAATCCTCCCATTGCTGCGAAGGGAAAATATCGCTCACAGGTAACTGACGGTGTTTGGTTGCAACCAGTACTTTTGAATTGATGGTAAGAACGGTGTGCGGTTCACTGTAGGTAAAACTCCCAACCTCGTTGCCGTAATAATCGGTATGAATATCAATGGCAGGGTGGCCGGTAATAGTTAATTCCTGTTTAATTACATCCTGGTACTGGTCTTTAATAGGATAAAGGATGATTTGGTTGGCGCTATCGCGCGCCAGGCCTTCGTAAATGTACCGGGTTATATGTTGTATCTCAAATTCGGGCATGTGTTCGATTATTTAATTGGAAGATTTGAAGATAGTTGATTTGATGATTTGAAAATTTGATGATTTGAAGATGCCTGTAACCCCATAGCGACAATTTTTAAATCGATTTCTCATTTTCAAATCATCAAATTTTCAAATCATTAAGAATTAGCAAAATAATGTTTGTTCAGCGCGTCTCCTATTCCGTAAAGATCGTTGCGTATCTGGGTAAGGTACTGGTGCAGGCCTTCCTGTTCGATACTCTTAACCGAGCTGTATTTGATGCGGCTTTGCAGCCGGCCAATCTGGAAGGAAAGTTCCCTGAAATCATCTGCATTGCTGTCGTTTTTCAGCCTGTCGAAATAACGCTGTATGTTGTTTACAGAATAGATGACCGAGCGCGGAAAATCGTTATTTAATACCACCTGCTCCAGTATATTGCTTGCTTCAAAGCCTTCCCGATAGGTTCTGAGGTATAGCTCGTAACCACCAAGCGACAGTAGCAGGTGTTTCCAGTAGCTGGTGTCGGTAAGCAAGTCAGGGTTGTCAGTAACCGAGCTGAATTTTGTATCCAATATATCCACGCTTTGTATGGCTCGTTCCAGGTATTTGCCAATGTTCATAAAACTACGGCTCTCGCCGCGCTCCATTGCAATTTCGGCTGTGCCATAGTAAAGCATCACCTGCCGTATCAATACGTCCAATATCCCGATCGGGTCATCACGAAGCAAGGCCTTTTCTACCCTTGGGTCTTTCACCGTGTGGTAGTATTCGTTTACGCACTGCCACAAATCTTTCGGGATATGCTCCTGCACGCCCCTTGCATTTTCGCGGGCCAGGGTAATAATGTTTAAGATAGAATTATGATTGATTCTGCCTGTCACCATATACTTTAACACTGCCCGGCTGTTATTGTCCAATTCTTCGGTTTCTTCTCCGGACGTTCCGGCGAAAATCCGTATCACGGGGGCCCAGGTAAATTCCTGTATGGTATCCTGGCTCGATGCGTAATTTATTTTTAGCATCCGCAGCATGCCGTCGCTACGCTCTATATACCTGCTTAACCAATAAAAGCTTGCTGCTACCCTGCTTAACATACCAAGCCCCCCGGCCCCCTGAAGGGGGAGTAAAAAAAGGCCTGCTGCTGTATTTTATTATAGACTATATTCATTTGTCAAACTCAATTTTTTCATCCGCACATCTGCACATCAGAAATCCGAACAGTAATTAACATCCGCATATCAACTCCCCCTTCAGGGGGCCGGGGGACTCAGCACCCACGTATCCTTACTACCGCCACCCTGCGAACTGTTTACCACGAGTGAACCTTCCTTGAGCGCCACGCGGGTGAGACCGCCCGGAACAATCTCTATACCGTCCGGCCCGTAAAGGGCGTAGGGCCGTAAATCAATACGGCGCGGCTGAAGCGTACCCTGCATATAGCATGGCGCTGCCGACAAATTGATTGTTGGCTGCGCAATGAAATTCCGCGGGTCTTTCATTACTTCTTGTTTGTATTCTTCTATTTCCTTGTCCGACGCTGCATGGCCCATCAGCATGCCATAACCGCCGCTGCCGTTTGTCTTTTTGATAACCATTTTGTTAATGTTGTCAAATACTACCTTTCGCTCGTCAGGATTACCCAATTGATGAGTAGGGACATTCTTTAATATAGGCTCCTCGTTCAGGTAATATTTTATCATCTCAGGCACATAAACGTATACGGCTTTGTCATCTGCCACGCCGGTACCTATGGCATTTACTATGGCAACATTACCCTTGCGGTAAGCGCCCATGATGCCGGCTACCCCCAGCATGCTGGAAGGATTAAATACCAGCGGGTCGAGGTACTCATCATCCACCCTACGGTATATTACATCAACCTGTTGCAGGCCGATGGTTGTTTTCATATAAACTTTATGGTTATTCACCACCAGGTCACGCCCCTCAACCAGTTCAACACCCATCAGACGCGCGAGGGTGGTATGTTCAAAGTAAGCCGAGTTATAGATTCCGGGACTTAATAATACGATGGTAGGGTTCGATATTTGCCGGGGAGATAATGCCAACAGGTTTTTATATAAGATGTTGGGATATTCCGTAACGCTGCGAACGCCGCATTGGGGGAGCAGGTCGGGAAACAGTCGTTTGGTTATTTCGCGGTTCTCCAGCATATAGCTCACGCCGCTCGGCGTGCGCAGGTTATCTTCGAGCACATAAAAAGTACCGTCGAAATCGCGGATAATGTCGATACCGCTGATGTGCACATAGATATCATAAGGCACTTGCAATTGGTGCATCTCGCGCAAAAAATGAGGGCAGGAGTAGATGATATCAATCGGTACGATTCCATCCTTAATGATGAACTGGTTATGATATACGTCTTTTAAAAACAAGTTGAGGGCTGTAAGCCGCTGTTTGATGCCGCGTTCTACAAAGGCCCATTCATCGGAGGTGATGATGCGGGGAATAATATCGAACGGGAAAATCTTCTCGATACCCTCGCCGCTATTGTAAACGGTAAAGGTAATCCCCTGGCTCATGAACAGCCTTTTGGCTAATTCTTCCTTTTTATTCAAATCATCAGCCGATTCTCCTGAAATATATTCGATGACTTTACGGTAATGGTCGCGAACACTTGTGTTTTCGCCATACATTTCGTCCCAAACTCCATTAATTGGATTGTATTTGTTAAAATAACCTGGTTCTTCCATGAATAAACGACTGAAAATGTAAAATAATAAAACCAGTTACTTTTAAAAACGTAATTTATGAAGTGTTTTTCAATAAAAGTAAATATTATTTAATTTATTTGTTATAATATCAAAGTAAATTGAATTTATGTCTGAAATTTATAACAAATATTGTTAAAAATTATATTTCATAAATAAATTAATTGTTTTTGTTTGATTTATGCTAGATAAAATAGACATATTTAACTAAATAGTCAAAAATGGCAACATCCAATGCGTAATTTGAAAGGAAATGAATGGAGTGATTTAAAAAAAATTGTCATAGCCACTTCATAAGGCAATTGTTAACATTAACTTAACACATACGTAATTCTCTGTTAATGTGTTAACCTTACCTTTACAGCACTGCTAACTGACAAAGCAGCGTTTGTTTTTTAATATTAAACAATAGTTAAAGGAATATTAAAAGAGGAGCACTGGCTGAGGTCAGGAGGTTGTAAGTCCGTAATTGCAATCTAGCGTAGAGTAATGTTTTATTAAATTAAATTCCATTAACCGTTCGCTAAAATCAATTAAAACTATGAAAAACAGCATGCAAAACGAAAAGCGCAACAAAGAAATAACGCAAATCCAGGCAAATTCAGCAGATGAATACTGGAACAAGAAGTACGGTGTATCAACCGACGAGTTAAAAGCAAAAGGCAGCCGCATGAGCATTACCGATAAAATATTAGAGGTTGCCACTAAAAACAAAACCTTTAGCTACTAATTAGCAGAAGCAATTAAACGCTTTAATTAATAAAGATTTTTTGTCCGGCCCCCGAAATTTCGGGGGCCGGATTTTTTTTGGCTATTGCGTAATATATCCCCACAGGCCTGCGACCTATGCCGGGGTGTGTCGATCCGTTGGAGCTTGGTTTAGTTCAATGTCCTGTCCGCACATCCAGATCTGTACATCTTTTTTCATTCGCACATCCGCACATCCAAAATCCGTACATTTTCCTATCTTGCAAATTACTATAACGTTAAATTATGCCTCAACTCTGCTGCATAGGCCATATTACATCCGACAAGGTGGTAACTACCAAAGCCACTAAACACATGCCCGGTGGTACTGCCTATTATTTTTCGTGTGCGGTAAGCAAGCTGGATATCGATTATTTACTGGTGACCGCCCTGGCGCCGGCCGAAGTGCATTACGTTGCAGCATTGCGCGATAAAGACATTGCAGTACAGGTATTGCCAAGCGCACACACCGTAATTTTCGAAAATATTTACGGCGAAAACCAGGATGAACGTACCCAAAACGTTTTAGATACCGCCGACCCGTTTGAGGCTGAACAATTTACCGGCATTGATGCAGAGCTATTTCATTTAGGCCCGTTGCTGGCCGGCGATATCGGCGTGGAGCTGATTGCCGCCCTGGCGGCGAAAGGACGCGTAAGTATAGATGTGCAGGGTTACCTGCGCCGTGTTGAAAACCAGAAAGTATATGCCACCGGCTGGCCTGATAAGCAAGCCGCACTCAGCTACGCGGAGATAGTAAAAGCCGATGTTGCCGAGTTACAGGCGCTGACCGGCTGCGAAACCACTGAACAGGGCGCTCAGCAATTAATGGAATGGGGCGTGAAAGAAGTTGTGGTAACCAACGGCAGCCAGGGCTCAGAGATATTTCATGATGAAAAGCGTTATGTTATTCCCGCTTTTAGGCCGCGCGAAGTGGTTGATGCTACCGGCTGCGGCGATACCTACATGGCAGGATACCTTTTCCGAAGGCTAAAAGGCGACGACATTCAGCGTGCCGGTGAATTTGCCGCTGCTATGGCCAGCCTGAAGATGGAAGCCTCGGGGCCGTTTTTAGGGACAGAAGATGATGTGATTGATTTTATGAATCAATACATACACTGATGAAAGCTTCGGGCCAGCAAATATTTGACGATTATCTTGAGAAGCTGGAAGAGGAATTTAAGCCTTGCCTTATTAAACTTCGTGAGATTATATTATCAATTATACCCAGCACCGAAGAAAGCTTTAGCTACCAGGTGCATTGTTTTAAGCACGTTTACATGTTGTGTGGTATAGGAGTTACTAAGTGTTTTTGCAGTTTTTATACCATGAGTCCGCCCTTGATGAAAAAGATGAAGGAGGAACTGAAGGGCTACAACGTTTCCGGCGCTACCGTTCATTTTAAACCGGATGAGACACTGCCGGAAGATGTTATCCGGAAAATAGTTTTGACCAGGGTTAGTGATAATGAGGCATTAGCGATAAGCAGGGGAAAAAAGTAACTGCTTAATGCATTAGGATTGCTGCGGCTGTCGGCTCTTTGGATAAGGCTCGCGGGCTTATCCTTCAGGCAGCCGTTTTCGCGATGGGTGTTACCCATCGCTGACAGATGTAACCCCTTCGGGGTATTAAGTTTAAGTTCTACCTTAATCTGCTTTCCCTGAAAGGGAAACATCTACCAGCGCAGGGCAACGCCCTGCGTCACGAGGACAGGTATCGAACAAGAAATATCGTCAAGCACTATTTGCAACCAACGTCCTTATTACATCCTTCCAAATATTTTAACTTACGCAAACAATACCTATTGAAAATACTTTTTTATTATCATATTTGGGTGATAACCATTTCCGATTAACTGATAATTAAATACTACTTATGCAGGAATTAGACCCGGCCATTTTACAAAAGGCCAACGCATGGCTCGAAGGAAGCTATGACGACGATGTTAAAAAAGAAGTGCAGGCCTTATTGGATAACAAAGCTTATACCGAACTTACCGACTCGTTTTACCGCGACCTTGAATTTGGTACCGGCGGTTTGCGCGGTATTATGGGGGCTGGCAGTAATCGCATAAATAAATACACCATCGGCGCAGCAACGCAGGGTTTGGCCAATTACCTGAAAAAGACCTACCCCGGCGAAAAAGTAAAGGTTGCCATTGCGCATGACAGCCGCAATAACGCCGATTTCTTTTCGCGTATTACTGCCGAGGTATTTTCGGCTAATGATATTCACGTTTACTTTTTTAAAGCTTTACGGCCTACGCCAGAGCTGTCGTATGCAGTACGGGTATTGGGTTGCAAAAGCGGGGTAATGCTTACCGCATCCCATAACCCGAAAGAGTATAACGGCTACAAAGCTTACGGTGCGGATGGTGGTCAATTCGTGGCGCCGCATGATAAGGCGGTAATGGACGAAGTTGCTGCAATCAGCAGCGTCGATGATATTAAATTTAACCGTGTTGATGCCAACATTGAAGAAATAGGAGAGGAGCTGGATGAACAATACCTGGACGCGATAGCTAAATTGTCGGTTTCGCCGGAAGCTATTAAAAGGCAGAAAGATTTAAAGATTGTTTATTCGCCAATACATGGAACAGGTATAACACTTACGCCACAAGCTTTAAAACGCTTTGGCTTTGAAAACGTGATTTTGGTTGATGAGCAAACTACGCCGGACGGCAATTTCCCAACCGTAGTATATCCGAACCCGGAAGAAAAGGAAGCTCTCACCCTTGCCCTGAAAAAAGCGCAGGAAACTGATGCTGACCTGGTTTTAGCCACCGACCCCGATGCCGACCGTGTGGGCATCGCCGTAAAAAACACCGATAACGAGTTCATCTTGCTGAACGGTAACCAAACCGGCGCCATGCTGATAAATTACCTGCTAAGCGCCTGGGAGGAAAAAGGCAAGCTTACCGGTAAGGAATACATTGTTAAAACCATTGTTACCACCAACCTGATTGAAGCAATTGCCAAAGCCAAAAACGTAACCTATTATAACACGCTTACCGGCTTTAAATACATAGGCGAACTGATGACGCAGTTTGAAGGCAAGCAAACCTTTATCGGCGGCGGTGAAGAAAGCTACGGCTACCTTATCGGCGAATTGGTGCGCGATAAGGATGCCATCGTATCGAGCGCATTTATTGCAGAGATGACCGCTTATTACAAAGATAAAGGTAGCAGCTTGTTCGAGGCATTGATAGATACCTACGTGCAGTATGGTTTCTACAAAGAAAAGCTGATATCCCTCACCAAAAAAGGAAAAACAGGCGCTGAGGAAATTAAGGAGATGATGGAGAAATTCCGCAGCAATCCGCCAGCATCATTGGGTGGTTCAAAGGTTGCTACACTGAAAGACTACGAAAAGGGCATAGAAACCGACCTGCTCACCAATACCACCAAACCGATAGAGCTGCCAAAAAGCGACGTGCTGCAATTTGTTACCGAAGACGGCACCATTGTTTCGGCCCGCCCATCAGGTACCGAGCCTAAGATAAAATTCTACTGTAGCGTTAATACCAAATTAGCCAGCAAGGAAGCCTATGCCGAAACAGATAAGCAGCTGGATGAAAAGGTGAACAGCGTGATGAAGGATTTGGGGGTGTAGAATTTTATTTGAACCGGAATTTATAGAATTTAGGAATTAGCAGAATTAAACCGGGTGAAAACAAATCCAGGAAATTCTTAAATTCTATAAATTCCATGTTCAGTAGTTAGTTTGTTACCTTTGTCAATTCCGAAGTAAGCACAACCTTTCCATCTGCTCCATGTATTTCTTGCTTTACCGTGCCAATTCCCGGGCAAAACCATTGAATAATATTTTGTTTTGGTGTGGTGAATTTACGCGTAACACTACCGATGAGCCAGCGGCCGGTTTCTTTTTTCGCGACTGTCATCGTGTACATGTCGGCAGTTATTTTAAAACAATTAAAAGTGCCGGCGGGTACGGTTACCGATTCCATGGCGCCAACCTGTATATTGGTGGTTACCATGCGTGTGCCCGTGCCAACGCCAAGGTCAACTAACTGCTCTACATAGGTACGGCTAACATTGGTGTGATCGTAATATCCTGCCGAATTGTTAACATTACTGAACTTTGGCAGGCCCACCTCGTGCCACTGCTTTTCGGTCACCGTATAAGCCATGGCCGAAAGATTTTCATAGGCTTTTAATGTCATACCCGTTTTTAGTTCCAATGGAAACTCGATGGGATCGCTGGAGGTAGCATAAACAAAGCCTTTACCCCCTTTTTTTGTAGCTACCTCTTCAAGATCGTGAGCTGTCTTTTCAGCAATTGCTTTATTGTCGTGAAAAAGGCGGATAACGGTATCATTGCAGACGTAATTTAAGTTCGATACGCTGTTGGCAACGCCAGCAGCTGTGTAATGCGTGTTGGTGGTTTTAATAACGTGAACTTTGTCCTCGTCTTTAACGTCGGTTACCAGCGTAACATTTTTCCCCAGCGGCATGTGAGTTGCAGAGTAAAGGGTTAGCTCTGTTTCAGCGCCAACTTTATGCATAAAAAGTGCGTTACAATCCTGGCTTAATACACGCTGTATATTTACCAGTAAAATTGCGCCTACTAAAAAACTGCCTTTTAGTAGTTGAAGAGTGAAGGTTTTGTTCATAATTTTTGATGATTGGAAGTGTGCTTGCCGCGTGTTATTGTTTATTCCGGCCTTAATGTAAAAGTGCCTGTGTTTTAGATGGTTGGCAATAATACAAATGAGGTATAATGCTAGCTGGCTTCTGTTGGTATACGAAGCAGGTGCGTTTTTACTGACCCAAAATCATCCTATAAAAAAACATCCCATCTTTGCACATGCCTTATTTTAAAAAGCTGCTCGATTTATTAAAAATTGAGCGTGACGAAGACCGTAACAACTACCTTAAACTTACTGAAACAACCTCCGTTGCCGACCGGCGTGCAAATGGGTTCACCTGGTACCCTATAGCCATACGTGGGAGCGAACCAAGTCGCGGGGATTATTTAACGGTAGAGGTTGAGCGCCCAACCCACCAGGACATTGCGCACCAGTTCCGTTTCGGGTCGCCGGCGGTTTTATTTTCTAGTCACGACCCGAAAAAAGACCGTGTTGAAGGCACTGTCACGCATCAAAGCGGCAATCGCCTTAAAATAACGCTGTTTACCGATGAATTGCCCGACTGGAGCCGCGACGGCAAGCTAGGTGTAGAGCTATTGTTTGATAACAACAGCTACGATGAGATGCAGAATGCCCTTAAACAGGCATCGGCAATAAGAGAAAAGCCGGAAGGGAAATTAGCTCGGGTGCTTACAGGTGAATCCGTACCACAGTTTTCAGGGCAAACCATCGTTCCTGCATTGCCGGGATTAAATGGTTCGCAGGCGGCGGCGGTTCATAAAATACTTTCGGCGCAGGATTTGGCCATTGTTCATGGTCCGCCGGGAACAGGTAAAACAACCACACTGGTGCAGGTCATTAAGGCGCTCATCGCGCAGGATAAACAGCAAATATTAGTAGTAGCCCCAAGTAATACAGCCGTTGATTTGCTAAGCGAAAAACTCAGCAATGAGGGGCTTAATGTTTTGCGTATCGGCAACCCGGCAAGAGTTTCTGAAAAGCTGATGTCACTTACTTTAGACAGCAAAATGGCAGAGCACAGCTATGTAAAAGACGTAAAGAAGCTTAAAAAGCAAGCCTCGGAATACAAGAACATGGCTCATAAGTATAAGCGCAACTTCGGCAGGGCAGAGCGCGACCAGCGTAAAGCATTGTTTGATGAAGCCCACAAAATTATGCGCGAGGTGGATAAAACGGAGCAATTCATCATAGATGATTTGGTAGCCAAAGCACAGGTAATTACAGCGACATTGGTAGGCTCCAATCACTACACTATAAGGGATGTGAAATTTAATACGGTAGTAATTGACGAAGCCGGCCAGGCGCTTGAGCCGGCCTGCTGGATATCCATACTGAAGGCCCAAAAGCTCATCATGGCCGGCGACCACCTGCAGCTGCCGCCGACCATTAAATCCAATGAAGCTGCCAGGGCTGGATTGAGCACAACGCTGCTTGAAAAATGTGCCGCTTTATATCCGGAGGCCGTTACATTACTGGACGAACAATACCGCATGAATGAAACTATCATGGGTTTTTCATCCAAAGAGTTTTACGATGGCCGCTTGAAAGCACATGCATCTGTGGCGCATCAATTATTAATTCCGGGAGATATGCCTTTTACATTTATAGATACCGCCGGCTGCGGCTTTGATGAAAAGCTGGAAGGTACAAGTTCTGTAAACCCGGAGGAAGCTGCGTTCCTGGTAAAGCACCTGACACATCTGGCCGAAGAATTGAGCGCAGATACGTTTCCAAGTATTGCGGTTATATCGCCATACAAGGAACAAATCCGTATCCTGCAGGAATTGGCGGCAGCATCAGAAATATTGAAACCTTTCAGCGATAAAATATCCGTCAACACTATCGACAGCTTCCAGGGGCAGGAGCGTGACGTGGTTTATATCAGCATGACACGCAGCAACACTGACGGTGCTATCGGCTTCCTGTCTGATATCCGCCGCATGAACGTGGCCATTACGCGCGCCAAAAAGAAACTGGTTATTATCGGCGATAGTTCAACACTGGGCAATTTTCCTTTTTATGCTGATTTGATTAAGTATGCTGAAGGTGTTGCTGGCTATAAGAGTGCGTGGGAATATTTGTAGTGATTTCACCGATTTGAACTAAGATTCGTAGGATTAAAAGATTTTAGGATTTTTGAAATTCAGGTAATTCCTAAATTCTAAAAATTCTGGTTCAGACAGTAATTAATACAAGGAAGCGGGAGGGCTCCCGCCCCTTGTAAACCAATTGTACGGAGAGAAAAAATCTTTACTTCTTTAATATTAAATATTCATACGGCTGCAACGTAATCTTTGCGCCCAACGTTGCACTTGCGTTTGCTATCCCGTTTGTCCATGCGCCTTGTACGGCGGAGGGTACAGTGAAATCATTAACACTATTTTTGGCGTTTACTAAAATCAACACATCGTCTGCTCCTGCTTTCTTTTCGAAAGCGTTAACGTTTGTATCATTGTACGGTGTCAATGCGCCGGTTTTAATGGCCTCATGAGCGGCGCGGAAGGCCAGTATTTTTTTGTAGGCTGCTGTCATATCCGGGTTGGTGGTCCAGTCTATCGGATCATCGTTAAATATGCTTACCTGTTTGGGGCTTCCTACTTCCTGGCCTGT
>Ga0105237_10004544_pt1 | contig 16031 bp, 13 predicted proteins | sample KBSC24metaG_FD_81520 | JGI IMG/M metagenome (GOLD analysis project Ga0105237, IMG submission 81520) | Corn rhizosphere microbial communities from Kellogg Biological Station, Michigan, USA - KBS C2-4 metaG | ecosystem: Host-associated > Plants > Roots > Rhizosphere > Soil | place: Michigan, USA... | reverse complement strand
TAACCACACCAGAAACTTGTCAACCAAATTCCATCGTGACATGGGATCATCCAGATATTTTAGCATTAAATCCAAACAAAACACATAACGCTTTACTAGCTGCTGGGGCAATTAATTTATATGCATATAGCTCTAATAATTCTGCTGCTGACAACGAGGCATCTCTATATGCTTCTAAAGATCAGGGCGGTCTTGTCAAGGTAAAAGACGAATTTCACAAACCGGGTAAAGATATAAAACAAGCTTTTATAGATCTGATTTCGGACAATCCTGCCCTGGCAGAAAAATTCACAAATCTTCCATATGATTTCACATCCGTTCTAAATTATGTGAATATATATAACAGCGATAATTTGCAGAAGAATAAGCCAGCTAAATAAAAATCTTATGTTAGTCCGGATTTACAATCCAAGACCACAGACGGAAACGGTAAGGTAGGTAAAAAAATGTCCGGCGGAATGGTTTTGTTATCCATGCAGAGGTTTTTGAAATAATCTTGCAAAAGCAAAATGAAGTAATGAAGCCCCGCCTTTGTGTGGGTTGTCTAACAAACACTATACATATTTTTTGAGACAATATGCGTAAAGGAGTGAATATCAAACTAACAATGCTCTAATCTACAATACTACCTTATCCACATCTCAAACCTTTTCAACATTTGTGATTTTATCAGCCGAAGTCTGAAAAAATTGCTACTTTTGTATCCCGTACACAAACAATCGATGCAGGTGTAAAAACCGGCATCAAATTACACTGATCATCATGACTGAATACATTTTTGTTACGGGCGGCGTGACCTCGTCGTTAGGGAAAGGCATTATTTCAGCCTCATTAGCCAAGCTTCTTCAATCCCGGGGTTATCGCGTAACTATCCAAAAATTCGATCCTTATATCAATATCGATCCCGGAACACTAAACCCTTATGAGCATGGTGAATGCTATGTAACCGAGGACGGCGCCGAAACCGACCTGGACCTTGGTCATTACGAGCGTTTTTTAAATACCCCAACCTCACAAGCCAATAACATTACTACCGGCCGTATTTATCAGAATGTGATCAATATGGAGCGTGAGGGCGCGTTTTTAGGAAAAACCGTACAGGTGGTTCCGCACATTACCGATGAGATCAAAAGAAACATCCGCATATTGGGCGAAAGCGGCGATTATGATATCGTGATCACCGAGTTAGGTGGCACTGTGGGCGACATCGAGTCGCTGCCCTATATTGAAGCGGTAAGGCAATTCAGGTGGGAGATCGGCACCGGTAACTCACTGGTGATCCATTTAACGCTGATTCCTTTCCTTGCTGCTGCCGGAGAATTAAAAACCAAACCTACCCAGCACTCTGTTAAAATGCTGCTGGAATACGGTATACAGCCCGATATTTTGGTTTGCCGTACCGAGCATCACATCAACATGGATATCCGCAAGAAGATCGCGCTGTTCTGTAATGTGAATATCAACGCGGTAATCGAATCTATTGACGCGTCAACCATCTATGATGTGCCCCTGTTGATGCTGAAAGAGCAGTTGGATAAAACTGTATTGACCAAATTAAGACTATCCCACAAAAGCGATCCCGACCTGGAAAGCTGGAAAGACTTCCTGGGGCGTTTAAAAAACCCTACTTCAGAAGTAAGAATAGGACTTGTCGGCAAATATGTGGAACTACCGGATGCTTACAAATCCATCAGTGAATCATTTATACACGCCGGATCAAAGAATGAATGTAAGGTTAGGGTTGAATATATCCCTTCAGAGCATTTAACTCCTGAGAACGCCGTTGAACGCTTAAAAAACCTGCATGGCGTACTGGTTGCCCCGGGCTTTGGAGAACGTGGTTTTGAAGGAAAAATTGAAGCGATACGTTATGTGCGCGAGAATAATATTCCTTTCTTCGGTATTTGTTTGGGCATGCAATGCGCCGTAGTAGAGTTCGGCAGAAACGTATTGGGATTGCACAAAGCCGGAAGCACCGAAATGGATGAAAATACTCCGCACCCGGTGATCGCCATGATGGAAGAGCAGAAAAAAGTGAAAAACAAGGGCGGCACCATGCGCCTGGGCGCTTATGCCTGCGACATCAAAAAGGGCAGCAAAGCGGCCGCTATCTACGGAAAAACACATATTTCTGAACGCCACCGCCACCGTTATGAGTTTAATAACAAGTACCTGAAACAGTACGAAGAAGCAGGTTTAATACCTTCGGGAATTAACCCGGATAACGGCCTGGTGGAGATCGTAGAACTAAAAAATCACCCGTTTTTTATAGGCGGACAATTTCACCCCGAATTAAAATCAACAGTTGCTAATCCTCACCCACTTTTTGTTAACTTTGTCGCCGCTTCGCTGGCATATGCCCGCAAGAAGTAATTAAAGTACGATAAAGAGACAAATGGACAAGAATACATATACGGGATTTATCCTGATAGTTTTGATAATGATAGGGTCTTATTTCTATTTAAGGCCTTCCGCTGCACAGTTAAAAAAAGAACAACAATTACAGGATTCCATAAAAAGAGCTGCTACTGTTAAAGCAACTGCAGCCCCGGTAAAAACTGATACTGTAAAAAAAGTAGTTTCGGCAGTTGCTGACTCCGCGCTTTTAAAGACTCCTTTTGGCATTGCAACCGTTGGCACTGAAAAACTGGTAACCCTGGAAAACCAGGAGCTGCGCATCAAACTAAGCACACATGGCGGACGGATCAGCTCAGTTGAATTAAAGAACTACAAGACGTTTGATAAAAAACCGCTGATACTTTTTGACGGCGATAAAAATCAATTCGGGTTCCCCTTAAACGTTCCCGGCAAAGCCTTAAATACAAAAGATCTTTACTTTACGCCAAGCGGCGGTGACCTGACCGTTGCTGAAAAAGACTCATCGACTTTAACCATGCGTTTAAGCTACAGCCCGACGCAATATATCGATTACATCTATTCATTAAAAGGAACCGGTTTTAAGGTTGGATTGACCATTAAATCCGTAGGACTCGAAAATGTGATTGCCAACAGCAATTCAATCAACCTGGATTGGTCGGCAAGCGTTCATAAGCTTGAATCGAGCATGGGCCAGGAACGCCAGTACTCCGCTATTTTTTACAACAATGCCGATGGCGATAATGATGATTTCGGTCAAAGGAAAGATGAAGTAAAAGATTTCCCTAACGTGAAAACCGAATGGATATCTTTTAAACAGCACTTCTTTTCAAGCGTACTGATCAGCAGAGGTAATGGTTTCAGCAAAGCCAGCCTTAACGTAAGTACCGATACCAGCAATCACGCTGATATCAAACAGATGAAGGTTAGCCTGGTGGTCGACCGCGGCAGGGATGGTACCTTCCCGATGTTATTTTATTTTGGCCCAAATAAAACTGAAATACTCAAAAAACAAGGCTACGATCTGGACAAGCAGGTAGATATGGGCTGGGGGCCTCTGAAATGGATCAACCGTTTTGCTGTATTGCCGTTATTCAATGTGCTGACCAAATTTAACCTCAACTTCGGTATCATCATCCTTTTGCTAACCCTTGCACTTAAAATAGTCCTTTCGCCGCTTACCTATAAATCGTATTTGTCAATGGCGAAAATGCGAGTATTGAAGCCGGAAATGGACGAGATCAAAGCAAAGGTTGGCGATGATAATCCTACACTTTTACAGCAGGAGTACCTGAAATTATACAAAAAAGCGGGTGTTAATCCTTTAGGCGGATGTTTGCCCTTATTGATACAAATGCCTATCGTTATCGCGTTCTTCCGCTTTTTCCCAAGTTTGTTCGAGTTAAGGGGGCAAGGCTTTTTATGGATGCACGATCTTTCCACCTACGATTCGGTGATCAGCTTTGCACCCATATTCGGCGTTGACCACATCAGCTTGATGTGTTTGCTGATGACCATATCTACGCTTGTTTATACCTATTTTAACAACCAGATATCAGGTGCCACCGGTCAAATGAAATACATCGGTTACATCACCCCGATCATATTCCTGGTTACGCTGAACAGCTATCCGGCTGGTTTGAACTATTATTATTTCCTGGCCAACATGTTAACCTTCCTGCAACAATACCTGATCAGGTTTATGGTGGACGATAAAAAGATCCATGCCCAGATACAGGAAAACAAAAAGAAACCCGAGGAAAAGAAAAAGAAAACTGGTTTCCAGGCTAAAATGGAAGAAATGATGCGCCAGCAACAGCAAGTGCAGACGAAGAAGAAGTGATCGGAGATTAGTTAAATCACGCTTCAAAATATGAGTAGAACGTCCTGATAAATCAGGGCGTTTTTTATTTTAAATAAATTCAACCTAATCACTGGTTAACTAATCTCTAATCACTAAATTTGTTAGCAAAACAAATTTCCATGTACGCTATCGTCGATATCGAAACCACAGGGGGCCATGCCAATGCCAACGGCATAACAGAAGTGGCCATATGCCTGCACGATGGCAAGAAAGTAACGCAGCGATATAGCACGCTGGTTAACCCCGGACGGGATATTCCGGTTTACATCAGTGCGTTGACGGGAATCACCAACGATATGGTGAAAACAGCCCCCCCTTTTGAGGATGTAGCGGCAGATATTTACCACCTGCTCCACGGCAAGATATTCGTAGCGCACAATGTCAATTTTGATTTTTCATTTATACGATATCATTTAACCGCCGCGGGATACGATCTGCAATGCAATAAACTATGCACCGTAAGGCTGGGACGCAAAATATTACCCGGCATGCCCTCTTATAGTCTCGGTAAACTGTGCCGTCATCTCGGTATCGAGAATGGAAGCCGCCACCGCGCTGCCGGGGATGCAGAAGCCACCTCGGTATTATTTTCTATCCTGTTGCAAAGCGATTCGGGCAATCATATTGCCGAAGCATTAAAACAGCGTTCGAGGGAACAGGTACTTCCGCCTAACCTGCCCAAACAGGATGTTGACCGTCTGCCCTATTCGCCGGGGGTATATTATTTTCACAACGAAAAAGGAAAAGTAATTTACGTCGGCAAGGCTCGCAACATAAAAAAACGCGTATGCAGCCATTTCAGTGGTAATAATCCCGGCCTGCAACGACAGGAGTTCCTCCGCAATATCCATCACATCACATACCAGGATTGCGGCACAGAATTGATCGCATTTGTATTGGAGGCGATCGAGATCAAACGGCTATGGCCCCAATATAACCGGTCGTTAAAACGCTTTGAACATGCGTACGGCTTATATGCGTTTGAAGATCAAAACGGTTATCTGCGGCTGGCAGTCGACAAACGACGAAAGCTTACCAAGCCCTTATATACCTGCAATTCATTCCTGGACGGGCGCAACCTGCTTACCAAACTGATTGATGAGTTTGAACTTTGCCCTAAGCTCTGTTTTATACAAACCAACAACGAACCCTGCATCGGCGTAAACTCGCATATCTGCGCCTGCGAGGGTGTTGAAACCCCTGCCGATTATAACAAAAAGGTTCAATTAGCTATTGACGAGTTAAAAGAAAGCCTGCCTACATTCGCCATCCGCGATGAGGGCCGGAAAACCGATGAGCATAGCTGCATTCTTATTGAAAAAGGACAGTTCTACGGCATGGGCTATATTTCACATTACTTCGATTCGGATAACCTGGAACAGCTTAAAAACTTTCTTACCCCCTACCCGGGAAATGACTATATCCGCAATGTGGTATCAAATTACGCCATCAGGTATCCCGAGCGGACGATGGTGTTTGGGTGATCAATCTTTTTTCACTACTTTATAGATATCTTTCACATCTCCTGATTTGAGGTTTGCTGCACTCATGGACGTACTATGTCTTGAGTAAACAAGTTCTCCGGTTCTTGAATTAATTACAAGCACAAGTTTGCTATTGCTATTTCTCACAAATAACAAGTAGTAAAATGGCTCAGTGTCTTTCATAATTTGTTCTCCGAGGTCCGAATCTGAAATTGATTTATAATTAAACTTATAATCTTCAAAAATATCTTTAATATCATTCATTTTACCAATCTTAACAAAAGTCCCCATTTTGTTAAGATTGTCTTCCGGACAATATAAAGTCTGGTTCTTTAATAGACCTAATTGACTTTTATCCGTAATATCGTCATGATAGTCAAATTTTCTACCTGTTTTTATCTGGGTGACCAACATCTGCAGATAGTTTTTTAAAAAACCTGCGTTCCAGTGGTAAAAATGACCTCCACCATCAAAATCAAACTTCAAATTCTTAGCTCCAAAATAAGAATCAACCATAGTTGAGACATCAACCGACAGTACAACATGTGCTAACCCCGCCTCGTGCGATATTTTATATTTTTTATCTTTAAGTGCTTTTGAGGTCGGTTGCCATAAGTTGAGATAAACATATATATTCCCCCCACCATTAGACCCTGTTACTACATTAGCTTCCAAAGAAAAATAGGTATCACCGGCAACCATATTTCCTGTCAAATTCTCTTTCGCAATATAATCTACGCCTTTAGTTATTGTCCAATATTTTTTAAATACTTCTAAAAATTCGTCAGCATGCGGGAAATGGGGATCACCAACTATGATGTGTGTTTCTCCATTCTGGATTTTTTCAAGGGTATTTTTTTCGAAGATTATAACCTGTGCTTTTAATTGTATGAAAAAGAACAACAATATAACAGTGAAGAAAAAAGATTTATTCAGATTACTCATGATAAGGTTGATTAAATAATTTATTAATAAACATAATAAAAAATTATTTATTTACAACAAAAAGCTCTACTAAATTAGTGTATAAAGGTAAGTTTCGCTGACACAAAATACCTGCTGATGGGTTATCAGTAGACATTTAACCATAAAAACATACCAATATGAATAGCATTAATGAACAACAAATTGAAGAGAACCACCAGAATCTGGAAGGTGCTGAAGCGGTGGAAAAACTAAGGGAACTGGTTGGCAAAACATGGACCTGCTTTTTCTGCAGCAATATTAAAACAGGCCTGCCATTTTCAACCCGGCCGATGGCCGTGCAGCAAGTGGATGATGAGGGAAACCTATGGTTTTTAACCAGCAATGACAGTCACACTTATACCGAGTTGCAAAGCGAACCATTGACACAATTGCTATTCCAGGGCTCGGCACATTCTGATTTTTTGAATGTGTATGGCGTTGCAAGCTTAAGTGCGGATAAGGCAAAGATCAAAGAGCTTTGGGCAACCGATATGAAGACCTGGTTTACTGAAGGACAAGATGATCCGCGCATTGCTGTAATCAAAGTAGAACCGACCGAAACTTATTATTGGGATAACAAGCATGGCGACCTTATCGCTTACCTGAAAATAAAAGTTGGGGCCATGATCGGTAAAACTCTGGATGATTCAATCGAAGGGAAATTGACAGTTTAAATTTAAGAAGTCGGAAGTCAGAGTTCGGATATCTGACATCTGATTTCCGACATCAAATTACTCCAGCTTTCTCCAACTCCACCTGCATGGACTGCTGTACTTTTAACGCCTCAGCCCTTGCAGCTTCAGCAAAGTCTTCTCCGTTTGAGGCATAGATAATAGCCCTTGAGGAATTTACGATCAATCCACAGTCCTTGTTCATTCCGTATTTACATACTTCTTCCAGACTGCCACCCTGCGCTCCTATACCCGGCACCAATAGAAAATGATCAGGGGCAAGTTTTCGGATATTTACAAACTCGAGGCTTTTGGTTGCACCTACCACATACATGATACGGTCGGCGCCGGCCCAGGTATTGGCTTTTTTGATCACCACTTCATATAAGTAACCCTCGTCCGTGTTAAGATATTGAAAATCTTTACTCCCTGTTGATGAGGTGAGGGCCAGTATAATGATCCATTTACCTTCGTAAGCGAGGTAAGGCGTTACACTGTCGCTGCCCATATAAGGCGTTACTGTAATCGCGTCAAAGCCCATTCCTGATGAAGCTTCGTCAAAAAACGCTTTCGCATACCGGTCAGAAGTATTTCCGATATCCCCTCTTTTGGCATCGATGATATTCAGCGTATCGTTGGGTAAGTATTTACAGGTGGCTATCAGGCTTTGTAGGCCTTTTAATCCATAGCTTTCATAAAAAGCGGCGTTGGGTTTGTACGCCACACACAAATCTTTTGTAGCATCAATAATACGTTTATTAAACTCAAATATCGGGTCAGGATATTCTTTTAAAAACGCGGGTATTTTATCGAGATCCGTATCAAGCCCTACGCATAAAAAAGATTTCTTTTGTTTGATCTGCTGTATTAGTTGCTGGCGCGATATCATTGGCGGGAATTAATTTTTTCGATGCCCAAAAAAACTAAAAAATAAGCTAAGTGTTGCTTTAATAAAAACATATTTTTTCAAAATTTTGATTTTTGAAATTAATTGGTTACAATTGCAGCGTTATCCTTTGAATTTTTCTTGCACTAAAGAAATAATTTAAAATTCCACGTAATCCGTTAATTTTTAGATGTTGCGCGAGCAAAAGTTGCAAGATAATTTCTCTCAAATAAAATATTCCTTTTGAACTATTATTTATCTCATGTTTGATACAAACGAATTGAACGACAAACTCGTTTCTGAGTTGCGTGAAATGGCCAAAAGTTTAGGTATTGCTGAAGCTGATGAGCTTAGAAAACCACAACTGATCAGTAAAATTGTTGAACAAAATCAACTGATCGAAGCCGCCAGGGCGCAGCAAAATACTGTTGAAACCAATTACGCCCCAATAAACGCACCAGTTGCCGAGGCCGCCTCTGAAAATGGCGAAAGAACGCGTAAAAGAATACGCACAACAAAACCCGCTAAAAACGAACCCCGTGTAGAGGTTCCTCTGGACGATACCAACCTGTTTGATATACAGGATGATGAGCCACAGCAGGAAGATGTTGAAGACATTGAACCTGTAATCAAAGCTTCGGACGAAGGTGAACAGAGCGGTGAGGCTGATACCCGTGCGGAAGAATCTGTTGCAGAAGGCCGTCCTCAAAAATTTGAGCGCCGCAGCCCACAGCAGCAACCAAAGAACCAGGAGCCTGCCATCAACCTTGATTTTGACAATGTTATTGTTAATGAAGGTGTGCTGGAAATCATGCCTGACGGTTATGGCTTCTTACGTTCTTCAGATTATAACTACCTGACATCGCCTGATGATATTTATGTATCGCAGTCGCAAATAAAATTATTCGGCCTTAAAACCGGCGATACCGTTCGCGGAAGCATTCGCCCACCAAAAGAAGGCGAAAAATATTTCCCGCTGGTACGTGTAGAAGCTATCAATGGCCGTGGCCCCGCAGAAGTGCGTGACCGTGTTCCTTTTGATCACTTAACACCACTTTTCCCTTCAGAAAGATTAGGTCTGTTTACTGATGCCGGTAATTACTCCACCCGCATCATGGACTTGTTCTCTCCTATCGGTAAAGGACAGCGCGGCTTGATCGTAGCACAGCCAAAAACAGGTAAAACCATGTTGCTTAAGGATGTGGCGAATGCCATTGCCAAGAATCACCCTGAAGTTTACCTGATCATCCTGTTGATAGACGAGCGCCCTGAAGAAGTAACGGATATGGCTCGCAGCGTGCGTGCTGAAGTGGTATCATCAACATTTGATGAGCCTGCCGAGCGCCACGTAAAGATCGCCAATATCGTATTAGAAAAAGCTAAGCGCATGGTTGAATGCGGGCATGATGTAGTGATCCTGCTGGATTCTATTACCCGCCTGGCCCGTGCTTATAATACGGTTGCCCCTGCATCCGGTAAAATATTATCAGGTGGTGTGGATGCCAACGCATTGCACAAACCAAAACGTTTCTTCGGTGCAGCGCGAAATATCGAGGATGGTGGCTCGTTAACCATTATCGCCACAGCTTTAACAGAAACCGGCTCGAAAATGGACGAGGTGATCTTTGAAGAATTTAAGGGTACCGGTAACATGGAACTGCAGCTTGATCGTAAATTATCAAACAAACGTATATTCCCTGCTATCGATATTACCGCATCGAGCACACGCCGCGACGACTTGCTGCTTGATAAAGATACTTTACAGCGTGTTTGGATATTGCGTAATCACCTGGCCGATATGAATTCGCAGGAAGCTATGGAATTTTTGCAGAGCCAGATAAGAGGCACAAAAACTAACGAAGAATTCCTGATCTCAATGAATTCTTAATATTTTTGGAATCATGAAGTTATGTTTTTTGTGCGTAACTTCATGATTACTTCATAAAACCTGCATATCTTCACGCCGAAAAATGAAGAAACGCGTAAGTAAACATGTGCCCAACGCTATTACCTGTGCCAACCTGTTTAGCGGCTGCATAGGCATCGTATTTGCGTTCCAGGAAAACTTGATCTTTGCGTCCTATGCACTTTTCTTAGCTGCTATTTTTGACTTCTTTGACGGGTTTGCATCACGAGTATTAAAATCATTTTCGGGTATCGGGAAAGACCTTGATTCATTGGCTGATATGGTAAGCTTTGGCGTTTTACCCGCGGCTATTATGTATGAATTATTTTTACAGACCCCGCAGATCCCCAAAGTAAGTTCGTGGTTAAATTTTATCGCCTTTTTAATCGCGGTATTTTCCATGCTGAGACTGGCAAAATTCAACAATGACACCAGGCAGGCTGAAAGCTTTATAGGTTTGCCTACCCCGGCGAATGCTATCTTAATTGCTTCCTTTCCCTTTATTTTGGAACGTCATCCCGCTTTTTCTCAATATGTTTTAAATCCCTATGCCCTTGCTGCTTTTGTGGTGGTAATGTGCGGATTGTTAGTTGCCGAAATACCCATGATGTCGCTGAAGTTCAAGAACAGCGATTTTAATAAAAACATTTATCGCTATTTATTGCTGCTGTTCTCGGCAATATTGATACTATTTTTTAAATTTGCCGCCGTTCCGGTGATCATAGTTATGTACATCGCACTATCGATTATTCAATTCAAATCCCTGCATGGCACCATGATGAGCGGCCATCGGAAGGACCAGTAGTTGACTATGATAGCATCCAATACCATTAAATAAACGATCCAATGATAAAGTTTCAAGCTGAAATAGATGTAATGCCCAAAAAAGAGATACTCGATCCGCAGGGAAAAGCAGTAACCGGAAGTATGAAAAACCTGGGACTGTCAGAGATTCAAAATGTACGTATCGGCAAGCATATTTCATTGGAAATCGAGGCTGACAGCGAAGAAACTGCAAATGCGAAAGTTGAACAGGCCTGCAAAAATCTGTTAGCTAACCTGATCATGGAAAGCTATAGCTTTAAGCTCCAAAAAGTTTAAGACTAAGCCTGGTTTTCGGCTTTGATGCGGGTAAGTTCGGTCACGTTATGTTCAATAATGGCCTTCACTTCGGTAAACTTGGCTGATATCAAAGTAGGGTCTTGTGCGCCGGCTTTACAAAGCTGCTCTATTTCCTGCAGCAATTCCTGGGAGATCAGCATACCAAAAAAGCCCATTGACGGCTTCAGTTTATGTGCGGCTGCAGCTGCGGCAAGCCATTCCTGCGCGTTCAGCGAATCATTAATATTTTGCAGCAATTCGGGTGCTTGCTGCAATAGCATGTCGATAGACTCCACAATGAACTCATTACTACCATCGGCTATTTCGTATAAAAAAGAAAGATCAAGATCGTGGGGTAAGTTGTCTGGCATGCTCAGGCTATAATGGGTTTCAAAATTATAATTTTTTTATTATCAAGTTATCTTTTAGTTCGTTTTTCAGCTGCGAAATATTTTTCATAAATATGGGATGAACAAAATCCGGCGCTATCTCGCTTAACGGCATTAAAGTGAATTTTCGGTTGTGTAATTCAGGATGTGGTATCGTAAGTCCTGGTTCCGTAACAATAATTGAATCATAAAATAAAATATCAATATCTATAATACGGGAACCCCACTTTTCTATACGTTTTCTTCCCAAAATTGTTTCAATATTCAATATCTTTTGAAGTAATATTTGCGGAGTTAATTCAGTTTTCAACCGGATCACCTGGTTCAGATAATCCGGTTCGTCTGTTTTACCCCATGATTGCGTTTCGTATACAGAAGATTTTTCCACTACCGGGGCGATGTCTGCTTCGATATGCACTATGGCCCTTTGCAAATAAGCCTGCCGGTCACCCAGGTTGCTCCCGAGGAGTAAAAAAACATCATTCATTGTTGTAACAAATATTATGCATTGGGCTCTTAATATTATCCATACTGAATTACTAAGTTTGCATAGATAAAAAGATTTAATAACATTTAATGAAACAATTTTTCAAGTTTGTTTTTGCCAGCATGGTTGGCATGATTCTGTTTACAATTATATTATTTGTAATAGTAGTGGGGGTGATTGGCGGCTTAATAGCCACCGCTGGCAGTGAAAAACATGTTGATGTTGATTCAAATTCCATTCTTCATATCGAGTTTAACAATAATATCCCAGAACGTACCCCAAATAATCCCCTCGCCGGACTGGCATTTTTGGGTCTCGATGGTGATAAATCCATAGGACTTAATGATATCCTGGCCAACATAAAAAAGGCCAAAACTGATAAAAACATTAAGGGTATTTTCCTTGATGAAAGCTATATGCTATCAGGTCAGGCCACTACAGAGGAAATACGCAATGCGTTGATCGACTTTAAAAAATCAGGCAAGTTTGTCATCGCTTACTCAGAAGTCTATACCCAGGGCTTTTATTACCTCGCTTCGGTAGCCGACAAGGTATATATCAATCCAAAAGGCATATTCGAGTTCAGGGGTTTTAGTTCCCAGATCACGTTCCTCAAAGGCGCCCTTGATAAATTAGGTATCGAGGCACAGGTAATTAAAGTTGGTACTTATAAAAGCGCCGTCGAACCCTATATTCTCAATAAAATGAGCGATGCCAACCGCTTGCAGGTGAATTCATACATGGGCTCATTGTATGATTATTTCCTGACGGGGATTAGTAATAGCCGCAAAATAAGCAAGGATTCGCTTTTCAATCTGGCTAATAATTTAACTATTCAATTCCCGGAAGACGCATTAAAATACAAGTTGGTTGACGGATTAAAGTACAAAGATGAAGTACTTGACGAATTGAAAGAGCGCACTGGAACAGAAAAAAAATCAGACCTGCATAAAGTTGAATTAGCCGATTACACTAATGGTGATGACAAGAGCGATGACGACAAAAAAGACGAGAAGAACCAGATTGCCGTAGTTTATGCATCAGGTGAAATAACCGGAGGTGATGGCGATGAAAATACGATTGGTTCCGAAAAGGTGTCCTCTGCCCTGCGAAAAGCAAGATTGAACGACAATGTAAAGGCCGTGGTATTGCGTGTCAATTCTCCCGGCGGCAGTTCGCTGGCATCAGATGTGATCTGGCGCGAGGTAATGCTGACCAAAAAAGTTAAACCGATCATTGTATCCATGGGCGATTTAGCTGCATCAGGCGGTTATTATATTGCTTGTGCGGCGGATTCCATCATTGCCGAGCCAAACACCATTACAGGTTCCATAGGAATATTCGCGATCATCCCTAACATGCAGAAGCTGTTTAATGATAAACTGGGGATCACTTTCGACGGTGCAAAAACAGGCAAATATGCCGACCTCGGCGATATCAGCAGGCCGTTATCCGCCGAAGAGAGGGCTATCCTTCAAAATAGTGTTAACCGTGGGTATGATGATTTCACCAAAGCAGTTGCCGAGGGACGCCATAAAACACAGGCTTATATCAATAGCATTGGACAGGGCCGCGTATGGACAGGCACCCAGGCTATAAAGATCGGGCTGGTTGACCGCCTGGGTAACATTAACGACGCCATACATGCCGCAGCTAAAAAAGCTAATATTAAAAAATATAAGATAGAAGCCTATCCTGAACAAAAAAGTTTCTTTAACCGCTTCGGGTCAGGTTTAAGCAGCGAGATAAAAATGCACTTTGTGAAATCAGAACTGGGCGAAAATTATCGCTACTATGACCAGATCAAAGGCGTAACCCAAATGATGCGCACCCCGCAGGCCCGGATGCCTTATGATATTGTGATTCATTAGATCATGCCATTGATCTTACTATAAAGCCATTTTCATGCGAAAATGGCTTTATTTTTGGAGGCTAAATACAACTTATCGGCCATGAACTATGAGCCATTATCTATGAACTATTTTGTATTTTTACGCGCTCATATTCTATGGAAAATAAACCAATAGCCCGTACACTCCGACTATTATCACAACTAATGGAGCTCCATGATGAGAATCCGTTTAAAATAAAGTCGCTGGCAAACGCCGCCTTCAAAGTAGATAAGTTGCCTTTCCCAGCAAAAGGTAAAAGTCTGGCTGAATTGGAGAAGATTGACGGCATTGGAAAAAGCACCGCAACCAAAATAACAGAATTGCTGGAAACCGGAACCATCACTGAACTGAAAGACCTGTTAGCGGCCACGCCCGAAGGCATTGTTGAAATGCTTGGTATCAAAGGTATCGGCCCAAAAAAGATCGGCGTTATCTGGCACGACCTGGGGATTGAAAACGTTGGCGAACTTTATTATGCCTGTAATGAGAATCGCCTGGTTGAAGCCAAAGGTTTCGGCTTAAAAACACAGGAAGAGATACGCAAGGTCATTGAATTCAGGATGGCCAGTAATGGCAAATTTTTATATGCGCAGGTTGAAGCTGATGCAAACGAATTGTACCAACGGATCAAAGATATTTTCCCCGATGCTTTTGTAAAATTTACGGGTGAATACCGCAGAGGTTCCGAAATAATTACAAAACTTACCTTTTTGGTGGGTACGCTCGACAAACAAATAGGGATAAACGCTTTAGCTGAATCGGCTATAATTGATGAGTTAATTGTTAACGGCAATCATTTGAACGGCAAAACCGACAAAGGCCTGTTAGTTGATATCATGGTTACTGAGAACAGGTATTTTTACATTGATCTCTTTACAGAAACCGGCAGCGAAGATCATGTCAAGGCTGTTTTAGCGAGAATAACTGAAAACATTGAGGAGCCGGAAAACGAGGAAATGATCTACAGAAAGGCCGGTCTCGATTGGATGCCGCCGGAATTACGTGAGGGTGATACTTTTATTGATAAAGCTTCTAAAAATGCTTTGCCGCACTTAATTACCTACACTGATCTTAAAGGGACGCTCCACAACCACAGTACCTGGAGCGATGGTGTAAACTCTGTTGAAGAAATGGCATTATATTGCCGCGACGAATTGAAACTGCAATACTTAGGCATGTGCGACCATAGTAAAAGCGCCTTTTATGCAAAAGGATTGAGTATTGAAAGTGTGCTGCAACAGCATGAGGAGATCGATCATCTGAATAAAAAGATCAAGGATTTTCATATTTTCAAGGGCATTGAGTCTGATATTTTGAATGATGGCTCATTGGATTATCCTGACGAGATATTGAAAAAATTTGATTTTATCGTAGCCTCGGTACATACCAACCTGAAAATGGATAAGGAGAAAGCGACGGCGCGGCTGATCAAAGCGATCGAAAATCCATATACAACGATACTCGGCCACCCTACCGGCAGGTTGTTGCTGAGCAGGAAAGGTTATGACTTTGACTATAAAAAAGTAATAGATGCCTGCGCGGCAAACCAGGTAATTATCGAGATCAATGCCAATCCGCTGAGACTCGACCTTGACTGGCGCTGGCACCAGTATGCACTTGATAAAGGTGTTAAATTATCTATCAATCCGGATGCCCACCGTAATGAGGGTTTCCTGGATATGCATTATGGTACCCTTGCCGCAAGAAAAGGCGGGTTATATAAGGAAATGTGCTTAAATGCGTTCACCTTAGAAGAAATAACAAAAGTGTTCGAACAAAAAAGGTCAAATGTTAACAGATAAAGTACGCCACATCCGGCAATCACAAAAACCACCGGTAATATTGGTTATAGGCGACCTGATGATCGATCATTATGTTTGGGGCGATGCAACAAGGCTTTCACCCGAGGCTCCGGTGCCAATAGTGAATGTGACCAATGAATCAACCACGTTGGGTGGCGCGGCCAATGTTGCACAAAACTTAGTGGCCCTGGGCGCTAAAGTAACGCT